>SDBU01005768.1_pt1 | contig 14717 bp, 8 predicted proteins | sample 2277071 | NCBI WGS metagenome assembly SDBU01 (sample SAMN10397929, study PRJNA504765) | marine sediment metagenome | isolation source: marine sediment core GS08_GC12, 126 cmbsf | place: Arctic Ocean: Gakkel Ridge, Loki's castle | collected 2008
ACTACCGCTTCGCCCGACTGGAGCGCACAGGCGTAGCCTTCGGCGAGCCGTGTGACTCCATGGCGCTTCGCTGGTCTTACGGCGTGCAATCGCACCGCGCTTCAGGTTTTCCCTAAGCCCTCTCCAGAACCGTGCAAGCCTGTCACCATGCACACGGCTCAACAAAGTTCGTCTACCCCTAAAGGTAAGCTCAGATGATGTAACTTTCTGAGCCAGCAATCTCTTTAGAAAACGAACACCTTTCGGTGTGCCAATACATGGTCAGTAAATTGAACGGGATTTCACCTATTTACTTCCTTCCTTGGCACACAGGTATCCCTACCTTATATATTCGTCTCTTTAGATTAGGCTAACGAATTTTGCCCGACCTCCTTCGCCATGCTAACACCATTACAGTGAAACGTTGACTACCCTCCGGGCTTACGCCGTAGGGCGGGAAGCCATGAGGTCGCCTTTCCGTGAGCGAAGCGAACGGGCGAAGCGATCTTTTCACTGTTAGGCTCTTTGGATTGCAGCTAATCCTATCCCTTTTTTTTTTCCCGCGTGCGACGCGATGATAAACCATCGCGGCACGCGAGGTGGGAATTCCTAACAGCTTTCCAAGTTCCATAATCTGCACTACGATATATAAAAGTTGCCATCCCGTATTTTCTCGTCTGGCTTTCAGACATTAGATAAGATAGCATGCTTATACCCTTATAGCAGAGGCTACGCCCCTCTACTCATATGCAGAGGGTTTCATCTGGGCGCGAACTATCCCCCCCCTCTTATCTCCCCCCATCCTCAGATTTAACAGGGGTCCAACAATACGGTAGACGGTTTGCGTTCGCTCAACTTTCATATATCTGTCCCGCGTTGGTCAGGATTGGTCGCCTACCGTCCACCCGGAGGGCTGAGGTAGCTTTCACATAGTCGTATGCGGATCGCACCAGTGCGATCGCACGCGACGTTCCAATCCAATCCTTCTTTCCTATAAGTATCACTACTTATATTCCCTGAAGGACTGTCCCCCCTGTGCTTTGAGTGGGCTTTCTTAGGCTTGACAGGCACTCGCGGTGACAGCGCTTCGCTGTCCTTCCGCTAAGGCTCATCCTGTTCTGCCAAACACTCCACTTTGGGGACAACTGATTAGGGAATTCAGTTGACTTCACCAGTGCATCACTGCACCTTAAAGTATTGCAGATTACAGCACACCAGACAGTATCCTTTCAGACTTATCTGATTATCTTGTCGCCCACTCTCCTTGTTGATACTCGACACCTGTTATCTCCGGGTTCTGCATTGCTTGGGTGTCGAACTTGACTAGCTCAAGACTAATAGCTGCTATCGGGCATAGGTTGCGTAACCGCTTTATCCACGTCTCAATATTCTCTACTCTACTTTGAAGTGATGGTGGCAACCATCCTTCGCGGAAGGTTTCGTGCTGTAGTGCGCACGATAACACCGCGACTTTCCTTCTACGGTTATTGAAACGTGGCTTACGATAACGTGTCTTTCTGTTCCTTCTGCCTCTGCGAATAGCTCTTCTACTGTTCATTGACTTCTTTACCTGCTGACCTCTATGATTAAGTTCAGCGGCAAAGAGTACATCCCCTGTATCATCATTGACAATGGCAAGTCCTGTTGTCTTACTGCCGGGGTCAATCTTTAGTCTTAACGGCTGCACTTCTGCATCAGGTACGGCAGCCTTCAGAATAATAGTAAACGGGTAACGTTTGTATACTGCTGCACGTCCTGATGATAATAGTTTGCGCGCCCAACCAGGGTGAACTGGATTAAGCGGTTGTTTGTTTGTATCCAGTAAAAATACACAGTTCATGAAGACACCTCCTTACCCCTAAGAGTAAGAGTAAAAAAGTGTAGGCTGGAGAGCAGGCTTCGCCTCTCTCCCTGCCTTCACTTTTTGGTCACCTCGCTAATGTTATGGAACGGTTTCTTGTATGCTGCACTGCTTATCCCTCTTTAGCTGTTTAACAACATACCGTAGAGCGTCGGGCTGGTGAAGCACCACGACGGTACCTATTTCGTAATGACTATTCGTTCCTAACGTAGTGCTCGCGGAAGGACAACGAAGTGCTGTCACCGCGATAAACACTAAAGCTGGTCAACCTTAGGACTTGCGCCTGAACCGCAAATTTTGCGGTTCAGAATCACAAGCCCCTTCTGATTCTACGAATCAGGAGGGGTAGTTGACCCTCTCTCTAAGTGAATTACGAATTACGAGTTACGAATTACGGGTTAGAAAAACCTGATGGCTATTGCGTTTCTGCGTTTCTGCCGCCCAAAAGTGAACTACCACAAAGATTTCATTAAAGTGAAATTTCTGCGAAAAAGGAAAAAAGGTGTTGGGGTAACTCAAGGATACACCATTACGAGAAACTTGTCAAACCAAACTTGTCAAACATTACGTGGATAATCGCTTTTGTAGTTAGGCACGGAACAAAGTGGAGTGCCATTTGACATTCCACGCTACTGCACTTCGTTTCTAACTACAAACCTAAAGTCAGTGACATTTGAATTAAGTTGAATGTCGCTGAAGGCTGGGGAACTAAATAGCCCTATCATCTGAGAAAGTGAAGGTCACCTTGCGAACGGAGAAGTTATCATTTCCTGAAAACACTAAATAGCAGGTTTTCCCGTCTGCGCTCATCCATTTGGTTAGGAAGGAAGCCGTCTCACCTGGCCCCACATCCCACTCTTTGGTATAGTACACAGTTGTCCAGGGGCCCCAGGGTTCCGGCGCATCGTAGATACCAAATCCTCCGCTGAAACGCGTGTCCTCACCACCAGAGGGAATCTGCTGCCACCATAGGTATCTCCTCAGGCCAGCGTTGTAGCTAATCCCCGAACGCAGACAACTGCCAGAATTTGTAAAGACTGTGCCTCGCTGATGGATGTCCTTCGTCCAGACTGGATTGTTGTCTGAGTCAAGCTTCTGGAAAAATTCATAGGCCTCGCGGTTCGTCATCTCACTTTTGGGGACACGGGACAAGATGAAACAGTCAGCCGGTTCGTAAGCACAAGGATTGTCGTGGGAAACCATGTAGATGTAACCTTCATAGTTGTCAGGCACACCGGTGTAATTCTTGCCAAAGTTTATAAATGTCGGGTATCCAAACTGTGTAAATTTCCAGTTGCTCCATGTCCAGGTCTGGGCATAATCTTTTGACCACGCAAGCTGGCAGTGGTGTCCGTTGTCGTCAGCGTTCCTCACCCACATGTAGAGGATGCCATCCACCATCAGCATCCCGCTCGCTTTCTTCCCAGATGCGCCCATACCGGTATTCTCCGCGTCCGAACGAATGTTTTCACCTGTGAAATCATCAGGTCCGCCGATAACCCGGGCGAAACCTAGCCCCAGTTTGCTGGGGACTATGGGGTCAAATCCGTATCCATCTCCGTAGGCAGTGTAGAGATTGTCATCGTCAGCCCGAGTGATGGGCCAGTTATCGCTGCCGTCTCTGTTTTTTCCAGTAGCCTTGCGCACGATGCTATCAGGAGGAGCCCATGTTATACCTGTGATTACGGGGCTTGGTGGATAAGGCGCCGACTCTTCCGAACCACCTAAATCATTGTCTGTCACGGCTTTATCAGATGCCGCATTTGCCTTTGGTGACTGATTGCTGTCGATAATAGCAGCCATCAACGGATTGAATAGATATTGCTCCAATCCACCCCAGAACCCTTCGCTTTTTGATTCCTGGCCGAGTAGCGCTCCGTTTCGAACAACAATCAGGTCAAGGCTGGGAAGCACCAGAAGAATCTGATTGCCGGCGCCGGCTCCTGCGAACGCGTCACGGGGTACTTTCGCCCAGACCGCGTCGAAGTTCGTCCACCAACCCAATCCGGAGCCCGGCTCTGGATTGCCTGCAGGACGGTCGGGCAAGGGTGTCTCCGCATACGTAACAGCCTTTTCTACCCAGGTTGGTTCAACAAGCTGTTGTCCTTCCCAATTGCCTTGGCGCAACATTAGTCTCCCAACACGCGCTACCGCGCGCGCCGTATAGCCACCACCACCCCAATTAGCGTAAAGCGTCAGTCCATCAACTTCATATCCCTTGCCATATCCGATAGACCATTCTTCATCCGGTACACCGATGGGCTTCATGATGCGTTCCTGCAACAGCGAAAGGATGTCCGATTGTGGAACTCCTTTCAAACTGGCTGTGACGGCGTAGGCAAGCATCGCCATACCCGGATTGCTGTAGGCATAGTCGGAGCCGGGAGGAAAGATTACCGGAGCCTCATCCCTGGCGATGGAAAAGGGGTCCGGTTCCCGTTTCCAGAACGCTCCTTTCCAACCCGGCAGTTGGTCATGCGGTAAACTACTTGCTTCAGCATCTTCGATTCCGGACGAGTGCGTCGTCAGATGACGGATAGTAATTTTGACTTTCTCCGGATGTTCCTTCCATGCGGGGATATACTTCCAAGCTGGGTCATCTACGGCGAGGCGCCCATCGTTTAATGCCATCATGAGGGACATACCACCCACCAACGCTTTGGCAAGAGAAGCTGTGTAATGATGCTTCGTCGGGCTATAATCCGGTGCATACCATTCATATACAATTCTGTCATGACGAATAACCAAAAACGTTTTTGTACCCCTATCAGCCAGGATGTCTCGTAGCGCATTGAGTTTTTGCGTAGACATCCCCTGACTTTCCGGCGATGCCGTCTGCCATACAAAACCACTTTCTATCTTTTTTACCATCTGCGTTAGTCTCCTTTAGGTTTTTGATGCTTTGTTTCGGATATTCTGTTTGTAGTAAGCCACGTAGCGAAGCGGAGTGGCGTAACGCGGCGCCACATTACGAGTCCTTCCGCGACAGCACTCTACCTTTGTTCCGTGCCTAACTACGAACCGTATCGAAAGTTTCTTAATCTAACTATACTTCTGCAGAAAAATCAAACCGCGATGAACGAAGTGAATCGGCTATTCCCCCCTTTCTGGTGCGGACTTCCAAAAAATATAAACAATCTCTGCGCTCTCCGCGCTGGTTTCGATACGACTTCGTCTACTCAACCCAAGCCTCTGCGCCTTTGCGGTTAAAAAGAGAGGAAAAAATGCGGAAGTATAGAATCTAAATAAAACCAAGAAAAAAGATGTCATTTTCCTTCAGATTTGTTATAGTATATAAACTAAATCATTTTGCTGAAAGGTGACATCAGCGTACAAATAGCTATCAAGGAGGCAGAAATGGAGCAAAATGGAATGAACCTGATACCTTCAGGAAAATTTCACGTCGGGACAACTGACGAACAAAGGACTGAACTTGCGCAAAGGTTCGGATGCCATCCGACCTGGCTCAACGACGACCTTCCTGCGGAGGATATAGAATTGAACGCGTTCTGGCTTGACCGTTATCCTGTCACCAACGCTCAATATCTCGCTTTCGTCGAGGATATAGGACACCCCAGACCGGCCTGGTGGAGCGATGATTTCCCGCTAGAATATGCGAAGCATCCCGTCGTCGGTGTGTCTGGCAAAGACGCGGAAGCATACGCAAAATGGGTTGGCAAACGCTTACTGACCGCAGTGGAATGGGAAGCAGCGATTTGTCACCCTAAAGGAAAGCTGTTTCCGTGGGGCGATGAATGGCCGGGAGATTTGGAACTCTACAATAAACCCCGGCCCTTCTGGACACTACCGGGGACAAGCTCCGTGGGCACAGAACGACACTGCCGAAGTTCTTTCGGCGTTGAAGACTTCGCCGGCCAGGTTTCCGAGTGGATGGCCAACGTCAGACCTCACCACGGCGTCCAGTTCCGGATGCTGCGTGGAGCGAGTTGGTTTCATCAAGACCCAGTGAGTTTCCGAAACGCCTTTGGCTATTATGCCTACGAGGGCTGGAGTTCCGCTTTTACAGGATTTCGTTGCGCTCTCAATGCCGACTCGACGCCGCATCCTGTCCCTCAAAAGGTCTCAACCACCGGCCCGAAGCGAGAATATGTGCTATCACATCTTCTTCCCAAGCCAGAAGAGAGTATCCAAATTCGGGCGGCCTCTGGCAATTCGTCTCACATTAACATTCTGGCACCCTATTTGGGTACCGAACAGGTTGGGCTTTCCGCGCCGGAGGGCGCTTCATGGGACGGCCATAGCTTGCTGAACTGGTATGACAAGCGCGACCTCAAGTGGGAGATTTCGACGCCGACGCGCGCCACTTACGTGATGTCGCTTAAAGGACTCCAACTCAACGCTGAATTTATCGCCGGAGATGATTTCGTTGACCAGGTTTTCACCGTAACGAACCAGACAGGCAAGCCCGGGTGGTTCAGCTCTAGCTCATGCTTCAACCTCCAATCCCATCCGCTCTTCTACGATTGTGAAGGCTTGCGCACCTACGCGCTGACGAAGGATGACGAGTTTGTGCTGATTCGTAAGTTCCGTAGACCAGGCGAGTGCGTTCGCTGGATTACCGGTTCCCAAGACCCGGAACTGGACGGGCTTCGACGGGCAATGCTGGCAGTTACGTCCCGAGATGGCAAATGGGTGGTCGCGTGTGCGCGGGCAGACAAAGATGGCCTTTTTTCTGTATCGTGCAACACGTGCTTCACGTGTCTACACGCCGACAGCAGGTATCCTGTGGACAGGAGTCGAAACAACAGTCGATTTCGAATGTATTTTCTAAAAGGTGGGCTGGATGATTTACTTGCGAGGTTCGAAGAAGACTCACGTCAGGGCGTATTTAGATGAATAAGGGGTAAAAGGTTAAACGAATTACGAATTACGAACTACGAATTACGAATTGTTAAAGCTTTCTTTCGTGACTTAAATTGGAAGGGGATTTGAACAACAATATTAAATCCTTGGGTTGACTAGGCGTCAGGTTGAGTAGCTCTGAAAGAGCGTATCGAAACCACCCCTTATCTCAGGGGCGTTGGATGCGGAGCAAGAAAGGAGACGATTTGGGAGTACTAGGGAATATTTTGTGGATTATTCTAGGCGGAGGTATCTTTCTCTTTTTGGAGTACCTTCTTAGTGGCCTTGTACTTTGTCTGACGATTATTGGAATTCCTTTCGGCATCCAGTGCATTAAACTCTCGTTTCTTGCATTACTGCCCTTCGGAAAAGAGATATATCATGCAGAAAAGTCGACTGGTTGCTTATCTACGGTAATGAACATCATTTGGATTCTGATTGGCGGCATCGGGATTGCGCTGACACATCTCATTTTCGCGGTTGTTTGTGCCATCACAATCATTGGTATCCCGTTTGCCAAGCAACATATGAAATTAGCGTCATTGTCACTGACGCCCTTTGGGAAAAAAGTCATGTAGGCATCCAACCATTGCGTCCAGTTTACTGCTCTGGCGTGTTTAGGGACTTATGCTTCTTAGACTGCGAATTTATTCGTAGGCTAAAAACGCAATTCTTAGTAGCATTAGGCTAAAGGCTCTGTTGTCAAATTAACGGGAAAAAGGAGGTAATCCATGATGTTATCCCGCTTTTCCATACTTGCGGTGATATTTATGGCGATGTTGGTGACTGCGCCTGCGCGCACTTCGGCGAAGGAACCGTTGGTTAAATTCAATAATCTGGGTGATGAAGACGATACCGAGTCAAGGTCGCCGCTATTTCTTTCCTCAGATGGTGAGCGATGGTCGCCTATCGTTTGCCACGAGAACCCTGACCTCTTAGATGGCTGGGAAGTCTACACAAGCAGACATCGCGGAGAGCCAGGCTGGATTTCATTCCGCATCGTGGTTGGCGACCTTTACGGCGATTTCTACGCGCGCACAAAGGGCTTCGAATTCACGTCTGATAAACGCAACGCCACCCCGCTCTATTTAGCTATCCGTTACAAAGATACCGTGCTCTCGCCAGAACTCGATATTTACTATGGCGCAAAACGTTTCCCCCACGAAGGCAAATCCGCCGGTGTCTACGCCTTTACCGGCAAACCTAACAAGACGCTCATGGGCTATCCCTACGTTAGATTAGGCGAGTTGGGTGGGCGCAACGATAAAGTCTGGCGCACCGCTATCTACAAAATATCTCCGCGGGTCCTTAAGCGAACCGACGCGGGCTTATTCAAATTCTCCATCGGGTTTCCCGAATCATGGGGCAAGTCAAGCCTTTATGGTGACCTCCGTGTGGACTGGATTAAACTCTCCAATGTGCCAATTGACCCAGAGCCGGAACGAAAAGGGTTCTGGCCTGCCGCGAAGCCCAGCAAATTCCGAGACCTCCCCAGGACCGGCTTCATCGTGGATGGCAAACCCTTCTTCCCAATCATTCTTGATGTCAACGACGGGGCAAGCAGTGCCCGCGAGGACTCGTTCCAACTTTGGAAAGATACCGGCTTCAACGTCATCGGCTACTACGAAAACGCCCACGGGGCCTACAGTGGGAGTGGACGCACCTATTGGGGTTATAAAAGTCCCTTATTCGAGGGAGGCAGGAAATACCGCGGCTTCGGCAACTTCCTCAACGAATGCCAGCGGAATAATCTCAAGGGTGCCATCTTTTTGTGGAACTCGGTTCGTCGCGATTGGATTTTGAATGTGAAAGGTGGGAGATACCACTGGTGGGCGAACGACGTTTTGGGCGGCACGAATTGGCGCAAACCCGATGGAACCTTCTCAGCCATGGCAGACCAGATTTTTAAGGTGATAGAAGCCTATAAGAGACACCCCGCTTATTTCGGCATCAACATCAAAGACGAGATTGACCATACCGCGCCGGAGTGGGGTTCACCTATTGAGAGCATCCGCTACCTCTACGCTGGTATCCAGAAGATTGACCCCGACCATCCGCAGTGGGTCAACTTGATGGGTTATCGTCGTCTGATGTGGCTGCACAATCACGTATGCGACGACAGCATCGAAAGTTTTGACCGCTATCCCGATGGCGTGAAAACACCATTCAGCCAAATCGCCGAATGGATGGAAGAGGTTAAACGCCAAAAAGGAGATGTGATAATCATTCCCATCCTCAGCATCATGAATCAGCCTTCTGTAGACTTCAACGTGCGGACGGCTACCTGGATTAGTCTGATACATGGCGCACAGGGATTGAATTACTTCGTCTATCAAAAGGGCAGCGTTGATAATCCCAAATGGTGGTGGGAAATGAAAGTAATGCTCATGCAGGTGAACGCTGTCGTCCCGGCGCTGCACAGAAGCACAAGTGAACTGCTTGGTTGGAGTTGGGCAACCACGCAGGGCTCACAGGATTATTACCATATCGAACACAAAACCTCTGGAGATTTAGCCACGGATAACGTGCAGATTGACGCCGCGCTGCGACGCCATAAAAAGACCGGCCAGCGTTACCTTTTCGCCATCAACACCTATTCTGATGCCACCCACGCCACGTTTCGAGTTAAAGGTCTAAAGGCTGGCACAAGCATTGAGGTGCCGTTTGAAAATCGCACATTACGGGCTGAAGAGGGAAGCATCACCGATGAGTTTGCCGGCTATCAGCATCACGTCTATCGGTTTTGATTAGTAATTCCTGGTAACGATACTAATTTCTGTTTCACGGAATTGCTTCACGAACATGCTAACACAAAAACGCATATATGGCAGAATGGGAATAGGTTAAAAGGGCAAGGGCAAGATGGCAATTGTTCTTTAGCCTAATGCTACTAAAAAAAGCCCGGACGTGAACGTCCGGGCTGAAAGAACAAAGCTCTACGAGCTAGTCAGCACTAAAGGTGCTTTGCCCTTTCAGCACGGGGATTCATCCCAGTGCTATGCTTCTTTGTGTAGAGAAAAATAATCTCATAACTGAGATAATATAATATTAGGACAACTCTATCATGAAAAAAATTCTCGGATTAATTACCGCCAATGTGCCAGTGACATCTCGCTATTCCGAAGAGGTGCTCGCGCACGCGGGCTTGTTTGCGTCGCCGATAGCTCGTGAGAAATTAGCAGGTGTTGCCGGCGAATATGGCATTATTCTGCTAGCAGGTGACTTACGATTAAATGAGACAGAACGTGAAACATTGGTCAATTTCGTAACTGAAGGTGGCGCCCTCATTGCGGTCGGGGCAACTTCAGGACTGGAACAGTTGTTTGGGGTGGAACCGCAGACGGTGTTGGGCGAGGGCTACATCCAGATTCGTTGTAAGAAGCATCTAGTAACGATGGGCTTGGAGAGTTCGCTGCACACTTTTGGCGGCGTGGCGGTGCGCGCGACGGATGGTGTGTCGCTCGCGCGTATGCGCGATACCTTGTACCGTCCAACTCAAAACGACGCCATTGTCGAACGTCGTGTGGGCAAGGGCTTTACGCTGCTCATCGCGCCTGACCTGTTCGCCTCTATCGTCCGCATCCAACAGGGTATCTACGTTGACCAGGACGGAGTACCTGCGTCCGATGGCAGCGCGCCGCTCAACGACGGTATTCTCAAATGTGAGGATGGCATGGTGCTCAACTTTGAGCTAGACCGAACGTTAGTGGACGGGGTGAACCGTATCTTCTATCATCCGATTGCTGATGAACTACGCGAATTGGTTATCAAATCCGTACTCTACGCCGCGCGTCGGAAGCGGCTGCCGTTGCCGATGCTTTGGTATTATCCGCGCAACTTGCCCGCGCTTGGTCACATCTCGCACGACACGGACGGCAACAATCAAGACCTGGGCTGGGCGTTGCTCAAGGTTGTGGGCGATATCGGTATCAAAACCACGTGGTGCATCATTGAGCCGGGATATTCGACAGAACTTTACACGGCGATAAAAGCCGACGACTGCGAAATCGCTCTGCATTACGACGCGCTTGATGGTCGTCCACGCACCTCCTGGGGCGAACATCAATTCCGCGGCCAGCACGACTGGCTAACACGCGCGGCGGGTGTGCAAATGGTCTCCAACAAGAATCATTATACCCGCGAGAAAGACGGCTTGATTTCTTCCGCTGGTGCGCGGCGGTTGGATTGCAGTGCGACCAGACCAGAGGCCCAAGCAAGCGAGGCACCATCGGCTATCCATTCGGCGGCAGCCACACATGGTTTCCAATCGACAGCGATGGACGTTTCATTGATTGCCTCGAACTGAATCTGCAAACCCAGGACCTTGTTAACACCTGCCCTGATTACTTTGGAAGGTACTGGGTCGAACAAGCCGCGCAGCATCACGGTGTAGCGCACCTGCTCTTCCATCCCGCACACATCGAAGAACCCGGCGTTGCCGACGCGCTAAGGACGACTGTAGACTACGGACGTGAACATGGACTCGAATGGTGGACCTGCGCGCAAATCAATCACTGGGAACGCGCGCGGCGCGGCGTTCGTTTAAAATCCTGTCAACGACATCGTAGCGGGATGACCTATTGCTTCACCGCTGAACGTCCCTTGCAGAATGCCACACTATTATTTCTAAATTCCCGCGCAGAAGGCGAGCGAGTGGAGCGATATGGCTTTACTTTTCAGAAGGTGGAAATTGATTTGGAGGGAGAAAGAGAAGTACGGTTGGAGTAAAAGGGGCAAGAGGGCAAAAGGGCAAGAGGGTAAAATAGGAGTGAAAAGAGCGCTTCGCCCCTTCGGGCAATAATCAGCGTGTGGGAGCGACCTCCCGGTCGCGATAATGGCAAAAATCTATGTGGAAAGATGTAGAGGAGGTTGTAGGAAATGGATAAAAAACAAACCATTCTGCTGTTGACGGACGGCTCCGGCGGAAGCGTGGGAACCGACCTGGATATCCTCTACCCAGAACAGGTCAAGAGGATGAACTTTACAACCGAAGCACACGGAGTAGGCCTGCTCAGTCAATTCACACACATAATCACAATGGTCACATCGGGGGATAATCTCGCCAAACTTGACTATGAGGCGGTGACTACCTACGCAGAGGTCGGAGGTCAGGTCATTTCGTGTCTCTTTGAATATGCCAGTAATCGCGGCCTTCACTTCAGCAAGACCCACGTCATTGACCGTATTCGGCCAGGAATGAGGATTGAAATCGAGAATGATATCACTCAAGGATATGCAATCGGTGACACGCCCTACTGGTATGGCACAGTATCAGGCGCGCCTGACCAACTGTACGACAACCAGATGATTCAGCGTCAGGTTATGGGTACACAGGAATCCCAGAGAGTCTCTGTCCTTGCAACCTCAACCGTTAACGGCGGCGCGGTTATGGTCGAAGAGAAAATCGGCAATGGACGAATATTGGCTCTGGACCTCTTATCGCCCAACCGCCCCTTTTACAACTCGTGGGGAAGCACAAACAAATACCTGTTCACCGGCAATTTCATCAACAGCGCTGTGCGTTATGGAAAGCACTATCCAGAGCGGCTTTCTTACGATGCATTCGTTGAGGCGATGCATGAACTTGGGAGCCGTTACCCTGATTTATCGCTTCAGGCGGAGGGACCTTGCAGCGACGGCCGGCAAATGTGGTCGTTCAGCATCGGCGACGAGGCAAATCCATCAATGTATTTCGGAGCGGCGATTCACGGCTGGGAGTGGGAAAACGCCTTTGGATTATTGCGGCTTGCGGAGATTCTGTGTGAAACTCCGAATATTGAGGGGATGAATACACGGAAGTTGCACTTCAAGATTGTTCCCATCCAGAATCCTTGGGGCTACGACCATTTCACGCGTCAGAATGCGCGAGGCGTAGACCTCAACAGGAACTTCGATTGCCACTGGGAGCAATTACATGGAGCGCAGGATGTGATGGTGCCGTGGGACTACAACTATAAAGGGACAAAGCCAGTATCCGAGCGGGAGACACAGGTTATCCAGGGAATTATTGACCGCCACCTCCCTCACTGTGTAATCGACTTTCACACAGCGGACTATATTATGATACGCGCTCACAAGGGCGACAAGGCATTGTTCGATGCGATTCATGGGGACATCAGGGAACGTCTGAAGGACCGGTATATTTGCCAAAAGCCTTACGGTGGAGTCTATCAACAGGTCAACATGGACAGGACTACAGACAACTCGCTGCAGCCGTATTGCATCTGTTATGCCGCCGAAAAAGGCGTACCCGCTGCAATGTTGATTGAGATGTCCGGCAACCGCGACGACGTGCATGCGCTAGTCATGAATACGGACACTGTTGTTGAAATCTGCCTCGCGGCAGTTGGTCAGTGTCTCAGTGGCGCTCTTTTATGTTGAAATGAACAATTAATCGTGGTATTATAAAAAAGTAGGTGGTGTTGAATATAGAAAGAAGGAGGAACAATGCCCACATTAAAAAAGATAAAACCTCAGAGTGAAAAAGAGCTTCATGGCATAATCGAAAAAGAAATAGATGCCTTAGAGGAAGGGTTAGAGATTCTAAAGTATGAGTTTGCAATGAAAAAGGGAATCCCTGATTTCCTATGCGTAGATAGTGGTGGACGTCTGGTAATCATTGAGGTGAAACTTCAAGAGGACGAAGGTATACTATTTCAAGCATTGAGATACTACAACGAGATAGATAGAGAGATATATACCATAGCAAGAATATTCTCAGAGAATAAGGTTAATCCAGAGCGACATCCACGAATACTACTTATAGCTGAGAGATTCTCCGACGATATAAAGCAACTCAGCACGTTAGTTAAACCCGAAGTAGAACTATACGAATACACCGTGCTATGTACTCCTGATGATAAAAGAGGAATATGTTATCATCCAGTTCCTTTAATACCACGAGGTGAGGATATTACCAAACCATCAACGTTGTGTGAACTCAGAGAATATATAACCAAAGAACCTCTTAAACCACTCTTTGATAAGCTAATTGATGAAATAAAGAGCATTGGTGAAGGTATAAAGGAATATACCACTCAAAGCTATGTGGGATTCAAATACAGAGGGCAACAAATTGCTTACCTAACCCCTTATAGGAAATCCCTCGATATTAGTGTAGTGATTATTGATGAGAACTCCCGTAGACTCGACTATAAATCCATTCGCCTTGAATCTCCAAACGAGAATTATGGAGAGATTTTCGACAACATCAAGAAATCATTTGAGAATAAAGGCGGAAAAGCAAGTGAAGGCGAAGGAGTACCTGATAATCTCGCCTGAGAAGGAAGTAGTTGTCATTAAATATCTGGGCAGATGGGTGGGATTCCCCGCCCATTTACCACAATTGACGAAAGAGGACAGATGATTGCCACACATAGTGTAGAGAATATCTGCTTTTCACCCGTTTTTTCCACAGTGCCGTTTTTTCCTTAACCCGACTATTTGTACGGATGCTACGGGTGCAATTCAGTAATTTTGGGTAAGAAAATTGCATCATAAGGCTGACCCTACGCATAACTGGTGGCTGGCGGGAGTCAGAAGTCGGAAGGCGGATGTCGGAAGGCGGAAGACGGAAATTCGTTCTCCATTTTCCATCCTCCTTTTTCCGTTTTCCGTACAATTACCAATCACCATCAATTTCGGATGGGGGTTTGGGGGAATTCCTTTCGGATGGGGTCTTAGGGGAAGGGTCATCCCCTCAGGTGAGGTTTGGAGGTCAATTAGGGGGAGGGTAACCCCCATACGCATCAACTTAAGACTGAATAGTTAGTTGGAAAAGTGGAAAGTGGAAAGGGGAAAGTATGGCTTCCTCTAGCTACCTTCTACTCCTAAAGAGTGATTGCTCGCAGTGTCTCGGCTGTTGACAATCGGCTCTTGCGTTTGTCCATTCGACAAAGAGTCATAATCTCATCAGCGACAATACTTAGTGTTGCAAGTAAGCCAATCGGATTCCTTATGTAATTTTGATTATTAAAGTTTACATTCCAGTTTAATGCAGTAATGTCCGGTTAGA
>SDBU01005769.1_pt1 | contig 14716 bp, 10 predicted proteins | sample 2277071 | NCBI WGS metagenome assembly SDBU01 (sample SAMN10397929, study PRJNA504765) | marine sediment metagenome | isolation source: marine sediment core GS08_GC12, 126 cmbsf | place: Arctic Ocean: Gakkel Ridge, Loki's castle | collected 2008
TGCGGATGGGGGGACTCGAACCCCCATGGACGGTTAAGTCCACCAGGCCCTCAACCTGGCGCGTCTGCCAATTCCGCCACATCCGCGTTGGAAGCCACCTGCCATTATTGGGAGCCGCCCGTTCCCCTGTCAAGCCGCAGGCCGCTTGAGTCAGCCCTGCCCGGCGCAGGCCTTCTGCACGCGGGCGAAGGCGTCCATGGCGAACTCGATGTCCTCGGGTTCGTGCGCCGCCGACAACTGCACTCGGATGCGCGCCTTCCCCGTGGGTACCACGGGGTAGCTGAAGCCGATGACGTAGACCCCCGCCTCCAGCATCATCGCCGCCATCTGCGTGGCCAGGGCCGCCTCCCCGAGCATGATGGGCACGATGGGATGGTGGCCCTCGGGGATGTCGAACCCGCGCACCCGCATGCCCTCGCGGAACGTGCGCGTGTTGGCCTCCAGCTTGTCGCGCAGCTCCGTGGAGCCCGAGAGGATGTCCAGCACCACCAGCGAGGTGGCCGCGATGGCCGGCACGAGCGTGTTGGAGAACAGGTAGGGACGCGAGCGCTGGCGCAGCATCTCGACGATCTCCTTGCGCCCGCTGGTGAACCCTCCGCTGGCGCCGCCCAGCGCCTTGCCCAGCGTGCTTGTCAGCACGTCCACGCGGCCCATGACGTCGTGATACTCGTGGGTGCCCCGGCCGGTCTTGCCCACGAACCCTGTGGCGTGCGAATCGTCCATCATGACCAGGGCATCGTAGCGGTCCGCCAGGTCGCAGATGTCGGCCAACGGGGCGAGGGTGCCGTCCATGGAGAAGACGCCGTCGGTGGCGATCATGCGGAAGCGCGCACTTGAGGCGTCCTTCAGCTTCTGCTCCAGGTCGGCCATGTCACGGTTGCCGTAGCGGAAGCGCTGCGCCTTGCACAGCCGGATGCCGTCAATGATGCTCGCGTGGTTGAACTGGTCGCTCAGGATGGCGTCCTCGGGCCCCAAAAGCGCCTCGAACAGGCCGCCGTTGGCGTCGAAGCAGGAGGTGTAGAGGACCGTGTCCTCGGTGCCGAGGAACTCGCTGAGCCTGGCCTCCAGTTGTTTGTGGAGTTCCTGGGTGCCGCAGATGAAGCGGACGGAACTCAGCCCGTATCCCCAGCGCTCGTAGCTGTCCCGCGCGGCGGCGACGACCCGCGGGTCGTTCGCCAGGCCCAGGTAGTTGTTCGCACAGAAGTTCAGCACCTCGCGGCCGCCCACGATGGCAATGCGCGCGCCCTGGGGCGTCACCAGCACGCGCTCGTCCTTGTAGAGGCCCCCCTGGCGGATCGCCGCCAGCTCTGCCTGCAGGTGGGCCTTCATGGATTCGTGCATGTCAGTCACCTCAGCGCGCACCCGAGGAATGGGCGCTCACTTCTCGGACCAGTCGAGTATGACCTTGCCGGACTGACCGGAGCGCATCACTTCGAAGCCCTGCTCGAACTCGGTGTAGTGGAGCCTGTGCGTGATGATGGGCGTCACGTCCAGCCCGGCCTGGATCATCGCGGACATTTTGTACCAGGTCTCATACATCTCGCGGCCGTAGATGCCCTTGATGGTCAGTCCGTTGAAGACGACCTGGCTCCAGTCAATCTCGGCGTTCGGCAGGAGGCCGAGCAGCGCGACCTTGCCGCCGTGGCACATGTTGTCCAGCATACCGCGGAACGCTTCCGGGCTGCCGGACATCTCCATGCCCACGTCGAAGCCTTCCTTCATGCCGAGTTCGTCCTGCACGTCGTGCAGGTCCTCCTGGCGCACGTCAACGACGCGCGTAGCCCCCAGGCCCCTCGCCAGGGCGAGCCTGTACGGATTCAGGTCGGTCACGACCACGTGACGCGCGCCTGCGTAGCGCGCGATCGCGCAGGCCATGATGCCGATCGGGCCCGCGCCGGTGATCAGCACGTCCTCCCCCAGCACGTCGAACGAAAGCGCCGTGTGCGTCGCGTTGCCCAGCGGGTCAAAGCAACTGACGACCTCCAGAGGAATGCCCGGCCAGGCGGGCCAGACGTTCGTGACGGGTATGGACAGGTACTCCGCGTACGCGCCATCGCGGTCCACCCCCACCCCGTAGGTGTGTGCGCAGAGGTGCCGCCGGCCGGCCAGGCAGTTGCGGCAGCGCCCGCAGACCAGGTGGCCCTCCCCGGTCACAACGTCGCCGGGGTTGTAGTCGTGCACGTTCTCGCCGAACGACTCAACCACACCGACGAACTCATGGCCGATCACCGTCGGCACGGAGATCGTCTTGCGGGCCCACTCGTTCCAGTTCCAGATGTGCACATCCGTCCCGCAGATGCTCGTCTTCAGGACGCGGATCAGCACGTCGTTCTTGCCGACCTCGGGGACGGGCACCTCTTCGAGCCACAGGCCCACGTCCGACTTCGACTTCACTAACGCCTTCATGGTCTGCACTCGCACCTCCCACACTGGCCACGATATGCGCCCGTCTGCCCGGCACCGGACTGGTCCTCGGCCCGGCTGGCAGCATAGCAGGACGGACCCATCCGCGCAAGGCCGACGGCGCCGAGTCCGTCCGCAACTCCCGGCGGGGGGCCTTGCGTTCTCCCCTCCGATGCGTGATACTCCGGCGCTGTCGGCAACGCATTGTTGCGCGGCCGCAGATGGTCAGCCATCGGGAGACACGGTATGGCAAGGGCGAAGCAGAAGGTGATACGAGTCGGCATAATCGGACAGGGACGCAGCGGGCACGACCTGCACGCCGCCTGCCTGGCGAAGCGCCGCAACTACAAGATCGTGGCTGTTACAGACCCAATAGCCGACCTGCGTGCCGAGGCAGAAAGGGAGTTCGGCGCCGTCGCTTACGAAGACCACCGCCAGATGCTGCAGCGGGACGACCTGGACCTGGTCGTCAATACCGCTCCCAGCCACTTGCACGTTCCCTTTTGCCTGGACGCCTTCAAGACCGGTCACGACGTAGTGTGCGAGAAGCCGCTGGCACGGCGGGTGGCGGAAGTGGACAAGCTGATGGCGGCCGCCAGGAAGGCGAAGAGAATGCTGGCCATCTTCCAGCAGAACCGTTTCGCGCCCCACTTCGTGCAGGTCCAGAAGGTCATCGCCTCGGGAGTGCTGGGCCGGATTGTGATGGTGAAGATCGCGGCGAACGGTTTCAGCCGGCGATGGGACTGGCAGACGCTCCAGGAGTACGGCGGCGGCAGCCTCCTGAACGCCGGGTCCCACCTGCTGGACCAGGTGCTTCAGCTCTTCGGCCCCGGCATGCCCAAGATAACGTGCGTCATGGACCGGACCAACACGTTCGGCGACGCCGAGGATCACGTCAAGCTCATCATGCATCGCAAGGGCCAGCCGACGATAGACATGGAGATCTCTTCCTGCTGCGCGTACCCCCTCTACAGCTACCAGGTCTACGGCACTCGCGGCGGGCTGGCCGGCGGCCGGCGCGAGGTGAAGTGGAGATACTTCGATCCCAAACGTGCGCCAAAACAGACGCTCACTCGCAAGCCCCTGGCCAACCGGCAGTGGTGCCGAGAACGACTGAAGTGGACCGAGAGAACGTGGACGGTACCCAAGAGCAAGTCCAACACGTTCCCCTACATGTCAAAGCAGTTCTACGGCCATCTCTACAGGACGCTGACCGAGGGCGCGCCGCTCGTCATCACCCCGCTGCATGTGCGCCGGCAGACCGCCATCATCGAGGAATGCCACAGGCAGAATCGTCTGTCGAAGCGCAGGAAATAGCCCCCGGATCGGCATCCGCCTACGCCGTACGCCTCTACGAAGCGAATCCGAAGTCTCGGATCCAGGCGCGGGAGCGAGGTCCTTTACGGTACTTGACAAGTCTGGCCCCGGTCTACTTGACGGATGTGCTTGCTGATCTAGAATATGTGATGTGGGCGCCCTGCAAGCCGCGGGTCCCCCGGCGTGAATCGGCAAGCCAAAGAAGGAGCAAGTTGACCATGCGCGCGCAACGGAAGGCACGACGTCCGCGGAGCGTGTCGGTAGTAGTGGTCTTGTGCTACATCGGTGCGCTGCTGCAGGCCGGAATGGGCATCCTGCTAATAACATTCCTCGATGAGTTGCCAAAAGAAGCCACGTCCGTCGCGGCGGCGACCGGCGTGTTCATGATCTTGGTGAGCCTCGGCATGTTCGGGGTAGGCTATTTCGTGTGGATAGGCAGGAACTGGGCCAGGATAACCCTGTCTGTGTTGCTCGCTGCCGGGTGTTGCATTGCCGTGGCGGATATGATTGCGGCTGGGAAGATCGGTCCCTCCCTCCTTGACGCCCTCATCTACCTTGCTCTCATAGTCGCGCTGAACGGAGAGGGCAGCAAAGAGTACTTCAGGACCGCACGCAGTGGGAGAACCCGCCGGTAAGGACAGGTGCTGCCGTGGCAGACCTGGCTACCGAGGCAGCGCACTTTTATGTGGGTGTGGTTTGCCCGAGCGGCAAAGCGACACGGATGAACACAGATTGAGAGGGATGTTCAAAACGATCGAGAACCTTCTGCTCCTTTTCTGTCTTGGGGCTCAGAACCGATCTTGTGGGAATCTCGCCCTCGTTCATCCGTCTTCATCCGTGGAATCCGTGTCCACATGTCGTTATGTCGTTGCCGTCAAGTCCAAAGTTCCCACACCAACAATCTCAAATGTCATGGCCCACTAATGGAGTTTCAGCGTTGAAGTTGGTAGTTGTCAGGTCGGGTCGGCCGTTACTTCACCGACTTTCGCGGATCGGTTGGAGGGCATCCCTGACCAAGCGCGGCGCTGTTATCCGCGAAATCCAGGGCTTCTGATGCACGTGTAGCTTCTCGAACATGAAGGGCATATCTACGCTCTGACAACGGCTGAGCAGGTGATCAGTAGAGCAGGAGACCGCAGTGGAACAACCAACGGGCGTTGGTGCGCCGTCTCTGTTTGGTGCGGTCGTTGCCGTTTCACCTGCTCACCTGCTCCCCTGTTCCACTGCTCTACCAGCCTTCGCTGAAGCGAAGGCTGGTCGGGGCGGCGGGATTTGAACCCGCGACCTCCGCGTCCCGAACGCGGCGCTCTACACCAGGCTGAGCCACGCCCCGCAAACGTCCCAATCTAATGCGCCCCAACGAGGCTGTCAAGCCCAAAGGCGGCCCTCCCTTGACGGTCCGGCACCCGCGCGGGTATTATTGCAGGATGCTGACCGCCTCGCAGTTGCGCCGTGCGCGCCTTCCAAGTCCGAAAAGGGCTTCCTGATGCGGAAAAGAACGATCCTGATCGGCCTGTTCGTGGGCCTCGTCATGGGGCTGGGCTTCAGTTCCGTGCGGGCCCGGCCGGACGAGAACGGCAATGGGAAGCTCGATGCCGAGTTCCTCGAGCCGGTCGCCTGGCTGGCGGAGCAGATCGACAAGCGCTACGTGGAGCCAGTGGACCGCAAGACGCTCCTGGCAGGCGCTTGCCAGGGAATGTTGAACAGGTTGGATCCGTACTGCACATACCAGCCCCCGAAGGCGCCCGCCGAGCCAGAGCCGGACGGGGATCTGGTCGGCCCTGGTTTCGAGATCCGCTTCGACCCCATCCGGAAGGCCCCCTTCATCGAGGAAAGCGTCCGCGGCACGGCCGCCTTCCAGCATGGACTGCTGCCCGGGGATGCGATCCTGGAAGTCCGGGAGGAATCCACCGGCGAAGTAACCAAAAGGACGGATCTGGATAACCTCCACGACGCCCTCAAGCTGCTGCGGGGCAAGCCGGGCACGGAGTTCACCATCACTGTGTTCCAGCTCGACGACCAGAGCAAGAGGGAGATCACCCTTAAGCGCAAGACAGGGGCGCCGCCGGGCGTGAGCGTCGTGGAGATGCTCGACCCTCAACTCAAGATCGGATACGTGCACCTGTCCTGCTTCAGCGAGGCCGTAGCTGCCGAGTTGAAGGCCGCCATGCGGGAACTGGAAGAACAGGGCGTTGAAGGGCTGATCCTGGATATGCGTTTCAATCCGGGCCGCCCCTTGGGCGACGCCCGCGCGTGCGGCGAGCTTTTCCTCCACGGGAAGGTCCTGACCAGGATCAAGGGCCGAACAGGCGTCGAGATCGTCGTCAGGATGCCCGGCCAGGAGAGCCAGGAAGGCCTGCCGATGGTCGTGCTCGTGAACCGCTTTACGGCCGGCTGGGCGGAGGTCATAACCGCCGCGCTGCACGACCACAAGAGGGCCATTCTGGTCGGCGAGCGGACCTTCGGCAGTGCCAGCATCCGAGAGCCCTTCGCCAGCGCTTTCGACGACGGAACCATCGTGCTGACCACCGCGCGATACTACAGTCCGAACGGGACCGTGATCGAAGAAGAGGGGGTCGAACCGGACGTTGAGATCGAGCTTTCGCGCCAGGACTCCCGCAAACTGGCACTGTACATGTCCAACGGAGCCGTGGAGTCGAGCAACCCGGCGCAGACTGGCCAGGGCCAGCAGACAGACTCCGATGGCAGCCCGAGCACCGAGGAAGGAGCGGACGAGGAATTCCGAGACGTCCAGCTCGAACGTGCGCTGGAGGTCCTGACAAAGGAGCTGACGGAGGTCAGGGCGCCGGCCACTGCTGTACCTGAGACGGCCGCTCCGGCCATCAGTGAATGACTTGCGCCGCAATTTAGGCCGCGCGTTACAGAAACGACTCAAGAACGACTTGAACATGCATAAGAACAGAATATGGCTGGGGTTCTTCGTCGGTCTGTTCATCGGGCTGACCTTCGGCCACGTTCTGGCTCGCACGAACGAGGAGAGCAGACGGGCCCTGACCGAGGAGTTGCTCGATCCACTGAGGCAACTGGTGCGGCAGATCGAAGAGCACTACGTGGAAGAAGTGGAATACGACGAGCTCCTGGTCGGCGCTTATGAGGGGATGCTGAGTAAGCTGGACAAACACAGCACGTATATCCCGCCTGAGGCGCTCACGCAACTGCAAGTGGACATAGAGGGAGAGTTCGGCGGACTGGGCATCAAGATAAAGTTCGATGCCGTCAAGAAGGCGGTGCAGATCGAGGAGATCCTGCCCGCCACCCCGGCCTCCAGAGCAGGCCTGTTCCCCGGAGACCTGATCGTGGAAATCCTGGAGGAGTCCACGGGGGAAGTCATCAAGACCGCGGACTTCGAAAGCGTCTACGACGCCGTGAAGGAGCTGCGAGGTAAGCCGGACACCGAAGTCACGATCACCGTCCTGAGGGCAGAGAGCGGAGAGAGAGAACAGATCACCATCAAGCGTGCCATTATCACGATACCCGGCGTACAGGTGGTGAAGGTCATCGAGCAGGGCGGTCGGAAGTTCGGGTACATCAAGCTCGGTTACTTCAGCAGAAACGCTGCCGACGTCCTGGAGCGCGCCATCGAGTATCTCCAGCAAGAGAACATCGAAGGACTGGTCCTGGACATGCGTTTCAACCCCGGGGGGCTGCTGGAAATGGCGCGTGACTGTGCGGATCTCTTCCTGGGCGGGGACGCCGTCATCGTCAGTACCAAGAGCCGAACCGGTCCGGAGACGACACTCAAGGCCAGCCGCGCAGTGGCATATGAGGGACAACCAATAGTCGTGCTGATGAACAAGTACAGCGCCAGCGGATCGGAGATCCTCGGCGCCGCGCTCCACGACCACCACAAGGCCATCCTGGTGGGCGAGGCCACCTACGGAAAGGCCAGCGTCCAGAAGATCATCAACAACCCCTATGACCGCAAGAGCGCCATCAAGCTGACCATCGCCCACTACTACACGCCCAGCGGCGCATCCATCGAAGAACAAGGTATCGAGCCCGACGTTGAATGCAAGATCTCCGAGGAAGACACCCGGAAGCTCGCCAAGTACCTGGACAGCCAGATCAGATACAAGCCCATCCCCTGGGACGGCGAAGAACCGGAGCAACCCGGGCGCACAGATGAGGCGACAACTGAGCCCGGGGAGGAACCGGAAGAGGAATTCACGGACGCACAGCTCGAATGCGCGCTGGAGGTCCTGGCCCAGGAAGTTGCTGAGGCCGAACTCAAGCGCGACGCCCCCACCGCCCAGAGGGGGACCGAGCCCGCGGGCTAACCGAGCAGATCGAGAAGCTCCACCAGGCTGCCGATCACTTCAACGTCATCCGACGCGCCCACGCCCTGCCCATCCCTCCTGAGCCACACGGCGTGCAGCCCGGCATTGCGGGCGCCCACGACGTCTTCCACGTAGCTGTCGCCCACGTGGAGCACGCTCTGGGCAGGGACGGCGCACTCGTCCAGTGCCCGCTGGAAGATGGCCCGGTCCGGCTTCTCGGCGCCCACCTGGCAGGAGACTACCGTCCACCGCAGCCGCTCCCGCAGCCCAAGCTCTCCCAGCAGGGGCATCAGCCGCACGTCCCAGTTGCTGATCAGACCGATGCCGCGGCCGGATCGCTCCAGGCCCTCGAACGTCGGGAACACATCGGCGTAGACGCGCCACGCCGAGGCTGAAAGAAAGTGGTTCCACAAGGCCAGAAACATCTCCTCGAAGTCGGCCGGGGCGCCGAACGGCTTGAGACTCTCCCGCGCTACGCGCCGCCACCAGCCCATGGCTTCGGACTCGGTGGCGCCGTACTCCAGGCCGCCGGGTGTCTGCTCCCGTCTCAAGCGCCTCCAGGCACTGTCGAACTGCTGCTGGACTTCGTCGCCGTCCGCGGACAGCCCGGCCTCTCGAAGCGCGCCAGCGTACACTTCGCCCACCGGAGGGTCGGGGTAGATGAGGGTGTTCCCCGCGTCGAAGAAGACGACTTTCACTTCCACGGCTAACCTGCATCGAGCAAGAGCAATAGTGTTCCGTTGCGGCCACTGCCGGCCGACGGCCGCGCCGGTAGGGATTATACGCGCCCGAGCGCGCCGTTCAAGCCAAGGCGTTCGGTTGCTCCATATCCGCGTCTTCTTTATTGACACCCGGGCGCGGGCGGATAGAATGTGTAGTTTGACGGCGCCCCCTTAGCTCAGCGAATAGAGCGCTGGCCTCCGGAGCCAGAAGTCGCAGGTTTGAATCCTGCAGGGGGTGCCACCTCTCGCCCCTACGCGGCGAGGGCCGCTCGCCTGCGCTCTCCCGCTCAACTTTCTCGGAAATGGGCCCTTCGGCGAGCGCGTCGAAGGGCTTTCTCCTGACCTCGGATATTGGGCCGAACGTTATGCTCCGGCGCGGGGTCTATTATGGTGAGGGTTGAGCGCATGGCAGAGACAGACGCCGAATTGGTGCAGAGCGTCCTTGAGGGCGAGACCGGATCCTTCCGTACCCTCGTCGAGCGGTACCAGGATGCGGTCTTCGGAGTGGCGTTCAGCAAGACGGGGAGCTTCGCGGACGCAGAGGATATTGCCCAGGAGACGTTCCTGGCTGCCTTTGAGTCACTGCACCAATTGGCCGAGCCCGCGAGATTCGGTGCTTGGCTTTACCGCATCGCCGTCAACACCGCCAGCAAGCGCATTCGGCGGGACCGACGGCGTGAGAAGCGGCACGAGTCTCTACCTTCCCCGGCGCGGGGGGGAATGACACCAGATGAAGCCGTCCAGCGCGACGAGACCCGGGGTGAGGTGCTGGCCGCTGTCCGACGTCTGCCTGAAGCCAGCCGAGAGGCTGCGACCCTCTACTACATAGACGGCTACTCTACCGCAGACATTGGCCGCTTCACGGGTCGTCCCGTCGGCACGATCAGGCGTCGCCTTCATGATGCCCGAAAGCGGCTGCGAAAGGAGCTCGTCACCATGGTAGAAGACCAGTTGAAGAAGTCGCGGCCCGGCAAGGAGTTCACGGACAAGGTGGTCACAACGGTGGAGCGCGTGCGCATCTGGCAGGGGGGCTCTGAGGGGCAGACGACGCTGATGCTCGTCGACTCGAAGGGCCGATCGTACAGGGGGCCCATGGGCGACTACGAAGCGGAGGTCGTCTTGCGCAGCATCACGGGCCGGGAGCCGTCGGAGCCGCCCGACCTGCACACCGCCCTCCTTCAACTCCTGGACCGGTTCGGTCACAGGGTCGAGAGAGTCGGGCTGGCGTGGTCATCGGCGCCGAACCTGAAGGTGACAGTGGAGCTGAAGGACGGCGCTGAGCGGGCCTCAACGGTCGAGGCCGACTACGACATGCGCAATGCCACGCAGTTCGCGGTACAGACCGGGGCGCCGGTCGTAATCGACGATGAGCTTGCCGAGGGCTGGGCCGCCCGGCGGGCCGACGGCAAGCCCATGTCGCCCGGCGGCGCGTGGCGCACCGTGCCGAAGGGCAAGCGGCCGATGTTCCGGGACATCACCGCCGTGCTGAAAGCGCTGGAGCGGAATCCGGACAGCGGACATTCCCGCCAAGCAGTTCGCGAAGCCGTCCCCGACTATGGGACGGAGACACCCTGGGTCACGGACGCCACGAACGGGCAGGATCAGCTCCTCCAGTGGCATTCGGCCAAGCAGGGGACGCCGCTGGCGGCCCTGGCTGACGGCGTGCTGGGCGCCTATCACCAGTACCCCAACGGCAAGAGCAAGAAGGCGCTCCCCTACCTCGAGCGCGCGCATCGGCTGGCCCCCGAAGATGAGCGGGTGGCCTTCGACCTGGCCAGCGCCTACACTGCTCAGGGGAGGCGGAAGGAGGCCCTCGACCTCATCGAGAGCTACCACTTCGAGGACGCAGGCAAGTGCGGGAACTTCGCCACGCTCTGGAAGGACCCCCGGTTCCTCCGCACGGTCGGCGAACCCAAGCCCAGGGTCCGCCCTGCCTTCATCATTAAGGGCACCTGCGAGAAGATCATCTCCGCCCACTGCGAGAAGGGCCTCCGGTTGAGGAAGGGCGCCACCTCCCTCAAGAGCTTGGGCGCGAGCCGGATGCGCTCGCTCGCTCAGTGCCTGGCGCAAGGCGCCCTCGTCGGTGTCGCACGGCTGCACGACACGGTTGGGCCCAAGGAGAAGCCCCGGCTCGTTGCCGAGACCGATGCGGGGCATGCGCTTGCCATCCCTACCCCGCCGTGGCCTGACCCCCGGGATCAGGACTTGAGCATTGTCCTCTCCGACCAGGTGACGCCCTGGCGCCGCCGCAGTGAATTCGCACTCGACCTGCTGAAGGGTGTGGGCGTGAGGATCGAGGCCGCCGTACTGCTGAGCGGGCAGGGCGACATCGTCGGCACGCTCGTTGCCCGGGCCAACGGCCGGCGGGAGCTTGTCCCCATCGATGCCATCTCGGCAGTCCTGTTGGTGGCAGAAGGGGCGCGTCCGCTCCTCATAACGGAAGCCCTGGCCGAGAAGCTCTACGTCCGCGGCAAGTCGGGCAGGCCGCTCACGCCCAGGGGGGCCAAGCGGAAGCTCACTGCTGGTTAGACTCACCTCCACTCCCCATCATAGGCTACGCGCTCCTCCTTGGCGACAAGTTATTTGGGCCGACGTGCAGGCAGTTACCGGTCGCAGGTGCTATAATGTTGCCAGTCTCTTCTTTCTCAAGTGAAGCCGGGGGGTTGTCGACATGGAAGTCTTCGAAACCAAATGGCCTGACGTGAATGAGCATCTGGCACCAGAGCTGCGCGAAGACCTTTACGTGCAGGAAGAGCTCCGCCAGACAGATCCTTCTGACCTTCTGTATGTGACCGGCGAAAGGGAAGCCCGCAACGCGTTAAGGATATGGCCTAAGAACGCGGATTTCGATGTGTGGCTGGAGGCGCGGGACGAGGACGCGCGGGCTTTGCTGCGACTGCTGCCGCCGGACCGAGACGTTCGCATCGAAGTAGACTTACCTTTCGGCCTGAAGCTGGTTCAAGAGGAGCTGAGCGGGGTCGTTAGCGCAGGCGGCACGTATTGCTTCGTGGACCTTGGCAGGTTCAGGCCTTCACACGCGCAGACAGTGACGCCTCTCGCCCGCAAGGATCAAGACGCCCTCGAAAGGTATCCCGAAGAGCAGCCGATGGACTGGGACGCAGAGCTCAAGGGGGTCGAGGAAGGGAGCGATCGGCTCTTCGGGTGTTGGGAAGAGGACCAGATTGTCGGATACGCTACGGCATGGTCATACAACAGAGTCGGCCATGCTGATGCGAACGTCAGGCCTGAATACAGAGGTCGAGGCTACGGTCGGAGCCTGCTCTCGGCAGCTACAGAGGACCGGCTGCAACGGGACGAAGTGGTGCTGTGTCACTGTTGCATGGAGAACATGGCAAACCTGAGGATCGCTCTGGCCCTCGGCTTCGCACCCCTTCGCGAAACCCTCTACTTCGAGGGCAGGCTGAAGGCCTGATGGGACGTGCCCACCCGGCGGCGGCCGTCACGACCCCAACAGCAAGGCCCAACTGGCCGGGACCGTCGCGTGGCACCTGAGGCAGGTGCGGCATCGGCTTCCCCGCCAGGTAACAAGGCTCAGGATCGCTCGTTACCGCTCCTGGCCGCCCTTGGTTCCGGCAATGTAGTCCAACGCAAAGGTCAGGACTGGATCATCTGCATCCGCGTAGCTGGCCACCACTTCGTCGTTCACAGGGACGTCGGGCATGGTGCCGCGCATGTCGTCGTCCGGTTTGGGGATGGGGGCGTAGAAGCGCTTGTAAGATACACCAAAGCCTACGCCGCTGTTGGGGCATTGAAAGCTCAACACGTCGCCGAAACATTGCCTTATCCCGCCCGTCTCCTCCCCGATAACAATCCCTATTTCGTAGTCCTTCACAGCAGCTGCAAAGTCGGCGGCGGAAGAGAAAGTGTCCGGCCCGGTCAGAAGGAACAAACTGCCGTCAAATCGGTTTGCCCTGTCTTCAGGCTGGCGGGGATCGAGTCTCCAGGTGACGAGTAATCCCTCGAGTTCCTTCAGTCCCGTCTCGCGGCCCATCGCCAGTGCTTGCTTGGACAACTTAACATCTACCTTCGAGTACTGGCGGTAGGGCCGGGAGGTCAGGTGGTCGAGAATATAGTCTCCAGCACTTGAGTTCCCGCCGCCGTTGAATCGCAGATCGATGACAAGATTCTCGGGCTTTTTCTCGCTCAGAAGCGTGAATAGAGAATCGACGTTACGTTTCTCGCCGTCCGAGTAGATGAAGCTATTGTACTGCCAGTAACAAGTCTTCCCACCATGGTGAAACTCGTAGAAGCTTTTCTGCCCGGGTCTCTCCTTCCGTGGCAGCTTCGTGTCGTAGTCCTGAAGGGAGAGGAGCTGGACCTTGAGGCGCTCGGTCTCCCCCTTATCATCCCGAACAGTGATCGAGACCTCAGGGCTTGCCGTCGGCGAGAGCAATGCCCAATACTCCCTTTGCTTGTGGAGGAAGCGCTTGACCCTGAGAGCCGTTCTTTCCCCCGAGAGCTTATCCAGAATCGGGCGGATGAACTCGACGGTGTCCACATCATTGACCTCCGCCAACCTGCGCCCGCGCAGGTGTGCCAGGCCATCCACGGCCTCCCCGATGACGATGTTGCCATAGCGATATTCCAGGCGAAAGGGGAGCATGCGCTTGGTGGGATCGTCTTTGTCGAGCAGATCGGGGCTGAGGAAACTGCTCGTATGGCCGTCCTTCAAGAACGCTGCAGCTTCGGCAATGGTAATCGCGAGCACCGATTTCGGCACCTTGCCTTTGTCATCGCCAGCCTCTTTGAGCCGTGCTATGCTCCGGCGCTTGAGTTCGAGGTAGTCCTGCACCGACACGTAGGCCAGAGGCTGCGGGTGCACGGACTCGACCGTGTGGAAGAAGAAATCCAGGTCAGCCTGCGCGTCTTCCACCGGAGGCAGCCGGCGGCCGAACGACCAGTGCCCGTCTTTCTTGAGGTAGTGGCCCGATTCGACGACCTCAGTGCCTCTTGCCACCACGTAGTCCGTGGGTCCGTGGAAGACGGCGTTGATGTTGACGACGTCCTTTGCTTGCTGCGCCGTGTAGATCACCATTCCCTTCTGCCGGTTCTGCGGGTTCGGCCAGCAGGTAATGAAACGCAAGTCGGTGCCGGTAGTGGGCTCAGAAGTCACGATGCGGTCTGGCAGTATCTCGACCGGCAATGCCTGGATGTGCTTTGCCAGCCACAGGTTGCCGCTTGGCGTTCCGTAGACCATGAGGGAGTTCGACGCCAGGTCCCTCTCCAACGCCTCTTTGTCCGTGATGACAGGAGTCTTCGGCCCGAAGAACCTGTCTCTTATGGCCGTGGCACAGGCATAGATCTGTTCCTCGATTGCATGGTCCGCCTCATTGGTCGACACGACTATGACCATGGACTCCTTGTCAAGCACCGCAGCATTGATGGGTCCCTCGATGGGTCCCTCAAACAACCGGGAAGCACCCTCCGCATCAGTGGCATGGGCACACAACATGAGAAACGAGCCTAACAGCACGTATGAAAGCAGCATGATTCCCTCCGTTTTCGCCCTCGGCAGGAGTTGGCCTGATTCGCATCCTGCATTGTAGACGCCAGGGCTCAGAAGCGCTACGCCGTTCGGCGCTCTGCGTGGGCTAGCGCTGGTAGATCGGCAGTTGGCAATAGGGCACGCTCATGGCCAGTACGCTCATGGCCGTGGTGTAACACTCGCCCTCGCGACTGGACGAGCCCTTGGGCCAGGAACCGTTCTCTTGCTGAGCCTTCAGCAAGTTCTCGTACATCTGTGCGGCGAACGGCTCCCAGTACTCGTCGCCAAGCTGGAACATGCCCTGGGCGCTGTAGTAAATGGCGTAGTAGAAGTGGCTCTGGCGCAGGTTGCGCGGTGGACGCTCGAGCAGCCACTTGCCGGCGGCGATGGCTGCCTCGCTGCGATGATGGCCGGACAGTTCGAGGCTCAGCAGGCCGACTCCCGTTCTGCCCGGGCCCGAGCCGCCGCCC
>SDBU01005770.1_pt1 | contig 14716 bp, 10 predicted proteins | sample 2277071 | NCBI WGS metagenome assembly SDBU01 (sample SAMN10397929, study PRJNA504765) | marine sediment metagenome | isolation source: marine sediment core GS08_GC12, 126 cmbsf | place: Arctic Ocean: Gakkel Ridge, Loki's castle | collected 2008
CCCCATAGCCGCGGATCACCACCTCGATGACCACCTCCTCTTCGTCGGTGCCCACGATCTCGATGGTGCCCACGTTGTTCTTTACTTCCACAAGAACGGGCGTCTCAACGTCAAAGACGTCGGCCAGCTCTCGGGTGGCCTCCGTCTGGAGGCCAATCCGTGGCACATCGATGCCCTCCCACGGCCACAGGCCAGGTGGCTGGCGCGACCACACAGCGATGCCCACTGCGACCGCGACGCATCCACACAGCACCAACAGAATGACGATGATGACGACCACGATGATCCAGGTCTTGCTCCTGCGCTTCTCGGATCTCTCGGTCATGGTCCCTTCTCCTTTCGGCAAAGTGGTGCAACCGTCCATCGGCCACACAGAGAACGCTTCCCCGGTAGGGCAACAGAACGGAGACTGGTGAGTGGCCTCCTCGATCCGAGGGGCCCCGCCAGTGGGAACCCCGCTAGTTCCGGTCAGCAGCATTATAGGGCAGGGTCGTGTCGAGGTCAACCTCGAGCGCCACAGAGCCCAGTGATCCGATCGTCCTGGCCCCGGAACACTTGACAGGCCGTCGCGGTTTCGCTAAGCTCGCCCCGACCGTGCAGTGCCTGAGGGGCGGTGCCAGCGTCCGTCAGGTCAAAGGGGGTTCAGCAGATGGCATTGTACGACAAGCCACTTGAAGAGCTCTTGGTCTATGACCCACCACTGACCAGGGAAGCCGATTTCGAGAGCTTCTGGACCGAGACGCTTGCCGAGAGTGCCAGGAGTCCGCTGAACGCTCGACTGCAGGACGTGAGCTATCCCGCTATTGGCGCGCGAGTATGCGAGGTCTACTATGACGGTTGGCGAGGCGCCCGTATCTGCGCCTGGTACCTGGTCCCCGAGGGAGACGGACCCTTCCCCGCGCTGGTGCAGTATCATGGCTACAGCGGTGGGAAGAGCGGGATCCACAACTGCCTTGCGTGGGCGTTGCAGGGGTACGTGGTGCTTGCCCTGGACGTTCGGGGCCAGGCGGGCAAAAGCAGTAATCCAGGTCCCTACACGGGTGGCCACGTCATGGGTTGGATGACCCAGGGCATCATGGATCCAGCCGAGTACTTTTATCGGGGTGCATACGTTGACTGCGTGCGCGCTCTCGACCTGTTGAGCGTGTTGCCCGAGGTCGATGCGCGGCGCATCGGCATCATGGGAATCAGCCAGGGGGGAGGGCTTACTCTCGCCGTGGCCGCTCTGGATTCTCGGCCGGTGCTGGCCGTGGCAGAGGTGCCCTACCTTTGCCACTTTAAGCGTGCCACAGACCTGGCGGCGAGAGGGCCCTATCTGGAGATAGCCGACTACCTTCGACGGTGGCCAAAGCAGGATGAACAGGTGTGGCGTACGCTGAGCTACTTTGACAACATGAACCTGGCCCCATGGATCAAGTGTCCCGTGCTCATGGACGTTGGCTTGCAGGATGACATCTGCCCGCCATCGAGCGTCTACGCTGCATACAACAAGATCATGGCTCCCAAGCAGATGAAGGTGTATCCCTACCACAGCCATGCCAGCGTGGAGGACCTCTGGGAAGAAAAGTACCGGTGGGCACATCATTACCTGATGGGGATGGACACGCTGCCGGCATAGAGGTTCGTGCAGACAGCCTGGCAGACCTGAGCTGTCTCCATTGTCGAGGCAGGCGCGGTCTGCGACCGCCCGCTGCGGTCTGAGGGGTATCAGCTATGGCGGAAAACGATTGGCAGAGCCAGACAGAGCTTCTGGCGCAAGCCCAGGCAGCCTATCGGGATTTGCATCTGGACGAGGCCCTGGGGTGCTACCGTGCGGCCGAGGCGGCAAGGCCCGACAGTTACGAAGCCCAGCTTGGCTTGTCCCGAACATTCGGACGGCTGAGACTCGTGGAAGAGGCCCGTGCCGCAGCTCGGAGATGCATCGAGCTGGATCCGGGGCGCTTTGAGGGGCATGCATCGCTGGGAACGCTGCACTGGCTGACCGACCAGAACGACGAGGCCATCTCGGCGCTGCAGAAGGCGCTAGAGTTGGCGCCAAAGGAGGCCGATCCCCGTCTGGCCCTGGCTCAGGTCTATGCAGACAAAGGCCGGCTCGATGCGGCCCGGGCCGAGCTGGAGACCGCTCGAGAGCTGGCTCGTGTCACCCAGGACGACGATCTGCGCAACTCGACGCTGGCTTTTGCCTGGCATGTGGAGACTTATCTGTCGATGGCAGAGGGCGATGACACCGGGGCGATGGAGGCGGCCCAGCGAACGGTCGAGCTCCAGGATGCTAATCCCTATGCTGCCTCTTTGGCCTTGTCCAACCTGGGCCTTCTACATGCCCGGGCCCGCCGCTATGCGGAGGGGATCGAGTGCCTGGAGCGTGCCCGTCAGATGAACCCTTTTCTCGGTCAGGTCGCGGGTGCCCTGGGACGCCTGCTCCTGGTGAGTCGGCACTACGAGCGGGCAGCAGAGATGCTGGCTGAAGCCACAGAGAATGCCCTGCGAGATGCTGGCTCCACCCGTCACGCTTATGCCACCGCGTTGGCCAAAGCAGGGAGGCGTGAGGAGGCCCGAACCCAGTATCGCCGGGCTCTGGGCGAAGGATTGGGCGGCCCGGGAGCTCTGATCGCCCGTTGGCAGGTCTTTTGGCTGAGCACGTGGGGTCGTTACGCCCTTCTCGGCGTGGCGGTGGCGGGGGTCCTCGTGTGGGTGTTGCTGGGCGAGCCCTCTCCCGCAGCCCTGACGCTCATCGCCCTGGCCGCCCTGATTCTCTTCCTGCAAGCGAGGTTTGGGCGGAGGAGGCGCTAGTCACACGGGGGATGTGGGCGCTAGACGCCTTGCGGTGGCACCTGGCCGCACGATGAAGGGGCCAGGCTCAAGTCCTGGCCCCCGGAGTTCTCCGCCAGCCTAGCTTCCGCCCCGCAAGATGAGTGGCAGAAGTACGCTGTGTTCGCCATCGAGAACGCCCTCGTCTCTGGCAGGCGCGGTCAGCGCCCACGTGGAAAAGTGGTTGATCTGAACGGTGACCCTGTTGGCCGCCTTGTCCACAGAAAAGCTCTCCACTTTGGTCCAGGAGTTAGTGGTAGTCGAGAAGTAGGCGGGCGACAGATTGTCCTCGTCCACCCCGCGCCTCTCCAGTTCGGCGTCGGTGTAGTAGAAGGTGATCAGCACGTTGGAGTTAAAGTTCTGCACTATCTGGTTGCCCGTGCTCTCCTCGTAGGCCGCGATGGCATAGCCATAGCCAAAGGGACGAGCGGTCAGCGTGTTTTGCAGCTCTTCAACCAGCGGCGTGACCGAGATGCGCACCGTGTCTGTGGTGGGCATGGCCCCGGCCGGGATCTCGATCTGGGTTCCATCGGCAAGTGTGTTGGTCCACCCGACGCTGGGGTCAAAGGTGTCGGCAGCAGCGGGCGGGAGAGCCGTGTCTGCCAGGTAGATGGTCAGGTCTGCGGAGGCGTGGGCCGTCGTCATGACGATGTCGGTCGGCGCAGAGGTCTCGTAGAAGAGGGAGCCCTCCTCGGCCTGGTAGCATGCTCCGACGTGCCAGGTGGTGCCTGTGACCACGTTCAACTGGTACCGGCCTTGGAAATCGGTGGGTGCGCCGGTGTGTTGGCCATCGTCCGACCAGGCCCACACCCATGCCCACGGGCCGTAGACCGGATTGCCCGCCTCGTCGTGATAGTAAACTGTGCCGCTGATTGTGCCGTTGCTGGCCTTGAACTGCAAGGTTATGGGAGCCGTCGCCCCCCCCGTCGGCGTCACCATCTGGAAGTCGGGCTGGATATAGCCCCAGTCCTCGGGGCAGTGGGCACTAACGTCGTAGGTGCCGCCCGAGGGCACGGCTATGGAGAAACCTCCGTCGGGTGGCTTGCTCTCATCGCCAGTGTCGATCGCCGCGCTGGACGCGGACCGTTGGCGATGGGCATGAGCCCACGCATGGAGGAGCGGGTTGCCATCGGGATCAAGGATCACTCCCTGGATGCTGGCGTCGCTGGCGACAACAGTGAAGTTGAAGGTGAACACCTGTGTGGAACTGATTGTGACCCGGGTGTCGGGCGGCGGGCTATTCACATAGTCAGACGTGTCGAGCCAGTAGCCCAGGTTCCAGGTCCCAGCGGCCACCCATATCTCAAAGCTGCCATCCGCTGGGTCGATGGGGGCCGGCTGCCACGCGCCCCCCATGCCTCCCATGGCGAACACCTCACCGTTCAGGCCCACGGCTGGCACCGTCTTGTCGTCATCGGTGAAGAAGCCACCAACGATGAGCGAGTCATTGGGAAGTAGGGTCAGGGTGATTGGCACGGAGGAACTGGCCAGAACCGTGACCCTTTGCTCTTGCTTCGACATGTCGAGCAGGGCCACTTCTGCGGGTGTCTTGGCCCTGGCTACGAGCTGTGCGCTCGCCAGCGGGCCAACCTCTTGCTCCTCGGGAGGCGAGTACCCACCACCGGGGGGTAGGTGGAGCCCGACCATGTAGGTGCCGGAGGGGACGTTCAGGGAGAACTCCCCACGGTTCACCGGGGCACCGGCGACTGGCTCAGGTGCCCTGGGTTCACGCGCGTAGGCCCATCCATCCACATCGGTCAACAGATTGCCATCCAGGTCAAGGAGCCTCCCTTGAATGGTGGCGGCAGACTCCCGGAGGACGAAATCGACATCGGGCACGGTTTCATTGTCGCCCACCGCCACGCGCCTGGGCGGCTCGCCGGTGATGTAGGTCGATGTGTAGGGTGGCTCCACGTTGATCTCCCACGTGCCCGACAGAACCGACATGACATAGCTACCGTCAGAGCCGGTCGTCGTGGACGCCCACCCGCCCTCGTGTTGCCAGGCGTGCAACCGCAGCCCAGCGATCCCGCTGGGGTCGCTGCTCGAGGTCACGCGCCCCTTGATGGCCGATGTCTTCTCAACGAGATAGATGTCGCCCAGGTCCTTGGTTTCGCCCGTGGCAACGTTGAAGGGAGGAAGCTGTGGACTGGACCAGTAAGGATAGGTCTGCTCGTCAATGCCGATCCAGAGTTTGTAGGTGCCCGCTGACACTGGCACGGTGAAGAGGCCACCCGGAGATAGAGGCGCGTGGTTTCCGCGGCCGCTGTCGTCGCGCACGTCGATCCACACTCGGTCGGGGCGCAGTTGCTCGCCGTCGGGCGCCTTTACCGCGCCCACCACATAGGCGTCAGGCGACTGTACGGTGAAGGTGATGATCTTGGTCTCGAGTTCTGCTGGGTCGTCGGAAAAGGTCACCGTCTGAGGGTGGCCGTCGTAGACCCAGTCGGCGATGTCGCCACCAGGGGCAGGGTGGATCATCATCTCCCAGGTGCCTGGCGCAACGTCCAGTTCAAAGTCCCCGGAACCGTCCGTTCGAGTCCAGGCCCAGCCGCCCATGCCCCACCGAGAGGCGTTCACTTCGACGTCGGGCACTCCGGTGCCAGCGTCGCTGCGCACAACAGCTCCCACGATGTGTTTGACGGCTTGGGTGAAGGTGATGTTACCCAGGTCGCGGACGACGCCTTCCTCTATGGTGAACTCCCTGGGGGGCGGACTCACTATGCCCGAGGTGCCCCAAGGGACGTGTAGCTCCAGCACATAGTTCCCTGGGGCCAGTCCTCCCATGCGGAAGTAGCCATCGTCACCGGTGCCCGTGCCCTGGTGGAAGGAAAAGTCCACCGTGTGGACATCGACTCCGGTCCACCTTGCTGGTGTGCCATCGGGCATCATGGCTCGGCCCACAAGATTCACCCCCGTAAGGGTCAGCGGCGTGGTCAATGTGATCGCCTCCGCTCCGGAGACCTCCACCAGCGTTTCCTCCGACTGGCTGTAGTCCTGGTACTCGGGGCCACCCGGAGGATGCGCCCGCAGGCGCCAGGTTCCGGTTATCATGCCCCCGATGCGGAAGAGGCCCTGCTCGTCGGTGGGTTCGCCCTTGTGGGTCACGTAGTCGAAGCTCATGGCCTCCACATGCGCCCAGGGCGCTGGAGCCCCATCGGGCAACACCACGTAGCCGTAAAGAGTGGCCCCACGCTCCTTCTGGAGGGCAAAGTCGATGTTCCCCGTGACGCCGGGAACGGTCACCTCCACCTCATCGCCGAACTCCCAGTCCTTCTGGCCGTTGTAGAACTGCCGGTCATAGCCCTGCGCGTTGGCTTCGACCTTATAGGTACCGGCCGGCAGGCCGGCAAGGGTATAGGTTCCTGAGCTGTCTATCTGATTTGTGCCGGCTCCCCAGGGAGCTCCGCCCGTGGGCATCGCGTTGATCTGTGTCGAGGTGATCGGCAGCCCGGTGCTGGCGTCTGTCACCGTTCCTGTGATGGTGCCGCCTGCCTGGAGATGGAAGTCGATGTCGGGAGTGGTGTCGCCCTCAACCACGTACACGGGCATCGCGCTGCCCCAGTCGAATGTGTGGTCGTAGAACTGGGTGACGTACCCTTCCTTGTGGGCTTCCACCCGAAATTCGCCGGCTGCAAGCCCCGTGATGGTGTAGCAGCCGGTGGCATCGCTTGGGGCGTTGCGCCCTCCCGGACTGCCATCGACGGGCTGCGCCGTAACGTTGACATCGGCCAAGGGCAGATCATCGCCATCATAGACGTACCCGGCAATCGTTCCGCCTTCTCTGAGGGTGAAATCCACGTTGGGGGTCGTCTCCCCGGCCGTCACACTGACGGCGTCGGCCGAGTCCCTGTCGGGTTTTTCCTCGTAGAACTCTTCAACATAGCCAGGCGCCCGGGCCGACACTTTATAGTCGCCCGGGAGGATACCAGTGACGGTATAGACGCCGTTGCTGTCTATCTCGTCCGTCCCTGCTCCACCGGGAGAGCCGTCCGCCCGTTGCACCTCAACCTGGGCGTTGGTGAGGGGAGTCGTTCCGGCTGCGTCCATGACTGTGCCGGTGATGGTGCCGCCCTGGGCGAGCACGAAATCAATGTCCGCAGTGACCGACAAGGCGCTGACAGAGACACGGTCGGCCTCATCCCAATGAAGTTGGTCGTTCCAGAGCTCATGGACATAGTTCCCCTGTGGGTCGTCTACCCAAACCCGATAGTCGCCAGGGAGCAGCCCTATGATCTGGTAGCGACCGTCGTCGTCGCTGTGGTTCCCTTTCATGAAGTCGCCATCGTAAAGCTGGGCGTTGACTGATACTCCTTGCACAGGCCCACCGGTGTCACTCACGGTGCCCGAGATCGTACCACCGGGTTGCAGACCAAAGTCGGGGAGACCCACGATTCCGGGGGCCACGACCGTCACCGGCGTTGCCTCCTGGCGAACGAGGGCGTTATCGTAGTACTCGTCCACGTAGTTGAGGCCGTTGCAGACGGCGCATGTGCCCACGACGTAGGTGCCGGAGGGAAGATCAAAGGTGTAGCGTCCCTCCTCATCGGTGGTGGCTTCGGCTCGCCACTCTCCCGTCTCCGGGTCGGCAGCATACACCCTTGCGCCGCTGATGGGTCCGCCGCCAGGGTCGATGGTCACCGTGCCAGTGATCCCGCCCAAGGGGTCTTCTTGGGCCATGGCCACTAGCTGGGCTGCGAGCAGAACCAGCAAGGCGAGACAGGCCACACCCACTGCCAGCACCCACGCAGACTTGCTTCCCCTGTTCATGAGTATCCCCCTCTCTCTACCAAGTCAAACGCCGCTCAGAGAGCAACGGCCGGTCTTGGGCACGTCTGACGGGCGGGCCCACCGCGTGCCTCGGGAGCTCAAGGGTTATCGCGAGCTCGCCCGAAGGCAACCCACTATGCGGGGGCAGAACATGCCTGCCTACTTAGATTCGGCAGCAGACGTGTCCTTCTACAGGGGTGAGGTGGGGGAAACGGCTGCACTGCTTGAGAGGGGGAAACATACCACTACTGGTGGGCCAATCGAGGCCCTAATACCACAACGGGTTGTGGTGTCGTGGAGCTCGTCGTGACCAGCAGCTCGAGGGCTAGAAACTGACGCACATTTTACGGTGTAGCACCCCAGGTGGCTGCGCGGAACGACAAGGGGATGACAAGACAAGCGTGGAATCCATGTTCGCCCTGTGCGCCCTGATTCTCCTCCTGCAAGCGAGGTTTGGGCGGAGGAGGCGCTAGTACTCTGTCAAGGCGATTCTGATGCATGGAACCTGCTGGGATGCGAGGAGTCTGGTGCATGCGCCCCTGCAATATGGGGTGCAGGCAGGAGCGACACGACGTGCCTGGCACACAAAAAAAGAAGGCGCAGCCCCCAATAGCTCTCAGGTCGCGCTTCTTAGGCTGGCGCCTTCCACTACATGCTGTCACGGCGCCCGTGGTTTATCAAGAGAACATCCGATTGCATCTTGCTCGGCAGGGCAACCGCTGACTTTATCTCTCCTCTAGTTCGGCCAGCCAGCGACGAACTCGTTCAGCATGGGGGGATTTGATCTCCTCAAAGACGGCTAGCGAACGCTGCAGGTATTCCCTGGCCCGCTCCACCTGCCCCAGGGAGCGGTAGGGGTTCCCCAGGTTGCCCAAATGGGCTCCCTCTCCGCGCCGGTCGCCGATCTCCCGGGCTATGGCCAGGGCCTGCTGGTAGTGTTCTATCGCCCGCTCCACCTGCCCCAGTGAGTGGTAGGCGGCCCCCAGGTTGCCCAAGTCGCTTCCCTCTCCGCGCCGGTCGCCGATCTCCCGGGATATGGCCAGGGCCTGCTGGTGGTGCTCGATGGCCCGCTCCACCTGCCCCAGGGAGTGGTAGGCGTTCCCCAGGTTGCCCAAGGCGTTTCCCTCTCCGTGCCGGTCGCCGATCTCCCGGGATATGGCCAGGGCCTGCCGGTGGTACTCGATGGCCCGCTCCACCTGCCCCAGTGAGAAGTAGGCGTTCCCCAGGTTGCCCAGGCATGCCCCTTCGTCTCGCCTATGGCCCAACTGCCGTGCGGCCACCAGCCCCGCCCCAAGCGCTGCCACCCGCTCCGTCCAGTGCCCCCCCATGTCCAGGTAGTCGTCCACCGCCCAGACCAGCCCCAGGGCCGCCTCCCAACGCTCCCGTTCCCCACAACGGCCCAGCACCCGCATCAGGTGTGCCCGCTCGGCGTCCAGCCGTCGGTAGCCCTTCGCCCCTCTGTTGACCTCCCTCTCTGCCAGTCGGGTGTAATAGTCCACCAGCCGAGCCGCCGCCTCATCAGACACGGCCATCCGCCCCTGGGCGTAGGTGTGCAGTAGGGCGTGACTCACCTGGTACCTGTCGCCACTTGGCACCAGGAGCCCATAGTCGGTCAGCTCTCGCAGCGCCCTCCTCACCGAATCGACGGACAGCCCCAACGACGCCGCCACGACATCCCGGCCAAATGGGGCCAGAGCCAGCTCTCCCGCCAGGGCCAAGGCCTCCTGGGCCCCCTGGGTCACCTGCTCCAGGCTGCGCTCCAACAGCCAGGGCACGCTCTCCAAACGATGCCGCTCCTCGTCCGGCTCCAGGGCCTCCAAGGGGCTTTCCTTCAGCCAGCTCGGGTCCTCACCCGCCGTCTCCTTGGTCTGGTACAGGTAGCGACCCACCAGACGCACGGCCAGGGGCAACCCACCCACCACCTCGCAGATGCGTCGGCTGGCGGCCTCGTCAGCGGCCCGGTCGCCAGCCCAGGCGTGGAGCAGCTCCACAGCACGCTCAATAGCCAGCGGTCGCAAGTCCTGCCGCTCGGCCACCGCATCTCGCGACTTGCGGCTGGCAACCAGCACCCCACAGGCGCCCCTTACATCCAACACAGCCCGCAGGTCGCTGGCCTGTTCCGTGCCGTCCAGGAACAACAGAGCCCGTTTGTTGGCCAGCACGCGACGGGCGGCATCGGCCGACGTGTCACGGGCTGCCGGGTCGAAGCTGCGGACGATGTGCTCAAAGGCCAGGGCCACGTCGGGCCGGCTGTAGAAGCTGTAGAAGACGACGCCATGGGGGAATCGCTCGGGTGGATCGTCGCCAGGGGCCAGCGTCCAGATGGCTTCCGCTGCCAGGGCCGTCTTGCCGATGCCCCCGGGACCGCAAAGGGTAGTAACGCGGCCGGGTTGCAGGTCGGCCAACAGCTTGGCCAGCTCGCGCTCCCTGCCAGCAAAATGCTCGGCTCTCGGGGGGCGCTGCAAGGGGATGGAAGGGGGCGGGGCATAGAAGTGGAAATGGAAGTGGATCCCTCCCTCGACATAGGCATAGTCGCCAACAATGCCAGTCTGGGATCGCGACGCGTCTATGCTAGGCCGATCGCTCTTTGCCTGGCTTGCCAAAGTGGATCCCGCCTTCTACTGTGGCATCATCGCCGATAACCCCGATCTGGGAATCCGAAGCGACAATCTGATACTTCACGACAGATTCCTGACCCTCTGGCGTGCTCTCCAGGGCCTCGATCAGGGCTAGTGCCAGCTGCTGGAGTTCGAGGTCGTCAGTGGCTTTCACCTGCGCCACGCGGCCGGCCAAAGCGTCTTGGTTCGGCTTGAACTTGGGTTCGCTCTCAAGTTCGGTCACAGCTTTGACGATCCTGCTGTCAGTGCCGAACTTCTCGGTGATGGCTGTCTTGAGGGCATCGTAGGCGTCCACGATAACCTTTTTCGCCACCTCAGTTGCGCCACCTGCGAGGCCAGCGGCCAGGGCCGCCACGATGGATGTAGTGATAGGATCCATCTCTCTCTCCTTTCGTTCGGTGTCTTACCTGAGGCACGTCTCGGCGCGGCTCTCGCCAGCAAGCGCCTTTGCTGGCTCAGCCCGAAGAGCTGACGAACCTGTGGACAAGAGGGTCAGAACGTCTCTTTTCGGCAGGGCTACGACTCCTGCTCCCTTTCGACGGTGACGCTGACCAGGAACCTGGTGCTGTCGGAAAGTTTCACTTCCACTTCCGACGTGCCGATCTCCTTGATGGATCCATCGAGCAACACCTGGTGCCTGTCGATCTCTACCCCGATCTCCCCTGAGAGTCGCTCGGCGATGTGGGCGTTGGTGACCGAGCCATACAGGCGGCCCGTCTCGCTGGCCCTGGCGTAGAAGAGGAGTTCCACATCCTGGAGATCGGCCGGCTCGACCTTGGTCGGGACCTTCTCGCTGCCCCGTGGCCTGGCCCCTGCTCCGGCGCGTCGCCCCGCTTGCTTGCGCGCTGCCTCGGTGGCGAGAACTGCCAGACCGCGGGGAATCAGGTAGTTGCGCGCGTAGCCGGCTGCCACGCGCTTGCTCTCTCCTTCCTTGCCCAGCCTCTTAACGTCCTTCAAGAGGATGACTTCCACGGATTCGCCCTCCCTTGGCTCGATGGGTGGTGAGACTTGTCACGGCAGGTCTCGCAACTGGCAAAGCCAACCTACGTCTTACTGCCTCGCCCCGCCACGGCCGCGACGAGGGGACACTCTTTTGAATCTGTCGGAACCTGGCGGTTCCCACTCCCATTCTTGTATGGAGTAGGGCCGCGCCAACACGCCAAAGGCACACAGAGAGTCCTGGAATCGCAAAGTCCTCAAGGCACGAGACACTCCAAGAGCCCCCGCGCTGCCGTCAAGGCACCCAGGTCTGTTTATCACTTGGAAGCCGGTCTCTGGTGCGCCCCCGCCCACCTGTTGCTAGGTGCGCTCGACAGGACGAGTCATCTCAGGGCCATGGCCACTGCTCTGGTCAGGCCAGGAACGGCCGCCTACATTCTGCTCAGGATGTCGCCCTTCTTGGCATCGTATTCCGACTGGGTGATAAGCCCCGCGTCGAGCATGCTCTTGAGCTTCTTGAGGGTGGCGAGAGGGTCTTCCGCTTCCGGAGCTTGCGGCGCCGGAGCCTGTCCCTGCCCGGATAGGCTCTGGGCCATCATCTGGGCCATGCCCATGCCTACGCCCAAGCCCATCCCCATCCCCGCAACCTGGCCCATCGCTCCGCCGCCCTGTTGGGCCGAATCACCCACGGCGCGCGCAGCCTTGAACTTGAGGTAGCGATCCATGTCGCCGACGGCGCCCATGGAGGCGGCCTCGTCGATGGCGGCACTGGTCTCCTCGGTGGGGCTGATCGACAGGATGTAGAGTTGCTTGAGGGCCAACCCGATGGCCGCAAAGTCATCTCGCAGCTTGACCCGGGCCGCTGCCGACAACTCTTCGAACATGGCCGGCAGGTCGAGGATCGACTTGACGTTCTCGCCCAGAAGGTCGGTCAGGTGGTTGATGATCATGCTGCGCAGGTAGTTGGCCACGTCCCTGGTAGAGTAGTACCCGCGTGCCCCCACCACCTGGCTCACGAACATCTGCGGATCGGCAACGGCCATATTATAGGTGCCGTGGGCACGAACCCGCACCATTCGCAGTACCTCATCGCGGAGGAGGATGGGCTCGGGAGTGCCCCATCGCTGGTCGAGAAAGTCTCGCGTGCTAACAAAGTAGCACTCGGCGGTGAAGGGTGTGTCGCCGCTAAAGACCTTCTGTACCAAGTTGACCAGCAGGGGGATGTTGGCGGTCGTGATGGTGTGCCTTCCTGGAGCGAAGGTATCCAGCGCTTTCCCGTCGCGAAAGAACACGCACGCCTGCCCTTCTCGCACGATGAGCTGGGAGCCGATGCGAAAGTCGCCCGACCCACGCTCTGGGATACGGTGCACGATCTCGTCGCGTGAAGTGTCGGTGTATTCGATGACATCAAGAATCCTTGCCATGAGTCTGTCTCCTTTTGCCCTTCCTGGTGGCAACTCTGGTGCCAGAGCTTCTCTACTCGAGTATCACGTCCTGGCGCCGACTGAAGGTGTTGTTGAGAGCTTCCAGATCGGCAATCAGTTGACCGGCCTCCGTGAGAGTGGCCGCCTCAGCCTGTGCGGCTTCGTCAAGCCTGTCCAAGTCTGCGGCGATCTTGTCTACACCTTCCAGCATCGCCTGGTCAAAGTCGTACAGTCTGTCCAAGGCAGCCTCATCAACCTTTATCGCGTCAAACAGGCCCGCATATCCGTAGCTGGCCGTCTTGATGCGGTCGATGAGGAGTTGCAGCTTGGTTACGCCGCGTTCCAGGGTTGACATGGCCTTCAGGCGACCCTGCGACACCATCGCGTACTGGACGTTGCTCAGCCGGGTCAATTGCTCCTCGTATTGTCGTGCCACATACAGTCGCAGCAGCTTGTCGGCCTCGCGACGCTGCTCCTTCTGCTTGTAGCCGGCGAAACCTGGAACCCTCGAGATCAACTGCTCTAGTTTGTTTTGAGAAGATTGTATCTTTTCTGTCAGATCGTCCAGCATTACGTCTCCCCTCCTGCATGAGCTGGGGCTAGAGATGCCCGGAAGATAATACGCCAACGAGACCAAAGCAGTAGTTCAGCCATATTGTATGCGAGTTGCACGCATTTGTAAACCTGCCGCGTCCACTGCGACGAAAGTGCTTGCCAACCAGCATCCGGCGCCGTCAGTCCGAGCCGAGGTGCTGGGCCTTCATCTGCGTGAGGGCCTCACCCTGGTCGCAGAGCCCAATCAGAGGGCATTCGGCGCACGGTGGCCTGGTGGCCTTGCAGAGGGTTCTGCCATGACGGATCAGGTTCAAGTGGAAGGGGTAGTAGGTCTCTTGGGGCAGCAGGTCCTCCAGGAGCAGGTTGGCCTTCTGGGCTGTGGCCTTGGGGGGCACCAGTCCAAGTCGGCCGGCCACGCGCAACACGTGGGTATCGACGGGAAGCGCCGGCTTGTGGAGGGAAAAGAGGAGCACACAGGCCGCCGTCTTGGGACCCACTCCGGGCAGCGAGGTCAGGTACTGGCGCGCTTGAGCGATGGGCATTTGACCTAGAAAGCTCAAGTCAAGACTGCCTCGCTGATCAAGCAGTTGGCGCAGGATATGGTGGATACGTGCTGCCTTGATCTTCGCCAGTCCTCCCACGCGTATGACCTGGGCAAGCTCTTCGGTGCTCGCAGCCAGCACATCATGCCAAGTAGCGAAGCGCCGCAAAAGCGATGCATAGGCCCGGCTCGAGTTCAGGTCGGCAGTGTTCTGGGAGAGTATGGTGGCTATCAGCTCACTCAGGGGGTCACGCTTTTCCTTGAGAGGGGGCTCGCCATAGTGATCGAGCAGCAACCTGTGGATGCGCAGGGCCTTGGCCCTGAGTTCTGGCGACGGTGTGGTCATCGACTCCCACTTTGTGCAGGCCATGGGCTGCGACGAGATCCACGGTTTGCCCCCGCACCGACCCAGCCAATGCGCACGCGCTCCAAGGGCCTCTTCCCACAGACTGCCGCGCCAATGCGAGCCTCGCCTTGGCCCCAGACAGAGCTCACCTGGGGCCTCGTGCAAACCTAGTTCGCCGGTTGCTCCTCCAGGACTGCGTTGAGATCCTTCACCAGTTGGTCCACATCTATGCCGTGGGCCAGGGCGCCTTGTTCAAGGTTCTCGAAACGCGCTGCAGCGCAACCCGCGCACATCAGTCCGTGATCGAAGAAGACTCTTATCATCTGAGGATGGTTCTGTAGTATCTCTCCGATGGGCATCTCTTTGGATATGGTCATCTGCTGTCTCCCTGCAATAGCAGCCATCTGTGTTGGAGGCTCTGGCCATCGCGCGACCCAGTCGCGTTGGCACCAGTGCCTCCTGCCGCGAATATCATACCTCATCTGTCAAGAATGGGCAAACAGAGCATCGGGAAACGATCATTGTCATTCTGCCTGCAATTGTGGCGCAGGCACGGGTGCGCCGTAGTGAAGCGAACGCGAAGAATCTATGTTTTGTGCGGTTGAGGCTCTTTGCTTGTACCCCTGAAGTTCGGGGCACTTGTACCCCTGAAGTTCGGGGCACTTGTACCCCTGAAGTTCGGGGCACTTGTACCCCTGAAGTTCGGGGCACT
>SDBU01005771.1_pt1 | contig 14715 bp, 13 predicted proteins | sample 2277071 | NCBI WGS metagenome assembly SDBU01 (sample SAMN10397929, study PRJNA504765) | marine sediment metagenome | isolation source: marine sediment core GS08_GC12, 126 cmbsf | place: Arctic Ocean: Gakkel Ridge, Loki's castle | collected 2008
GTGGAGATCATCCATGCCGCTAAAGGTGAGATCAAGAACCAACTGAAGTTTTCAGGCACCATTGAACCGCGGGCAAGAATAGACATTTTCCCCAAAGCAGCAGGCGTAGTTGAGCAGATGAACGTGGACGAAGGAAGCATAGTGCGAAAAGACCAGATACTGGCTGTGGTGGAGCACGAGGAACTGGATTTGCAGGTCCAGCAGGCGGAAGCTGCTGTGGCAGCGGCGCAGGCGGGCTATAATCAGGCGGTGCAGTTGGCTAAGATACGGATAATGTCCCAGGTCGCTCAAGCACGCGCCGGGAAGGAAGCAGCAGACGCCGCGCTGGAACAGGTACGCGACATGGCCGAGACCCGCATAGAAACACAGATTCAGCAGGCGGCGGCGGCGCTGGACGCGCTGAAGGCCAATCTGGAAAAGATCCGGCACGGGGCGCGTGCGGAAGAGCGGGAACAGGTACGTGCTACTGTGGCGCAGGCAGGGGCGAATCTTAGCAACGCTCAAAGCAATTACGACCGCATGAAAAAGCTGTTCGACGCTGGAGCTATCAGCAAACAGACGTATGAGGGAGTCCAGACACAACTGCAAGTGGCAGCGGCCCAATCAAAGACGGCCATAGAACAGTGGAACATGGTAGAAGAGGGCGCTCGTAAAGAGGATATTCAGGCGATGGAAGCGCAGGTGAGGCAGGCAGAGGCAGGCTTCGCGCTGGCTAAGAAACAGGCGGATAAGCTGACGTGGCAGAAGGATATAGCTATGGCAGAAGCTCAGGCGGAGCAAGCGCGAGCCGCGCTGGAATCCACAGAAATACTGGTGAAAGCTAAAAGCTGGGAAGCGGAGATCACCGTCGCTGAAACCCAACTGATTCAAGCGAAAGTTGCGCGCGATCTAGCTCGCAAACAGCTTACAAACGCTTCTGTGGAAGCGCCTATTCAGGGAATTATCTCCCGCTGTGATCTGGATGAAGGCGGCATGGCGAACCCGATGTCGCCCATATTTGAGCTTGTGGGCATGGATGAGGTACATGCCGATGTGGACGTGCTGGAATCCGATCTGAGCAAAATCCACCTGGGAGACGTGGCATGGATTCACGTTGCGACGCTGGATGAGCCTGTGGAAAGTCGTGTGACCTGTATAAGCCCAACGGTGGATGAGATGACTCGCACAGCGCGAATTGAGGTCACAGTGGACAACTCTGATCATCTGATAAAGCCGGGCATGTTCGTTCAGGTTTTCATACCGATAGATGTACGCCCCGCTGCAGTTCTGCTCCCCCGAAGTGCGGTGATTGTGGATGAAGTGACTAACAGCAAATACGTCTTTGTGGCGGACTCTGGCAAAAGCAGGAAAATCATCGTCGAATATGGCTTGACGGCGGGAAGTCTGGTAGAGATTGCCAGCGGCCTGGAAGCCGGCGCCCCAGTTATTGTCGCAGGGCAACAGAACTTGACTGATGGTGACTACATTCAAATCGTCAGAATCATTGAAAATCTATAAGGGTATTGAGGGAGGTCTGAGGCTATGTTTCTCGCACGATTTTCCATAAAGAACTCCGTTCTCATAAATTTGATCATGATTGCCGTTCTGGTGGTCGGGGTATACTCCTTCATCTCACTGCCCCGGGCAGCGAACCCTGAATTCTCATTTAACTGGGTATTCATCACCACTATCTATCCAGGGACAGCGTCCGAAGAAATCGAACAATTCATCACCAAGCCTATCGAGGATGAGATCGAGAACATTGAGCACATTGATCTCATGACTTCCACGTCATCGGAAAGCGTATCCCTCATCAGCGTGAAGTTCGAGCAGAACATCAGTGATAATGAATTCGACAAGCGTTATCAGGACTTGAGAGCCGCGGTGGATAAAGTAAGCCTACCTGATGGCGCTGAAGATCCTGACGTCCAAACTATAGACTCCAGTTTCATGTATCCAATGCTTAACGTAGTCGTAAGCGGAGAGCTGCCGGAAAAACAGCTCAAAGGTATAGTTGACGACCTGGAGAACGCTATTCAGGAGATAGACGGTGTTGGCTCCATCAACATAGCTGGTGTGCGGGATCGTGAGATATGGGTGGAGGTGGATCAAGCTCGCATGGACAGCCTGAATCTGACTTTTCCGCAGATCGTGGCTGCCTTGAGCATGCAGAACGTGAACATACCTGGTGGTACCGTCAAATCAGGACGGTCAGAATATATACTTCGCACACTGGGACAATTTGAGGGAATAGAAGAGATAAAGAATGTAATTGTCCACTCTTACCCCTCTGGAAATCAACTGCGCGTCAAAAATATTGCCAATGTATCGGATACATACGAACCGGAGAAAACCCGGGCGCGGTTGGATGGGCGACAGGCGATGACTTTATCCGTTTCCAGGAAACGTGAAGGCAATATAATCTCTATTGTGGGAGAGATCAAAGAGCTGCTGGAAAACTACAAAGCTGATAAGCTTCCAGACGGAGCGTATATCAATACTACTATAGATATGTCAGTCTATACCAAAGATAGCCTGAAAAAGCTCCAGACCAACGCTCTTTTTGGCATCGTTTTTGTTCTGATCTCTCTGGGGATATTCCTGGGGAAAAAGAATGCGTTCTTCATAGCGCTGGGGATGCCTGTGACGTTCATGGCGACCTTCATCTTCATGAAGATAACGGGTCGCTCGCTTAACGGCACATCGCTATTCGGTCTGGTGCTGGTGCTTGGAATGGTGGTAGATCATGCCATAGTAATAACGGAGAATATATTTCGGCACATGCAGATGGGGAAATCCGTCAATCGCGCCGTTATAGACGGTATGCGGGAAGTGACAGCTCCCGTTCTCAGCGCGACAGCCACCACCGCAGCCGCGTTCCTGCCTTTGATGTTGATGCCGGGCATCATAGGGGCATTTCTGAAGGTCGTCCCTATAGTGGTAACCATGGCGCTGGTAGCGTCTCTCATTGAGGCGCTGGTAATACTTCCCTCACATATCGCTGAATGGAGTCGGCCTAAAAAGAGACAAGGGGACAAGGATACGGGGAGACGGGGAGATAGGAAGACCAACGGCAAGTGGTTCAGGAAGTGCGTCAGTATCTATACACATATTCTGAAGAGCATTCTGCGGCGACGCTATTGGGCGGTGGCTGGCGTTCTTGTATGCGTCGTTGCAGGCGCGGCGATGATCCCGCTTGTGGGCGTGAATATGTACGGCGATGATGATCTTGGGTTCTTCTACGCTCGTATATGGATGCCGCCAGGAACGAAGCTGGCTGAGACCGACCGCGCACTAAAGCAGATAGAGCGCGTTGCCATGACGCTACCTGAGGAGGAGTTGGAGGCTGTCATTGTCAACGTCGGTATGGTTGAAGAGCATGACGGGGTAAGAACCGGCTCCAATCTCGGTCAGATACTTATTGATCTGACGGAAGCGACTGAGAGAAAGCGGAGCGTTTTCGAGATTGTGGCGGATTTGCGCACCCGCTGTCAATCCATTGCTGGCTTCGAGCGCATCGAGTTTGCGAATGTTGATAGCGGACCGCCTACAGGGAAGGCGGTGGAGGTCAAAGTAAAGGGAAAGCGTTTTGACCAGTTGGAGGCTATCTCCAAAGAGTTGCAGGGAGTGCTTTCACAACTGCCAGGCGTCTACGATATTGGAGATGATTTTTCACCAGGTAAAGCGGAACTGCGCGTCCGTCTGGACGAAGACCGCGCCCGGTTGCATGGGCTGAATGTGATGCAGGTGGCGGGAATTGTGCGGACAGCAGTGTATGGCGCTACCGCGACGGTCTATCGCGATGGAGACGAGGAAGTCGATGTGGTGGTGAAGTTCCAGAACGCATCCTCAATGTCCATAGAGGACATTGAGGATATGAAGATAGCCACACCAATGGGAACGCATATTCCTCTGCGGGAAGTAGCTCATCTGGAATTAACTCGCGGCTATTCCAACATCCACCGATTCGAGGGAGAAAGGGCAGTTACCGTTTCCGCCGAAGTGGATGAGAGTGTAAACGAAGCTGTGGCTGTAAACCGTATCCTGACGAACAGGTTCAAGGACATCAGCCAGCGTTATCCCGGGTATCGTCTCGATTTTCGCGGCCAGTTCGCTGAGTTCAACGAGGCGTTCTCCAGCCTGGGTAGACTCTTCGTATTGGCTGTTTTCATAATGTATATCCTGCTGGGAGCGCAATTCAAATCCTTTGCTCAACCTCTCATCATTCTGTTTACTGTTCCCTTCGCTTTCATTGGCGCAATGCTGGGGCTGATTATAAGCGGCAATTCCTTCGGTATCGTCACGCTTTTTGGGATGGTGGCGCTTGCGGGGATCGTGGTCAACGACTCCATCGTGCTGGTTGACTTCATAAATATGCGCCGGCACGCTGGCGTGCACAAATGGCGAGCTATCATAGAAGGTGGGCGGCTGCGAATGCGCCCGATTCTTTTGACCAGCATCACCACCATAGCCGGGCTGCTGCCTATGGCCATAGGCCTGGGCGGACAGTCTGCAATGTGGACGCCCATGGCGAATACCATTATCTGGGGATTGGCCATGGCTACTCTACTGACGCTGTTCATCATCCCTGCGCTATACGCCATCGTGGATGATCTGACGCCGAAGCGGTTCAGGATGAAGAAGGCAGAGCCTCTGCTAGATTCGTCAGAGATGGAACCTGTGACAGCAGATTAAACACTGTAGGGGCGCACCCGCGTGTGCGCCCGCCTATCATCCACCAATTTGCGGGCGCACACGCGAGTGCGCCCCTACAAAGCTTGACTGGAGAACAATGTTCAAGAAACACATACTCGTGGCAGACGACGAACAGAATACGCTGCTGACCATGCAGTTTATTCTGGAGGTGGCAGATTATAGAGTCACCACCGTGGAAAACGGCCAGGAGGCCCTGGATAAGATATTGAGATACAAAAACACCGAAAACTCCATCGATCTCCTTATCACGGATATTCAGATGCCGGGCTTGACAGGTCTGGAATTGATGGGTGAACTCCATCGCCTGAAGGTAGATATGCCGCTCCTTGCTATCACTGGATATGGAAACAGGGAATTGACTGCGGAACTGATGGATAGAGGCTGCGATAAATGCCTGGATAAGCCGATAGATGAGGAGGAGCTAGTCAAATCTGTTGCTGCACTCCTTGAAAACGAGGACCAATGATTGGAGGAGAGAGAATGTTGACTAATATTAGAGAATACTACATGCTCGCCATCGCTTCGGCAATCATTTTCACTTGTGCGTGGACATCGGTGTTGGGTCAGGAGGCCGCTGTCCAGAAGATAACCCGCCAGAACAGTATAAACATTGTTCTTCGGCTTCCAGGAATCGAGGGAACTGCTAAAAGCTCAAGAGGAAACAGTACAACAGGCAGAAGAAAGCCTCCGCATAGCGAATCTCAGATACAAGAACGGCATCATCACCAACGTTGAGTTTATGGACGTAGAACTGGCTTTCACACAGGCTCAAACCAACCGCTTCAACGCTTTGCACGATTATGCTGTTGCAGTAGCAAAGCTTGAGAGAGCCTCAGCCTCTAAGCTTAACTGAATATAATAACTTGAGTTCGACATAAGAATGCTTGTCATTCCAGCGAAGGCTGGAATCCAGTCATTTCACAAGCTCACCATTCTGTAACCACTGGATTCCAGCCTTCGCTGGAATGACAAATCTCCGCGAGTGGCGCCAAAATAGCGGTATTATATGAATCTTTATATCGAACTGACGTTATAATACGGTTTGTAGCTAGAAACGAGACTATTGGATCGAGGTGGCAATCCGTGTAGGGGAGGGTAAATGATTTTTTGATGGAATCACAAAATCATTTACCCTCCCCTACAAACCCAACTGCCACGTAACTGCTAGGGAAATGACAAAGTAGTATTAGTCTTCGGATTCCGCCGAAGCCATGTGCAGGACGCGCTGTGGGAAAGGTATCTCGACGTCGTTGGCATCGAATGCTTCCTTGATCTTGTGTGTGACGTCAAACCTCACAGTCCAGTAGTCTGCCGTATTCACCCAGGGTCGGACAACCAGATTTACACTGGAATCCGCCAGTTCTGCAACAGCCACCTGCGGCTCTGGGTCATCAAGCACCAACTCGTGCTGCTTCATCACGTCCATAGCAATCTCCATCGCCTTTCCGATGGAAGATCCGTAGCCAATGCCGATCACCAGATCTACCCTTCTGGTATCATTGCCTGTGACATTCCTGATAACATCACCGGCGATTTTGCTGTTGGGGACTATGACTTTGATGTTATCCGGTGTGTGGATTATGGTATTGAACAGGTGAACTTCCTGGACAACGCCAGCCACGCCTGCAGCTTCAACAAAATCACCGACTTTGTAGGGTCGGAACACGATGATCATTACGCCAGAAGCGAAGTTAGACAACGATCCCTGAAGCGCAAAGCCGATGGCAAACCCAGCAGCGGCGAGTACCGCTACAAATGACGTTGTCTGAACGCCAAAGTTGCCCAGAACCGCCAGGAGGACGGCGATTATTACAATGGTATAGACCAGAGTACCGATGAACGAGGTAACAGTCTCGTCCACTTTCCTCTTCCCAAATACCTTTTTCACAACATTGCGCGCTATCCCGGCTATGATGCGACCAACGATCAGGAAAATGATAGCGCCGAGGGCCTTTAATCCATAGTCAGTTACAAAAGTCTGTAGCTTATCGGCGAGCTTCTCTGCGCTCCATCCAGGTTCAGCTTCCTGAGATGCAGCTTCTTGAGCAAACAGCGGAAAGCTGATAAGAAAGGCGAAACCTATCAGACTGGAGAGAACGAAGAGCCTCTTTAGCTTTAACATATCTACCCCCTATTGGCCTCTACACGCCATGCTAGACATCCATCTGAACAAGCCAGCGGCATGTTCTACTCAGAAATTTCGCCCGTAACTGAAAATCGTATCAATCATACACTTCGCCACTGATGGAGATTGTCCTCGAAGTGATAATGCCAAGCGTTAGAAGGGTGACAAGACTGTCTACGACTTTAATTTTCGGCTCGATTTTCAGATTTTGTACGCCGGTGCGGTCAGCTACATGCGGCCCAACAACGTCATCAATCTTCGGCACTGTTAATGGAAGCAGTCCCCAGAGAAGCCAGATTGACCTCTGATTCACGTCAAACTTTCTGACAACGTCACGGTTCATACTGGTCAGACTCACCGTTTTTTCCAATTTGGATCTCATGGGAACTATCGCGCAGCCAAGAAAACCTACAACAAGCGCGAGGGCAACCATCGACATGAATATTCTTCTCATTTTCTTTCCACCCCTTGATTAGTGTTAATGATGGTATCAGACGGGCGGACATACCCGCATATCCAGATGACCGTATATACTAACATTCTTCAGTCACTATGTCAAGACCTGGAAACGATCCGGCAAAGGTTGCAGGGAGATCAAGGTATCATTATATCTATTCGTCGGTCTATCTCCATGCTCCCAATATTGACCTGGCAGGTATACGCGCACAACTCTACGCCGTAGCTTTTAGCCTGGTTCAGCGCGCTGGCGAATTTTGGGTCCATAGCGTCGTTGGTGGTGAATCTATCAGCATCGCTCCGCTGTATGAGGAACAGGACAGCCGCTTCGTAGCCTTCATCCATCGCATCCATAAGGTGATGAACGTGCCGCGTTCCTCTGAGGGTGGGAGCGTCGGGAAACATGGCTGTCCTGCCTTTCACCAGGGAGACGGATTTGACCTCCACAAAACAGAGCTTTCCATTTTTAGACAACAGGAGGTCAAATCTGCTGTTCTTATACTGAGCTTCCCTTCGGACGAGTTCATAGCCCTCAAATTCCTCAAGAGTCCCGTCTTTTATCGCCTCTGCCGCAAGTCTGTTAGAAAGTATCGTATTCAGTGAAACCAGTAAGCCATTTTTGTAGACCATAACCAGCGTATATCTGGTTTTTCTGTTCGGATTATACTCTCTTTTCAGCACGACAGTGACGCCAGGCAGCAGCAATTCCTGCATCCGTCCCGGGTTCGGCACATGGGCATACTCCTCACGACCATCCAACATCACCACAGACAGGAATCTGTTAGGACGCTCGAGGAATTGCCCTTCTATAAATTCACCTTCGTAGATCATTGACTTTGTTCAGAATAACGTGAAATGTGATTACGCAACATAGATACAAAACTCTACCTTACGATTATTAACAAATCTGGGGTCTTCCTAATTCCCTGAAAAGCTCCAAAAATACCTTGACCCTACCGCCTTCCTCGTGATATACTGCTATTCGGTCAGAAATGCACCAAATGGTGCTTTCGCGTAGGGATTGAGCACTATTTTGTGCATTTCTGAACATATTCAGTGATTGAGCTGATTAACGGCTGGCTTTTATATATCTGTAGACTATTGCAGAGATTATGTACTGTTCTGAGTGACATCCCTTCCTGATCATGAGTGCTGGTATGCTAATTGCTATTAGGTTTAGCGTATTTGTGCGCGTTGAGACTGGTAGTTTGCCCATGTACGTGCTGGACGATGGCGGAGGATAAAGTGCGAATAGACTTTGAGAATATAATCGACCTTTCATATCCAGTGGATGAAGATAGCCCCAGAGAGGGTCCTATCGGGCCTGCGAAGATTTACGATACGGCAACTATGGAAGAAGATGGGTATTTCGAGAGCAGGATCGACGTTTCCGGCCATTACTCCACCCACATTGACGCCCCAGCCCTCATGTACGCGGATGGGGCTGTAGTAGCGGATCTTCCGATTCAGCAACTCATGGGTGAAGCGGTTCTCATGGACTTCTCCCACCTGAGTCCCGGAGATGAGATCACAAAGGCACTACTGGAAGATTGGATACAACAGAACGGCGATGTGAAGGATAAGATAGTCGTTCTCTTCACCGGAATGCAGGAGGTCGTAGATAAGCCGGAGTTCATCGAGAACTGGATAGGCCTTACTGCTGAGGCGGCCGAGTTCATGGCTTCCAGCGAGGTAAAGGTCATGGCGTCGGACTCCTGCAACATAGATTGCGTCGCTGGAAAGGATATAGATTTTCCCGCGCATCACACATTTCTGAAACATGAAATACCTAACGTGGAGAACCTGTGCAATCTGGACAAGCTCCCTGGATCTGGATTCTACTTGATCGTAGCGCCGATGAAGCTAGATAAGAGTTCCGGAGCGCCGGCCAGGGTTATTGCGCTGGTTTAGTCAATTATGCCGATGGCGCCGCTTTATACAGAGTTCCCTGACATCGCATCTGCGGAAACGAGATCTGCTACTGTTCATGGATACAAAGGGCTGCCGGATGGTTCGTATGGCTTCCTTGAGTATTATTGTAATGAACCCAACTGTGATTGCCGTCGAGTTTTTATAATTGTCATATCCCAGGATACGGGAGATAAAACATTAGCCACAATAAATTATGGTTGGGAAAGCGATGAATTCTACATTAAATGGATCGGATACGATGAGGATATTGAGAATCTGAGAGGGCCTGCTTTAGCTCCGCCGCCGGCTCTACAAACAAAACTGGCTCCCCATCTTTTAAAGCTTTTTAAAGAAGTGGTGCTGAAGGACGGGGAGTACATAAAACGTCTGCGCAGGCACTACAGTATGTTCAGACAAGCTGTAGAGACCAAACACAAACCATCCTCCAGAAAGCCACTTGCGCTGAACAAATCCAAAAGACGCAGGTCAAAAAAGAGGAAATCAAGAAGGAAATCTGGCAGAAAATGAAGAGCGTCACAGTCATAACTCCATCGCGAGTGCATCTCGCCCTGATAGACCTGAACGGCGACCTGGGAAGGGTGGACGGCGGCATAGGGCTGTCGCTTGCTAACCCTGGCTTCAGGATTACTGCTGAACGCTCTGATGAAACGGAGATCGACGGGCCTGACGAGAATACACATCGCGCGCGGAAAATTCTGGCGCTTCTGCAAGAGCATCGTGCTATAGGTCACGCGAGAATCGAAATCGAAGAGAGCATCCCGGCGCATATAGGGCTGGGATGCGGTACACAGCTTTCTTTAGGGATCGCTCAGGCTGTATGTAGGCTCTATGATATACACCTTTCCCATCAGGAGATGGCGTTTCTGGTGGGTCGCGGTGGAACGTCTGGTATTGGCGTCGCTGCTTTCTCCAATGGTGGATTCATTGTGGACGGCGGGCACAAGTTCTCGGAAGCGGGGATGCCTGCTAACAGACATGAGAAGACATCTTTTCTGCCTTCTTCCGCGTCCAGCGGTGTAGAGCCTCCGCCAGTCATCGCGCGGTATGATTTTCCCGATTGGGATGTTCTGATCGCTATCCCCAATTGCAGGCAAATATCCGGCGCAGAGGAAGTGGAGCTTTTCCAGACTCTTTGCCCACTACCACTGAGCGACGTTCAGGCGGTTTCGCATATAATCCTTATGAAGCTGCTACCCGCCCTCGTGCAGCGGAATCTGAGGTACTTTGGCGAGGCGGTGGATCAGATACAGAGTATCGCGTGGAAAAAAGTAGAGATCGAGAGGCAAGACCATGTAGTGCGGCAGACCATGCGCTTCCTCCGGGACAATGGGGCACATGGAGTAGGGTTGAGCAGTTGGGGGCCGGCGATTTTCTGCTTTGGCGAGGATCTCAGGGGTCTTGAAGTTGAAACACGAGCCTTTCTATCTGATACGGATGTTGGCGGAGCCTGCTTCCTGACCCGGGCAAATAATATCGGCGCTGTGACAATAGAGGAAGAAAATGGAGTTTATGGAAGCCGTGTTGAAGCGGCGGACCTACAGAGGACGGTTTACCGATAAGCCCATCTCCCAGAAAGACCTCGACGCCATCATCGAAGCCGCCCGATGGTCGCCCTCCCCATTTAATATCCAGCCGTGGGAGATATTGATAATCACACAACAGAAGAGCAAAGACGCGCTGGCGGATCTGCTGCTCAAAAGCATGGCTTCACAGATGGCAGACCCTCGATTTCTGCATGATGTCAGCCAGTGGATGAACTTGTCGCGGGAAGAATGGGAACGCTGGGGCGAGGGAGTCCTCATTGACGATCATATAGACGTGCCCGGCTTTATCAAAGATAAGACTAAACTGCGCCCGCTTATGAAAAACGCGAAGAATATGTCCTTCCTCGGCAAGCTGGGACTGGGGAAGAAGGGAGCGGCGAAATTCGCTGGACTTCTGAAAGAAACTCCGCTCATAATAATTGTCCTCATGAACACAAAGAAAAAATCACCCGGTGAGAATCGAGCTACATGGGAACTTCTGGGGATGGGGGCCTTTATAGAGAACATACTTCTGGCTGCCACTTCTCTTAATATAGGAACACATTTTATAAACGCTTCTTTGGAAATGCAAAAGGACAGGGACAAACTCAGGGAGATGTTCTCCGTACCAGACAACTATGAGCCGATATGTCTGCTAAGAGCGGGATATTTTGATGAGCCACCGGATGCCTCTGTGCGGTTGGAGGCGGAGAGATTTGTCCATTACGAACAATTCGATTCAAGAGGAAAACAGCTATGAAAAGTGTCGTATTTACAGGGCTTGGTGAGGATCTACAGACAGAAGAAAAGCCGATGCCTGAGTTGGAAAATGGAGACGTTCTGATCAAAGTAGATCTTTGCGGGATCTGCACCTCCGACATAATGGCTCAACGCGGCGATGCCAGTGATTATTCGCCGCCGGTGGTGTTGGGACATGAGATCGCCGGTGTCATAGCTGAGACGAGGAATACCAATTTCTCCGTCGGTCAGAAGGTCTCCGTCGATCCTGTCATGTCCTGCGGCGTTTGCTATTACTGTAAGCGCGGGCTGAATAAGTTCTGCGCCGAGATCTGCGGTATCGGTCACGATATGGATGGCGGATATGCCGAATACGTAAGAATCCCGAAAAATCTTGTGGACAGTGATGGCCTGGCAATAGTGCCGGACGAAGTGCCGCCGGAGGAGCTTGTATTTCTGGAAGCTCTGGCGTGTTGCCTGGGGGGCGTTCGTGAAACTCCGCTGGAGGATAACGTGGTCATTCTGGGAGCAGGTCCGATAGGCCTTCTGTTTCTCCAACTGGCAAAACGCAGGGGAGTCAGGACTATTATCACGGAGCCATTAGCACACCGACGGGCGATGGCGGAGCAACTGGGAGCGGAGGAAATACTGGACCCATCCTCTGAGTCTATCACACCGCAGATATTGGAATTGACTGATGGTATAGGCGCGGACGCTGTAATCGCAGCTACCAACGATCCGTCAGTAGTTCCTGAAATATTCAAGATGCTTAGAAGAGGCGGATATGCTAACGTCTTTGGCCTTTTCCCACACGGTACCAGAATTGAATTGGATGTGGAGGAATTTCATTATTCCGGCCACAAAGTGCTGTCTTCATGGGCACTGACGCGAAGGGATACGTTTGAGGCGCGGGACGAAATCGCCAAAAGATGGCTCGTCCTCGATCCTATCCTGACCGGGAGATTCTCCCTGGATCAGCCGATGGAAGCATTTGACTACGTCGTTCAGCGGACAGGCCTCAAGGCGGCTTTCGCTCCGTAGAACGCGGCTGCTAGCCCGTTTCTGTAGAACACGTTGCCAACCTATTTTTCTAAACGGGCTGGCAGCCTCGTTCTACTGAGTAAGTTCCAGCCGTGACTGAAAAACTCGTATTCTCAAAATAAGGAGGTTCGCTATGACTCATCGAAGGATACTATTGCTAGTCATTGTTGGAACAATTTTGGCAACTACTATCGCTTACGGAGAGGCATACGAAGGTCTTCCTAAACAGATAACTGGTAAAGATGGCGCGCCTATGATGCTAATTCCGGCGGGCGAATTCCAGATGGGTAGCAACGATGGCGCAGGAGATGAAAAGCCTGCACATACAGTCTATACTGATGCCTTCTGCATTGACGTATACGAAGTGACTAACGCTCAATATGCCAGATTCCTGAGTGAATACCAGGGTAGCTGGGATCCGCAGGGAGCTGTAAAAGCTCCGAATTGGGATGGACTTACCAGGCGGTATGCGCTAGTATCTGTTGGCGGTAGTATAAAGAAGATAGGTGAAACATATATACCGAAGGCTGCCTATGAAAATGACCCGGTCACCAACGTTAGCTGGTATGGCGCTTTAGCCTACGCGGAACACTATGGCAAACGGCTTCCAACAGAGGCCGAATGGGAGAAGGCGGCACGGGATGGATTGGTTAGGAAGAAATATCCCTGGGGCGACATGCCGCCGGATGGCACTCAGTGCAATTTCGCGGATATAAGCGCGAGCGGCGGATGGTACAGCGAATGGTCAGACAAGGAGGCCTATGATGGCTATCCGTTTACAGCGCCAGTCGGCAGTTATACACCCAATGGCTATGGTTTGCATGATATGGCGGGAAACGTGTGGGAGTGGTGCGCTGATCGGTATGCTTATTACCCGAATTCGTATGAGAAAAATCCCACGGGGCCAGATTCAGGAACTAATCGCGTTCTACGCGGAGGTTCATGGAATAACACTTCCAAACACCTCCGGGTTGCGTATCGCTACTCTCATAAGCCGTGGAGAATGCTTCCCTACGTCGGCTTTCGATGTGCGAGTAACGTTACGCCCTAGCACTTTTTGACGGAGTTGATGAGGCATATATCCTGTATGAAAACTAAGACAAAGCTCAATACCTATCTGGAGATCATTCGATTTCCGCTTTTCCCGATTCCTATAGTCACAACTCTATCCGGTGTTGTTCTGGCTGGCGGTAGTTCCATTTCCTGGAAGGGATATGTTGTTCTCGCAATATCCATGATAGGTTACTTCAGCGGGATGCTGAAGAATGATTATTTCCATAGCGAGACCGACTCCCTGGTGAGTCCTCAGAAGCCCATCCCCTCCGGGCGCATTTCGCGGAGAAAAGTGTTGATTTCCGCCTCGACGATTTATATCGTGTGCCTTCTTTCAGGCTTTCTCCTGAACTACAAGGCTGGCTTGATGGTCGCGGCGCTGATAGCGCTCTCCCACCTGTATAACGCCATGTTCAAAGAGAAGGGGATTTTGGGAAGTATAACCTTGCCGCTGGGGATCGCTTTAATGAGCGTCTTTGGTTCGGTGGCCGTTTTGGGACGGGTTCACGAGATGGTCTGGTACTGCTTCGCTGGAATATTCCTCTACGATTTCGGCGCTCACATCGCCACTACATTCAAAGATATTGATCATGATAGAGAAACTGGGATAGTTACCACTCCCATCCAGATAGGGATCAAACCGGCGTTGGCGCTCTCGACCATTGCCACCATCGGGGCGTTCGTAGTGATGTCTCTGCCGTATATTCTGGGAAAGGCTGACTCGAATTACCTGATATGGGTTGGTTTGTCGGTGGGTACAGTGATTATTACCAGACTGCCGCTGCTGATAAAGCAAGACCAGGGCAATGGCTACCTGGCGCTAAAAGGTTCCATGCTCGGTGCCATAGCCCTGTATCCATGCTTGATAGGTACTGTCTTCTCGATCAATGTCTGTTTTCTGGTGATTATGATCCCGTATCTTCTGTCCACCATTCTGCTGGAAACTACCAGCCAACACGTTTGACGCTGGCAAGGATGCCCAGCCTATCGTATGGATAGCCGGGGGAATTCCTGCCCCGGCGTCAGATTAATCCATCACCAAAAATATACTATCTTGACAATGTTAAATTTACTTCATTCAAATGACAGAAAACGAACGCGGATGACGCGGATTTAGCGGATCTTCGCGGATTTCTCTATTGAATCCGATCT
>SDBU01005772.1_pt1 | contig 14714 bp, 11 predicted proteins | sample 2277071 | NCBI WGS metagenome assembly SDBU01 (sample SAMN10397929, study PRJNA504765) | marine sediment metagenome | isolation source: marine sediment core GS08_GC12, 126 cmbsf | place: Arctic Ocean: Gakkel Ridge, Loki's castle | collected 2008
GTCAATGTCGTCTTGCCGTGATCTACATGCCCAATCGTCCCGACGTTTATATGCGGTTTATTACGTTCAAACTTCTCTTTCGCCATTATGCACCTCCTGCATTAATAATGCGTTCCGGTTATAGATTCCTGCACATTTTTGGGAACCTCAGCGTAATAAAAAGGTTCCATTGTATATGTTCCGCGGCCTTGGGTCAAGCTTCTTACCGCCGTTGCATACCCAAACATTTCGGCCAGGGGAGCAAATCCTCTAATTACTTTTGCATTTGCCCGATCGGTTATTGCGTCAATTTTGCATCTTCTTGCTCCTAAATCACCGATCACATCTCCCAAATACTCCGCGGGAATAATCACCTCCAACAACATTACTGGCTCAAGTAAAACTGAATACCCTTTTCTCAGGCCTTCAGAAAAAGCAATCGACGCCGCCATTTTAAAAGCCAGCTCCGATGAATCTACCGCATGAAATGAACCATCGACAAGTTTAATTTTGATATCAAGTACCGGATAACCAGCTAATACTCCCGAGTGGGCGGAACCAATTACCCCCTCCTTTATCGAAGGAATGTATTCTTTCGGGATGACGCCCCCTTTAATCTCGTTTAGAAAAACGATACCTTTGCCGCGTTGGGCGCCAGACATCTCTAGAACAACATGTCCATATTGACCGCGACCACCGGTCTGTTGAACGAATTTTCCAACCACCTCAACGGTTTTAGTAATTGTTTCTTTATAAGCTACCCGTGGTTTTCCTACCGTCGCTTCTATCTTAAATTCTCTTAATAGTCGATCGACAATAACTTCAAGATGCAGTTCACCCATCCCGCAGATAAGCGTCTGCCCTGTCTCTTTATTATATTTTACTTTAAAGGAAGGGTCTTCTTCTTGCACTTTACCGAGCGCAAAGAAAAGTTTTTCTTGTGCTGATTTAGTTTCCGGCTCAATGGCCATCGAAATAACCGGTTCTGGAAACTGTATGCTTTCTAAGATAATTGGATTATCAATATCACAAATTGTATCCCCGGTTATCGTTTGTCGCAGGCCAACGGCCGCCGCGATATCCCCGGCAAAGACTTCCTCAACGATTTCCTGCTTATTGGCATGCATCCGCACAATCTTTACAATTCTTTCCTTTATCTTCTTATTCGCATTGTAAATGTAAGTCCCGGCTTTCAAAACCCCTGAATAAACCCTGAAAAAGGTCAGCTTCCCCACATAAGTATCGGACATAATCTTAAACGCCAAGGCACTAAAATATTCATCATCACTCGTAAGACGCTTACCCGCAGAATCAGTCTCCGGGATTACTCCTTCTACGGGCGGAACATCTAAAGGCCCGGGCAGATAATCACAAATCGCATCCAATAAAGGCTGAATCCCCATATCACAAAGACTGGCCCCGCAAAGCACCGGAACATAGCCGTGTTTCACCGTCGCCAATCGAATTGCTTTTTTTAATTCCTCAAGTGTTGGTTCCTGATTATGAACAAACTTTTCCATTAATTCCGGATCATGTTCGGCTGCTGTTTCAATCATTTGCAGCCGCTGTTCTTCTGCTAATTTTAGGAGATCTCCGGGAATCGGTTCTTCTCGGATATCAAGTTTCTGATCTCTTCGGTCAAAAATAACTGCTTTCATCATAATTAGATCAACAACCCCTTTAAAGCTATCTTCGGCGCCTAAAGGTATCTGCAGGGGAATAATTTTTGCCCCCAGTCTTTCTTTCATTTGCTTCATTGTGCCGTAGAAATCACAACCGATTCTATCCATTTTATTTATGTAAGCTATCCGCGGCACATTATAACGCTGCGCTTGACGCCATACTGTTTCACTTTGCGGTTCAACACCACCCACGGCACATAAAACAAATATTGCTCCATCCAATATTCTCAATGAACGTTCAACTTCTATCGTGAAATCAACATGGCCCGGGGTATCAATAATATTAATCCGATAATTCCGCCAAAAACAAGTCGTGCTGGCACTGGTAATTGTAATTCCCCGCTCTTGTTCCTGAACCATCCAATCCATAGTTGCCGTCCCCTGATCCACTTGGCCAATTTTGTATACCCTTCCGGTATAATATAATATCCGCTCCGTAGTTGTCGTCTTGCCGGCATCTATGTGGGCCATGATCCCAATATTTCTGTTTTTTTCTAAAGGAAACTCTCTGGCCATGCTCCTAGATTTCCCTTTCTTTAAATTTTGTTTTAATTCTATTTTCTGCATTTAAATTTCGCTCCAAGTTGCACGCTTCACGCTACACGCCCAAATACTCAAAAGATTATTCTTTCTAGCGTGTGCCGTGCAGCTTGTAGCGTGCAGCACACTACTACCATCTATAATGCGCAAACGCCTTATTGGCTTCTGCCATTTTATGAGTATCTTCTCTTTTCTTTATCGCTGATCCCTCGCCCTTATAAGCATCTAACAATTCCCGCGCCAGTCTTTCCTCCATTGGTCTGCCTTTTCTTGTCCGCGCAAAGTTACGCAACCAGCGCAGCGCAATCACCGTCCCGCGATCCTGGCGTATTTCCTGCGGAACCTGGTAAGTCGCTCCGCCGACCCGTCTTGGCTTAACTTCTAAAAGGGGCCGAGCATTATCAACGGCTTTTTTAAAAATCTCGATCGCATTCTTATTTGCTTTCTTTTCGATCATCTCCAAGGCCGAATACACAATTTTCTCGGCTAATGCCTTTTTCCCCTTCACCATGACCATATTAATAAGTTTTGTAACAAGTTTACTATTGTATTTTGGATCTGGTTGATTAGGTCTTTTTACCGCGCGCCTTCGACGCATAGCTTCTCTCCTTCAATGAGCCCCGCCTCTTGCATTCGGCAAGAATGCGGCGGGACGAATTTCCCGCCGTTTTTTGGGCGGGATATTTTAGCTTACGTTTTCTTCGGTCTTTTTGTCCCGTAACAGGAGCGACTTCTCCTTCGGTCGGAAACACCAGCGGTATCAAGTGTCCCGCGTACAATATGATAACGAACTCCAGGTAAATCTTTAACGCGGCCTCCTCTGATCAAGACGATCGAATGTTCCTGTAAATTATGTCCTTCGCCAGGGATATAAGCCGTAACTTCTATGCCATTAGTAAGTCTTACCCTGGTAATCTTACGCAATGCGGAATTAGGTTTTTTAGGTGTCATTGTCCGGACCTGTAAACATACGCCTCTTCGCTGGGGGCATTTCTGTAACGCGGGAGATTTTGATCGGCTACTTGTTTGCTTCCTTCCCTTTCTAATTAATTGGCTAATCGTCGGCATATTTTCTTCTTCTCCTTAGCTTGTTTTTTCACTCTCTTCTGGGGCTTCCTTAACAATCTCCACTTTTTGATGAACATGAAATCCCGTCCCCGCGGGGATTAAATGTCCCATAATAACATTTTCTTTTAAACCTAAAAGTTTATCTCTCTTTCCACTTGCAGCAGCTTCGGTTAAAACCCGAGTTGTCTCCTGAAAACTGGCTGCGGAAATAAAGCTCTCTGTAGAAAGTGAGGCTTTGGTAATTCCCAAAAGTATCGGCACGGCTTTAGCCGGTTTTCCCTTTTTCTCCTTAATAATTCGCGCATTTTCCTCTTTTAATTTAAATTTGTCCACCTGTTGTCCGATTAAAAAATCAGCATCGCCAGGGTCTTCGATTTTTACCTTTCTGAGCATCTGACGCACAATAACTTCGATGTGTTTATCATTAATCCGGACCCCCTGTAAGCGATAAACCTCTTGAATTTCATTAACCAGATGCTCCTGAAGTTGTTGCGCACCACAAACGCTTAATATATCTTGGGGCACAACCGGGCCATCAGTAAGCTGCTGGCCGCTAGTGACAGTATCCCCCTTATACACATTTAAATGTTTTCCCGGAGCGATAAGATATTCTTTGCTCATTCCAGAAACACTTTTCACAATCACCCGCCGCAAACCTTTTTTCGGCGAACCAAAATCCACAATCCCATCTATTTCACTAATAACCGCTGGATCCTTTGGCCGGCGAGCTTCAAATATTTCAGCGACTCTGGGCAAACCACCAGTGATATCTTTTGTTTTGGTGATCTTTCGTGGTGTCTTTGCTAAAAGGCCACCGGCTTCAACTTCCTGCCCATTTTTACACACAACGTGGGCGCCGGACGGGATGGTATAAAAAGCAACCACCGTATCATTCTCATCAAGAATAATAATCTGCGGGTGATAATCAGCTTTATGCTCAATAACAACCCGGTCGGTTAAGCCGGTCGTGGGGTCAACCTCTTCGCGAACAGTTACGCCTTCCTTTATATCTTCAAATTTTACGCGTCCACTTGCTTCAGTCAAAATCGGGGAAGTATAGGGATCCCATCTGACAAAGGCTGTACTTTTTTCGACCCGATCTCCTTCGACACCAGCAATAAATGATCCCACCGGGACATTGTAGCGTTCAAGCTCTCTTTCCGTATCGTCATGAATGCTTATTTGCCCGTTTCTATTTAAAACGATAATTTTATTATCTTTTGTGGTTACTGTTCTCAAAGTATGAAATTTTAGAAAGCCAGAATTTTTCGCTTTGATCTGCGACTGTTCAACAATTCTCGAAGCTGTTCCACCAATATGAAATGTTCTCATCGTTAACTGTGTTCCCGGTTCCCCAATTGATTGAGCGGCAACAATTCCTACCGCTTCTCCCAACTCTATTAATCTCTTGGTTGCCAGGTTTCGACCATAACATTTCGCACAAACACCTCGTTTGGACTCACAAGTTAAAACACTTCTTATCCTAATTTTTTCGATGCCTAATTGTTCAATTAGATCCGCTTTTTCTTCCGTTATTTCTTCCCCCAGACTAACAACAGCTTTATCGGTAACCACGTCAACGATGTTATCCAGAGCAAACCTGCCCACGATCCGTTCCTTTAAACTAACAACAATGTCATCTCCTTCAGTAATCGCCGAAATTATAATGCCATTTAAGGTTTCACAGTCATCGATAGAAATAATTACATCCTGGGCAACATCAATAAGACGGCGTGTTAAGTATCCGGCATCGGCAGTTTTTAATGCCGTATCGGCAAGCCCCTTGCGCGCACCATGGGTAGAAATAAAATATTCAAGCATCGTCAACCCTTCACGAAAATTAGCAATAATCGGGTTCTCAATAATTTCACCAGATGGTTTCGCCATAAGTCCACGCATGCCGGCCAATTGTCTTATCTGTAACTTTGAACCACGCGCTCCGGAATCAGCCATCATAAAGATGGAATTAAAATGGTCCAGTCCTTTAAATACCATCTCGGAAACAGTATCCGTAGTATGTGTCCAGATATCGATAATTTTGTTATAACGCTCACCATCGGTAATAACCCCTTTTTTGTATTGCTTTTCAACACCCTGCACCTCACTAAGAGATTTTTCGATAATTTTACTTTTGCCGCGCGGGATTGCCAGATCCTCCATGGAAATAGAAATTCCCGCTAAGGTCGCATATTCGAAGCCAATCGTCTTTAAATCATCAAGTAAAATAACGGTACGCTGATGACCACACCGGTCATAACAGTCGGTAATTATTTGACTAAGCTTCTTTTTTTCCATTTGCTCATTGACATAACCAAACCCCGGCGGGATCAACTGGTTAAAGACTATTCTCCCAACTGTTGTTTCAATTATTTCTGATCCTAATCTTACTCGGCACCGATCATGAATTCCCGCGGCATCACATTGATAAGCCGTAATTGCTTCATCTATATCGGCGTATATTCTTAACTGATCCAGCTGCTCTTCAGGCCTCCGCGGGCCTACAGTCGTCAGATAATAACAGCCCAGAACAATATCCTGACTCGGAGCAATAATCGGCCGGCCATCGGAAGGCGAAAAAATATTATTCGAAGCCATCATAATAATGCGTGACTCCATTTGCGCTTCCGTAGACAGCGGGATATGTACGGCCATCTGGTCACCATCAAAATCAGCATTAAAAGCCGTGCAAACTAACGGATGAATCCGAATCGCCTTACCTTCAATTAATACCGGTTCAAAGGCCTGGATACCTAAACGATGCAGGGTTGGAGCACGGTTTAGCAAAACCGGATGTCCATAAATAACTTCTTCCAAAATATCCCAAACCTCTAACCTGGCCCGCTCAACCATTCGCTTGGCACTCTTTACGGTATGGACCAGGCCTCGTTCTCTTAACTTCTTGATAATAAATGGTTCAAATAACTCCAAAGCCATGCGTTTGGGCAAACCGCATTGATGGATTTTTAATTCCGGACCGATAACAATTACCGAACGCCCGGAATAATCAACCCTTTTCCCTAACAAGTTCTGGCGAAAACGTCCTTGCTTGCCTTTTAGCATATCACTCAATGATTTAAGCGGCCGATTTCCCGGGCCCAACACCGGACGCCCATGTCGACCATTATCAAATAAAGCATCAACCGCTTCTTGAAGCATCCGTTTTTCATTGCGCACGATAACGTCCGGCGCTTTTAATTCCAACAATTTTTTTAATCTATTATTCCGGTTGATAACCCTTCGATACAAATCATTTAAATCGCTCGTAGCAAATCTGCCCCCATCTAAAGGCACCAGCGGCCTTAAATCCGGAGGAATGACCGGCAACACCTTAAGAATCATCCAGTTCGGTTTATTCCCTGACTTTTTCAGAGCATCAACAATGCTTAATGTCTTTGTAAGTTTCTTCTGTGTCGCTTCCGCTTTTGTTTCGGTTAAGCGGCGGCGTAATTCTGTAATCTTTTTCTCCAGGTCAACTTTTTCCAGCAATAAACCAATCGCATCTGCACCCATCATCGCGGTAAACTTATTCCCATATCGGGTAAGATATTCTTGATATCTGTCTTCGGTGAGTAATTCGTTTTTATGGAGCGGAGTTTCTCCGGGATCAATTACAATATATTCTTCATAATAAATGACCTTTTCTAATTCCCGCTGCGTCATATCCAAAATCGCTCCCATGCGTGAAGGCAATGCTTTAAAAAACCAGACATGGGAAACCGGAGCCGCCAGATCGACATGCCCCATCCGTTCCCGACGCACCTTAGAAAGAGTAACTTCAACTCCGCAGCGGTCACAGATTATTCCTTTATGCTTTATTCTTTTGTATTTTCCGCAATTGCATTCCCAGTCCTTGGTCGGTCCAAATATCCGCTCACAGAACAAGCCATCTTTTTCCGGTTTAAGCGTCCGGTAATTAATCGTCTCCGGTTTTTTAACTTCACCGCGAGACCAAGACCTAATTACCTCTGGGGAAGCAATTTTTATTGATATAGCATCAAATGCATTTGCATCTTGTGCCATGTTATACCTTCCGATCTGTTATTTTTTTACCTTGAGCTGTTTCTTGTTGCGTCTTTTCTGTGCGCACATCTAAGCATAAACTCTGCAATTCTTTTACCAAAACGTTAAACGATTCCGGGGTGCTTGGATTCAACGCATTTTCTCCTTTAACAATCGACTCATAAATCCTTGTTCTGCCGATAACATCATCACTCTTTACGGTCAAAAGTTCCTGTAAAGTATAAGCGGCGCCATATGCTTCAAGCGCCCAAACTTCCATTTCTCCGAAACGCTGTCCCCCAAACTGCGCTTTACCGCCTAAGGGTTGCTGGGTTACCAGCGAATAAGGCCCAATCGAGCGGGCATGAATTTTATCATCGACAAGGTGCGCCAGTTTAACGATATAAATATATCCCACCGCTACGGTTTTATCAAATTCTTCTCCACTAAAACCATCCCGGACGATAATTTTTCCACTTTCGGGTAATCCCGCCTGTTTCAATTCCGCTCTTATCTCTTCTTCTTTTGCCCCATCAAAAACAGGACTGGAAACTTTAAACCCTAAAACTTTTGCCGCCCAACCAAGATGTGTCTCTAACAGCTGACCGACATTCATTCGCGAAGGAACTCCTAAGGGATTAAGAACAATTTCTACTGGGGTTCCATCTGGTAGAAATGGCATATCTTCGGCCGGCAGAATCCGGGCAACAACCCCTTTGTTCCCATGGCGGCCGGCCATTTTATCCCCAACAGAAACCTTCCTTTTGCTGGCAACAAGAACCACTACTTTTTTAAGCACCCCGGGCGGTAATTCGTCACCTCTTTTTACTTTCTCAATCTCCCTTTCTTCTTCCTCAACGAACTCTTCAAGCTGAGTATCCAAAAGGCGAATTATTTTTTTTATATCATCGGCTACTTCCGGAGAATCAGCAAGCTTAATGCTATCCAAATCCACTCGATCAACTTTTTTGATATCCTTCTTTTTTACCACTTTATTAGCACTTATAAGTACGGCCCCGGTTTCTTCATCAAGCAAACTAGCGGCTAACCGCTTGCCGAGCAGCAAATTGTACAACCGAGAATTTCGTTCCAGTTTTAACTTTTTTATCTGTTCATTATAATACATGCGGATCTTATCGATCGATTTCAATTCTTCATTAATCTCTTCCTTGGACTTGCCCTTCAATCCCTTTCGCGAAAAAACCCTTACGTCAATTACAACCCCTTCGATGCCGGGCGGAACAGTCAAGGACGTATCTTTAACATCCTGCGCTTTTTCGCCAAATATAGCGCGCAGCAATTTTTCCTCTGGTGATAATTCCGTTTCGCTTTTGGGGGTAACCTTGCCGACTAAAATATCCCCGGATTTAACATCCGCTCCAATCCGAACAAGCCCATCGGCAGCTAAATCCTTTAATGATTCTTCGCCGATATTCGGTATATCGCAAGTGATCTCCTCATTCCCTAAACGCGTATCACGGGACTCACACTCAAATTCTTCAATATGAACCGAAGTATAAAGATCTTCTTTTACAACTTTTTCACTAATTAAAATCGCATCCTCAAAATTATATCCACGCCAAGGCATAAAAGCAACAAGCACATTTCTGCCTAAAGCCAACTCACCATCTTTTGTTGCCGCCCCATCAGCAATCACCTGTCCTTTTTTTATCTTCTGGCCAGTTTTAACCAAAGGCCGCTGATTAACACAGGTCGAAGCATTGGATCGCATAAACTTCTTTAACGTATAAGTCGCATTATTAATGATTATCTTTTCCGCATCTACATATTTAACCAGCCCAGATTCCTGAGAAATAATGACGGCTCCGGTATCTTTTGCTACTATTGCTTCCATTCCGGTTCCGACTAAAGGAGATTCAACCACCAGCAGCGGAACAGCTTGTCTTTGCATATTAGAACCCATAAGCGCGCGGTTAGCATCGTCATGTTCTAAAAAAGGAATAAGACTTGCCGCAACACTAACAAGCTGGCGGGGAGATACATCCATATAATTAACTTCTTCCCGGGGCATTTTAGGGAAATCACCTCTATAGCGGCATAAAACAATATCATTCACAAAGCGGCCATTTTTATCGATTGCCGCATTTGCCTGAGCAATAACATAATTATCTTCAACATCAGCACTTAAATACTCGATTTTGTCTGTGACCCTACCTTTATTAACCCTCCGGTAGGGCGTCTCGATAAAACCAAACTCATTTATCCGCGAGAACGTGGTAAGTGAAGCAATTAAACCAATATTGGGGCCTTCGGGAGTTTCAATCGGACAAATGCGGCCGTAATGTGAAAAGTGAACATCGCGGACTTCAAAACCAGCTCTTTCTCTGCTTAATCCCCCCGGTCCCAAAGCACTTAAACGTCTTTTATGGGTTAATTCCGACAAGGGATTTGTCTGATCCATGAACTGGGAAAGCTGGCTGCGACCAAAAAAATCTTTTATTACCGAAGATATAAGTTTGGAATTAATCAGATTGTGCGGCATCATGGAATCCATTTCATATATCCCCATCCGCTCACGTACGGAACGTTCCATGCGTGCGAGTCCGATCCGGAATTGATTCTGAACCAATTCGCCAACCGTACGTACCCGACGATTGCCGAGATGATCGATATCGTCAATTTTGCCTTCTCCGTTCTTTAACTTTATCAAATATTTTATCGTATTTATTAACGTTTCCTTATCCAAAACTCTATTATCCAGAGATCCCTTCATCCCTAATTTTCTATTTAAGACAAAACGCCCAACTCTTCCCAAATCATAACGCCGGCGATCAAAAATTAATCTTTCAATCAAATTTTGCGCCGATTCGATCGTCACCGGGTCGCCCGGGCGCAGCCGTCGATAAATCTCAAAAAGCGCTTCCTCTTTATTTTTTGTTCGGTCGCGTTCTAAGGTATTAATAATTTCACCAGTTTTAGAAACAAAACAAGTAATTTTTTTAATTCCCACATCCAGAAGCTGTTCGACGATCTGCTTATTTAAACGGACCCCGGCCGAAATTAAAGTCGTTATTTTATCCCGGGGATTTATAATGTCCGCGGCTAAAATAAGCTCGTCCATATCTTTTTGTGATTTAATCGGCAATTTTATCTCTTCGACCGGACAAAAGAGTTTTAAGATGTCCGTATTTGTCGAAAAACCAATTGCTCTTAAAAATGTCGTTGCATAAAACTTTCTTCTTCTATCGATATAGACAAAAAGGATATCATTGGCATCAAATTCAAATTCTACCCAGGCCCCGCGGTATGGGATAACCCGTGCCGAATAGAGGCGTTTGCCCGAAACATTATCTGTTTCCTCGAAACAAATGCCTGGTGAACGATGAAGCTGGCTAACAACAACACGCTCATCTCCATTAATTACAAACGTACCGACCGGCGTCATCAAGGGAAGTTCCCCCATATAAACTTCTTGTTCCTTTACATCTTTTTCGGTACGCAGCCTGAGTTTTACTTTAAGCGGTGCCGCATAAGTCATCCCGCGGCGCTGGCATTCCCAAACATCATATTTAGGCCGATCAAGGATATAATTTATAAATTCAAGACGACAGGTTTTTTTAAAGTTTTCAACTGGAAAAACTTCACTAAAAACTGCTTGCAAACCTTTATTTTCTCTTTTGGTTTTCGGAACCCCGACCTGTAAGAATTTATGGTATGATTCAAGCTGCACATTCAAAAGATGCGGGGCCTCAAAAACATCTTTTAGCTTAGCATAATTTTTTCTTTCTTTCATATCCGGCTACCTCTAATAATCGTCGGCAATAATTACAAAACAAGAAATCATCAACTAACAACCACCTCAAGCCTCGGAAAATGTTTACTTCAGCTCTACCTTTGCTCCCTGCCCTTCCAACTTCTTTTTAATTTCTTCGGCTTCTTCTTTCGTTACATTTTCCTTAACCGGTTTCGGAGCAGAATCAACTAAGTCCTTAGCCTCTTTTAACCCTAAGCTGGTAATCGCACGGATCTCTTTAATAACCTGAATTTTCTTATCTCCGATGGCCGCTAAAACAACTGTAAAACTGGTTTGCTCCTCCTGATCAGAAACGGCGGCTCCCGGAGCAGCGGCGGCGACCGCGGCGACCGGCATACTCGCCGAAACACCAAATTTGTCCTCCAATGCTTTCACCATATCAGACAGCTCTAAAACACTCATTTCCTCAATACCTTTAATAATTTTTTCTGCTTTTGCGGAAAGTTTTACCGCTTCTTTCTGCTCATCTTTTACCTGCTCTGTCATTTTAACCTCCTTTAATGAAACCACAATTTACGGAACTTTGTGACGTAAATTGTATGGTCGAATTAAACCCCCACACCAATTTTACAACTTACTTTGGTATGATATATTCATCAACTTTACGATAAACTCTACCTCGCCCACCCCGCATTACCGTGTTAAATTGGTGTGGGGGTCAAATTCAGCTATCAGCCTTACGTTCACTTTGTTCCGTACTGCTAGGCTTCATTTGACTTATTTTATCTAAAACCACGATCAGGCCACGCAATGAACCTGATAGGACGTTTACTAATCCGGTAATCGGTGATTTCATGCGCATCAGGACCATTGCTCTTAAGGTATTCTTATTGGGCAGCTGGGATAATTCTTTGGCCCGGTCTTCACTCAATAATTTTCCATCAACAATACCGCCCCGGATTCTAAAACTCTGATGATCTTTAGAAAACTCAAACAGAGTTTTAGCAACCGCGACCGGATCTTTTTCATAAATAGCAATCCCGGTCGTCTCCGCTAAGTACTGAGTGGCTTCCTCCAAATTCACCTGGGCGAGAGCTAATCTAAAGAGTCTGTTTTTGGCCACAATCAATCTTACAGAATCTTTCGCCAGTTTTCTTCTTAAGGCGTTTATCTCGACGACATTTACTTTAGCGAAATTGGCAACAATAAGCCCGGGCGAATTTTTAAAATAACCGCTCAGCTCCTTAACCATGGATTCTTTTTCAAAATGAGCCATAATAATTCCTTATTCAAGACCAAAGACCAATGCCCTTATGCTGATGAGCCTATCCCGTTTTATATTCGCTCGTTTCCAGCTTTATCCCCGGGCCCATGGTGCTGGAAATAACTATATTTTTAATATACTGACCCTTGGTAGATGAGGGCTTAGCTTTTATTAGCGCTTCAATAAAAACTTTAGCATTCTGAATTAGTACTTCGTCCGAAAAAGAAAGCTTGCCGATCCCAACATTTATCCCCGCAAGCTTATTCATCTTAAACGTAACCTTTCCGGCTTTAGCCTCGCGGACGGCTTTCGCAACATCTTTGGTCACCGTGCCCGTCTTTGGGCTAGGCATCAAACCACGCGGTCCCAGAATTCTACCAAGCATCGCTAAATCTCTCATCATATCCGGAGTAGAAACAGCAACATCAAAATCAAGCCAGCCTGATTTTACCTTATCGATTAAATCTTGAGCCCCAACATAATCCGCTGCGGCCTCTTTTGCCGAGCTTGCTTCTTCCCCCTTACAAAAGACAACAACGCGGATCTTTTTCCCGATGCCGCCAGGTAAAACTACGCTCCCCCGCACCATCTGATCCGACTGTTTGGGATCAATACCAAGATTAATCGCCAACTCCACGGACTCATCAAACTTCACACTATGCGCCTTTTTCAATATCGAAACCGCTTCTTCTAATGGATAAGGCTTATTCTTTTCAAACAAATTCGTATAACCCTTAACTCTTTTACTGGCCTTCTGCATGAAAAACTATTCCTTTATCTCGATGCCCATACTCCTTGCCGTACCCTCAACAATACGCATTGCCTGTTGCGGGTCAGAAGTATTCAAATCAACTATTTTTATTTTAACTATTTCTTCTACTTGCGCCTTTGTTACACTGCCTACTTTTTCTTTATTCGGGACTCCAGAGCCCTTAGCCAAATTTGCTGCTCTTTTTAATAAAATCGCACACGGCGGACTTTTTAATATAAAAGTAAACGACCGGTCCTCGTAAACAGTGAGGACCACCGGGATAACCAGACCCTCTTTGCCTTTTGTCGCTTCATTAAACTTCTTACAGAAATCCATGATGTTCACCCCCTGCTGACCTAATGCCGGCCCTACCGGAGGCGCCGGATTTGCCTGTCCTGCCGGAATCTGTAATTTAACTTTCGCCTTAATCCTTTTTGCCATCTTTATGTCTTCTCCACTTGCCAGTATTCTAATTCGACCGGGGTTGCCCGGCCGAAAATTGAAACCATAACCTTAACCTTTCCCTTGCTCGGAAATACTTCATCAATTTCACCATTAAAATTTGTAAACGGTCCTTCGATTATCTTTACCGACTCGCCTTTTTCAAAAATAACCTTCGGCATTGGTTTTTCTTTGCTTTCCTCTGCCTGTTTAAAAATAGCCGCGATCTCTTCTTCGCGCAAAGGCTGTGGTTTGGCTCCCGGCCCAATAAAACCAGTAATCCCCGGTGTATTTCTTATCAAGTACCAGGCTTGATCAGTTAAGTCCATCTCGATAAGCACATATCCCGGAAAAAATTTCCGTTCCATTATTCTTTTTTTACCACCGCGCACTTCCGAAACTTTTTCCGTGGGGATAAGTATCTGAGTAACTAACTCTTGGGCATTAGCCGATTGGATTCTGCTTTCCAAGTGCTTTTTTACCCGATCTTCATGCCCGGTTTGTGTATGAACGACATACCAACGTTTAGCCATTGTTCACTTAATTATAAGCCCGATAACAAGTGTATATAATAAATCAATAATCCCAACAAAAATTCCCAGAAGCATTACCGAAACAAGAACAACCGATGTTGAATTTAAGAGCTCCTCTCGGTTTGGCCAAGACACTTTAAACATTTCTGTTTTTACATTTACAACAAATTGCTTTATTTTATTCATTTTCAACACACCTCAAGGCTCTTCATCAATCAACACAGATGCTCCTAAGCTGAAATAAACACCTGCCGGCTGGCAGGGATTATCACAGCAAGCTGCGGTCATCTGTACATTTTTTGGCAGGAGCGGCAGGAGTCGAACCCGCAGTCACGGTTTTGGAGACCGTTGGTTTGCCATTAACCGACGCTCCTGCAGACGGGCTGTTCCCAATTTTTAATCAATGTTTATCAAAAAAACAAACCGTTAAAAAAGTAAAAAATTCCCCTTTCGCGCTTAAAAAGGCGATCCTGAAATTCCACTTCTTTTATTTTGTTTCTCTATGTGCTGTATGTTTACGGCAGAAACGACAAAACTTTTTTATCTCTAATTTATCCAGTTGCTTTTTTTTATTTCTCGTCGAGTTATAATTTCTGTTTTTGCAGACACCGCAAGCTATCGTAATTAATTCTCTCATCTTAATTTATTCAACAACTTCGGATATAACGCCGGCACCGACTGTCCGACCGCCTTCGCGAATAGCAAACCGAAGTTCTTTCTCCATCGCAATCGGAACGATTAA
>SDBU01005773.1_pt1 | contig 14713 bp, 10 predicted proteins | sample 2277071 | NCBI WGS metagenome assembly SDBU01 (sample SAMN10397929, study PRJNA504765) | marine sediment metagenome | isolation source: marine sediment core GS08_GC12, 126 cmbsf | place: Arctic Ocean: Gakkel Ridge, Loki's castle | collected 2008
CAATAGGAATTCTAGGAGGCATGGGTCCTGAGGCCACTGCTTACTTTTTTGAATTGATCATAAAGAATACAAAGGCAGAGAAAGACCAGGAGCACATACGCGTTATAATCTACAGCAACCCCGAGGTTCCGCCGAGGACAGATGCCATACTCGAAAAAGGTGAGAGCCCTCTGCCGTATCTTCTAGAGGGCGCCAGGTTTCTGCGGCAGGCGGGTGCGGATTTTATCGTGATGCCCTGTGTTACGGCTCACTATTTTTTAGATGAAATAGTGGCGGCAGAAAAAGCACCATTCTTAAGCCTCCTGGAGGAGACCCTGCTCTATACGCTGAGGAAAATGCCCGGGTTGAAAAAGGCTGGTGTTATCTCCAGCACCGGCACTCTAAAATCAAGGCTCTTTCATAATGCTTTTGCCAAGGAAGAAATAGAAGTCTTCGGTCCGGAAGATGAGGAACAGGAGCAGGTGATGGAGGCTATTTTCGGGAAACAGGGGATAAAAGCCGGGTTTAGTCCGGAGCACCCCAAAGAAATTATCCAGGGTGTGGCCCAGAAGCTCATCAAGAGAGGGGCGGAGGCGGTTATTGCCGGCTGCACAGAGGTGCCTCTTGTCCTTAAACAGGAAGATATCGAGGTTCCGTTTATCGAGCCTTTACAAATTCTGGCAGAGGTCAGTATTGTATGGGCGGGGTATGAGCTGAAGAGTTAGCTGGAGCCACTGTTTAAAACCATCAAATAAGGCAGGATTTTCAGCCTGGAAGCTAGATTTTATAACCTGGAGTTATAAATTTTGGCATTTTTCTCGAATTTTATAACTGCCAGTAAGAATTTCGCAAAATAATTGATTTCGGGACTCCAAAAACCAAATTCTTATAAAAACAACAGGGTATGTTGCAGGTTATCGTCACCTCTATGCTAATCCGGTGAGGACAGTTCTGAAGCAAGTTTGAAGCAAAACCGCAGTTTTTCTGCTGATAATTTTGTTGAGTAATAATTATTCATTTAAGATCAAATTATATATCCTACCTGTACGCTGCCATCTCAATATCTTTAACCGTTTTAAACTGCTTCGGCGGATTGAGATGTTTTGCCAGGAATTTGTAAATTTTCAGCCTGATTTCTTTAGCTTTTTTTGTATCCATCCGGTCGAATGAATGTCCGCCGGGCATATCTTGATAAATCTCGTACTCGAACTTTTTCCCCTCGGCTTTAAGCGATTTTATAAGCTGTTCGACTTCAAGAGAATTCACATCAGCGTCGTTAGTGTTGGTGTGAATAAGCAGGGGAGTCTTCAGCAAATGAGCTCTCCATACAGGCGAACGCCTCCTGTATTCTTCTACATCCTCATAGGCAGATTTGCCGATATGATAATCGGCGGAATACAACTCTCTGTAATTCTGCGTTTTATACCCCATACGCGCGATCAGATCGCTAACAGGAACACCGGCGTATGCAACCTTATAGGCTTTGGGATGGTCGAAAATGTTATGCAAAGCAATCAGGCCGCCGTGGCTCCAGCCGATAATACCGATATTATTTTTATCGACAAACTCATAATTCTCTAACATATAATTCCGGCTGGCATAGACATCCTCCACTTCCAGCCCGCCGTAATCGATCTTTTCGTAGTGAGACCTGCCGTAACCTGTGCTTCCTCTGTATTCTGCGCAGATAACAATATATTCCTGCGCCATCAATTCCTTGATGATATGTATGTAATTTGTCGTGAAATTGCTGTGAACGCCACCGTGCGGAAAAACTATCAGCGGATACTTTTTGTTATAGTTGATACTCTTCGGAATAAAAACATAAGACCAGAATTTTACTGGATTGCCGGCGCCCTGAGCTGTTGGATTTTTTTCTTTTCCAAGGGGAGGCCCGTACATGTAAATCTTATCTACATGCGCGATATTTTCCATCTTATGCATCCACATAATATCGTCGATAGATTTCTGTAGACTGTTAAAACGATGCCTTAGATTTGCGTTGGCTTTTTTTAAGGACTCAAGCTGTGTTTTAATCTCGCTGGAAGTTTCCTGTGCAGCTAAAATACTCCCTGAATTAAAAATAATGAAGCAAACAGCTAAAACTAAAACTGCAAAAGTGTTTTTTTTCATGAATAACCTCACTGGTATATAGGGATAGGAATGGGGATAGGAATTTGGTTTTTGCACTTGCTGTGCTTTACTCTCATTTTTGTCCAATTTCCTCCCTCTGATATCCCGTACAACCTATATCATAGAGAAATCTTGTGGTCAAACACAGAGAAATAGGGAGAAGAGATGTATTCACAAAGAATATTATGAACAAAGCTCAAGCAAAAAGGTTGACTGAAAGCACATGGTGGTCTCAGGTCTTTCTATATCACAGGTCTCGCATCCAATTGCAGGAGAATTAATTGATCATGGTAAGTATCATGGGAGATTTTAGATCCATGATTCTAGAATTGTACATGTTTGATATAAATAGTCGGTGAAATTTATGCTTATAATCTTTATAATTAGGGGCAGTGCGTAAAACTGAAGATTGAATGAGAAAGAAAAAATGGATGTGAAAAAACCTGTGCGGCTCTTCAATCGTAATTTCTTTCTGCTGTGGCAGGGACAATTAGTCAGTCAGATTGGTTCACAAGCATATGCCATAGCCATGATGTTATGGGTGAAACATGAAACCGGTTCGGCCTCACTGATGGGTTTGCTGATGATGGTTTCAATGATTCCGTTCGTGATTCTCGGGCCATTCGCGGGAACGTTTGCTGATCATTTTTCACGGCGCAAGATAATCATATTCAGTGACATACTCAGCGGAATACCCGTGCTCACTCTGGCATTTTTAATGTTTTACCAGCCCGACAATTCTGAACTCCTGATAGTCTGCCTCTTTTTAGTAAGCGTAACTCTAGGCGTTATCCGTTCGTTCTTTAATCCGGCCATTCAAGCCTCAATTCCCGATATTGTTCCTCGCGAAAAGGTATCCGCTGCCAATTCATTGAATCAATCTTCGTACCAAATTTCGCAATTCGTCGGGCAGGGAGTAGGCGGATATCTTTTTGTCATACTCGGTGCTCCCCTGCTTTTTCTAATCGACGGCATCACCTATTTGTTTTCGGCTTTCAGCGAATCATTCATTAAAATCCCACAGAAAATCCCGGAAAAAAGAGGGGGATGGCGGGATAAGTTCAAACAATTCAAGTCGGACACCATGGAAGGATTTCGTTATGTTTGGGGGCATGCCGGGATCAGGGCCTTCTTTTTTGCTGCAGCGTTTATAAATTTTTTCGTTATTCCAATTTTCGTTTTGCTACCGTTCTATGTGGAAGATCACCTCAAGGCAACTTCTGATTGGTATGGCTATATTCTCGCTGCCTTAGGATTCGGCACATTAATAGGGTATGCAATTGCCGGTGGCGTAAAAATATCCGGTCATATCCGGAGCACAGCCGTTATTTCTGCACTCATTCTCTTGTCCTTTTGTTTACCACTATTAAGCATTTTGCGTGAACCGGTGCTCGCCCTCGCTTTGATGATTATAATCGGGGTTTTAAGTGGGTTTTTCCATATCAACATATACACGCTGCTCCAAATTGCCATACCCAGTGAAATGAGAGGCAGAGTGTTCGGCTTGCTCCTCACTATATCCGGCGGTTTAGCACCCATTTCGATGGGCCTCAGTGGGATTATTGCTGATCTGGTAAATCAAAATATCCCCCTGATATATGCAGTCAGCGGGATTATTACCCTTTTTCTCTCTATCATAACCTCATTCAGCAAGAATTTTAGGAGCTTCTTACGATCTGAATGAAGTTAAAGCCGGGGACATAATACCTCTTTCCCAATTGTGTGAGATGAAAAAATCTATATTCTATATTTCGTGAAATAATTAATTTAGCGATTTTTTAGAAAAATCTTAAATAAAATCTTGACAAATGGAGAAAAACGCCTTAGTATACACTTAGGTAGTTACTAAGATGGAAAAGAAAGAAATTGTTCATGCCATTAAAAATCTGGGGCTCTCGACCTATCAGGCAGAAGCCTACTTTGCTCTCCTCTTAGAATCTCCCCTGACAGGCTACAAACTCAGCAAGATTTCCGGTGTCCCTCGTTCTCGTATATATGAAACGATCGAGAAGCTTATGGCGAAAGGATTGGTTCTTTCTCAAGAAGGGGATAAAACCCTCTTAAGACCCGTAAGCCTTGAATCATTATTAGAAAAGAAAGAAAAGGAAAACAGCCGGAATATAGATTTTCTCAAGGAAATTCTGCCGCAGCTTAAAAAACCAGCAGAGATTCAAGGCATCTGGACCATTTCAGGACGGGATCGAATATTTGAAACAATAAACCATATCATTTCTCAAGCTGAGAACCATATATATTTAGTCAGCTTCGACACCGATATCGTTCATTTCGGAGACGCACTGTCCGAGGCTGAAAAAAGACAAGTTTCAGTCTTTGGTGTCTCCTGTGGAAAGCAGGTTTTCAAATTTGAAAATCTGTATCCTCACCAGGGACAGCCCTGCTCTTCCTGCAGGGATATTTCATTGAGCATTGACTCTAAACAAGCTCTTGTTGGCTGTACTTTTCCTTCTGATGCAGCAAGAATCGCAATGACCAAAAATCCCGGCATAATTCATGTTGCTGAAGATTATATAAAACATGAAATGTTCCTCAGTCAGTTGTTTAGAACGTTTGATAAGGTTCCCTTAGATGAATTGAATACAATTTATCAAAAAATCTTGGGAAATTTGCCATAATTTTTTTTGAAAAAATGATAGTAACTACTCCAATGAACACTAATGAAATTAAAAAATATATTCTAAAAAGGTGATTAAAATGAGAATAAAAGAAAGATTATTAATTCTTTTAGTTTCTTTATTTATGTCGTTTGTAGGGTTCAACCTGATTGCTTCATCATACGCTTCGCTACAAAATGGAGCTAATGAAGCCCGCTGCGAGACGATCAAGAGTTATCTGGCTAAAGGCTAAGTCAATTCCCGGCAAAGTCCTAATCATGATGATAGGGCTTTGCAATTCACTCCTTTAAATCCAGATTGTTCCAATTCTAAATAATGGTATCACTACCAGGGCAAACAAATGATCCTATTATAGGAAAGGTATAGAATCCTTGAGTTCGATTCAATTCTTTAAAGCAAAGGAGAAAAGAATGGAAATTGAGGACTGTCCCCTATTTATGCATTTCTGAAGGAATCAAACGCCCCCTTTGGCAAGGGCAAAATTATACTTCTTGGTTTTAGAGTGCAGCACAGAGGACAAACGGTAGGAACTTTCAAGCTCCTTTTTAATTCATTATTTTACGGGGCAATAGCAGAGAAATAGAAACGAGACGCTAAAAATAGCGAAATAGCTACCTGATTTTTTCTAATAATCACGAATTTTCCATCTGGAAAAACACTGACCATAGTGTCGTTGAGGGCGAGGATGCCATGAAGAGAGTGGCTGAGTTGAAACGCCAGGTGAGAGCCCAACTGTTACACCGAGTGAGTACGGCCGCAATTTTATGGACAAAAAAGTGTACTTATCCCGTCTAATTATTAGCCCCATTAGTTGCTCGCAGGTCACATATAGCTGCTAGCGCTGTGATGCAAATTCAGGTATTAATATCTCAAGGGCAGGCAATAGAATTTGGTATTGGTCGCTCCCCATATCGCTCATCATGCCCGAAACAGTCATGTCTTGATTGGGTAGGAAGTAGATGAAGGATGCGAATCCACCTGTGCCGCCTGCATGCCCGAGCATTTCAATGTTACCCGGCAGTAAAAATTTCATTATGCCCAGACCGTATCCGGTGAAGTATCGGAAAATGCGGGCAGCATCCGGCACATCTACGAATGCCAGCATCTCATCCAAAGTCCCGGGTTTCTGGAATAGTTCACCAGCCAGTACTGCGTTGAGGAATCGGGCAAGGTCCATAGTCGTTGTTATTAGTGCATGTCCACCAGCGGCTCCTGCCATTGACGGGTCAATTTTAGTTAAGTCAATTAGCTCACCGCCCATGTTCATGTAGCCGTGGGCATGATTATCCGAAATGGACAAGTCTCCAGGTTCCGGTAGTCGTGTGTTCTCCAGGTTCAAAGGTTTAATAATACGCTCACGGACTTCTTCCCGCCATGAGCGTCCAGTTGCTTGCTCGATAACCATGCCAAGCAGGCTGTAATCCGTGTTCGAGTATCTCCACCCCTCCCCTGGTGGAAAGTAAGGCTCTTGAGCTGCCGCAACATCAAGGTATTCATAAACTTCCCAAATCCTTTGAGGATTGGCGGTGATTTTACCAATCATAGTTTCGTTGATCCAATCTGGAATCCCGGAGGTGTGGTTCAGCAACATGCGCACCGTGATTTGGTCGCTATCGGAAAACCTTGAGGAAACGCTCTCAGGCAATACTGCAGTCATTGGGTCGTCCAACGAAAACCGCCCTTCTTCCACTAATTGGAGAATAACTACTGAGATAAAGGACTTCATGATGCTACCTGCACGGAACTTATCATCGGGTCTCACGGCGCTATCCGTTTTAATATTACTCATACCCGCTGCTCCAACCCAAGTACCAGGCTTAGGACTGCTAATATACAGCAGTACGCCAGGAAACTTGGTGTCTGGATCCTCCACAGCATCCTGAAGTGCCGTCTGCAACTTATCGGCGAGTTGCATGTCAAATGCTTTCTCGGTCGGTGCCTTGCAAGCCGTTAGCCCCAGGACAACGATAAGTATGATTAAGTACCTGGAAGTTTTGAATTTCATGCCAATTTCTCCCTTATGGTAAATTTTTAATTATAATAGGTTTTTTTATGTGCAGCCTTATTAACTCAGCTTATATCACAGCCAATAATTGTGGTCAATGAGCCAAGAACAGCACTATCCCCATGTGTCACCAATTTGATTAAAATCGCCTAATTACGGCTATAAATGATTAAATTGGAAGCGTTAGAAAATTAAAAGAAAAACCCGGGAACTACAGGGCTAACAGGAATGCCGAGGGCCGGACTCGAACCGGCACATTGGATAACCGACGATGGATTTTAAGTCCCTTGCCTCTGCCTTTTGCCTTCATCTCTAATTCATAGAAAATAAACTAGTTGGAAGATTTTATGGTAATTTGCCTCTTTTCTCGGGCCAGATACGGATCAAAATTTGCCGACTTCTGGGCTCCTCTGCCGGTTTTCTGCTCAAAAGCTCGACCGCTTCTCTTGGAGGCTGTTCATTTTTCGCTTAATTTCTTCCTGCTTGGCTCTGTATTCTTGCTGTTTTTTATTATATAGGTCTTGATTAATACCCCACGCTTCCAAGCCGTCCTTGATATCTTTTTGAGGCCTGATTTATAATCCTCGCGATGATTTGAGGGGAAAATTGGAACAAAGATGCTCACTCAACCAGTCCCGACTAAAAGGAAATTCTTATTCCTTGTTATGATGGGCTATCTGCGAAGAAATTCTCTCTGCTAATGCATCAAAAAATTCCCCCACATTGCACTGAATCCTTTGACAAATTTGCTTGTTTTTTGGTTTCTGCCAGTTAATAACATAGAGTTCCCAATTTTTCGCAGTGATTTTATGCGCATAATGTCCCCAAAAAACAAGAATTTCGTTATTTTTAAGAAGACCTTTATCTCCTGAAATGATGATGTGTGGGACTTCATCGAGAAACACCTTTCCGGCTGCCATATATGCCAATAGCGAATGATGTCCATCAAACACAAGCAAACTATTTGATTTTAGCCGGGTAAGTTTGATATTGGGGAGCCCACTGGATTGCATGATATGTTCGCCTTGTTTGATCTTTAAAGTAAAATTTGCAATTTGGGGTATGTTTTTTATCCCATCACTATTGTGAATATTAATCAAATTTCTGAGTGGAATCCTTGGAGAAATTTCCATATATGTCGTTTGTAAATTGGGGAAGAATTTTTTTTCATATATTTTAACTGTTTCATAAATGGTTGTTGTTCGATTTGGAGATGGAACTCGGCTTTTACAATAAGCAATAACATTCAGACTGTTATCCTTGTGGGGAAAATGATATTCTACGACCCTACATTTTTGTACAAAGCCAATGTTTCCCATCTATTACCACTTTGTCATTAAAAAAGAGTTTTCTGGAACTTTTTTATTGTACTTTTTATTGTAGTATAAGAATTGTCGAATAGCAAAATGCCTTTTACTGATTGTTAGAGAATTCTTTAAGTTGCGATGCTGTGATTGTATAACCTGAAAAGTTTTTATATAATTTTGTAAAGCGTATGGTTATGGATTGTTCATCGTGATTAAAAATTAAATATTAAAAGAAAGAAAGGTAGTAGGATGAAAAGGTTTAAAATCGCCTGTGTCGGAAATTATGTTCCCCGTCAATGTGGTATCGCTACATTTACCAGAGATCTCACTGAGTCTTTAATTATAAACAATAGAGAAAAGAATATAAAAGCAGAGGCCTTTGTGGTGGCGATGAATGATCAGAATCAGACTTATGATTATCCGGAAATAGTCAACTTTACTATCAGACAGGAATATCAGAGAGATTATTTAGAGGCCGCAAAATTTATTAATTATAGTAATGCTGAAATCTGCATTTTACAGCACGAGTTTGGTATTTTTGGAGGTGAAAATGGGATATATATACTTCCTTTAATTCACGAATTGGAAATTCCACTTATTGTTACATTTCATACGGTATTAAAAAATCCATCCGAAAAAGAGATTATGATTATTAAAGAAATCGGTAAAAAAGCAGAAGAAATTGTTGTTATGAGCAAATTGGCTGTTGATTTTTTAATTCATATTTATAATTTACCAAGGCAGAAGATAAAGCTTATCGAACATGGAGTTCCAGATTTTGATTTTATTCAAAGAAAAACTTATAAAAAGAAACTCAATCTTGAAAACAAAAAATCCCTGCTAACATTTGGTTTATTGAGTCGTGATAAAGGAATTGAAACTGTTATCCAGGCTCTACCCAGAGTAGTGGAGAAGCATCCTGAAATCATTTATATCATTCTGGGAAAAACTCATCCAAATGTAGTAGGATCGTCTGGGGAAGAATACAGGAATTATCTGAAACTTCTTGTAGAAAGGAACGATTTAAGAAAACATGTCTATTTTTATGATAAATATGTAACCAATGAGGAGTTGTTTGGCTATCTTTCAGCTATTGATATATATATCACGCCTTATCTCAATGAGGCGCAAATAACGAGCGGTACATTATCCTATGCAATAGGAGCGGGGGCCGCTGTTGTTTCAACACCATACTGGCATGCCAAGGAATTATTGTCGGATGGTAGGGGAAAAATATTTAATTTTAAGGATTCTGATACACTTGCCGATATATTGATAAAGTCATTTGATAACCCAGAAGAGCTAAGTAAGATTAGGAAAAAAGCTTATCAATATGGAAGAAAAACTATCTGGCCTGAGATTGGAGCTCTCTATCTTAAACTTGTTGCAGACGTCTTGAAAACAGTTCCTGAAGTAAAAATTGAAGAGGAACCTGTTATTAATCCTTTGGTTTTGCCAGAATTTTGTTTAGATCATGTGTATAGATTAACTGATGATACTGGAATTCTCCAACATGCAAAATATATAATCCCTAACTTTAAAGAAGGTTATTGTCTGGATGACAATGCTCGCGCTCTTTTAATGTTTCTTATGGTCTTCAGGCAAAGAAAGAGTAAAGAAGCACTGAAGTTGATTTCTACCTACTTGAGTTTTATTAATTTAATGCAGAATGATGATGGGACCTTTAAGAATTATTTGAGTTTTAATAGGAATTTTCTTGATCAAGTAGGTTCAGAGGATTCATTTGGCAGAACTATATGGGCACTGGGATATCTGGTTAAATATCCACCAAATATACCCTTTTTTGAAATTGCTGTAGAGATCTTAACACAATCTTTCTCTAACTTTAATCATTTAAAGTTTATTCGGGGTATGACAAACTCCATTATAGGTCTCTGTCATTTTCTCAAAATTTTCCCTGATAATAAGGAAATGAAAAGTATCCTTAAAGAGATGACTTATAAAATAATGAAGAGCTATCAAAAATATAAAACAGATGATTGGCATTGGTTTGAACCTATTTTAACTTATGATAATGGCATTCTTCCCCTCGCGCTTTTATATGCTTCTGAAGAGATTGGAGATGAAAACATCTTAAAGGTTGCCTACGAATCCATAGAATTTTTGGAAAAAGTAACCCTAAGGAAGGGAAATCTGTCTTTGGTGGGGAGCGATAACTGGTATAAAAAAGGAGGAGATCGTTCGCGGTTTGCCCAGCAACCAATAGATGCTGCAGCCATGGTATTGATGTTTCATCAGGCTTATCTGATCAGTAAAGATAAAACTTTTCTAAAAAAAATGTTTACATCTTATATGTGGTTTCTGGGAGAAAATGATTTAAATAAACCTTTGTATGATTTTAAGACCTGTGGTTGTTCTGATGGAATAGAAAGTTACGGCACAAATAGAAATCAAGGAGCAGAAAGCCTTATTGCGTATAAGATTGCCCACATGACCGTTCTTTTGGCTTACGAACAAGAGGCAGATCAGATTAACTAATGTTATTTAAATCATAAATTATATAAGCATAAAATCTAAAATCCATCAACGATTCGTCAATTTCTCAAAAAGTTCATCCAGGGGAATGCCGACAAAACCTGAGGCATAATCAGACATACCATAGGCAATAATTAATTCATTGTTATGAATGATGGAACCACATGAATACACCACATTGGGAACATAACCCTCACGTTCCTCTTCATTGGGAACAAGAAGTGGTTCTGCTAAGCGACCGATAACTTTAGTAGGATCATTTTTATCAAGAAGTAGAGCACCCAGACCGTAGCTTCTCATTGAGCCGAGCCCATGGGTAATGAGTAGCCATCCTTTTTCGGTTTCAAGAGGGGATCCAGCATTACCGATTTTAATGAGTTCCCATGGTTGTAGGGGTTCCTGGATTTTTTCTGCATTTCCCCAGAAATTTATATTATCTGAAAACATAATATAATTGTTAATACCATCCGATCGAGCAATCATAGCATATTTTCCATTAATCTTTCGCGGGAAGAGAGCCATTCCCTTATTCTGAGCATGTTCTCCATGTAGAGGCATCACTTTAAAATGATAAAAATCAGATGTTTTCATCAATTTTGGCAGAATGGTAAAACCATCATAGGCAGTATATGTAGCGTAATAAGTGGCCTTTCCGTTATCACCAGTAAATTTTACAAATCTGGCGTCCTCAATACCATTCACTTCTGCGTATGAAACAGGAAAAAGAACTCTTTCTGAAATTGCAGTATCCAGTGAAAATTTAACCTCGTAATGAGACTCGGCCAACCACATAAGTGATTCTATGACCTTCATTTTGCTGGGAGTGACTTTGACCTGTTTTAAAGTTTCCTCTATACTCTGTTTTAATTCGCCGTAAATAAAAGTTTTTCCTAATTTATCCATCACCATACTCACTACATCTTTTTGAATACACATTTCAGCAAGTTTTTTCAGGAAAATTTTTTTCTTGTATACATAACGTTTGATGATTTCTGGTACATCCACTAATCTTCCTTCAGTTTGAAATTTTAGACTATTATCTTTATCAATGATTCCCTGGCGGAAAACAATAGAAGAAATATGTTTCTCGCCTGTAGCGCGAAAACTAACAATTATTCTTTTCTGACCTTCTTCCAAATGGCTTTGATCAGGGGCTTCAACAATAGATGGATTAAAAAACGCAGTTGATTCAATGGAGTATTCTTCTGTAAAGTAAGATCCAATCAGTAATTTTTTTTTCAAACTCAGTGGTTTTTTATTATTCATATTGCCCAAAATTTCTTCCAGAGAATTAAAACTGTTCTCAATTATTTTTGAAATATTTCGATGTCTTCTGGAAAAATTGCTCAATACTCGGTTGAGCATACGACTTACTTCTTCTTCAGAAAGTCGTAAAATGCTTGTTACAATGACTTTTGCTCTATCCTCTGTTAATGGCATATAAAATTTTGCAATAACCCTTTTTGAGTTAGGGTAAAAACGAGTTTTTTTCCTCTCTACTGTTATTGTCATTTTATTACTTTCCTTCTTCTTTATATCTTCAATTCATTGAAATAATTGTCGAAGTGAACCTTTATTTAATAGAAAGAAATTATGATCGAAAGAACATGGTTTTGTCAAGACTAAAAGATAGGCATGGTTTGGGGTATCTCCCAAAACCTTTGTCCTGAAAGCGATCAGTGTATCCCGCAACAATATATCCTCCATCAGTTGTCTGCTGAATGGAATTAGCCTCTTCATCGCATCCTCCACCTCAATAATACCTGGGTCAGCGTCTTTCCAGAGGGAGATGGTTTTTTCGGTGCTCGGTAAGATGATCGCTCACCTTAAACTCTTCTTCATGGCCGAACGGCCTCCCCCTCCTCAGATTGTCCAGCAGGAACTCTTGATGGCAGCCAAAGAGAGGGGCGAGTATTTCTGAGAGCATTCTTGACTGCTTTTTGTCGATTTGAGAGGAGGAGTCTATTTTATAGCTGACTTTTTTACTTTTTTTGTCGTTTTGTTTCTTTGTTTTATCCTTGATCTTATCTTTTTTCCTGTGATATGTTCATTCCAGGATGTCAGTGGGTGGAAATTGAGGAAAATTGTGAGAGATTTGCCGCAAGCACAAAAAGGAAGTTCCTATCTTTATCACTGAAATTCTAAGGAGGCTATCAATGCTGAAACCAGAGACAATTCTCATAAGTCTTCTCATCATGGGTATTTTGATATTTTCCCTATCCTGTGAAAAAAAAGACACAGACAATCTGCCTTTGCTTGTGAGCTCTGATTTTGAAGGCGGTTCAGCACAAGGCTGGGAGCCCAACTTCCCCGAAAATTGGCGGATTGTAAACAAAGACGGCTCGATGGTGTATGAATTGATCGCTCCCGGCAAGCGGGGTAAATTTAGCGGTCCGACATCTTATTCTGTTTTGGCCGACCATGATGTCACATCTTTTGAATTCACCGGAAGACTGAAATCCGATGTGGAAATAGATGTTGCGGATCGAGACGTCTGTCTATTTATCCATTATCAAGACCCTACTCACTTTTATTACATCCATTTTTCAGATAAGAGCGATAGGCTACACAACATCATCGGCCTGGTCAATGGTGCCGATCGAATCAAGATAAACAATGAGCCTGCAGGTGAGTCTGATGCGCGCTTGGTAGATATGGATTGGCATGATTTTAAAATCACCTTTGATGCCAGCACAGGAGAGATCCAAGTCTTTTTTGATAAGATGCAAACGCCAATCCTTACAGCTCATGACTCGGCCCTTGGGCATGGACGCATAGGAATTGGTTCCTACGATGACAAGGCCTCTTTCGACGATATCAAGCTAAGAGGAAAGAAGACAGAGAAATAAGTGTTGCGTTCTCGGAATTGACGAGAGGAGGTTGAATCATGAAGCGCACTTCCTTATCGCAGACAGCCATCGCGAGTCTAATCATATTGTCTCTATTCTTTTTTTCTTGTGTCAAAGAACAGGCTCTGCCTGAAAAAGAATTAGAGAAACGAGAATCTATTTTCGACCGCGTAGTTCATATTGAACCAGAACTCATCAAAAAATCAGAAAAGATAATTTTCCGATGACAGTTTAAGGAGTATTAATTTCATAAAAGTTATTTTTGGGACTGCATTGAGTTCGGCTCATTTTTATTCAAAGCAACAGCTGCAAAGATAGAACGCAAAGTATGTGATCCAGGCGGTCGAAAAGATTCTGACCTGCCAGCGTTTGAGGTGATTGGTATTTAATCTACTTTAATTGCCTAAACAGGGCGCTTTGCATTGGCATGGAACGAATGCGGATCCCGGTTGCAGCAAAGACTGCGTTGGCGATGGCAGGAGCGATGGCGATAATAGGTGTCTCTCCTCCGCCTGCCGAGGCTATGTCAGTTTTGTTAATCAAATGTACATCGATTTGAGGAACATCCTTAAACCGCGGTACCAGATATTCCCTAAAGCCAGCATTCAGGATTTTGCCGTCCGTGAACCGCATTTCTTCACGCAGCGCCGCACCCAGACCCATTATAATGCAGCCCTGTATCTGAGAGAGCAGATTTGCCGGATTCTGGATGGGTCCGCATTCAAAAACTTCACAAACTTGATTTACATTTATCTCACCTCTTCTCCGGTTTATACTCACTTCCACACAGGCCGCCACAACTGAATTCTTTTCTGTCCCACAAGCCAGTCCTACACCTAATTCAGGAGTAACTTTCTTTCTGCGAGCCGGCCAATCAAAATGCTTTGCAGCAGCCTCCAGCACGGTTCGTATACGCGGGTTTTCAAGATGGTCAAGTCTAAAGGCAAGCGGATCAGCTCCGGCCTCTGTGGCAAGTTCATCCATGAAAGATTCCCGGGCAAAGTTGTTGGCCGTTGCAGCAAGACACCGGTATGAGCCTTGACGTAGAGGAGAATCGGAACCCATGGAGAGGATCCTTGTATTAGCGATACTATAGGGGGATTGAAGAGCTGAACCACCGGCGTTAATATTAGTAAAGTCCCAGGCAATAAGCGAACCGTTTGTATCCAGTCCCCCTTTGCACTCAATGACCGCTGCCGGTCGGAAATAAGCCCATGTAAACTCCTCGGCACGTGTCCAGTGAACAGCCACCGGGCGCCTAATAACTTTGGCCAATCGAGCAGCTTCTTCGGCCGCCTCACCGGTATGTTT
>SDBU01005774.1_pt1 | contig 14712 bp, 3 predicted proteins | sample 2277071 | NCBI WGS metagenome assembly SDBU01 (sample SAMN10397929, study PRJNA504765) | marine sediment metagenome | isolation source: marine sediment core GS08_GC12, 126 cmbsf | place: Arctic Ocean: Gakkel Ridge, Loki's castle | collected 2008
ACCGGTCAGCTCAAATCTCTGGCCGCCTTCGATGGTGATGGGGCCGATGCACGGTGAAATGCTGAACGTGCCCAGCCAGTCGTACATGTAGCCGCTCAAGTAGAACTCGCCATTTGCCGCGCCGAAGGTGTCCCAATCATATGAGCCGCTGCCGTTGGCCGCTGCGATTCCATCTATGACGATCCAATGCTCATTCCCGTTCAACGGGATCGCGTCCGCGTCGTAGCACAGGCTGATTGCGCTGCCGGGCACCACGCCGCCGGCCGTCCACTCGATGGTCACAACATCTCCGCCCGCGAAAGTGCCGGAGGTCGGAGCGGTCAGAACGAAGGTCTGCGGGCCGGGCGGGAGTGTCGTTGTCGTGGTGGTTGTGGTAGTTGTGGTAGTTGGCGGAAGCGTGGTCGTAGTGCTTGTCGTCGTGGTTGTTGTTGTTGAACTTGTCGTAGTAGTAGTGCTACTAGTCGTGGTAGTAGTTGTCGGATCTCCGATGAATTCATACTCAGCCACTGCAGCCATCTCGTGATCCAAGGTGAAGCCGAGCGTCCGCTCGCCAGGCGTCTGCCCCACAGCATCAAGCGTCCATCTGACAAAGCTATACGGCTTTGGCACTCCGCCACTGACATACATATTGCTCTCATCTATTGCCATCTCGCCCAGCGAGGCTCCGGTTGCGCCATCGTAGATGCGGGTCCTGTCAGCATACGCAGCAATGCAGATATCGGGGACACCATCGTCATTTACATCCGGCCAGAAGGTCATACAATAGTTTCCGAGATCTGCCACCTCGCTGATGAGAGTGCCAAGTTGCACGCCAGAATCATAATCGTAGTACCCAAAGTCATTCACCGTACCGTTCACGCTGCCGTACAACTCGGGTTTGCCGTCACCATTACGATCAGGTCCGAAAGCAAAGCCGCCTGCCTGAGCACCGTTGTATATTGTCAGTTCAGCCTCAAAGCCGCCTGTCAAGGGGTATCTCAAATATCCCCCATACTTCCCGACCCAGACCTTGCCGTCCGGACCGATCTCCAGGTCTTGTATTTGTCGGTTTCCGTCATTTACGCCACAGAACAGAGTAGGCGTTTCTCCCGGGCCGGTACATTTATATACATTAGAAAGGTAATCACCATCAGCGCTTCCAATGTAGAGAATATCATTCTCCGCATCCCAGGCCAGGGCTCTGACCGGTGCAACCATCTCACAATACAACTCCGCTGGGCCCCAAGTCGAACTTCCGAGGTACGGGTAACGCCAGACTGGATATGTTTCCCCTGTGGGCGTCCATGCACCAACAAAAACGCTACAGTCCGCGTCAAATACAATTCCTCTGCCATACTTATCAAGCGTCTGCGCAACGGAGCCGTCAGGGTTGAGAATGTCAGTTCCGCTGCTGCCTTGAGTCGCGAGGAACCCAGTCCCTGTTACGGAGTCACTGTCCGCAGCCATCTTTGGTGCAATGAGCGTGACAGGCTCGCCAATGTTCATCTCAGTGGAATAACTCGTGATTCCCATATGCGTGCCATTGATGGGCACAGTCCCAATCGGCGTGGACTGAACGTGAAGCGTGGTTCTGGTAGACTGATATTTGGCAACAGCCGTTGCGCTGTCCGTCATATCAAAGGTAAGCGTTTTTTCACCCAAAGTCTGATTTACGCCATCGAGTGTCCATCTGACAAAGTTGTATAGCTTTGGAACTTCGCCGGAGACATACATAATGGGCGCACCTACGGCCATCTCGTCTAACTTGGTCCCGTTGGCGCCATCGTAGATGCGGATTCTATCATAATGATTGAGAATGCAGATATCAGCAACGCCGTCATCGTTTACGTCCGGCCAGAAGGTCATGCAGTAGTTTGCAATATCCGCATCTGAGATCAGGGTGCCCAGTTGCACGCCGGTCTCATAGTCATAGTAGCCAAAGCTCGTAATTGTACTGTCTACGCTGCCGTACAACTCGGGCTTGCCGTCAGCGTTTCGGTCAGGCCCGAAATCGAAGCCCCCCACTCTGCCGCCGTTATAGATTTGCAGCTCAGGAGTGAAGCCGCCGGTCAAGGGGAACCTGACGTAACCCCAGGAGTACATGCCGATCCAAACTTTGCCGTCCGGCCCGACCTCGAGATCCTGTATCTGACGACTGCTGCTGTTTGCGCCGCAGAACAGCGTCGGCGTCTGTCCCTCCCCGGTGCATTTATATACGTTGGATAGCCATGCCTGATCAACACCGATGTAGAGAATGTCATTCTCTGCATCCCAGGCCATGGCTCTCGGCCTTCCATCATCATCATCCAGTTCACAGTACAACTCGGCGGGCCCCCAGTTCGAATCTCCGAGGTACGGGTAACGCCAGATCGGATACTTACCGCCGCTGGCACTACTGTCACCGACAAACAAGTTACAGTCTGCGTCAAACAGCATTGTCCTGCCCCATTCATTGAGAGTCGCGGCCACAGTGCCATCGGGATTGTAAATAGCGGTAGTTCCGCCACTGCCTTGAGTCGCGATGAACCCATGCCGCATTGGTGAACTACTATCCGCGGCCGTTTCCGGAGCGGTCAGCGTCACCTCTGAGTGCTCAGCCACAGTGGTCGAGTGGTTTGTCCTGCCGGCTGACGTGCCAGTAATGCTCACGTTTGTAATCGGTGAGGATTGAACATCCAGAGTCAACTGATGGCGCTGAATGATGACCTCAACCTGACCGTCCAGAGTCAGTGGCGGCACATCCAGCGTGTTGTCCACTTCCGCAGTTATGGTTGTGATTACGCCTTCAACAACAACATCATACTCTTCGCCCGCCACAACAGGAAAATCGCCACTTCTCACGTTCAGCGTGGCTCCGCCTTGCCCATTAAGCAGTATCTTGATTGCTGCGTTGTCGTACTGGAAGACCCGTACGTTGACTGTTACACCCGATGTCAGAGTAACCGGTATGGGCACCATGACCGCGGATTCGTCGCCCTCAAAGTCCAGATTGGTTCTGACCGGATTCGCACTGGCATCAACGGTTGTGAGAAAATCACTCGGAGCCGGCGCACCACGGGAGTCGAACTTGTAGACCATGTGCAGGTCATTCTCTCCACTCCAACCCTGCACTCCGGCGTTCATGGTGACAATGCGCTCCGGTCCCTTTACCAGCCCTGAACGCATCTCATCAAACGTTATCGGACGCTGCATCGAGGCAAAAGAGTTGTGGGTGAGATCCATTCCATCGTTGTAATGTATGAACAGCATGCCCCAGCTCAGCTTGTCCAGCATATCGAGGTAGATACCCTTTTCCGTATCAAACCCCGCAACAACAGCCAGTGCCGACGAGTTGGGGGCAAGGTGCAAGTACGGCCCGGAAGCGCACTCGTTGTCGAAGATTATGTAATTCTCCGCGGCAATGCTCCGCGTAATTACCGAGCCATTGGCAACAATAACCCCACCTTTGTCACGAATCTTGCGGGCATAATCAATCATTGATTGCTGCGAGAGCAGGAGAACCGAGCTGAACTTGCGCGTGATGGTCTTGGAGGTGGTGCTGATCTCAGCAGAGTGGCCATCCCAGACCCAGGTTCCGCTGCCGTCGTCATAGTGCCGCTGGCCTGCGTAGGCTGCGAAGAAGCCATCCATGAACCCCCCATCAAAGCCCAGATCATCCATCATGAGGTCCACGCTATCCATCATCGCATCATGAAAACTGTTGGTAGTTGCGCCGTTATGGTAAGGATAGAATATCCACCAACGATAACCCTCAGCATCATGCACCGGGCCGAATGGGGTTCCATCACCCCATGTTGCCTGATTACCGTTCGAAAGCATCACCTTGGAATCCGGAAACAACTGGTCCGGGATGTTGGTGCAGTAGAGGCTGTGGGCAATATGGAAGATTGCCTGGAGGTCCGGATGTCGCTCGTGAATAGCGGTTGCCTGCTCTGTGAGAAGCGCCATCTCCAAGGGGAAATCCCTGAACTCTATCCCCTCGATATGCAGGTCAGGATCATCCTCTGACTCCGAGAGGCCATGGATTATGCCGATATCCAGTCCCCGTTTCTCAACGTAGTCCACGGTTGGTATCTTGCGGCGCCATGGCACATGCGGTGTGCCGGTGATAAAACCCGCTGCTTTCTCAACTGTACCGGTTCGATCCTCCACAGTGCGGAAGGAGTTGATGAAATCGTAGTAGTCGCCTGATCCGGTCGGATAGACCGCCCACTCCAGGGTGTACGAAGCGCCTGAAGCCAGAGCGAACTTCTCGGTTCCCACACCTGCGGCATACTCCCCGGTGTCATATTCCCAGTCGACATAGGGCATGGCCTGGACAACGTATACATCATCAATAGGTATGATACCCATACCGGTGTTTGCATCCGTGAAGAAGGTTGACGGGCCGTAGTCAGGAATCGTTGTCTCTATCTGGCGTTCCCATCTCTCCCAACCGGAGAGGAGCGATCCAGTAAGCTGTCCGGAGGCAACCGGGGTTTCGTTGTAGATCAGAATGCCAACATCACCACCTGTGGTATTGGTGTATGTATCGCTTACATAGACGTGTGTGGGGAAGACTTCCACGGTTCGGTTGATCGTGTAAGAAGAACCCCTGGCCTCAACCGTGTACGTGTTTCCGTCAACCACTGGAGTATCAACACTCCATGACCCCTCGCCACTGTCGTAAACAGCACCCGCAGTCAGCTTGTTGTAGCCGCCGTTCGGCCAAGAGATGCGGGACTGGTAGGGATAATCCGTTCCGTTGACCGTGATGTCAAATCCACCGCCATTATGCATCGTGAAATCGAATGGAGTGGGGCCACTCGGTGATGGCAGCGAGCCTACTGTTTCCGCACCAGGAGATGGAATTGATAACGGCGGCGCAGGATATGAGAATGTGAACTGCTCAGTCGGAAAAGCGCCGTGGCCATCTGTCAGAACAACTTTAACGATATAGTCGCCGTCAGCAAGCTCGCCGCAAGGTAGAGCTACTTCCACCACTCCTGCAGTAGGCGCAGGGTTTCTTATCCGCGTCACTATGATATCAGCGGGCGTATCCGTATCAGCCAGCGTGACTGTGAGCACACCACTGCCATCCAGAGGCTGCAGGAATTTGTAATCAACCTCGACCACTACTTCCGGTTCTTCGCTGTTCAGATAGTAATAGGGAGTTACCTTTACCCGGGTGAACCATGCTGGATCGAACCCATAGAAGGCCGCCTCGGCCTGAAAGTGCGCCACGGCCTGCGACTCGGTTAAAGCACCTCCGTACACTCGCACATTGTCCAGCAGCCCGTTGAATTTTGGGAGGTCTGGACGCCCCCTGGTGGCCATCATGAAGTGACCGGTGCCAACATCGTAGCTCGTGTATAGCGATACCTGGTTTCCTGTCTGCCGGCCGTTGATCCACATTTTCATCCGAGTACCATCGAACGTAGCAACTACGTGATTCCATTGGCCAACTTTCAGGTGATTCCTTTTCAGGCCATTCCCGCCGCTGCCGATGAACCAGTTGATGGTCTCCGTATCAGAGTAGGTCAGTAGAAAGGTGTGCAGATCTGTTCCAAGGAGACATGCCAGGCCATGGGCTTTGGTCATGGGCTTGATCCATGTTTCAATTGTAATCGGGCCGCTGATGCCTATCGCCTGGTCCTCACCGCAGTCAACGTAGTCGTCACGGCCATCAAAGTTGAGGGCATAGCCGCTTCCCTGCGGGACAAACGTCGCGCCGGAGATGGTCCCGTGATTTCCGTTGCCGCTGGAATCGGATAGAACCGTGCCTGAGCCGTCGTCGCAGTTCCATTGTGCGAGGAGGGGAGGTTCAGCGATGGTCTGTGCACTCGCCAGCAGACAGAGGCACACCATTACCAGCAGCAGTCGAAGTGGTGACATCTTCATTTCTGCTTCCTGCATCTATCCGGGAGGCGCCTCCAAGAGGCGCAGCCGGCATGAACGGGGCCGCTCCATGCGGCTCCCCGATGCGATGGACCGCTAAGACGCACAAGAACCTTCCTAGATCTCGGGCGGCTATGACTCACTTATATTATAGTGGCGGACATCACGCCATTCAAGTCGTTTACTCAGAAGGCGTTCCGGGCAAGACTCAGGGCCTCTCGGGACTACTGAAAGACGCCAAAACACCGCCGCCTTCACGCGGCGCCACTGTCCGCCTGCCGGCGCTGCGGGGTCAAGGGCCGTCGTGGCCGTTCTTGACAACTTGCGTTTGCAGGACTTAGGATACGTCCCGCAAAACTGACGGTCCAATGGCCTGGTTGCTTTCGCGGCGGGGCCAAAGGGTCCCGGCCAGATTCGGGAGAGCCACTTGGTCTGGGCGTGACGATTTGATTTAGCTGGGCGCTTATACGGATGCAGACAGGCCGCTGCCGCCTCGATGTCAAGTCAAAGCTGAAGACATACAGAGCGCCAAACTCCACCCCACGGCTGATTAGGAGAAGCGATGAATCGACTCAAGCTCGTCGACAGCGGGATCATGTACATAAATCGCGATCCTGCGCATGGTCATGTCTTTGCGCTGCACCAGTCCCCGTGCCAGCTGTCTGAGAAGGAGTTCATCTGCGTCTACCAGCGCGGCACGGGATTGTATGCCGCCGATAACAGGACGGCCGTTCTTCGCTCGCTGGATGGGGGAGTGACGTGGGAGGAAGAAGGGCTTCTGTGCGACGGGAGCAAGGATGACCGTCCGTACTCCTATCACGGCGGAATGGTTACCAGGATGAGCGACGGCACGCTCGTCAACATGACCATTCGGGCCGACCGGTCGCGGCCCGATCGAAAGATGTTCAGCGACAGTGCGGGAATAATCGAGAACGAAACGATACTGTTCTTCTCGAATGACAACGGGCACACATGGAGCGAGCCAAGGCGTTTTCCGCTTCCTGAGGGCCTCATTGCGACCCCCGCCTGTTCTATCCTGGAGTTGGAAGACGGTTCCTGGCTGGCGACGTTCGACCGGTGGCATGGCTATGACGAACCGAAGCCGTACAAGCCTCTCATGCTGGCCTCCCATTCGCAGGATCGAGGCGAGACTTGGGGCGACATGGTGGTCATGGCCGATGGCGAATCAGAGGGCAAAGGCTACTGGCACGGCAAGACGATCCAGCTTCTCGACGGGCGACTCTACACCATGTTCTGGACTGCGGACATGACCCAGCCGGACAAGGGTCCTCAACCCATCCAGCTCCATTGTGCACTCGCCGACGCGAAGGCGCAGCATTGGGGCAAGCCCGAACCGACGAACCTCATCGGCCAGACAAACTGGCCTGCGCAACTTCCGGACGGTCGCTTCTGCGCCATCTACACACGTCGAGACGAGGGCATGAGCCGCGGCCTGAAGCCGGGATTTCTTGCCGTTCTTTCAGAAGATGACGGACGAACTTGGGACGTTGAGAATCAAGTGCAATTGTGGGATGCGACCGGTTGGACGACTATCGGCATCAGCAGCCCGGGCAAGTATCCGCGCAGCCATGACACGATTGCTTTCGGCGCCCCCACTCTGATGACGACCCTGGTCGGGAATCTTTATGCCAGCTGGTGGTGCACATACGCGAGCGTGACACACCTGCGCTGGGCCCGGCTGACGGTGTCGGCTTGAGGGCTATGCGAACCGGGAGCCCCGGACCTGACGGTGACAGCAGCGGTCGGACTCCTGGAAGCGTTCCTGTCCTGTGTTTGAAGCGACCCGGTCAGGTCATGTGCGCTTTCTCTGACCTTTTGGGTAATGATCCTTCGATGATGTGGAGGTGGTTGTGATGGGCAAGAGTCCTGAGATCGTCATGGTGGCCGAAGCCACTGAGGAGCACCCCAGGCATGGCGGCGCCGACATGGTCGAGCTGAAAGACGGAAGCATCTTCATGTCGAAGATGCTGATCCACAAAAGTGGACTGACCCTGCAGGCGGGCGATGATGCGCCCTCCGACCTGATCACCCTGGTGTCGCGTGACGGCGGCCGAACCTGGGGCGATCATCGCATATTTCTCAAGCCAAAAGCGGATGAATGGGCGGCGTACACCCCCGGCTTTCTCCGCCTGCAAAACGGTGACATCCTTTTCAGGTATGAGATGTACCATCACTTTGTGCAAAACGAGCCGTACAGCGTTTCCTCTTATGTGTGCCGGAGTCAGGACGAGTGCGAGACTTTCTCCGATCCGGTGACGATATGGAGCAGGTCAGGGCACCACACTGGATCACAGAACGACTTGAGGCAGCTCTCCACCGGGCGCATTGTGATCCCGACGTGCTATATGGAAGGCACGGCCCTCCAAGACGAGGGCAAGGGCCTCGCCCCCACCAACACCAGTGTCGCCGGCTGCTTCTACAGCGACGACGGCGGCGAGACGTGGAAGGAATGCGATAACTACGTTTACCTTCCCATGCGGGGGAGCATGGAGCCGAAGATTGCGGAGCTCAAGGACGGCCGGCTGATGATGGTGATGCGAACGCAACTGGGAAGCGTGTTCCAGTCGTTCTCCGAGGACGGCGGTCAATCCTGGTCGAACGCCCAGACAACGGGCCTGCGGTCTCCTGAGTCGTGTCCGCTCTTGATGAGGATCCCGCAGACCGGCGATCTGCTCCTGATCTGGAATGACAGCCCGTACGACCCGAAGTTCGACCACTACGGCGTCCGCTCGCCTCTCTCGGCGGCCATATCGAGAGATGAGGGACGCACGTGGCGGAAAAGCAAGGCGATCGAGACCGACCCGGAGTGGGAGTTCACGAACCCCGTCGCCATCGTGACGAGCCAGGGGACGCTTCTGGTCGCCTACGAAGCCTCCAAGTACGCCGGCCTGGTCCCACCGGGTAAGCTCGGCCGCTCGCGGATGCACCTGAAGCTGGCGATCATAGAGCTGGATTGGCTGTACGAGTAACGCGTTTGGGAGACGAGAAAGGAGAACGTAAGATGTCGAGATTTGGCCTGTCGTTCGCAGTTGTGTGCCTCTGTCTGATTGCGGGCGCGACGAGCATGGCGAGCGCCGATGAAACGTTGGTCCTTCACTACACGTTCGACAAGGACACCGGCGACACGGCGAAAGATCTGAGCGCCTATGGCAATGACGGAAAGATCGTCAAGGCCGAGTATCTGGAGGAATTCGACGGCCGACGCGGCGTCCTCCGATTCGACGGCGAGTCGTCCTATCTCGACTGCGGCGATTCAGAGTCATTCCAGTTCGTCGGGGACATGAGCTTCGAGATGTGGGTGCGGCAGAACCGCCAGACGAAGAGCCACTGGGCCTTCATCTTCGGAGAGCACCCGATCCGCAACTTTTACTTCACGGTGGCGTACTGGCACACGTTGATGCTCTGGTACCACGTGGGCGAGGGGTCCATGGTGCTGCCCGTGGACCGGAAGATTCTGAGCGACAAGTGGTCGCATATCGCCGTGGTGGTCGAGTATCCGCGCTGCCGCTTCTATCACAACGGCGAGATGGTCCACGACGCGTACATGCCGCTTCCGGGCATTATGAAACGCTCGAACAGAAGGCTCCACATCGGCGGGCAGGGAAAGAACCTCTGCCCCATCGACCTGGACGAGTTTCGACTGTACCGCCGGGCGCTGACCGCAACCGAGGTCGCGGCGCACGCGAGGGGGGAAGAAGTCCCTCCCGGTCGGGCCGAGGAGTTGGCCGTGGAAGCGCGCTGGTACGAGGACGCCGTGGCACTGCGCCTGTCCTGCAAGGGAACAGACTACAGCGGTCACACGGCGGAGATGACGCTTCTGGAGGGCGACTATACGGAGGCCGTTTCGCCACAGAGCGCCCCCCTGAAAGAGGCCTTCGAGGGATCGGGCCGCTATGTGGCGGAAGTGAGTTTTCCGATCTCGGGTCTGGAGGGCAAATCACTCGATGGGCTGGCCCGTATCCTGCGTGCGGATGGCCAAGTCGTCAAGACCGTCTACCGGCATGTTTCCCTGAAGAAGCCGGACTGGGTCCATAGCCGAGAGGGCTATTCGGACGAAGTTCTGCCGCCATGGACGCCTGTGGAGGCGGAAGCCAAGCCGGACGGCACGGTGGAGGTGGACGTCTGGGGCCGGCGGCATGTCTTCGGCGATACTCCGTTTCTCAGCCAAATCCAGACAGGCGGGGCGGAGCTCCTGACTTCGCCCATCACCTTGACCGGTCGTGCTGACGGTAAGCCCTTCGCCTGGAAGGATGGCCGGGTCAGGCTGAGAGAGACCTCCTCGACCGCCGCTTCACTTGAACAAGTCTTCGATGGCGGCCCGCTAACGCTCCGAGTGGATGCGAGCATCGAGTACGACGGCTACATGATCTTCAACTGCGAGGTTCGGGCGCAGCGCGGCCTGTCCCTCGAAGAACTGACCCTGGAGATACCATTACTGACGCGCTACGCCACGCTCTGCATCGGCGACCGGGTGCATCCCAAGGTTCCGAAGATACCGATTGCCGAATGGTATAGCGGACCGGTTCCCGGCGACATGTCTTTCCGTTTCAGTGGGAACATCTGGCTGGGCGACGAGGAGCGCGGGCTGTGCTGGCAGGCTGAGTCTGACGAAGACTGGCACTACGCCGATCCGCAGAAGGCGATCGAGATCCTTCCGCGCGGCGACACGACTACCTTCCGGGCGAATTTGGTCAACGTGCCGATGCGGCTGGCTGGTGGTCAGGCGCTTCATTACAAGTTTGCGCTGGCCGCCACGCCCATGAAGCCCCTGCTCCGGGATTCCTGGGATCTCCGTATCGCACGAAGCGAGCCCTACGGGGGCGACCTGGACAAGCCCAACGCCAGGACGGACGGCAAACCGGCGCTTCAGCACCACGCCGAAGCCGGCGTCCGTCATCTGTTCTTCAATGTGAACGACATATGGCCCTATCCGATGCCCGTTAGTAAGAAGTTTTCCCGAGCGCTCCACCGGTTGATCGATGAAGCACATGCTTACGGTCTCAAGCTGCACCCCTATCTGCTTCACGAGCGCTTCCCTGTCATGGCGCCGGAGTTTGATATTCACGGCCTCCATATGGCCAATCGGCCGCTGAAGCAGTACGTCCCCGGCAGAAATCCACCCGGCGACCCGCGCCAGGGCCCCGTGACAGATACTTACGGAGCAAATTCTCAGGGGACGTTCATGCAGTGCGCCAAGAGCATGGCCCTTCAGGATGCCTGCATCCACGCGCTGGCCCGGCGCCTGGACGAGTACGGCGACGACGGCGTTTACCTGGACGGGACATCCGCCCAGAAGCCCTGTAAGAACATGGCGCACGGTTGTGGATACCGCGTTGCGGACGGTTCAATCCGGCCGACCTATCCGGTGTTCGCCAATCGGCAGTTGCTGAAACGGATCTACACCGTGGTCAAAGGGAGAAGGCCCGAGGGCGTCGTGGATATCCACTACTCCTTCGGCCAGAACACGGCCGGGTTGGCTTACGCCGACGTGCTATGGACCGGAGAGCAGTGGCATCATCTGAGGCTTACCGGAGCGGCCCACATCCCCTCGGAACTCACCCTGGAGAAGTTCCGAGCCGAATTCATGGGGCGGCAAGTCGGGGTGGCGGCCGAGACGCTGGCGTATCGCTTGGGCCCCCAGATCAGGGTTGCGGCGATTTCGTTGCTGCACGACATACCGAACCGGCCCAGCACCCCCGGCTTCGACCGACCAGGAGCGCGATCCTCGCCGGACAAGGGCTATTTCGGCATCATGTCCGGACTCTGGAAAGTGCGCGATCAGTTCGGCGCGAAGGAGGCCGAGAAGCTCTTCTACTGGAAGAACCAGGACTACGTAAGCCTGTCGCCGGAGAAGTGCTACGCAACGCTCCTGAAACATCCGAAGAACGGCGTCCTGGCCTTCATCTCGAACCTGTCCCCCGACGCGCAGACCGTGACCGTTCAGTTCAACCTGGACAAGCTCGGCCTGCGGGATCAGAAACTCGACGTGTTCAACGCGCTGACCAACGAGCCCGTCGCCATGAGCGGTGACGGCAAACTCTCGGTGCCCCTCGGCTCGGAGGAATGGGTCTATGTATGGCTGCGGCCGAAGACTGCACGGAGGTGATGTCGTCAGCAACAATCCAGAACCTGATGGCCGGCCACGTGGTGATGGTTTTCGCGGCGCTCCACGGAGGGCCTGAGTAAACGTTGGAGGCGACTCACGTAGCACGAGCCGATGCTGCGGCGCGCCGCTCATCATCACTCCTGAACAGACTCGACGACAGCTTGCCGTACTGGAGCAGCGCAGGAAAATATGTTATAAAGCGCCCCACCACGGCCCATTGGTTGTCCGAGCTATTTGGGATGTGGTCGGCGCTATGGATAGGTCCGCGACACGCCTGAAAAGAAATCTACTCTTTTCGAGCGGCAGCTTACGATTCCTCGGTTTTGGAATGGAGGGAATCAACAAATGGACCCCGTGCGACTGACCAAACGAAACATCGTAATGGACAATTACACTCAGCTTCCCCTGAACCCGCATCCCGCGTTTCCGCAGTGGTCCAGATGGGACATGTATCCGTATCAATTCTACGGCATGATGCGCAAGTACGTCGTGAAACAGAAATTCTACATGCCCACGATCGAGAACGAGTTCCTGCGCGTGACCGTGGCGCCGGACATCGGCGGCCGAATGTGGGATGTCTACGACAAGATCGGCAAGCGACACTTGGCCAACTGGCAAACCTCAATGCACACGTACCAGGGCGGTTTCGGCCTCAACTACACAACCGGCGGCATCGAGTGCAACTATCCCATGGCCCATTCAGTGACCACGAGCCGCCAGCGCGAAGTGTCGACACGGCAGTATCCGGACGGCTCGGCCTCAGTTATCATCAGTGAATTGGACCGACTCTGGCGGACCCGCTGGTGCATGGAATGCCGGCTGTATCCGAACAGGGCCTATGTGGAGCAGCGCATCCGGATTTACAACCGCACTCCGCACGAGAGCCGTTACATGTACTGGAACAATTGCGGGTGGATCCTCAGAGACGGGAGTCAGTTCATCTTTCCGGACTCCGCCGCGTCGATGCACGGCATGGAAGAGCAAACCTTCAGCTGGCCCATTTGGAAACACCGCGACCTCAGTTGGTTCCGGGAAAACCCGGACATGCTGGGCCTGTACATGCTCGACGTCGAGGAACCTTACTTCGGATACTACGACCATGACGAGGACTTCGGATTCGTTCACTATGGCGACGTGGCGGACCTGCCCGGTCGGAAGACCTGGACCTGGGGATGCCTCCCCGGGCGCATGGGGTACATGCGCAAGACAGTCCACTCGCTGGACGAAGTGTATGGCGAAATACAGTCGGGGCGTATTGTTATTCAGGAGCACCGCGACCGTGTGCCTCCGGACACGGAGTGCGAGTGGTACGAGCGGTGGTATCCGGTGCGCGGCACGGGCGCCTTCAACGGCGCCGGTCTGGGTGCGGCCATGCGGTTGGAAGTCGTGGAAAACGGCAGAGACAGGTCGCGGCTCCGACTGAAGACCATGGCGAACGCCTTCTACCCCAAGGCAACCGCGACAGTCACGTCCGAGGGGGCCCCGCCCGTGAAGGAGACGCTGGCGCTGAACCCGACAGATTCGGTTGAAAGCTCCTTCACCGTCAAGGGGCCGATCGGTCCAGAGCAGAAAACGAAGGTCACCGTGCGGGACCAGCATGGTGTGATTCTGGGAGTGGCCCGGCTCACGGCGAAACGCACGCGCGATTCGTGGCGCGAGGTCATCGACCTGAGTCGCGAGGTGAAGCCGGTCGGCGCGGAGGAGATGTTCAGGGAAGCCGAGAGGAAGGCGAGAGACTGGGGGAACTACGACCTGCGGCCGCTCTACGAAAAGGCGATCGCCCAGGATGAAGGCTTCTCGCCGGCTCGCCGTGAATTGGGCAAGTGGGCGACCTGGCAGGGGCTTTACGACGAAGCCACAGAGCACTTCGACATCGCCGTGAACCGAGATCCCGATTCGTTTGAATTGCGCTACTTCCGGGGACTAGCCCTTATGCACGCCGGTCGTCTTGACGAAGCCCGGCACGCCTTCGAACTGGCGAACCGCTATCACTGGGAAGCCCCCTCGCTGGCCCGGCTGGCCGAGCTGCGGATGCGCGAGGGCGACTGGCAGCATGCCCTGCGCCATCTGGATCGCCTGGCCTCTGCCTTCCCCAGACTGACCCGGCCGCGGGGTCTGCGTGCCGCATGCCTGCGTCGCCTCGGGCGGACGAAGGAAGCGCTCACAGAGATCACTGACAGCCTCGGGATCGATGGGCAGGATCCGTTCCTCCAAATGGAAGCCATGTTTATCAAGGCCGGCTCCTTGAGCGCGAAACGTCTTCCGTCACGTCCCATTCGATCGCTCGTCGAGCAGGTGAGAGAGTCCGAAATACCCTTGCTGGAAGCGGCTTTCGACTATCTCGCAGGAGGACTTGTTGAAGAGGCGCAGGCGGTTCTGGAGATAATCCCCAAGCCGGGCCCGCTGACCCTGTTTGTCCTGGCCCATGTCCACAAACAGCAGGGACGTTCTGCGCGCGCAAAGCAGATTCTCGGACAAGCCTGCAAAGCGGACATGGTCAACCACTGCGCGTGGCGGCTGGAGATGATCCCGATTTTGGAGTGGGCCAGAGACACGTTGCCCAAGCATCCAAGGCCGTTGCTTCACCTGGGGAACCTCCTCATGGCGCGGCGTCGCACTGAGGAGGCCGTCCAGCTCTGGCGTAAGGCCGAGCAGCTCGGTGAAAAGCATTACCTGCTTTACGCCGTACTCGGGTTCCATGAGAAGATTGCAGGTGGCAAGTCCAAGTC
>SDBU01005775.1_pt1 | contig 14711 bp, 9 predicted proteins | sample 2277071 | NCBI WGS metagenome assembly SDBU01 (sample SAMN10397929, study PRJNA504765) | marine sediment metagenome | isolation source: marine sediment core GS08_GC12, 126 cmbsf | place: Arctic Ocean: Gakkel Ridge, Loki's castle | collected 2008
AAACATCGGAGCCCATCTTGGCCACCCCCTGGCTCACGACCGACAACCGGGGCGTCATGGGTGGCCTGACGTAGTCCACCCCAGGAACCTGCACCAGGGCTTCCAGGACATCCGGAGGCACCAGCGCCTGCACCAGGTCCAGGTATCGGGTCTCCACCTCGCCGCCCAGGGACTCGACAGCCTGCCCGACTTCCCCCTGCACCTCCGGGTCGGCGACCACCATCACCCGCACGCGGCCTCCCACCAGGTCCAGGTCCATCTCCTCCCCCAGGGCCAGAGATGCCGACACTCCCTCTCGTTTGTGAGCCTCCGCCACCCTGTACAGCCTGGAATCCAGCTTCGGATGACCCTCCTTGGCCGGCAGCCCCTGAGGCACGAAGACCTCCGGCGGCTCCCCGTCAGGAGCCCGCGCTGAAACGCCCACGGTGGAGAACAGAGTCAGGCCTGCGATCGCCACCAGGAGCAGCGCAACCAGCCACTGCGCCAAGCAGCGCCCCGCAACCCGTCCGCGCATACCTATCCGGTGCGGATTCAAATCCAATCTCATATTTACGAACTCCCCCCTCGGGCTCCCGCCAAAGTCACCTCATGGAATCGCCACAGACGGTTGGCAGCAGCCTTCTCACGCCAGAAGTATAACCCATGGGTCGGTGGGAAGCAACGACTCGATCCCTCTCCGCTTTGACTTCGGAGCCCCATAATGCCTATAATTCCCCTGCAGGGGACTGCAACCCCTCGGCGAGGAGGAACAATCGTGAGATCAAGGCTGCCGTTGATCGATCTGCTGGTCGCGCTATCGGTGATCGCCCTCTTATTGGGTTGTGGCGGGGAAGGGGAGGTAGACGAAGGTCCGGAAGCATCTCCGGAGCCGATCACGTCCATCACCCCCGTAAGCCCCATCAGTCCCATAAGTCCTTTGGATGTGCAGCCATCGCCGACGGATGCCTACACTCGAACCGTCTCCACTCCCCGCGATCTATTCGACCGTGGAGTGGAGCGTGCCCAAGCCGGAGACTATGAAGGCGCCGTCGAGGAATTCACACAGGTCATAAAGATGAACCCGGACAATCCCCTGGGCCACAGCAGGAGGGGCATCGCATACCTCAAGCTGGGCGAGATCGAGAAGGCAATCGGCGACCTCAGCACCGCCATCACCCTCGGCCTGCAGGACGCCGACACCCGAGGGGCACGCGGATTAGCCAATCTTCAACTGGGCAGCTACCAGGAGGCCATCGAGGATTTCGACAATGCGATCACCTCAGACCCCGAAAACCTCAGTTATCTTCGGAATCGAGCTTTGGCCTATTCGAAGCTGGGAGATTACCAGAAAGTTATCGATGACCTCAACAGCTACATTGCCGCCGACCCAAGCGATCCCCAGGCCTACAATGACCGCGGCTCGGCCTATCTCAGCCTGGCCCAGCCCCAAAAGGCGCTGGGCGATCTGGAAAAGGCCGTCGAACTCGATCCCGACTTCGCCCATGCTTACACCAACCTGGGCTCGGTTTACATCACCCTGGGCCAGTATGACGAGGCCCTGGAAAGCCTCGACCAAGCCATCGACCTGGACCCGCAAGAGGCCACCGCCTACTACAACCGGGCTCTGGTCCACATCGAACAGGAAGAGTCAGAAGCCGCGAAGAAGGACCTCCAAATAGCCCTGGATTTGGGCCTGCAAGATCCCTGGAAGGGCCACGCCCAAAGCCTGCTGGACGAGCCGGGAAGCTAAAGCCCAGATCGCCCACGCCGAGCGGACGACGAAAGGGCGGGCTTGTGCCCGCCCTTCTGCTTATGGATTGCTCCCCTTCTACGGACCATCGAAGAACTCGCCGTCGACAGCATCTCTATAGGCTTGCCGAGTATCGCCTGGGCCCGATTCGATGAGCCAGTTTTTCTCCTTGTTCTCCTGAAACCAGAAAATCGCTTTCAGCCTGAGCCAACGATAATTCCCTTCTTGCGTATTATTGACCTTCATCAGCGCATAGGCATCAGTGATCCATTGCGCTTTACTGCCGCCGTCATCGGGCGCGCAAGCTGTCTCCGAGACCATCTGAGGCTTGTCAGGATACCGCGCACTGAAGTCCGCCAGGATCGGGCCGAAGATCATATCGAAGGTGGCCCAGGTGCGGAAAGGGTTCCTTGGATCGCTCGATCCCCAATTGTATCCATCGGCGCCCACCCAATCCACGTAGGCATCCCCGGGATAGTACTCGTTGTAGCCCGGAAGCTGATGGCTCATGTAATTGGGCGACCAAACGAACTCGACGTTGTCCGCCCCTTCCTCCCTGAAGATGTTGACGATGTGTCTATATGCAGCCCTGTACGAGGCCGTATCGCTCGTGCTCCAGGGGTACGCGGGGATGTTCATCTCATGGCCCCAGTTGATGAGGATGCGATGGTCCCAGTTTCGTACATCAATCGCGAATTGCCGAATGAACCAGTCGTAGGTGCCATTCTTGACGGGCCCTACGCCACAATGTAGAGACATCCAATTGACCATAGGCACCGAGCCGTTGTTCACGATGGCGTCGGCCTGCCACTGCATGGTGGCGCAGTATTGACACATCGGAGTGGAGAAGGGGATCCAGTTCCCGGTAAAAGGATCTTTCCACGGCATGTACAGCTTGTACATACCATGGTGCTCCTGCGTCATATTCTCGAAGTCGTCTATATCGCCATCGTACTGCCCAAACTCGGGCGGAATCCAGGCGCCAATGGCCATCTTAGGCTTGGGATAGATCCTCTGCAAGAAGGGGAGAAAGGACTCGGCCGTGCATTCGAGGCACTCTTCGAACGGACCCTCATCCCTGAGATCACCCATGGAAGGGAACGTCTGCCCACGATGCAGAGCCTTGCCGCCGGCGGCCCCACCGTCAAACCCGGCTTCCCAACCAGCGTCGGCGGCTCCTACTAGGAGCATGGTGAATGCCACCAAAAGACAAATGGCAAGGATCCGGATAACGAGAGCGGCCCGGCCTCTCAGCATGAAGTTCCCCTCCAACGCTTTGACAGGAGCCTCTCCCAGTCTGAGCAACTGACTATTGCTATCGCCACACTCTGATCAGACGACGAAAGGGCAGGCCTTGTGCCCGCCCTTCTGCTTATGGATTGCTCCCCTTCTACGGACCATCGAAGAAGATATCGCCAACAGCCTCCCGGTAAGCTTCCAGACTTTGCGGATTCGGGCTGGACTGAATCCTCCAATCCTTCTCCTTGTTCTCCTGGAACCAGAAGATGGCCTTCAGCCTCATCCAATAATTGTTCTCGATCGAAGCGTAGGCGTCGGTGATCCACTGGGGCTTGGAGCCTCCGTCGTTGGGCGCGCAAGAAGTCTCCGAGATCATCTGAGGCTTATCCGGGTACCGCTGGCTGAAGTCGGTCAGGATCGGGCCGAAGATCATATCGAAGGTGGCCCAGGTGCGGAAGGGGTTCCTCGGATCGCTCGATCCCCAGTTGTATCCATCGGCGCCCACCCAATCCACATAGGCATCCCCGGGGTAGTACTCATTGTAGTCCGGAAGCTGATGGCTCATGTAATTGGGCGACCAAACGAACTCGACGTTGTCCGCCCCTTCCTCCCTGAAGATGTCGACGATGTGCCGATAGGCAGCCCTGTACGCGGCCGTATCGCTCGTGCTCCAGGGATACACGGGGATGTTCATCTCATGGCCCCAGTTGATGAGGATGCGATGGCCCCAGTTTCGTACGTCAATCGCGAATTGCCGGATGAACCAGTCGTATGTGCCATTCGTTATGGGGCCTACGCCACTATGTAGAGACATCCAATTGACCATAGGCACCGAGCCATTGTTCACGATGGCATCGGCCTGCCATTGCATGGTGGCGCAGTATTGACACATCGGAGTGGAGAAGGGGATCCAGTTCCCGGTATAGGGATCTTTCCACGGCATGAACAGCTTGTACATCCCGTGGTGCTTCTCGGTCATATTCTCGAAGGCGTCGATATCGGCGTCATACTGTCCCCACTCAGGCTTAATCCAAGCACCGACGGCCATCGTCGGCTTCGGGTAGATCTTCTGCACGAAGGGGAAGAAGGCCTTATCCATGCAGTCGGGGCACTCTTCGAACGGGCCCTCGTCCTTGAGATCCTCCATAGAGAGGAAAGCCGACCCACGATGCAAGGCCTTGCCGCCCGCAGGCTCGCCGTCGAGTTCAGCTTCCCACGCCGCTGCCGCACCTGCAACGTCAGACAGGAGTAGAGTGAATCCCACAGCCAGGGAAACGCACAATGCAAATGTGAACAAAGTGGATCGAGTACTAACCACCAGTTCCTCCCTGCCAAGACTCAACCTGCATGTAAAGCTCACTCAATCCGGTTGCATGAGTATCATACTTGCAGAATCCCCGATCTGACAATAGGGAATTTGTACTAGTGAAGAGTAGGAAATCTGTACTATGAGGCATAGGCGAATTGTACTACTGAGGCGTCCCTGTCTTGTCAGCTCCCTGCAAGTGAGCGTAGCGGGCGCGGATTCTACCGGGACCCTCCACCGGCCGCAAGAGTCCCATGACCGCCTCGGCCGACGCGCTCCTGGTCTTCTCAATGGCGCGTCGTTTTCCCCACATCCTCGCCAACCCCCGCAAGGAGGCCAATCTTCCCTGCAGGGAATGGATCCCGTTGGGAGACTTCATGCCGTAAGCCACGGAGAGGAAATCGTACAGACAGATGAGAGGTCCGTAGAAAGCCATCTGAGGCCATGGATAATTCTTGATCAGGGTCCACACCTTGTTCCTGCCCAAGAGGTGTCGCTTGAGAGGCGAGCCCTCCACAGCGGTTGACGAGTGCGCGTGATAGGCCCGGGCGGTGGGAACGTAGAGGCAACGCCATCCGCGCCACTGCGCCCTCCAAGCTAGGTCGACGTCCTCCAGGAAGGCGAAGAAATCCTCGTCGAAGAGGCCGACATCTTCAAGCAGCTCCCGACGATACATCGCCGCTCCGGCGCAGGGCCCAAAGATCTCTTCGGGCGCGAGGCCCTCGTCATCCGGCGCCCCCCCGCGGCGATCCCATGCGATCCCCAGCCGATCCACGCAGATGCCGGCGGAATTGATCACATCGGGGCGACGAGCGAATAGCATCTTGGACGCGCACATCCCCACCCGGCTGTCGCTTGCCATGGCAGTGGCCAATTCCTCCAGCCAGTTGGGCTCAACCCACGCGTCGTTGTTCAACGTCGCGATCAACGCAGACTCGGTCTGGCGAATCCCTACGTTGCTGCCCGCCGCAAAGCCCAGGTTCTTTTCATTCCGGATGATCCTGACGGAGGGGAAACGCGTGCGCACAAAGTCGACCGACCCATCGCTGGAGCCGTTGTCCACCAGGACGACTTCGAAATGAGGATAGGTCTGATCGACGAGAGACGACAGGCAGGCTTCCAGATGGCGCAAGCCGTTCCAGTTCACGACGATGACCGCCACCGACCGGGCAGCATCACTCATGGAAAGAGCTCCATCCGGCCACATACGGCTGACATGGCCCTCAGTCGATCACCCTGCCCGTCAAAATCAGCTCCAGAGCCTTAGCCATCCCTATCAGACGAGGAAGCCTTCGCGTACTGCCCCAGTATTGAGCTCTCCCATGGTCGTGAAGTCCAAGATAGTAGCTGTAGGGTGATCCAAGGTTAGGATCGCCACCCTTCCATCAATAGAACGCTCTTTCCCTTCCCCGAATGTCGCTTTCCACTCGAGCTGTTCCCAGGAACCGACCCTCCTGAGCTCCATCTCATTCTAGAGCAAACCCAGGCAAAAGACAAAGGACAGAAGACAAAAGGAAAAAGGAGCGGGTTGCCGGGAATCCCGGCAACCCGCTGATAGATCTTGGCCGCTTTGACTATTACGGGGTCAGGTTGAACGCATTGGAGCTGAAGGAATCGTAGCCTCCTCCAATCTCATTGATAATTGCCACTATCGGCTGATCCGACGTGATAGTTGCCGAACCGATGAAGCCATTCGGAAGGCCGCCGTCATTAGTGAAGTCAAACATCCCCCCCGGCGCAATCAGCTTTGGATACGAAACGCTATTGTGAGTGCCGCCAGTGCCCTTGTAAACTACATATACCGTTGCCGTGCCGCTGCCCACATTCTGGACATTGATGCCCGTGTAGGATCCCCAGTAGGCCTTTTTATACAACGGCACCGAGACCTTGGTCGTCTGATAACCATCAGCGAAGGCACTGTGAGCAACCCGGGTTGAACCTGGAACCTCTTCATTCACGACTCCCACAAGCTGCACAGTAGAAGTTATGATAGCTGAACCAACGAAGCCGTCCGGAAGGGCAGAATCTAGAGTCCAATCCTTCATCGCCCCAGCCGAGATAGTCTTGGTGGCGCCCGCATATACACCACCACCACTTCTGGCATAGTAGGTCACAAAGACCTGCGCTGCAGTCGAGCCCACGTTCTGGATGTTGAGTCCAGTGAAGGCTCCCCAGTACCACTTCTTCACCACCGGCGCGTACAGCTTCGTGGCCGAATACCCATCTTCGAACCCATTGCCCACCTGCGCTGTATTGCCGCTGAACTCATTGTACATGCCTACGATGTCCTGGTCGGCCGACACCGTGACTGCACCCAGGAACCCGGAGGGCATACTGGGGCTGGCGTCGTTTTCATCAATTATCACTGATCGATTCGGTTCCACCTGCTTGCTTCCAGTGTACTGCGTTCCAGTCGTACTGGTGAAGGTGATATTCAATGTCGCCTGGGCGGAGCCGATATTCTGAACGACCATCATGCTGCTGGCGCCCCAGTACTCGTACTTCATAACAGGGTAGTTGATCTTCGTAGCTCCCGACTCGAGGCCATTGTAGGCTCCAGCCTGCCATCCGCTGATGTTCAACTCGTTGACCGACGCTCGGATGGGCTGATCAGAATATGCGACCGCTGACCCTCTGAATCCATCAGGTAGCGCGGGGTCAAGGAAGAATGTGGTAGACGAACCAGCGGCAATAGTTGCCACCGAACTCGTAAACGTAAGGGTACTGTCCATGTCGTGGTACACCAGGAACACCTGGCCCGTGCTACTGCCGATATTCTGCACCTGCACGCCGGTGGCCCATGTCCCCGGGGGGAATCCCGACATCAGCGCCGGCCCGGACATCACAACCGCTGGAGGAGGGCTCTCCTTCTCCACCTTCTCCTCTTCCAGATCCTCCTCGGTGGGCTCGAAGACGTCCGGAGGCGCAACCACCTCGGTGGGCTCTTCAGTGGGCTCGTCCACCGGCTCTTCAGTGGGCTCATCCACCGGCTCCTCCGGGGGCTCCTCGGTCGGCTCCACGGTGGGCTCGTCCACCGGCTCCTCCGGGGGCTCCTCGGTGGGAGTTATCTCCTCCGTGCCCGTGATCTCCCCCGTGGTCGTGATCTCCTCAGTAGCCCCTATTCCCGTGTCCGGGGCCCCTTCCGGCTCCTCTGCCGCCGCTATGGCCGCCCCCATAACAGCAAGAAGAGCGAGAACCACCAACAAGCTTATCAACAATCTCTTAACCATTACTATCTCCTTTCTTCGCTTTCAGCACGCACTATGTCCGTTATCTGGCTCAATTCTACGGCAGCTCTACCCATTCCGTCAATACCCCATAAGGGCTATTTGGCACCTTTTCAGCCCTCTGAGCATAATACGAAGGTGGTATTTCGCCGCAGATGAGTCACCCACCCTCGACCAGTTCCGCATAGAGAGCTTCGATCTCCGCCGCATAATCCTGGATGCTGCGAACACCGGTCTTCATAGCTCTGACACCCATCGCACCCAGCTCATCCCTGTGATTCAGGGCCCATTCCACCTTAGCCCGTAGATCCCCTGGATCCCCAGCTCGAAACAGAAGGCCATTGACCCCATCCTCCACCGCTTCGGGAATCGCACCCATCCGCGACGCAATCACAGGGACACCTGCCAAAAGCGCCTCCCTGCTGACTATGGAGAACGTTTCATGCCAGATAGATGGAACCACAACCGCATCCATGCTTTGGAGTATCGTCGGAAGCTGCCTATTATCATACCGTCCCCTCAACTCAACCCTCGGATCATGCCCCACCATACCCTCGACTCTGCGGATATAAGAATCCTCCGGATCGCCATAGCCATATATATGAAGCTCCACGTCCTCCCTTTCCAAACCGTGAAATGCTTCCAGTAGGACGTGAATCCCCTTATGCGCCAGCAAAGTCCCGATGTAGCCAAAAACGAAGGGGCGATCTTGGAGGCGGTCGGCTCGGCGCCGCCGATTCTGCCACAGGCTCAGGTCCAGCCCGAGCGGGATCGCCCGTATCTTCTCGGCAGCGATGCCATGAGCCACATAGCGGTCCCGAACGAAACGAGAGGGCGTTGTCAAGATATCGGCCATGTTCAGAACGCGCCTCAGGTACTCTGTTCTCAGCACAAATGGCGACAGACCTGTGCGACCCCTTGGCCCGCCATTTGTGCCCCGCGCGGATCGCTTTGTGGCCGATAGCCAATCCAGCGCTCTGTCACGAATCCCCAGGGGCACCAGGTTTCTCAGGTTCTTGTAGCCAGGAATGCGGTGTAACAGAAACGCAAGAGGGTGAACCAACGGGGGAACGCAAATCTCGCATCGGACGCCATCCCCAGGGCCAGAACACAACTCAAGCTCACCTGTCAACAATTGAACCCGGAAACAAATATACCAATAGTCGTGCAGGGTCATTACCACTGGAAGTCCTTGCCCCTTGGCGATTTCCACCATGGAGGCTGAAAGACCCACGCAGTGTTGAAAATGCACCAGATCGGGCTGAACTGCGTCCAGATAATCTCGAAAGGCGGAATTCACTCTCTCGTCCCGATAGTACTGCTCGTAGTCCGTGACTTGAAGGTAGTTGTTGACGACCCTCCGGACAGCGATATGCTCGTAGAAGGAATCGAGCACGGAGTACTCTGGCCGCTGCAAATCCGCCTCACGAACGAAGACGCTCACATCATGACACCGTGCCAATTCCCGAGCCAGCTGGCAGGTATGAAGTTCCACGCCCGCCATAGCCGTAGGAGGGAAGCCATTGGCCACCTGAAGGATTCTCAGGGTCTCACCTCCACCATAGTCCCCTACTTAAATCCAATGAAACAACGGCGGGAAAACTCCGAATACAATTCGATTGGTGTGTCGCACGTTCCGACCACCTCAATAATCTCCCGAAATCCAACCTCCCGCATGGTTTCTATCACGGCTCTATACGTAGGCTGAAGCTCGATGGAGCGAGTTCCTTCCAGCTCGCTTTCAGGCGCGCCCTCTGGCCTCTTCCCAATCGCAACACAGTATGCCGAGATCGGCTGCTTGTGGCAGATCGTATCTATAATGGTAAATTTCTTACAGCTATCATAGCAAAATTCAAGGAGGCGAATGGGATCTATCACATGGTACAAGATGCCCAAGCACATAACTACATCATATTTCTTGTCACTCCTCAGCCGATATATGTCCCCTTTGCGGAACCTTGCATTTCTGATCCTGTAGTACTTTTTCAAGAACTTCGCTTGATCAAGATTCTTCTGGCGAAACTCGATGCCTTGGACCAGCCCTGCACCACGGTGCGCGACATCCAGTGTAAACACTCCACAATGACAAGCAAGGTCTAGAACCGTCGACTGACCAACTTCGTCACCCAGTAGGTCGATGATTGTCTCCGAAACGAGTTTTGTCCTAAAACGATGGAAATCAACGGTTCCATCACTGTAAATGGAGTTCAGCCTTGTTGTGAGACCGTAGGAGAAGGAGAGATCGTAGGTCCATGGCCCCAGTTCGCAAATCTTCGCCCTCAGATCCTTCTCGGACCAGTCGAGGTTCTCCTTATTCGCAGCTACAAAGGGGAATTCTTTCAATGGAATGTGTTTCCGAAGTTGGGGCACCAAGAACTCCGTTGGGTACACAGCCATCTCAACGACTTCAATAGGAACACAATTGCTACTTCTGAACGCATCCCCAGTTTCGCCCTTGGAGATTTTAACGTTAGATCCACCTGATAGAGGCCGGGAGGCGGCTTTGCCACCGCACAACCACTCCCAAAACTGGCTGATCTCTCCTGTCAATCCACTGAAGTTGCCAGTACTTAGGTACCGCCATACCTTCCCAACTCTTCGGCTCCACGCCCGTATGCCAGTCCTCAACATTACCTTCCTCGCTTCCAAATTATAGCGGTCGTGCCGTCAGGCAGGGGAATCCTCTCCCCGTGCACCTCAAATGGTAGCGCTCCACCCTTCAAAGCAGACACAACCTCCTCTGTGTAAGGAAAAGAGTATGTTCCCACCCAATCAGGTCCGCCCTTGGTAATCAGGTAGTCCGCACGGCCAACATCTTCCATCTTCTGCTCCAAAGTCCTCTCTCTGCGATACGGCCATATCCACGCAGGTATTCCCCAAAAGTTTCGCACACATTCAAAGGCTCGTGGGGAGAAGAATGGATGGGAAGAAGCAATGTACACTCTAGGCACAGCGTCTGGATCAGACATTCGAAAATCCTTCAGGATCACGGTCAGCATCTCTCCCAGTGGCCACTGGCTGCGTGTAGGGTGCAGGGAATACGAGGTATGAACACGCCATTCGGGTGACTGGCCCAGGAACTTCTCTTGAGGCCATTGTGTAAGGTGCCAATAGAGGTTTTCCTCCTCGAAACCCTGATCGAACAGGAGTACGTGCTTGGCACCGGGGATGTCTACCATAATCTTCTCAGGAAGCCAGTCGATCCCGAAGGCTTGCGCGTAGAAAAGAAATGGGCTGACAAGCACGATCAAGATAGTAGCCACCCGTCGAGCGACCCGAGATCTTATCTGAAATACCCCCAGCGAGAGCATGACGCCAAACGCCGGTAGCACTGATAGACAGAACCGGATATCGCGGTTCTCCGCTACAGACAGGAACAGCAAAGAAGGAAAAACCCAAAGGCCCATGATCCACCACTTGTACCCCTCACCCGAGAAACCTTTTTGCCAAAGTAGCGCTATCATCACAGATGCTCCAATCGCAAAGAGGCCAAAAGATGTGCCCCAACCTATAAGGTCAACCCAGTAGCCCAACCACTGGCTCGGAAGGTATCTTTGCGAATGGACTAGAGTGAAAAAACCCTCAACAAGAGCTCCGCGAAACCAAGGGATCGCCCAAAGCACCGCAAGAGTAAAACCCGTACCCAGTATAAGGAGCGCCCCCGTAATGAGGGCTCTCAAGGTCGGCGATTCCAACCGCTGACCCACGGATCTCAAGCGCCCCGAAGCCAACGCCCCAAGTACCCAGAGGAGCGGCGGCAACACAAAGACAAGATAGAGTTCCTTCGTCAGCAAGCCAAGAACGATCAGGCTGGCAACCAATGCTAGATCATATCGTCCTTGGAATCGATAGAGTTTCAACAACCCGTAGATACTCCATACAACTAACGCGGAAAGCAAGAAGTCTATATGAAACTGTCGTGAAAGCGCCCCAACCACAGGAAACGCTGGCACGACCCAGGCCGCTAGTAGGCCCACCTCGCGCTTGTCAGTGAGCTGCCCACAAAGCAAATAGATTCCCACTGTGAGCAATACGAGGAGAGGGATATTAATCACAAGTGCAGCATCGTAGGATGGATGAAATATAAGAAAGGACAGTGCACCTAGCGATGCCAACACAGGTGGGTGAGGTTGCGAAGCAGCCTTCAAAGAATCCCAAGTCTGCACCAAATCGCCAGTGCTCAGACTGTGATAGATACGAATGCTCTGGTGCGCGTAGAAGCCCTGATCAAAAAGAGGTGGTGCTAAGTCCAGCCGGATCCACACCAGGTTCAGAGAAACATAGAAAAGGCAGATGAAACCCAAAGTAACTGCATGACGCCAGACTTTGCACTCAAAGCCTTGTGAAACAATTCTTGAGAGCAATACTTCATCCTTCCCTCGTGATTTCAACCACCAGGTGCCAGGACTCGAACGGGCACTGTGAGCACACGGTCATCCAGTTCGCCTCTGCTCGATCCTTTGAGCACCAACCGTTCCATGGTTTCTGAGGCATAAACTCCGACTTCCAGCCGATACTCTCCTGCTGGCATGTCTTCCGGTATATCGATCATCCGCCGGTCCTCAACGATTTGGCCTTCCCCCCAACCTCCGACCAGGCCTTCTCCAGCTTGAGGTACGCCATCACTTTGGCCTAACATCCTCCAGTCGGTATCAATCAGATGCGAGAAAGCTGAATACTGTCTCTCCATTTCACCAACACGCTTCCAATACAACACGAACCTTAGCGGGGTCCCAGCCTCGACTTCGCTATCCATGTAATAACATACCAGTTGCACCAACCCTCCAAAATTCGCCATCACCTCGTGCGATGGGCCAGGTGGAGCAGTAGAGTAAACCCGAACCTCGTATCCGCCATCTGCGAATCTCTTAACCAAATAGAAGGCAGCGAAGAGCTCTTCGTATTGGGACACTTGGCTAGAATACCTATCTGGCTGTGCGTAGAATCGTCCAAACATCCACTGCCCGAAGACAAGATACTGAAACCCATTGTCAGTGTACCAATTGGGTGTTTGATCAATCATTTTTTCAATTCCTTGCACAAAGAAGCGCTGTGGATCCACGTATGGGGCATAAGCCTCAATGGCAATCCGCGAGCCACTTGGAAGATTGTGATCGATCCAGGCCCTCGCTGTCTCGCGGCTATCCACAGTGGTCAACCGAATAGTGTCTTTCACCGTGTTCACAAAACCGAACGCCAGTGAGATCGAGAGCACTGTCACTACCACAAAAACCAACAGTTTCCCCGTCAATTGTCGAATCCGCGTTTGCTCAAGTAGACTCACTAGTAAGGATGAGGCAAGCAAGAAAAGGAACGGTATCAAAGGCAGCAAAGTTCTGGTGTTCCTGACTTGAAAACCGCTTACGAACAGCAAGTAGATCAGCGGAAAGCTAGCGATAACGAGAGTTTGTTTTGAACGTTTGTAGAGGCCACGGAAGATTTCCAGAGCTGCCAAGAAGGCTACTAGACCTTGGTCCTGCCACAAGTAGTTCAAATAGTAACCCAGCGCATTACCTTCCATACCCAAGTGACCAGTTGAATAGTGTCGAACGTCGTGCAGGAGGCCAGCGATGAACTCAGGATAGTCCAATATAACAAAAGGGTTGATCAGAAGAAAAGTCACACCACTTAAGGCAACTGCAATATAGAATATAGGTTCTCGAAAACCTCTCAATCCGCACCGAAGGAAGTGTGCTGTAAGCAGGGAAACCAGAATCACAGCGCCGTTGTACTTGGTTGACGCTGCTAAGCCGGCCGCAACGCCTGCCACGATGTAGTCCACGGTCTTGCCATGCTGGACTACGCGCACTGACCCCCAAAAGGAGAGCAACACGAAGAACGTCAGGATCATATCGGGAGTGATATATCGACTGAGGGTCACATTGACTGGTGATATAGCCATCATGAGGGCGGCCATCAGCCCGACTATCGTGCTTTTCGTGAGTTGCCACCCTACAAGAAAGATCAGCGCTACAGCAGCAGATCCGAAAATTACACTTAGAATGCGCCCCAGAAGGAAAGTGGTGGGCATCGGGGCCCTTCCAACGCCCATCACAATCGTTATCGGGCCAGGAACATCCGCAGGGTTGCCAAAGACACCAGCGAGCCTACCCACAAGATAATATGGCAGGTAGGCAAGCGCATTCAGATACATCAATAAAGAGGGCCATTGGAAAAAGTGCGGGTTGGTGTCACCGGTCTTGAACATGTTCTGGGCGATATTAACCGTCCAAGGCTCATCGGGATGATACAGGTAGGGCAAGCCGAAGTTGATGCCCCAGATCCTAAGCGACGCCGCCAGCAGGACTATAGCAACTAGCAACCACTTCGCAACCCGGATGAAGCTGGCGTCGGCCATTCTCTCACTCACGTCGCTGCATGGCTCCCTCGTAAACCCTCTCCACTGCATCGGCGTTCTCTGCAACTGTGAGGACCCGCGGCCGAAGATTAGCCCGGAAACGAGGAAGCAGTCCCGGCTCGTCCATGAATCTCCTCATGGCCGCCGCCAACCCGCTCACATCGCCAGGATCTACCAGGAAGCCATCCTCGCCGTGGCGAATCCCCTCGGTGATGCCTCCCACACGCGAAGCGATTACAGGCGCACCTGCTAACTGCCCCTCCCTCACCACGATTCCATAAGTCTCATGCCAGAGGGAAGTCACCACCAACACATCTATCTCCGATAGGATCTCCGTCAGGCCCGAGTTGTCGTAGCGGCCAGCAAGCCGTGCCTCACACTCCTTCGCCAAGCTGCGAATCCGCCTGGCGTAGGCGGGATCGTCACCATCGCTTCCGTGCAACACCAAGCTGGCCGATGGGCCTCTCACTCGCCGATAGGCTTCCAGTAACACATGTACCCCTTTGCTGGGGAGCAGTGTGCCCAAAAACCCGAAGCGCAAAATGGCCGAAGGTTTTCGCCTAAATCCCTCCCACCGTTTCAAGTCGATGCCATAGGAGATGACTTTAGACCGCTCCTCCGGAAGACCGTAGGGCACGTACATATCCCTGGCAAAGTTGGAGGGGGAAATCAAATGAGCCGTCTCGCGCAACTGGCCCACCAGATAAGAGGTGCGGTCGGCATACATGCGCAGAGTGTAAGCTCTCTCCCCTGCCACCCCCACAAGGAAATGCCAGCGGGGGATAACATGCTTCCGAAGTGGGTTAGGGGTAACCTTGGTGATGGAATCCGCCAATCGGTAGAGTCGCCGAT
>SDBU01005776.1_pt1 | contig 14711 bp, 10 predicted proteins | sample 2277071 | NCBI WGS metagenome assembly SDBU01 (sample SAMN10397929, study PRJNA504765) | marine sediment metagenome | isolation source: marine sediment core GS08_GC12, 126 cmbsf | place: Arctic Ocean: Gakkel Ridge, Loki's castle | collected 2008
AACGAGGATCAAGACGCCGACTTATACGTCGAATTGATCAGCCGAAGAGACGCGCCCCCCTACTCAGTAGTTGATGACAAGGCCATTATAAACCGACACATCGCTCGTCCCTCCTTTACGCTCGATGCCAATTACTACTACGCCTACTTCATAGGCATTGCTCTGCTGGAGCATCTAATAGCAACTCGTCTTAACATGCAGCTTGTAGTGTTTCATAAGGACTTCTATCCGGCCATAAACGAATACGTCTGGCGAGGACTTATTCCCGTCTCTTCGCAATTAACAATCGACCATCTGCGAGGTGAATCCCCACAAACAGGCAAGCTTGTACAGTCAGTTGAACAGATTCTCAAAGGAACGGCAACCCTGTTTAACAGGCTGACAGCTAAGGCCAGGATGGTCGTAGCTCAGTTGGAGCGGCGGGAACTTCCACACGAAAAAGAGGTCTACTCTCGCGTTGTCTCAGTATTCATGTACAGCGATCAGAGACGCGTAGCGGCTGTTGCTGATGCGATAGGTTCCGATGAACCGGACGCTCTTCAGAAACTTGCGGAGCTAGCCGTTGACTGTACGCACGGCGACGCCCTCAAGCTGCTTGAGGTACTCACCGATGCGAAGAAACTCGACGACAAGACAAGAGAATATATCCTGGAAGTACTGAAGCGAAGATCTACGGCGGTGCCGGAGGAGCAGCAGATAACGAGCGATGCCGAGGTACAACAGGCCACCCATGTCCCCTCAGCCACGGGTACGATCCAGAAAGACATTGACAGTGATCATACACCCGAAGCAGAACTAGTGCCTGATGACGTTACGCCGAGCGTCTCAGGGAACCGGCCTGCGGCTGCGATCACTGAGCAGGCGCACCCCGAAGACGCTCTCAACTATCGTGCCTATGCCAACGCTTTTGGTGACCTGATAACCCATCCCGATACCGGCACGCCATTGACAATCGGCATCTGCGCCCCCTGGGGACGCGGCAAAACCGTACTGCTGAACTATATCCAGGACCGGATCAAAGAGAAATCGCACGGGGAACTCAAATGCAAGTGCATCGAGTTCAACGCCTGGCAATACACCAAAGCCGAGCAACTCTGGGCAGCATTCTACTCCACAATCCTGGATGCTGTCGAGGATTCACTGAGCTTTGGGCAGCGAGTCGGATTCAAGCTCAACTTTCTGTGGCAGACACAGGGCAAATGGATACTGGGCCTGGTAGCCCTGATCGCGGGAGTCGCGGCAGCGTTCGCGTTCTCGGTGGAGTATGTTGAATACTGGGGCTTGGCAGCGACCCTGATGTCCATTATCGTAGCGCTGTGGAAAGCGATGCGCAACGTGTCCAAGAACGTACTGGCTCCGTCAGGCTGGCAGATGCTCAAGGAAACCGCCAGCATCAGGCGTGAGATTTTCCGCCGCATTGACATCGTCCGTCGGTGGCTGGTGAAGAAACAGCACCGGCGCATGGTGGTTTTCATCGATGATATTGACCGCTGCAGCCCGGACAAGATCATGCAAATGCTGGAGTCCATCAAGCTGCTCTTGGATACCAAGAATTTCGTCTTTGTGCTGGCAATGGACGCGCGGGTAGTGCGGCTGGCTGTCGGTCAGCACTACAAGTTCATGACCCAGAAACCCGTTGAACGGGAAGAAATGGGGCGCTACTACCTGGAGAAGATTATCCAGATACCGTTTGCGGTGCCTCCGGCAAATCCTACTGAGTTGGTGCAGATGAAGGACCAGCTGTTCAAGGAACTGCTGCATGTGCCGGAAGCTGGCGACAAAAAACCTACTGCTCAAGAAGCATCTACAGAGCCAAAAGCTGCTTCGGCTGACACCGGTCTGCCCGAATCGGGACCGCCTGCGGAAGGTGAACCAGTGGAAAGCGGTCAGGAGCCGGTACCGGAAGCAGCTGTATCAGAACCAATCGGCCCCGGACTCCACTTTCCACTCTATAGCGAAGTTGATCCCAATAAGGAGATGTCGATCACACCTGATGAAAGTAATGCTCTGGAGAAACTGTTGTTAGAGAACCTGGACCTGTCACCGCGGCTGCTTACACGCGTCAACAACGTCTACCGAATTGCCAAACGCCTCTATCAGACGGAGAGAAAGCAACAACCACCACCGGCCCTGATGCAGTGGATTGCCCTCTCGGCCAGGTTCCCATTTGCTGCTAAAGCTGTAATTGAAGTATGCGAGAAAGGTAACTGGGAAAGGGACTGGGAACAGGTCTTGGTTGATCTCACATCTCCCACTCCACAGAATCTTAACGAGCGTACCTTTAGTGACGCGGACCTCCGCCAGTTGCTCAGACTCCTCTCTGACAATATCGATACCCCCACGACAGTCAAAGGCTTCATCAAGTACGCCAACTGTTTCAACCTGGTGCTCGATTAAGTCTTCACCCTGTCTCCGGATCACCATTGCCACCACCGTCCAAACGGATCAGCTACTTTCATGCGGGTCGGGTCATAGCGTACCGGGCGGATGCGGACGTAGGCGTTGTCGCGCCAGGCGGCGTCGGGGTTCGACGTATACCGGGTGCCGCCGGAAGCACTGATCTGGAAATGCCGATCAAGGCAGATAGCGACATGTGTCACCCGGCCGTCGGAGTTGAACGTAAACAGCAGAGCACCCCGGCGGGGTTTGCTGATTCGGCGATCAGAGTATAATCTCGCCAGGCCGTCGGCGGTGTAGTCGGCATTTTCGAAAATAATCCCGGCTGTTTTCAGGCACTCCACCACCAGTCCGGAGCAGTCGAACCCGGAGGGATCATCGCCGCCCCAGCGGTACGGTGTTCCCAGGTAGGCCAGCACCGTCTGTAAAAACCAGCGCCGGGCACGAACAGTGCGAAACATACCAATACCGTGCGTTCGTGTTTTGCGCAGGAGTTGTATTGAATCTGCATGAAGACTTACGAATGCGACCCCCGTGCCATACGCTTTTAACTGTTCGGTCAGGTCTTGACTCGCCTACGGGCGAGGTGTGACCTGACCGGTGGCATCGCCACTCTTATTTGGCATTGCCACCTTTTACGCGCGGTCAGGAATCCTTTCCTGACCGTACCAAAAATAGCCGTCACGAAAGGATTCATGACGGCGCAGAGAGTCGGGTCAAGGCGGGTTGTCAGCCGGCCTTTTTCTTCCGGGTGCGAGTGATTATTTTTGGCCTGGCGCCCTTGGTAATGGTCTCAGCAGTGATGACTACTTCGGTTACGTTCGGGGTCGTGGGAATTTCGAACATGACATCCAGCATCGCTTTCTCCAGAATCGACCGCAGGGCCCGGGCGCCGGTCTTGCGCTTCTGGGCGAACTTGACGGTCGCCTTCAAAGCCGCCGGCTCGAATCGAAGCTGAACATCTTCCATCTCAAACAATCGCTGGTATTGTTTGGTCAGGGCGTTTTTCGGTTCGGTCAGAATACTGATCAGCGCCGCCTCGTCCAGGGGCTGCAGGGCTACCGTCACCGGCAATCGTCCCACCATCTCGGGAATCAAACCGTATTCTATCAGGTCGGTCGGTAGAACATGATCCAGGATATCAGTCGACTCATAGCTGACAAACTTCTTTACGGCATCAAAACCGACCGTCTTCTTACCGACCCGCCGGGCTACGATCTTGTCCAGACCGTCGAAAGCCCCGCCGCAGATGAAAAGAATGTTGTTGGTATTGATCGGCACAAATTCCTGCTCAGGGTGTTTGCGGCCGCCCTTGGGGGGGATATTGGACACCGTCCCCTCCAGTATTTTCAACAGACCCTGTTGCACACCCTCACCCGAAACGTCGCGCGTAATCGAGGGGTTACCGTCTTTGCGAGCGATCTTGTCGATTTCGTCGACGTAAATGATCCCTCGCTCGGTACGGCGTTGTGAGAAATCGGATGCCTGGTACAAACTAACCAGAATGTTCTCAACATCCTCGCCGACATATCCCCCTTCCGTGAGTACGGTGGCATCGGCCAGGGAGAACGGCACCTTGAGAAACTTAGCCAGGCAGCGGGCAATGAGCGTCTTGCCGGTACCGGTCGGCCCGATAAGCATGATATTCGATTTTTCCAGTTCGACTTCATCGTCGCCGGCACTCGGCCCACCGGACGCAGTCTGAACCAGGGCATTGATTCGCTTGTAGTGATTGTAGACAGCGACCGCTACTGTCTTCTTGGCCAACTCCTGCCCGATAACGTACTGATCAAGAAAGCTCTTTATTTCAACCGGCGAAGGTACGTCCGGGATCAGTTCCAGGGCAGTGATATCCGGAGCGCTGGGCAGGAGATCGGCACACAGTTTCACGCACTCATCGCATATGAACGCCTGGTAACCGGAGAACAAGCGCTGTACCCGTTGCGCCGACTTACCACAAAACGAGCAGTTTTGTCGTTTCTCGGGAGGCTCTTTTTTTCTGGGCATCGGTTTTCAACTCCACCGGGTTATATTCTCACTGTCGCGGCAACTTTTTTGCGCAACGGCACTCTAGCGCCGGTTACTCCTTTTTCTTGCGGGCCGTTTCATAGACTTTGTCGATCAGGCCGTATTCGCGCGCCTCTTCGGGAGACATGAAAAAGTTGCGGTCGGTGTCTTTCTCTACCCTTTCCAGCGTCTGCCCCGTATGTATGACCAGCAGTTCGTTCAGGCGCTTCTTGGCTTTGGCGAACTCCTCGGTCATGATGATGAGGTCGGAGACCTGACCCTGGGCACCGGCCATCGGTTGATGAATCATAACCCGGCTGTTGGGCAGAGCCGCCCGCTTACCGGGCGAACCGGAGGCCAGCAGAAAAGCTCCCATCGAGGCTGCAATACCCATGCAGGTAGTGGCCACGTCGGATTTGATGAACTGCATGGTATCATAGATAGCCAGCCCGGCCGACACCGAACCACCCGGTGAATTGATGTAGACGCAAATATCCTTTTCCGGGTCCTCCGCGTCGAGAAACAACATCTGGGCAATCACCAGATTGGATACCTGGTCATCGATGGGCAAACCGATGAAAATGATGCGATCCTTAAGCAGACGCGAGAAAATATCGTAGGCCCGTTCTCCACGTCCGGTCTGCTCGACCACCATCGGCACCAGATAGTTCGAAATAAGCTTATCGGTCATACCGCGTGTTCCTTTGCTTGTAGTTTTCCACAATTCCGTTTGTTATTTTTCATCTTCTTTTTTCCCGGTAACCACCCGGGCGTGGCCGATCAGGAACTCAAGGACCTTGTCCTCCAGCAACGTGTCGCGCAGACTATCGATCTTGCCCGACTGCTGAAGAGCCTGCCGGGCCTGCTCGGGTGTCATCTTGTACTCCTGGGCCAGGCTATTTATCATTGGTTCGGTATCTGATTCCGAAACTTCAATTTTTTCCTGCCGGGCCAGGTGGTGATAAAGCAGATTCCAGCGAAGAGTTGCTTCCGCAATCTCGCCTGCTTCCTGACGAATCTGTTCTTCATTCGCCTCGGCGTTCTTCTCTTTCTCATCGGCAACGATAGCGTCAAGATACTCGCTGACCATCGTCGGCGGCACCGGCACCGGGGACTGCTGACACATCTGACGGATGATCTGCCCCTTCTGGAACTTCCTGAGTTCCACCTCCTGTCGTTTCTTGATATCCTCACGAATTTTCAGACGCAATTCCAGAGCCGTTTCGGCCTTGCCGGTTCTCTTGGCCAGGGCGTCGTCGACCTCCGGAAGAATACGTTCCCGGACCTGCTTCACCCGGCACAGATACTTCAGGTGGGCGCCGGCAAAGGCGGGGTCAGGATAATCGTCATCATACCTGACTTCGATCTCTTTTTCGTCACCAGCCTTCATTCCCGGCAATTGTTCCTTGAACTCCTTTACGGTGAAGCCGCGGCCAAGGTCTATCTCGACGTCATCCATCTGCTCTTCAGCCAGCACCATCCCGGGATCATACAGCTTCTTCATATCCACCGTAACCACGTCATCGCTTTGCACTTCCCTGTCCACCGGCCGGAAATCAGCAAACATCATACGCACTGACCTGGTTATGGCGTCGACGTCCTCATCGCGGACTTTTATTTCGATAGTGTTAATCTCCAGGTTGTCGTATTCAACCCGGTCAATTTCCGGCATTACTTCGACACGAGCGGTGTAGTGGAAGGTTCCCTCCGATTCAAAACCGTGGTTGATTATCGTCGGTCGTGAGGCCACCTTAAGTTGCTGCCGCTCGACCGCTTCGGGATAAGTAGTGCGGATCAGCTCCTCGGCCACGTCAATCCGGACCTCATCGTCATACCTGGTCTTGATGATACTCAGCGGCGCCTTACCTTTTCGAAATCCTTTGATGGTGGCTTCGCCGCGTAATTCAGCAAAAGCTTTATCCATCATCTCCGTCACCACGTCGGCTTCCACTTCCACCGACAACTCGCGAACCAGTTCTTCCGGCTCTTTCAGTTCGACCTTCATCCAAACCCTTTCCGCATCCTGAGCAACAGCTTCCATACCGGTCCGCCTCAACAGGTCTTCTTGCCGCACCAGGGTCACCGGCGAAACCGCTTCCCCGGAACGTCAAGCAACACAGACTTGTTGACATCTGTGCGAAAGGGGGGATTCGAACCCCCACTCCATGTGGAACTGGATCCTAAATCCAGCGCGTCTACCAATTCCGCCACTTTCGCCTAAAGTAATTTACAGCGATTTCATGGAAAGTGCAATGGACTTTTTCTCCGGAGATACACCCGGATGCTGCCGTATTTCAATCACTTAGTGCCTTGCGCTGGTAAGGTTTAAGTTTACTAAGCACAGGAAACGGGTGCTGTCCCGGTCGCGGGTTCAAGGATATCCCCCGTTCACCGCCCTCGGGGAGAGCCGTATCGCTATATATGGATTGATTTGGTCCATATACGCCATGTTATATGGGAACTAACGGTAAGGTTTCGTGTTTACTACACAAGATGCATAGAAGAACCCGAACCACAATCAAGGAGCGTGGGAAATGAAAACCGTTACGAGTTTGATGATGGCAGCGTTGTTGGTCTTTGCCGTGACCACCTATGCCGGTGATAATCCGGTTGAACAGAAAGGCAAACACGCCTCATTCGAAGGCAAACTTGTCTGCCTGGGCTGTGACCTCAATAAGACCGAAGGTGCCCGCGCTGACTGCTCGGTATTCGGGCACAAGCACGTACTCAAAACGATGGAAGGCAAGTACATCAGTTTCCTGGAGAACGACTATTCCAAGGACCTGATCAACGGTAAGAAGTACCACAACGAAAACATTACCGTTACCGGTGTTTACCACGATAACGCCAACATGCTGGACGTTGAAACGTTCACCGTTGGCGACAAGAAGATGGGCTGGTGCGACCATTGCAAGGCAATGGACGGCTGTCCTTTCAAAGATAAAGGCAGTATGTAAGACCGGTTGAAAACCGTTCGACGAGATTCCCTGAATAACTGATCAAAATCGGACGTGCTGCCTGTTCAACGGGCGGCACGTCTGTCGTTCAGCAGTCGAACGGTTCTTAAATAGAAGCACTGGTTTTGAGAATGATCATAAGGCGTTCCGTCAGTCTATCGGTGTTGGTTATCCTTCTGTATCCAGGGGCGGGCGCTATGTCTGAGGATAAACGTATGGAAGCCGGTCAAGCCACCGATCACGGGCACACCAATCATTTGATCGGAGAGAGTTCACCCTACCTGTTGTCTCATGCCCATAACCCGGTTGACTGGTATCCATGGGGTGACGAAGCACTGAATAAAGCCAGGGCGGACGACAAGCCGATCTTCCTCTCCATCGGCTATTCCGCCTGCCACTGGTGCCACGTCATGGAGCGAGAGTCTTTTGAGAATGAGGAGGTGGCGGCGATTCTCAACGAGTACTTCGTCAGTATCAAGGTCGACCGTGAACAGCGGCCGGACCTGGACCACATATACATGACGTTCACCACTGCCATGACCGGCTCGGGAGGCTGGCCGATGTCCGTTTTCCTGACACCGGACCTGAAGCCGTTTTTCGCCGGGACTTATTTCCCACCCGTTGAAAGCTACGGCCGGCCCTCGTTCATGAGTGTGATCGGAGAAATTGCCGGCGCCTATCAACGAGACAAGCAGGCGATTCTCCGGTCGTCGGAGGATATCCACAAGAAGATGGCTCAGCGGCTGAGTGCCGGCAGGGCCGTCTCGGAGTTGTCTTCTGAGCTTGTGACTCGTGCGGCCACTGACTTGATGCAAAATTTCGATCACGTCAACGGCGGTTTCGGCCGGCAGCCAAAGTTTCCACATGCTCTGGAATTGTCGCTGTTTCTACGACACTTCAAATCTACCGGAGACAGCAGCTATCTCGCCGCTGCTGAGAAGACCCTGACGGCGATGGCCGGAGGCGGCATTTACGATCATCTCGGCGGCGGCTTCGCCAGGTACAGCACCGACCGCCAATGGCTGGTTCCCCACTTCGAGAAGATGCTGTATGACAACAGCCTGCTGGTGCCGGTATACATTGAGGCCTGGCAGATCACACACAACGAAGCATATCTCCGGGTTGTTCGTGAAACCCTCGACTGGATTCTGCGCGAAATGTCCGATTCGAGCGGCGGGTTTTACTCGACACTCGATGCCGACAGCGAAGGTGAGGAAGGCAGGTTCTATGTCTGGTCTAGAGCCGAGATTGAATCCGTCCTGGGGCCGGACCGCGCCGAACCATTTCTGAGCATCTACAATGTAACCGCCGGAGGGAATTTCGAAGGATACAATATCCTTCATATCACAGACGCCCCGAAGGGAACCGGCACACGAGACAATACAGATGAATTCGAAAAGGAACTGGAAAGACTGCGGGCGAAACTCTTCGAATATCGCTCCCGACGTGTCCGGCCGTCGACGGACGACAAGATACTAACCTCCTGGAACGGGCTGGCAGTGACGGCGCTGTGTCGGGGTTATCAGGTGACGGGCGACAAACGATATCTTGACGCGGCCATTCGTAACGCCACCTTCGTTTCCGAAAAACTGTGGCGTGACGGCGAACTGACACACTCATACCGACAGGGCAAGCACTCACATGGTCAGTTCCTGGAAGATTATGCCTACTATACCAGAGGGCTCATCGATCTGTACGAATCTGACCACTCCGACCGGGGCGAACGGTGGCTGGCACTTGCCTTAGAACTGGCCGACACAGCCATCGGGCTTTTTCTTGACGAAAAGGGCACGTTCTACTTGAGGCCTGAGGGCCAGAACGATCTGATACTGAGACCGAGAGATGAACATGACGGTGCCACCCCGGCACCCGGCTCGATAATGATCGGTAACCTGTTCAAACTCAATCGCCTGACCGAACAGAAAACCTACCTGCAGGCGGCCGAGAGAGCGCTTTTGGCCCTGTCCGGACAGATCGTTGCGTACCCCACCGCTATGATCTCGGCAGTGCTGGCGCTCGATTATCATCTTTCTGAGAAGATCGAAATCGTGCTGGTTGGCCGCGGTCCCGGGCGTGGCGCCATGTTAAGTGAACTACACCATCGCTTCATGCCTAATCGCATCATAGCCGTCAGCGAGGATGGCAGTTCGGCGCTGCCGCTATTCGAAGGCAGGCATACCTATCAGGGAGAAGTTGTCGCCTATGTTTGCCGGAACTCCGTCTGCGGCATACCGGCCGAGACCGTGGAAGATCTGAAGAAGCAGTTGCAACAAATGTGATCCGTCGGTCCGGTAAGATCGTCCGACTCAGCACCAACAAGGGATATGCTTTCAGGTTGATGACTGCTTTTATTATGGCAGTTGTCTGAATAACTTTCCGATTGAAATTTGCAAGAACTGTCGCCCGCGACGGGTCCGGTTCCGTGAACAAGAGACTGGGGGCCCGCCTGCTCTCAGAGATGACGATGGGGGTGTATAACGATTTGAATCCCACCCGACGCCTTTGGCTCTGGGTGGGGTACAGTCAGACGGATGAATGAGAAACCCGACATCTCCCCTATTGTCGAGTTTCTGCCCGACCGCCACCCGCCATCGGTGGGCTGGATGACGGATTCAGCTTCACGCCCAAACAGAAAATATTTATAAGAATCGCTATAACCTCGGTCTATCATTGGTTATCCCCGAACGATCCCCACAACTCCTCCTGCAAGTACCGGTGCATCAGGAAGCCCGTGTCCGATATGACCATCCATAGAACGCGTAGCCCAATAGAAAAAATAGCTGCTTGACACAATACAACCATTGAGCTATGTATATATAAGTGGGATGTAGATTGCTACTCCTGTGGCCCTGAACCAATAAACCTTAGAGGACAACGGAGTCATACATGCGTATTAGTGTATTTTCAGTAGTGAGCGCCTTCATCTTCGCCGGCTTGCTGTTTGGGTCAGCGGGGGCTGATCAGACGGACAAGGTGAAGCATGAATACGTTGGTGCCAAGAAATGCAAGATCTGTCATAAGAAGGACGGCATTTACCCATCCTGGGCCAAGTCAAGACATGCGATCGCCTGGGACAGCCTATCGACGGAAAAGCAGCAGGATGAGAAACTGAAGTTCTACTATACCACCGGCACGACCGCCAAAGGTGAGTTGCTGACCGGCGTCCAGTGCGAGGTCTGCCATGGCCCCGGCAGTAACTACAAGAAGAAAACAATCATGCAGGATCGGAAACTGTCGGTGGCCAATGGTCTGATCATTCCGGATGAGACCACCTGCAAGAAATGCCACCACGACAAAGCTCCGGCGCCACTGGCAAAGATCGCCAAGGATTTCGATTTCGAGAAGGCAGTAGCCAATGGTGTTCACCAGATGCACGAAGCTGATACGACTGGAACGAAGTGAATCGGTAAGTCTGAGTTCGTGTCTGTCATAAACATGAAGGAGAAGCAGTTAAGTCGACGTAATTTCCTCGACTGGGGGTTGTATGGCGGCCTTCTTGCTCTTCTGGCGTCCATCTTCTACCCGGTCGTCCGCTTCATCATGCCGCCGGAATCCGGCGAGGCCAATGTCTCTCAGGTGAAGTTGCCCTTTTCACGGGCCGATATCGAAGCCGATGCCAGACGGGCTAAGACTTTCAAGTTCGGTCGGACGCTGGGGATAATCGTTGCTACCGAGGCCGGGGAACTAAAGGCGCTGGCGGCAACTTGCACACATCTTGACTGCACAGTTCAGCACCGACCGGACCTCGGCATAATCTGGTGTTCCTGCCACAACGGCCGATACGACCTTGATGGTAAAAACATCTCCGGACCACCACCCAGGCCGCTTGAGCAATTTGCTGTAAATGAGATTGCAGGCGACATCATCGTCTCAAAGGAGACGATCTGATGCCAACCGGACCCGGGGCGAGAGCCTACCGTTGGATCGACGAACGGCTGAAAATCAACGCCCTGGTCGAGTATATGGGTGAGAAGCAGGTTCCGTCCCACAGTCACAGTATATTCTATTACCTGGGCGGTTTGACTCTTTTTCTTTTCTTAGTTCAAGTTTGCACCGGCATTCTGCTCCTGATGTACTACCGCCCCGGCGCTGACTCAGCCTATGAATCGGTCCGGTTCATAATCTCTGAGGTCACTTTTGGGTGGCTGATCCGGTCATTACACTCGTGGTCGGCGAACGGGATGATATTCGTTGCTTTCCTGCACATGTTCACGGTGTTTTTCACCGGTGCCTACCGCAAACCGCGGGAGCTCACCTGGTACACCGGCGTCGGCCTGCTGGCACTGGCCATGACATTCGGCTTTTCGGGTTACCTGTTACCGTGGAATGAACTGTCCTTTTTCGCCACTCGTGTTGGAACGGGGATGGCCGGGACGGTACCGGTCATCGGCAAGTACATTCTGATAGCATTGCGGGGTGGTGAGGAGGTCACCGGCGCCACGATCGGACGGTTTTTCGGTCTTCATGTGGCGATTCTTCCGGCTGCATTTACCTCTTTGCTGGCATTGCATCTCAGCTTCGTACAGCGCCAGGGTATGAGTGAACCCTTGGACTGGGCTGAAAAGAGGCCGGTGCAGAAGAAATACATGAAGTTTTTCCCGAACTTCCTGTACCGAGACGCCCTGGTGTGGCTGATAGCACTGAACGTATTGGCTCTATTGGCCGTGATATTCCCGGACGGTATTGGAGTGATCCACTGGCCGCTGGGCGAGAAAGCCGACCCCTTCGCGCCACCGCCTGCGTTAATTCGACCGGAGTGGTACTTCATGTTTGCTTTTCAAGCCCTGAAGCTCCTGCCGTCGCATGTTCTTTTTATTGAAGGCGAGTTGTTCGGCGTGATTATTTTCAGCGTGGGTGGTCTGATATGGCTGTTGGTGCCGTTTCTCGACAAGAAGTCGGCTCGAAGACAGCGCTCACGCTGGGTTATCGGATTCGGCATTTTCGTTGTTTTGTTCATAGTTGTGATGACAGTCATAGGTTACCTGGTGGAGTAGACGGCTCATGAAGAATATCTCCCTGTTACTGCTGGCTTTCCTGTTCGGTGCGGGAACCGCATTCGCAAGCGAGCCGGGCAATTGCATTACCTGCCATCAGGATTGGGAAGATGAGGACGGTCCCTCGTTCAAGTTTGCGAGAGACATCCATAATCAACGGGGGCTTGGATGCGAAGACTGCCATGGCGGGGATCCGAGCCTTGAGGATATGGACGAGGTGAGTGAGCATCCAACTTACAGAGGTGTCCCCGATCACTTGGAGGTGCCGGATTTCTGTGCTCGTTGTCATTCCGATGCCGCCTATATGCACGAACATAACCCATCCCTGCCCGTCGACCAACTGGCCAAGTACCGGACGTCCGTGCATGGGCAGAAACTTTTTCAGTTGAAGGACCGCAAAGTTGCCAACTGCATCTCCTGTCACTCTGTTCATGAAATCGCCGACGAACGACTTCCCTACTCGAGCACACACCCGCTGAACCTGGCATCAACCTGTGGAACGTGCCACGCTGACGCTGAATACATGGAGCCGTATAATATCCCTACCGATCAATTGCAAGCTTACCGGGAATCAGTGCACGGTCAGGCCCTGCTGGAACGGAAAGATCTTGGCGCACCGACCTGCAACGATTGCCACGGCAACCATGGCGCGGCGCCGCCTGACGTATCGTCCCTGGCGGCTATCTGTGGTTTTTGTCATACCGTCGAGGCCGAGCTATTTGCCATGTCTCCCCACGCAGACGCTTTCGAGGAGAACGAACTCCCCATGTGCGAAACGTGCCATTCCAATCACCGGATACTCAAGCCGCATGACGGTATGGTAGGTACGACCGAGCCGGCGTTGTGCGTCAAGTGCCATGACAAAGATGACGGCACCCGGGGCTTTGCCATGGCCGACAGCGTGCTGACCTGTATTCTGAATCTTGCCGAAGCTCGCGCATCGTCGGCTGAACTACTCAACGAAGCCCGCTCCAAAGGTATGATGGTAACGGATGAAGAATTCGCGATGAAGGACGTGGACCAACTGCTGATCCAGACTCGAACGCTTATCCACGCCTTCAACGTAGACTCTGTATCCTCGAAAGCCCGCAGCGGTATTGCCAAGGCTGATTCGGTGCGTGTTTCTTCCGCCGAGCTTATCGACGAGTACTACTTCCGCCGGAAGGGTCTCGGCGTGGCTACGCTAATCATCACGTTTCTTGCTGTCATGCTGTACCGAAAAATACGCACACTCCGGTGAGAGGTAACGGACGAACCGAAGTAACCCCAGCCGGCTCGGCAGACCCCGAACCGCTTATTTCATTTGCATCGGGACGCCTTCCCCGGGTGCAGGCTATCCGGCCATAACCCGCATCACACCAGCATGCAAAACTACTTGACAGCGATTTACGGACAGGCGTATCTTGGCGACAGAAAGAAGACTGTGAAGGTCGTATTTAACTGCGCTGGGGCCGGTCACAAGTTTATTTTGGCAAGGCCACGACCTGACGGCCGGGAAAGATAGCCGGTCAGTGAACGTAAACTGAGTTCTCGAAGATAAGGAGAAGGTATGAAGAGGGTAGCCGTCGTAATGGCACTGGTGGTGATTGTTCTGTGGGGAGTGAGTCTGGCCGGTACCTATCGGTCGTTACCTGTCTCACTTTCAGACGAGTCGTCCTCATGCATCGAGTGTCACGAAAGCGAAATGCCGGGGCTGGTGAAGGAATGGCGGCACAGTCGGCATTACGCGGCGGACATAGGTTGCTTCGAATGTCACGCCGCCGAGCCGGGTGACGCTGACGCCATTGAGCACGCCGATCACCTCATTTCCGTGATCGTTTCGCCAAAGGATTGTTCCCGGTGCCACGAACGGGAGTTTGATGAATTTCAGGCTTCGCACCATGCCGATGCCGGCAAGATTCTCGGTTCGCTGGACAACGTGCTCGGCGAAGTAGTGGAGGGTCCCTGGGCGGTTATCAACGGTTGCAAACAATGCCATGGATCGATCATCAAAGTCAAAGAGGACGGCAGTTATGATCCTACCACCTGGCCCAATACCGGCATGGGTCGGCTCAACCCGGACGGTTCCAAGGGGTCGTGTGCCGCTTGTCATTCGCGTCATTCCTTTGACGCCGCTCTGGCCCGTCAGCCGGAGAACTGCGGCAAGTGCCATCTCGGACCGGATCATCCGCAGAAAGAGATCTACGAAGAATCCAAGCACGGCATCAGCTACTACGCCAATATCGATCGTATGGCTCTGGACAACTCGTCCTGGATTGTCGGCATCGACTACTCCGCCGCGCCGACCTGCGCTACGTGCCACATGTCAGCCACTCGAGAACTGCCAATTACCCATGATGTCGGTGACCGCATCAGT
>SDBU01005777.1_pt1 | contig 14708 bp, 14 predicted proteins | sample 2277071 | NCBI WGS metagenome assembly SDBU01 (sample SAMN10397929, study PRJNA504765) | marine sediment metagenome | isolation source: marine sediment core GS08_GC12, 126 cmbsf | place: Arctic Ocean: Gakkel Ridge, Loki's castle | collected 2008
GACAAAGAGAGCTAAAGAGGACCTGAGTGTTGTTATGGACCAGCTCCAAGACCTTGGGCGCAAGGCAGCGAAAAGTACCAGGGCTCAAAATGATCTTGCCGGATGGAAGCGCACCATACAAGTCAAGACGGGCGGAGGGCCTTTCGTCATTCAGATCGCCCGCAAGAGGCTGAAGTTTCAAGAGGGGACCGTCAAGAAAGCAGACTTTATCATGGCCGTCAAGGATCCAAGGTTGTTTCAGGATTGGATGAATTTCAAGGATTCCCTGACCAATGCCATAATTGCCGAGAAGCTTTGGATCAGCAAGAATGCAGAATTCACCACCGTATTCAAGCTGGACCGGATCCCTCGATCCGTCAGGAGAAGCAAAAGCTGAGTATATCAACCTAACCCGGATAAACCGGAATCAGACAAGAATGTAGAATAATGAACAAGGAATTCCGAACGTCGAGGTTTTTCCTTCTTACTTCCTTGTTCGACATTCGATATTCGTTATTCCAAGATTTTTTTCTGCCAGAAGAAACATGAATGTCATGATTAAGCACCTAACAGATTAGGAGCACTTACGTATGGCCAGAATACGCCCCTTCAGAGGGGTCCTATATAACCAAGAGAAAGTGCCTGATCTAAAGGCGGTGGTTACGCCGCCGCACGACGTTATTTCAGCAGAGGAGCAACAAGAGTATTACAAGGCACACCCTCAAAACATGATTCGCTTGATCCTGGGTGAGATTTTCCCGGAGGATACCGAGCATAATAATCGTTATACCCGAGCGGCACAATCCTTCAGCAGTTGGCTTGAGGAAGGGATACTGACACAGGATCAAGACCCTGCCTTCTATGTGACCGAGATCGATTTCAAGATGGATGATGCGGTTCATACCCGGTTAGGTTTCATTTCATTAGTCGGACTGGAAAGGTTTGAAGATGGTATCATACGTCCTCACGAAAAGACCTTTTCAGCCACCAACGCGGACAGGCTTAAGCTTATTGAGGCATCCCGGGCGAATTTCAGCCCTATATTTTCGGTATTTTCAGACGGTGACAACTCAATCCTTGGATTACTCCGCACTGCCATTGAACCGATTCAACCGGATCTTGAGTTTGAAGACCTCAAAGGGTATCGCCACCGGCTCTGGCGGATGACCGATCAGAGGATCCAAAAAGAAATTGGGCGGAGGTTGGCTGACCGCCCCGTATACATTGCCGACGGACATCATCGATATTGGACCGCTCTTCATTACCGAGATCGGATGAAGTCCCGGCAGCCCACATTAGCTCCAGATGATCCGTGCAATTTTGTTATGATGTATCTGACAAGCATGCAAGACCCCGGCATGGCCCTCCGTCCAGTCCATCGCGTCATCTGTGATGTAAAGAAGCAGGCAGTTGAGGACTTTGTCGACAAGGCCAGTGCGTATTTTGATATTGAAACACTGGACATTGGTCATATGGATCTCAAGCAGATTGACAGGGCCTCTTTGAAAAAAGCAATGACAGGTGGCAATAACACAGTCATAGGGGCTGCCTTACGAGACGACAAGGCCTTTCACGTTCTTCGGATGAAAGACAGGGTGACGGATGGTGTGCGTGGCCAAGAAATCCCGGAACCCCTTAGGAATCTTGACGTCACTATAGTCACAAAGCTGGTTCTTGATGACCTCCTCGGCCTCAATGGGCCTGCCTTGGATGACGAGCGGTCTATCCTTTATCCCAGCACAGTCGACGAGGCTCTGGATGCGGTTTATAGCGGAGGGTGCCCCATGGCCCTTATTCTCAACCCCACCAGGCTCAATGAGCTCCAGGAGGTCTCAGATGCCGGCCTCATCATGCCCAGGAAATCTACCTATTTCTATCCCAAGGTTATGACCGGCCTTGTCATTAATAAGATTGGCGATTGACGATTGGCTGTCGACAAGTGAGATAAAGTTTAGGACATGAAGACTTTTTGAACCGCAACAGCGAGCGCATTCCCCGCAGCTTGTCGGAGCACAGCGGAGATCCCGTCTTGACGGGGCTGCAGGGAGCTTCAATTTTGTTTTGTTCTTTTAACTTTAGGCACTTTAGTTCACTTTAGATCACTTTAGGCACTGACCTAATGACCAATGACCGCTCGTAACACTTAACTGACAACTCATAACTCCCACCGGACAACGGGCAACGGAGAACGGACAACTGATCAGTGACGACGACAGACACTCTGTTTGAAGGTCGGCTGAAAGTCATTCAGAAGAAGAAGGGTTATCGGTTTTCAGTTGACGCAGCGATCCTGGCACACCATATCCGCTTGAAGCCCACGGACATCGCGGTTGATCTCGGCACCGGCTGTGGGATCATCCCACTGATTCTTTCCCTTCAGACTCCTTCAGCACACATTTACGGGATTGAGATACAGAAGGATCTGGCAGAACTAGCTTCCAGAAATGTACATGAAAACCATATGGAAGGTAGTATTACGATTATCCACGGAGATATGAAAGATTTCAGGTCACACCTGAATCCGGGGACGGTTGACGTCGTTCTTAGCAACCCCCCTTATCACAAATTATTTTCGGGACGGATCAATCCGGAGGAGGAGCGGGCAGTGGCACGGCATGAGATCAGGGCTTCTCTCCCGGATGTGGTTTCTGTTGCCGAGAGTCTGCTCAAACCCTCTGGTCGCCTCCTAGTCATCTATCCGGCCGAGCGCGCAATCGATCTTATTGTAAATATGCGAACCTTCAAGCTGGAACCTAAGCGCCTTAGGTTTATTCACCCCAAAAGACGCTCGGGGGCGATCCTGACTGTCGCAGAAGGGATAAAGTATGGCAATCCGGGATTAGAGGTAGATTCGCCCTTTATCATCTATGAATCGGAGGGAAGGTACTCAGATGAAGCAAAAAAGGTGACAGGGGAATGAAGACCCAGGATGAGTAATCACCAATGGGTGACGGACGCCGATTATGGATCGGAATCCACAGGGCCGATCTTAAACCTTATGTCACCAACCAGATCTTTTCCGAGGGCCTCGTTAAGCTTTTCAATCAACTCAGGCTTCAAGAATTGGAGCTGCTGCATCCATGGGGCACTTGAGACATTAACCAGAAGCAATTTTCCTTTGATTGCTTCCGGCTGGGTGTTTTGAGCAATCGGCTGCCCTACCACGCCTTCCCATTGCTGCCAGAGCCTGTACGCGTCCAAATCAATATCGATTCTTGCGGCCTCCATGGCCTGCTGCAAGACTGTTCCAAGGGGTGCAGGGCTGCCCATCTTTTTTCTGATAGGCGTCATATAAGAGAACCTATAGTCTGCGGAACTATTGGCTGTCAACAGGAACTGTTTTCGATTTTCCTTGACTATGGGGGGGGCGTGTGGCTATGTTCCAATACGCAATACGCTACGGTTCGGTTTTTTTAGAGAACCTTTAAAGAACCTATGAAATAGGAGAAGTTTATGGCTTGGGATTGGGATAAGTTGAAACAGCAACAGCAGGGGGGTGGTGGCGGTATGCCACCGGGGGTGGAAGAGGTGGTCCAAAAATTCAAGAATTTGAAGCTGCCAGGGGGCTGGATTATCCTGGTTATTATTGTCGCTCTTTATATTGGCAGCTCTGCCTTTTTTACTGTAGCACTCGATGAAGTGGGCGTTGTTCAGAGGTTTGGCAGATACGTCCGCACGGTAGAGCCGGGTCTCCACTTTAAGCTTCCCCGAGGTATTGAGAAAATCACCAAGGTGAAGGTGCGTTTTGTTTATAAAGAAGAATTCGGTTTGCGAACGCTTGAGGCTGGTGTGCAGACCCGGTACGCGCCTGGCGAGGCTTATGAGGACGAATCTTTGATGCTTACGGGGGACCTCAACGTGGCGGTGGTTCCCTGGATTGTGCAGTACAGGGTAAAAGATCCTTACAAGTACCTCTTTAGGGTAAAGAATGTGAGAACCACCCTCAGGGATTTGTCAGAGTCCACGATGCGCCTGGTTGTGGGGGACAGAAGCATCAATGAGGTCATCAGTAAACGAGAAGAGATTGCCGATGAGGCACGGCAATTCCTGCAAAAGGAACTGGATGAGGCAGAGACAGGGATCAACGTAGTGACCATTGAGATGAAAAAGACAAATGTTCCAGGACCTGTCCAGCACTCTTTCAACGAGGTGAACCAGGCTGTTCAAGAGAAGGAGCGCATGGTCTATCAGGCGAGGGAGCAATACAATAAAGCCATCCCCGCTGCCAAGGGAAATGCTGAAAAGACCATCAAGTCTGCTGAGGGATATGCGCTCGATCGAATCAACCGCGCCAAAGGCGATGCTGCCAGGTTCTCGGCGCAGTATAGGGCATATGCCAGGGCAAAGGATGTTACGCGCAGGCGCCTTTACCTGGAAGCGCTTAAGGACCTGTTTCCGAGATTGGGCAAGAAATACATCATCGATGCTAACCAGAAAAATCTCCTGCCCTTACTCAACCTGGGCGGGGAAGGGGGGACCCAAAAATGAATAAAGGCGCATTAGTTATTATCCCGGTCATTATCGTGGTCCTCATTGCCTTTGGGGGAATGTTCGTGATAGACGAAACCGAGCAGGTGGTCCTGACTCAGTTTGGGAAGCTCGTCGGCGAGCCCAAAACGGCCCCCGGTCTCTATTTTAAGATCCCCTTTATACAGAATGTCAATTATTTTCCGAAGAACCTTCAGGAATGGGACGGCGATCCAGGACAAATTCCGACATTGGACAAGACTTTCATCTGGGTGGACACTTTCGCTCGTTGGAAGGTTGTGGATCCCTTGAAGTTCTTCCAGACCGTCAACAATGTAACGGGCGCTCTGGGTCGCCTTGACGACATCATAGATCCGGCCGTTCGTAATATGATCACCTCCTATGCGCTCATAGAGAGTGTTCGCCGAACGAATCGAGAACTGGACACTTTTGAACTGGGCGTGGATCAGGAAGAGACGAAGGACAAGAGACAACTTGGCACGGTCAAGATCGGCCGGGAAGAGATAACCAAGGGGATCATGGAGCAGGCCCAGCCGAAGCTGGCCAAGTTTGGTATTGAGTTGGTAGACGTGAAAATCAAGCGGATCAACTACGTTGAGCAGGTTCAGCAGTCGGTTTTTGGACGAATGGTTGCAGAGCGGCAACAAATCGCGGAAAAATTCCGTTCCGAGGGTAAGGGAGAGGCTCGCAAGATCGAGGGGGAAACGGAAAGGGAGATGAAGCGAATCACCTCAGAGGCGTACAAGACGTCCCAGGAGATCAAGGGCAAGGCCGATGCCACGGCAACAAAGCTTTATGCCGATGCCTACGGACTTGATCCTGACTTTTACTCTTTTGTGAAGACTCTGGACATTTACAGGGAGACCCTGGATGAGGACACCTCACTGATTCTTTCTACAGACGCTGAGTTTTTCAAGTATCTGAAAGGATATATGGGGAACTAGACGAAGGTTAAGGGCGAGTTGAACTGCTCAAGGCCGAGAATCGTTGGGGCCATAGGCGTGATGTAATAGAAACAAGATGATAGAACAACAAGAAAGGCACCGTGCTTTTAGTCCTTGCGCGGTGCCTTTTCTTTGGCGAAGATAGTGCGGATGTCATATCCATCATTTCTTCCTTCTTTGGTGTCTGGTGCGAGCCAACAACTTCCTGTGTTTGTGCTTTCGCATCTTTTTCTTGCGTTTTTTGATAACGCTTCCCACTGCATCACCTCCATTCCATAAGTATTTTCACCATCTTTATTACATTACTACATTACGGGGGGTATGTCTACGCTTTTTCCTATTTTCTATTGTCCAGTGCCTATTTTCTATTGTCCAGTGCCTATAACCACCATGGGCCCTGCTCATCGACAAGATGCTTGGCCAACAAACGCGGCGACATGTTATTGAAGCTCCCTGCAGCCCCGTCAAGACGGGATCTCCGCCACAATTCCGGCGGACAGGTCCGCTTTGCTCCGACAAGCTGCGGGGAATGCGCTCGCTGTAGCAGTTCATGGATGGACAGGGATGAACTTTGTGGTGCCGGAGCAGAAAAAGATGGGTAGCCATGGATGTGAGAGTGTGTTAAAAAAAATGATTATAATTGTACCCTAATTGAGCGAAAGTTGAGGATGCACCAGATCCAAAGTTTTTTTGTTTTGTTTACGCTCGATCAGGGTTTTAGAACCTATCTCAAGAATAAGGTTAGGGTTCAGGGCAAGTCGTAGATCCCGAGCTTGTCGTCGGGGGCGCGGAACGGTGAGAAAGCGGAGCATACACGGTAGTATGTGAGCATTTTGAACCGTTTCGCAACGCCGCCATGGGCACTTAGATTGTTTTTGAGATAGGTTCTATTCTGCCTTTCAGAGCGGGAGAGGCGTAATATGAAAGGACTTCAGCATTTCGAAAAGGATGAATTGAGTGTGGTTAATGAGGCCGTGGCCATTGCCGAGGAGATGACGAGCAATGCCTATAAGATGTCGCCAGCGGAATGGGGACGGCAGCGTTATGATATCAAGACATTGGCAGAGCTGACTCCTCACGAGGTTATAGATGGGCCTTTCGCCCAGATCATAAGGTATGTTGGGCGCAAGTCCGAAACATCCCTAACTTCCTCAGAGTACGATTTCTACAAGATATGTCTTCAGGACCACACAATACTTTTTGCCCTTAAGAAGACCCGTGAATTGCGATTATCCGCGTTTGTACTCTATATTGTGACCCATGAATTGATACATGTAATAAGGTTTACAAAGTTTCTTCAGGCCTTTGACGCGTCGACAACAGAGAAGATCATTGAAGAGGCCCGAGTTCACGAAAAGACACAAGCCATTTTGAGACCGGCACAAATATCGGGTATGGATGCCGTGTTCGACTTCTATAGGGCCTGGCAAGGGCCGCTGGATGATTTAAGGGATAATGGGTGAGACAATGTTCTGCTTTATAATGATTTTGCTGCTTGACAAACGGCGTTAATTCATTATGTTATTGACCGATAGTAGCTTGTAGTTGAAGGGAGTACCGAGATGCCCATTTACGAATATGAATGTAAAAAGTGTGGCAGGATTGAAGAGGCCTGGCAGAAATTCTCCGATAAACCTTTGAAGAGCTGTGAGCACTGTTCCGGCAGACTGCACAAACTCATTTCTCAAAGCACCTTCCATCTCAAGGGGACGGGTTGGTATGTTACCGATTATGCTGATAAATCGAGTGGTTCGTCCCCCAAAAGCAAGACCGAAAAAACCGATACTGCGCCCGAATCTTCCAAAAAGTCTGAATCAAAGAAACAGGAGTAACCCGAGCCCTATTGTTTGGCCCGGTCTTGAACAACATGCGGAGAAGAATCAGTCCCGTGGCGATGTTGGCTGTATTTAGGTGCAGCAGTTCATGAGTGCATGATTCACCTCAAAAAATTTCCCTATCCCCTTTACAAATTTAAGTCTATGATTATAATCGAAATATATATTTTAAGACTTACGACCTCATGCTTGAAATTCTTTGAATCTCTAATATTACACTTGTGCAGGAATGTGACGAAAGGGGGTGACAACGAGGCTCTCGTTGTTGGAGAGCTACCGTGGCCCGAGCCGGGTCGATAGTTGACATACGAAAAATTCTTAGAAAGAAGGAGATTTAGCGCTATGAAGATTAGACCTTTACAGGACCGAATTCTCGTGAAACGTCTTGAAGAGGAAGAAACGACCAAAGGGGGCATAATCATTCCCGATTCAGCCAAAGAAAAACCCTCTGAAGGTTTGGTCATTGCCATTGGCAAAGGAAAAGTGCTGGAAAATGGTCAACAGATACCTCTGGACGTCAAGAAGAACGATCGGATACTCTTTGGTAAATATTCCGGTACCGACATAACGATCGAGGGTGAAGAATATCTTATCATGCGGGAAGACGATGTGCTAGGAGTTATTCAGAAGTAGTAAGACGAGACTCTTCCTGATATTGTTTGGCCGATTCGGAGTGTGTCGGATTTAGGAGGAATAAAAAATCTTAAGGAGGAAGTATCAAGATGGCTGCAAAAGAGATAAAGTATGACATGAGGGCCAGAGAGGCCGTTCTGAAAGGTATCAATACCTTGTCGAATGCGGTGAGGGTGACCCTGGGCCCACGGGGCAGGAATGTGATTTTGGAAAAATCATGGGGTGCTCCTACCGTTACCAAGGATGGCGTTACAGTAGCCAAGGAGATCGAGCTGGAGGACAAGTTTGAGAACATGGGGGCTCAGATGGTTAAGGAGGTTGCCAGTAAGACCAGTGATGTCGCAGGCGACGGGACCACCACTGCTACCATACTTGCCCAGTCTCTCTACTACGAGGGTCAGAAGCTGGTAGCGGCAGGCAATGATCCCATGGATATCAAGCGAGGGATTGATAAGGCCGTGGAAGTGGTCGTATCAGAACTGGCAAAGATGAGCAAGCCGACCAAGGACCCGAGAGAGATTGCCCAGGTGGGCTCCATTTCGGCCAACAATGATGAAACCATCGGAAATATTATTGCAGAGGCCATGAACAAGGTCGGCAAAGAGGGTGTCATTACGGTGGAAGAGGCAAAAAGCATGGAGACCACTCTCGAAGTCGTGGAGGGCATGCAGTTCGACCGCGGCTATCTCTCCCCATATTTCGTGACAGACCCCGAGAAGATGGAGGTCTCCCTGGAGGATCCCTTCATCTTGATTCATGAAAAGAAAATCAGCGTGATGAAAGATCTGCTTCCCATACTCGAACAAGTTGCCAAGATGGGAAAGCCCTTCGTGATTCTTGCTGAAGACCTAGAAGGAGAAGCCCTTGCCACACTGGTCGTGAATAAGCTGCGGGGAACACTGCAATGCGCGGCTGTCAAGGCTCCTGGTTTTGGGGATCGCAGAAAGGAGATGCTGCAAGATATTGCCATTCTCACCGGTGGTCAGGTGATTTCCGAAGACCTTGGTATCAAGCTGGAGAATATTACGATTTCTGATCTCGGCAGAGCCAAACGGATGACCATTGACAAGGACAATACCACCATTGTAGATGGTGCCGGAACCCGCGCCGCCTTGGAAGGTCGCGTGCGCCAGATCAGGGCTCAGGTCGACGAGACGACGTCTGACTATGATAGGGAGAAGCTCCAGGAGCGCCTGGCCAAGCTGATTGGTGGTGTGGCTGTTATCAATGTTGGGGCGGCAACTGAGCCGGAAATGAAGGAAAAGAAGGCACGTGTTGAGGATGCTCTTAACGCCACTCGCGCCGCGGTGGAGGAAGGGATTGTCCCCGGCGGTGGTGTGGCGCTTGTTCGGACTATTGAGGCGCTCGATAAGATAAAGATCAAGGCATCCCAGAAGATCGGCGCCAGGATTGTTCAGCGGGCCATGGAAGAGCCGTTACGCCAGATCGCTGAAAATGCCGGCCACGAAGGCTCCGTGGTTGCGAATGAAGTGAAGAAGGGCAAGGGTGCCTTTGGGTTCAATGCTGATAAGGAAAAATACGAGGACCTCATAAAGGCGGGTGTGATCGATCCCACCAAGGTGGTTCGTTATGCCATTCAGAACGCATCTAGTGTGGCCGGGTTGATGCTGACGACTGAGGCCATGATAGCTGAAAAGCCTGAAGAGAAGAAAGACATGCCTGCTATGCCTCCAGGCGGCGGTATGGGCGGTATGGGCGGTATGGGCGGCGGTGGCGGTATGTACTAAGTTAGCCGTTATCCCCAAGGGAAAACTACCAAGAAAGGCCCTCTTGCCTTGGCATGAGGGCCTTTTTTACGTATTGTGTCGCGGGGATTTTCTTGACAAATATGGGGGTTATGATATTTGCAACCCTGACCTCTTTTGCAACCCTGACCTCTGTTGAGCGTTGGAGACTACGATGGACTACAAAAAGACCTTAAACCTTCCAAAGACTGCCTTTCCCATGAAGGCTAGCCTGTCTCAACGTGAACCCGAAGTTCTTAAGAACTGGGAGGCGATGGGACTCTATGAACAGATCAGGGAATCGTCTCTGGGCAGGCCTATGTTCGTTCTGCATGATGGGCCCCCTTATGCAAACGGACACATCCATATTGGTACGGCCCTGAATAAGATCTTGAAAGACATAGTGATCCGTTCCCGCCAGATGAACGGATTTGACGCGCCATACGTGCCGGGTTGGGACTGTCACGGTCTTCCCATAGAACACCAGGTGGACAAGGAGCTTGGCAGCCAGAAAAAGGGGATGAGCCAGGTCGAAATCCGAAGGCACTGCCGGGCCTATGCCGAGAAATACATCGCGGTCCAGAAAGAAGAGTTCAAAAGACTCGGGGTGATGGGCGAGTGGGACAACCCTTATCTCACCATGAAAGACTCTTATGTGGCTGCGATCGTAAGGGAGTGCGGCAAATTTGCCCTGGACGGAAGCCTGTATAAGAGTAAAAAGCCTATCTACTGGTGCAGCACCTGCAAAACCGCTCTGGCAGAAGCAGAGGTGGAATACCATGCACGCACGTCTCCTTCCATCTATGTAAAGTTTCCTTTGCTCTCCGACATCAGCGACATTTATCCTGTCGTGGATGGCAAGAAAGTCTATCTGGTCATCTGGACAACGACCCCGTGGACCATCCCAGCCAACCTGGCCGTGGCTCTACATCCAGATTTTGAATATACGGCTGTGGACGTAGGCGACGACCAGGTCTATGTGCTGGCCAGTACCCTTGTGGAAAGTGCTATGGAGGCCCTTGGGATTGCTGATTACGAGGTATTGGGGGAAGTCGACCCAAAGAAGCTGGAGGGCAAAGATTGCCGTCACCCCATTTACGATCGCCGGTCCCAGATTATTCTTGCCCATCACGTGACTTTGGACGCGGGGACGGGATGTGTGCATACCGCTCCGGGTCATGGGCGTGAAGACTACGAAGTGGGCCTGACTTATGATCTGGATATTTACTCGCCGGTGGACGATGACGGCCAATTTACTGACGTCGATTTCTTTGCAGGTATGTTTGTCTTTGATGCCAACACAGAGGTTATTGCCAAACTTGAGGAACTCGGGGCGCTTATTGGCAAAGGGAGCATAGAACACACATATCCACACTGCTGGCGGTGCAAGGAGCCCGTGATTTTCCGGGCCACCAAACAGTGGTTTATTTCCATGGAAAAGGTGGGACTAAGGCAAAAGGCCCTGAGCTGTATCGACCAGGTTACCTGGATTCCGGCTTGGGGACGGGACCGAATCTATGGCATGATTGAAAGCCGCCCGGATTGGTGCATTTCGCGTCAGCGGTCATGGGGCGTGCCCATAGTGGCCTTTTACTGTAAGGGGTGCGGCACACTGCTCATTACTGAGGAAATCATCGATCATGTGGCCGGCCTTTTTGAGCGTCACGGCGCGGATATCTGGTTTGAAGCCGATAATTCCGTCCTCCTGCCGGATGGAACAAAATGCTCTGAGTGCAACGGCAACACATTTGAAAAGGAAAAGGACATATTGGATGTATGGTTCGACTCCGGCGTTAGCCACACGGCCGTACTTGAAGGCAGGGATTATCTCACCTGGCCTGCCGACATGTACTTGGAAGGGAGCGATCAGCATAGGGGATGGTTTCACAGCGCCCTTCTCACCGCAGTCGGCACCCGCGGCAAAGCCCCGTATAAAAGTGTGCTGACCCACGGTTTCGTGGTTGATGGCAGGGGCGAAAAGATGTCCAAGTCCAAGGGGAATGTGATTGCGCCGAGTGAAATCATTGATCAATATGGTGCTGAGATCCTGCGATTGTGGGTTGCAGCTTCGGATTACCAGGACGATATACGAATTTCGGAAAAGATTCTCAGGCAGCTCACAGACGCCTACCGCAGAATTCGCAATACAAGCCGGTTCATGCTCGGAAATCTGAGCGATTTTAATCCCGGAGTAGACGATGTGCCATACGAAGAGATGTTGGAGATCGATCGCTTTGCTCTTCACCGTCTTCAGGGGTTGGTCAGGAAGGCCAGGGCCGCCTATGACTCCTATGAGTTTCATGCGGTCTATCACAACCTGTATAACTTCTGCACGGTGGACCTGGGCGCCTTTTATCTAGATGTTCTCAAAGACAGGCTCTATACCTCGCCCGCAAAGTCAACTGCCAGACGCTCGGCCCAGACGGCGCTTAACACTATACTCGACGCCCTGGTGCGCCTTATGGCCCCCATCCTGGTCTTTACCGCTGAGGAGTTATGGGTTCACATGCCCGGCGCCGATGCCAGACCGACAAGTGGGCATCTGACTCAACTCCCGGAAGTGGAAGAGAACTTGTTGGATGATGAATTGGCCGGAAGATGGGAATCAATCCTGCTCATCAGGGGAGAGGTGAGTAAGGCCCTTGAAGAGGCACGGACTCAGAAGATTATTGGTCACGCCCTGGATGCGGCAGTGACCCTATCCATGCCAGAGGCATTGAGCGCGGTTGTCAAGCCCGATGCAGACGAATTGCGGACAGTCTTTATCGTTTCCAAAGTAAGCATTTCAGCCGAAGAAAGTCTTGCTGGCGGGCATGAGAGCACCAATATTCCGGGCCTTGCTATTCGCATCGATCCTGCGTCCGGCGAAAAATGCGAGCGGTGTTGGATACACGAACCATCCGTTGGAGCTGACGCGCTTCACAAGACCATTTGCGCCCGATGCCTTAAGGTGCTTGAAACTATTGAGGGCGCCAAGTAGCCACTGAGCAGGTGATTTGAAATTCGAATTCTCTCGGAGCCGGAGGCTGAAGCACGAAATTCGAAGTACGAAATCCGAAACAAATACAAATGACCGAAATACAAAACTGAAGCTCCTTGCAGCGACTAAACAAGCTATGGGGAATGGGATCGCTGTTGCAGTTCACAAAAATGACAGAACGAATTTGAGAGTTGACGTATTCTGAATACGTTTTGGACATTTGATATTTGAATTTTGAATTTGTTTCGTGTTTCGATATTCGGATTTCGAATTTACGCCCTTCGTATTCCAATCTAATGAGTTAGTTGTCCTTAGAAGAAGAGATAGCTTGAGAAGAAAATATGTCACTTTCCTCCTGATCGGTGCCGGCATAGTCCTGATTGATCAGGTAACCAAGGGTCTTGTCACGCAGAGGTTTTTGCTGCATGAAAGCCTGGAGATCATTCCGGGGTTCTTTAACCTGACCTACATTCGAAATACGGGTGGTGCTTTCGGGATGCTTGCCGGGGAGGCATCCCGGTTACGAACCGGTTTGTTTCTTGCAGTTTCCTGTGTGGCCCTGGTGATCATTTTTTACCTCTATATGAAAATTCCTCGGGGCAAACCATGGCTGGGCGCCGGCCTTGCCATGACCTTTGGAGGGGCGGTGGGCAATCTTATTGATCGCCTTCGTTTCGGAGAAGTTGTCGATTTTCTCGATTTTCACATTGGGACTATGCACTGGCCCGCCTTCAATGTTGCTGACAGTTCCATCTCCATAGGCTTTGGTATATTCTGTTTCTACCTCCTGTTTAAGAAAATATGAGCGTAACTACTCAGGTTCAAAGTTCCAATTCAGCCGTCGTAGCCATAGGCTACTATGGCGAAGTCGACGGTTCACAGTTCAATGGTTGGTTGGGTTAACCTCTTAACCCCTGAGCCATTGAACCTCGTTCTGGTGAACCGTGAACCCGAGCAGTTACAAAAACACAAAATAGCCAACCGTGAACCTAACAGCCTGAGAAGTTAGAAATCATGTATCCCGTTCTGTTTCGTATAGGCCCATTTACACTACATACCTATGGTGTCTTCGTTGCCATGGCCTTCCTGTCAGCCATCGCCTTGGCCCTCCGGGAAGCCCGAAGAGTAGGCGAAGATTCTAACAAGATCTTGGACCTTTGTTTCTATGCACTCGTGGCAGCAATCGTCGGCTCGCGGATATTATATGTTCTGGTCAACTGGTCTGTATTCAGGCACGATCCTTTGGAAATTTTGCGCATATGGCATGGCGGGCTGGTCTTTTACGGGGGATTTGTTGGCGCCGTGGTAACTGCGGTCTGGTACATAAGGAGACACGGTCTACCTTTCCTGAAAACTCTTGATATTATGGGACCCTCCATAGCATTCGGACAGTTTGTGGGTCGAATCGGTTGTTTTTTTGCCGGATGCTGCTATGGGAAGGCTTGCGACTTGCCCTGGGCTGTCACCTTCACCCATCCTGAGTCTTTGGCGCCCAAGGGGGTGCCACTTCATCCGGCACAGATTTATTCGTCTCTAAACGGCCTCCTCATCTTTTTGGTGCTTGTGGGGCTCAAGCGCGTCAAGAGATTTGAGGGCCAGATATTTTGGACCTATGTGCTTCTCTATGGTGTCACGCGCTTTGCCTTGGAATACTTCCGCGAGGATGAGCGTGGCATGTTCATTCAGGGGATGTTTTCTACTTCTCAACTCTTTGGCCTGATCATGGTGGTTATCGCCGTAGCCATCATGATCATCTTGAGGCGGCGAAGTGTCTGAACTTAATTACAAGGCCTTGCCTGAACTCTTGGCCGAAATCAAAGCCGGTACTACTTGTCCGGTTTATCTTTTGTACGGGGATGAATTCCTTCACAGGTCAGCCTTCAAGTCTGTCCTAAATGCCCTTATTCAACCGGACCATCAAGATCTGAACTATGAGGCAATAGATGGTGCGGGCGAAAACGTCTACGAGATTATTCAGCATCTGAATACATTTCCACTTATTCCCTCTGCCAAGGTGGTCGCCGTCCATGGCACAAGAATATTCTATTCGGCTGTAGTTATGGATGACCTCCTTGGTAGGTCAAAAGAGGCCTTTGAAATGGAA
>SDBU01005778.1_pt1 | contig 14708 bp, 9 predicted proteins | sample 2277071 | NCBI WGS metagenome assembly SDBU01 (sample SAMN10397929, study PRJNA504765) | marine sediment metagenome | isolation source: marine sediment core GS08_GC12, 126 cmbsf | place: Arctic Ocean: Gakkel Ridge, Loki's castle | collected 2008
CCTCCGATAAATCAAAACGGCTTCCGGTTGCCTAATCCAAAATTAGACCGCCGGAAGCCGCTCTGTAGGACAACCTACCGGAAGTACTTCCTTATTTCAACAGGACCATTTTCCTGGTATGGGTGAAGCCGCCCGCCTCAAGGCGATAGAAATATACCCCCGAGGCCAACCGGTCGTCGCTTAGCGCCACTGCGTGCACCCCGGCGGGCCGGTAATCGTCGATCAGGGTCCGGATCAACTGCCCCCGCAGGTTATACAGCCGCAGCCTGACCTCCCCCGGTCGGGGCAGGTGGTACTCGATGGTGGTCAGCGGATTGAACGGGTTGGGGTAATTCTGCAGCAGGGCATATTCCTTGGGAAGAGCGGTCTGCGGTTCAACCGAGGTCACTACCATGGTGGTATCCACATGGATCGTGATATCATCCAGGTACCAGCCATCCGCTGAAGTCGAACCGTCAGTAGTCAGGCGAAATCTGAAGCGGACGGCCTCCATCCCGATATAGTCGCCCAAGTCAACTACGGCCCGGTTCCACGTACGGTTAGCGGACCCGAAAAGCACTTTGGCCGCCTGCCAGGTGGAACCGTCAGTCGATATTTCCAGCCGGGCGGTATCGCCGCTCCCCAGTTCAAAAGTATGCCAGAAAGCGAGGTAGGCCGATTGGCGATTGAACAGGTTATAGGCGCTACGATTCTCCAGGATATAATCACTGTTGTTTTCGTATTGTCCCAATGGGCTTTCAGTAATCGAGTACTCGCCCTCGTGGGAATTGACGTTGAAGTCCCAGCCGCCGATATTAATCCACTGATCGAGGTCCCCCTCGAAGTCATCCACCAGCAGTTCCTTCACGACAACTAATTCATGCACCGCCGATTCAGTCCTGTGGCTGGCCGCCGAGCGGTCATACACCGATATAAAGTAGCGCACCGTATCCCCATCTGATGGAGCGGTCGTTAAGCTGATATTACCACCGTATTTCAGCTCCTCAAAATCCCAATCGAGGGCGGAACTGTCAAATTCGCCGCCGTTGAGTTGGAAGTGCAGATATACGCTGCTGGTATCGACACCCAGGTTATCAGTGATATCTGCCGCCACCGGGTACCAGCCGGTGTTGTCAATGGTGTTCCCGATATCGGTAAAAGCTGATATTACCGGCGGGGTGAGGTCCGGGCCGACGTCGAAGGTATGATCCCGGATCGGCGCTCCGGGGGGACTGGTCAGGAGGAAACCATTATCCTGGGCTGCATAAATAAAGTAGTGCACGGTGGTCCCGCTCTCTTTTGGGGGTATGGCACCACTATAGACGCCTTCCGATAGAGACATCGGTACAATATTGAAGGGCACCTCGCCATTCAGCGACCAGTAAATAGCCACCGAATCGACGCCCGCCCCGGCCGATTCGACCGCCACTTCCAGCTGCAAGGAATCGCTGTAGTTTTCGGAATCCGGGTGCGGAGTATGATCGATGGAAAAATCGTTCAGCCAGCTCAGTACCCGGCCCATCACGGTGAGCCGGGCGCTTTCATCCATGATGGCCTCATAACCGAACCCGAAATTGACCAGCTTCGTGCTTGCGGAACTCCACAGGATTGCCCCGTATCCGCCGTTGGGATATTGGAATATGCCTTCAGCACCGGTGCGAGGCGCAATTTCGCTGGGGAACTGGCTGGCGGCGTCCCGGCCCGGCTGATAGATATCAAAGGAGAGTCCATCGCTAATGGGGTTACCAGCCACCCCGGTGACACCCACCGGCGCCACCCCCGGTGAGGCATCGTCGGCCACGTAGGTTGTATGCAGGTATTTCTCGTACCACAGTTTGGATAAGCCCCCGGACAAAATAGACTCCTGTCTATAATCTGATTCGGTATCGCAAAGGTCCCAGCCGATGTCCTGGCCGGAGAGGAACAGGTTACCGCCACCGTCAAGGTAAGCCCCCAGCTCGACCCTATCAGCACTATCCAGGGATGGGAAAGTCCACTCGCACAGCCATATCACCGTGGTGAACCGGTCCATCATTCCCGTGGGTGTGCCCTGTTCCATGTGCGACCAGTATTCGAACGGCAGCCCCAGGGAATCGAGGCTTTTGAAATAATACCCCTCCACGTTGTTTCCGCTGTCATCGTCATCGACCAACAATATAGGTGTCCGCCCAATGGGCGCAGAGAAGTTGAACGATTTCGCATACCCGTCCGTGCCACTGATATCCAAGGTAAAGACTGCCCGATGGGCGATAGCGGTGGCCGCGATATCGAACATAAAAGCCGTAGTGGTAGCATTTGCCAGAGGTTGAAGAGCGGTTACGGTGGTCTTGCTGGTGGTCACTGAAAGGGCGTAATCGGTCGTACTAAGGGTTAGGGTCAGATCGGAGGACACACCGCCCAGAAACCGGTTCTCAAGGATGGCATAGCACTGGACGATCTCACCCGGGTCCAATATCCCGTCCATATTCCCAAAGGTCGTATCGGAAAATACCAGCTTCGCGCCAATGTTGGGAGCTGTGGTGGAAGTGTTTGTCAGGGCCCCATAGAGATTCATCCGGCCGTGGCCCATCAGGCCCACCAGATCGGGATTGGCATCGTCAATATTATCCGTGCCCCCCACCAGGCGCATCAGGATCGTGTGGTTGTCGTCGGAGAATTGCGCCTTGAGTAGGGCCACGCCACCGGCCACCATGGGACATGACATCGAGGTACCGGAATAACGGCCGTAGGAGTCATTCGGTAATGTGCTCAGAATACGGTATCCGGGGGCAAAAATATCGACCCAGGTGCCATAATTCGAATAATACGAGACGGCGTCGTTGGAGCTGCTGACGGATCCCACCGCCAAAACGTGGTCGTAAGCCGAAGGGTAATGATAGGCGGCACTGCCGTCGTTACCGGCCGCCGCCACGATTATCGCTCCCATCCCCCAGGCGTAATCGATAATGTCCTGGGCGGTGGAACTGCTCGAGGTGCCTCCCCAACTCAGGCTGATGATATCCGCGCCGTTGTCGGCCGCATACTCGATCCCTTCGTATCCCCAGGGGATCGTGCCGTAGCCATCCGATGCGGTGTATCCGACCCGCACCGGCATGATGGTAGTGTTCCAACTGGTGCCGGCCACGCCGATGGAGTCGTTGTTCGTTACCGCAGCGGCGATACCGGAAACATGGGTGCCGTGCCCGTCGAAGTCGGAGGGATCGTTATCGGGCGGGTCGTTATCTTCACCGGGGTAAACATCAGCGGGATCAGCGTCAACAAAGTCCCAGCCGATCAGGTCGTCGATAAAGTCATTGTCGTCGTCATCAATATTGTTCAGGTCACCGGGATCCAGCACCCAGACGGTATCCCCCTGCAGTTCGATGGTATGCCCGTCACCGTCGGCATCCTCGTCGAGATTTTGCCAGATGTTTCCTACCAGGTCCTCGTGGTCCCAATCGACACCGGTATCGATGATCGCCAGAATGACGGCTGCATCCCCCTTCTCGATGTCCCAGGCCGCCTCGGCGGATATCCGGGCGAAATGCGTCTGTCGCGAGTAACGCTCGTCGTTCGGGGCTACATCCACGAACGAAGGATAGATCTGCTCGGCGTACTCCACGTAGGCGCTTTGATTGAGGGTTTCCACCAGCCGGCCCGCATCGCTGTCGTCCGACAGGTGCAGGGTGTATATCTTCGACAGGTCCGGCAGCGGGTAGGGCGGTGGGACGGTCTTGTTCGGCAATGTGCGCTCCAGCGACCTTACCTGGAACCGCCGCAGGGTGGCATCCAGTCCCGCGATACCGAAACTGCTCGCCCGGGCAGGCCCTGGCCGGGTAGGCCCAAACCCTATCTTCTTCTCGGTGTTCGGCCGCAGCTTGACCAATACGATCCCCGGTATCGGTTCAACGTCACGGGGCGCGACCGCCACGGGCCGGCCCATCAGGGGTGTTTCCGGCCCCATCAATGGCGCCCGCTTGCCTGGCGCTACCCGCTTGGCTCCTCCCCCCGCTTGTATGGCAGAAACGGCAATCAATATTGAAAACAGGACTGTAAATATGCTCTGTTTATTCATTTAGTAATCGCCGGAATTTGAGATCCTGCACTTGTATCATGACGGCCTGGACTGCACCTTGAGTTGCGCAGATTTGCTGCGAAGTTAATACAGGCCTTCCGCCCAGTTTCGTTTTGATCTCAAACTTGGCTGGTCGTACCGATCACCGTGCTGTCCGGGCAAGTCCTGGAGGCGTCCTGCGCTCCCCTCGATGGTTGGGGTATGTGGCGGGGTGAAGAGGTTTATCGTCGGAGTGGATGTGTATTCTGCAGCTGCTGGCGGGCAACTACCGGGGTGTGGAGCGACAGATTACGGTCGCATGGCCTCATCCCAGCCACCCCCGCAACTCCTTTATCTGTGCCCGCACCGATTTGACCGAGCTCCCGCCGTAAACCCCCTCTGCGGGTACCGTCCAGGGCTCCTTCAGTAGGGCCAGGATATCCTTCCCGAACAGCTCCGATTGCTCGCGAAATGCTTCCAGGTCCAGCGCTTCCAGCGCCCGCCCCTCCTGCTCGGCCCGGTTCACCAGCGCACCGGCCACCCCGTAGGCCTCACGAAAAGCCAGCCCCTTCCCCACCAGGTAACCCACTACCCGCTGGGCCTTTAGTTGGGGCGATAGGGCGGCAACAATTCGTGCCGGGTGGAAGGTGAGCCCGGCCAGGGCCGGTTTCAGGGCGGCCAGCAGCCCCAGGGCGGTATCGACGCTGTCAAAAAGTGGCTCCTTGTCCTCTTGCAGGTCCTTGTTATAGCCACCGGGCAGTCCCTTCACCGTCGTGAGCAACCCGGTCAGGTGGCCCACCAGCCGACCGCTTTTACCCCGGGCCAGCTCGAACACGTCGGGGTTCTTCTTGTGGGCCAGCAGGCTGCTGCCGGTGGCGGTGGTATCGTCCAGGGTGGCATAGCCGAACTCAATGCTGCTCCACAGGATCACGTCTTCGGCCAGGCGGCTCAAGTGCACTCCCAGCCGACTGAGGGCGTAGAGCAGGTCCAGGGCACAGTCCCTCGAGGAAACCGACTCAATGCTGTTGGCTGCCGGTGCCGTGAATCCCAGCTGGGCGGCGATCCAGTGGCGATCCACCGCTACGGGTGATCCCCCCAAGGCCCCCGATCCCAGGGGGCAGGCAGCCATCGCGTCTGACGACCTGCGCTCGAGCAGCTCGGTATCGGAACGCAGGGCCGTGGCGTGGGCCAGTAGAATATGTCCCAGCGACAGCACCTCGGCCTGTTGCAGGTGGGTGTGGCCGGGAAAAGGCTGCGCCGCCTGAGCCTCGGCTAAGTCCACCAGGACTGCAATGACCTCGCGTAGGAGCGTGCTGACCTGCTCCCCGCTGTCCCGGCAGTACAGATGCAGGTCGGTGGCCACCTGGTCGTTGCGGCTGCGCCCGGTGTGCAACTTATCCGCCGCCGATCCGATAAATTCCCCCAGGCGGCGCTCGATAGCCATGTGGATATCCTCATCGTCGTCGTTGAAAGCAAACTGCTCGGCGGTCAATTCCTGCCCGATGGTCTTCAGCCCACCGCTGATGGCCACCAGTTCATCGGTTGACAGCAGCCCGGCCCGCTCCAGCGCCTGCGCCCAGACCGTCGAAACCCGTAAGTCGTAGGGCCACAGGCGGCGGTCATACTCGAGTGAACTGTTCAGGGCGTGGATGGCCGGATGCAGCGGCCGTAAGAAGCGCTGCTGCCAGACTTTACCTTTCATGGTTCAATCTCTCTTCATGGTCTTGAAGTAGTCCGGGGCCCGGTACTTGCCCTTCTGTACGCCGAACTCGGCCAGCAGCGCCTCCACCCGCATGGGCAACCCGGCCAGCTTGATGAAACCGGCGGCATCACTCTGGTCGTAGGCCTCATCCTCTCCAAATGTCGCCAGGTCTTCCCTGTACAGCGAATAAGGCGACCGGCGACCGGCCACCAGGCAGTGTCCCTTGAACAGTTTAACCCGCACCGTGCCGGTCACACAACTCTGGAAATTATCGACGAAGGCATCCAGGCTTTCTCTGAGCGGGGTGAACCACTCACCGTTATACACCAGCTGGGCGTATTGCTCGGCCAGCACGTCCTTGTAGTGCATTGAAGCCTTATCCAATGTGAGCGCTTCCAGCTCCCGGTGGGCGGTGTAGATGATGGTGCCCCCCGGCGTTTCGTAGATGCCCCGGGACTTCATTCCCACTGTGCGGTTTTCAACCATGTCCACCACCCCGATGCCGTGCCGGGCCCCGATGGCGTTGAGCACCTCCACCAGCGGCACCGGTTCCAGCGACTTGCCGTCGATCGACCGGGGAATGCCCCGCTTGAATCCCAGCTCCAGGTACTGCGGCTGGTCGGGTGTCTCGCCGATGGGCGTCACCCATTTGAGCAGACTATCGTCCGGCTCGTACCAGGGGTCCTCCAACGGACCGCCCTCGGTGCTGATGTGCCACAGGTTCTCGTCGTGGCTGAAGATCTTCTCCTTGGTGGATTCCACCGGGATATGGTGCTCCCGGGCGTAATCGATAGCCTCTTCCCGCGACTTGATGTCCCACTCCCGCCAGGGGGCAATAATGCGCAGTTGGGGCTCTAGCGCCATGTAGCCCAGTTCGAAGCGCACCTGGTCGTTACCCTTGCCGGTACAGCCGTGAGCCAGCGCGTCGGCGCCCAGCTCCTGGGCCACCTTCACCTGCTGTTGGGCAATCAGCGGCCGGGCCATGCTGGTGCCCAGCAGGTATTTGCGCTCATAGATCGCGCCCGCCCGCATTGTGGGGTAAACGAAATCGGTAAGGAATATCTCCCGCAGGTCCTCTACTACCACCTGACTGGCGCCCGTGTCCAACGCCTTGCGCTTGACCGCCGCGAAATCGTCACCCTGACCCAGGTTGGCCACGTAGGCGATCACCTCGCAGCCGTAGTTTTCCCGCAGCCAGGGCAGGATGATGGAAGTGTCCAGCCCTCCCGAATAGGCCAATACCACCTTTTTTACTTTCATCGCTCTACTCCCTGATTTGTCCGTTGCCGAAGGCAATATGTTTCTCGATGGTCAGGTGCTCCAGCCCCATGGGGCCGAAGGCATGCAGCTTGGTGGTGCTGATGCCGATCTCCGCCCCCAGTCCCAGCTGTCCGCCGTCGTTGAAACGGGTGCTTGCATTGATTAGCACCAGCGAGCTCTGGATCTCATTGATAAACCGCAGGCCGCTGGTGTAACTCTCGGTGACAATGGCCTCGGTATGGTCCGACCCATGCCGCCGGATGTGCTCCACCGCTTCCTCGTAAGACGCCACCACCTTCACCGCCAGGATCAGCGCCAGGTATTCCTGATCCCAATCATCCCGGGTCGCCGCTTTCACATAGTCCGGGGCGAATTTGCGCGTCCGGTCGCAACCGCGCAACTCCAGACCCACATCCTTCGACCGCTTGATGAACTCAGGCAGGAAGCGCTCCGCCACATCCGCGTGGACCAGCAAGGTCTCGGCTGCATTGCACACCCCCGGGCGCTGGACCTTACTGTTCAGGGCGATCTCCAACCCCTGCCCCATATCGGCGTCCTTGTCGATGTAGACGTGGCACACGCCCTTATAGTGCTTCAGTACCGGTATGCGGGCATTCTCGGCCACGTAGCGGATCAGCCCCTCCCCGCCCCGGGGGATCAGCAGGTCCAGATAGCGGTCCAATTTCAACAACTGTTCCACCACCGCCCGGTCGGTGATATTCACTACCTGCACACTGCCTGCCGGGCAACCGGCTGTGGACAAGGCCTCGTCGATCAGTCCCGCCAGGGCCAGGTTGGTATTCAGGGCCTCTTTACCACCTCTCAGGATCACGGCGTTGCCGCTTTTGAGGCACAGGACCGCGCCGTCGATGGTTACGTTGGGCCGGGACTCATAGATGAAGGCCACCACTCCCAGGGGAATGCGCATGCGGCCCACCAGCAACCCGTTAGGCCGCCGGGTCAGGCTACCGATACGCCCCACCGGGTCCGGCAGGGCCGCCACCTCGCGGACAGATTGTGCCAGGCCGTCCAGTCGTCCCTGGTCCACCGTCAGCCGGTCGATCATGGCCTCCGCCAGCCCCGCTTTTCGGCCGGCGGCAATATCGAGCTTGTTCGCAGCCAGCACCTCGCCGCTACGACTCTCCAGCAGACCTGCCAGGATTCCCAGGGCTTTGTTCTTAGTTTCCGACGACAAGGTAGCCAGATCAGCCGCCGCCTGGACGGCCCGCTCACCCAACTGCTCTACATATGCTCTCATGCTTTACTCGACTCCTTTCCCGCCTTCGGCAGCAGTACAATATTTTCCCGATGGATCACTTCCCCGTATTCTCCCGCTGCCGGATCCGACCGCAGCTCACGGCTGTTCCGGCCCGCTATCCGCCGCACTATTTCATGGTCATAGTTAACAATACCCCGGGCGAACTCGGTCCCCGTGGGCGTCTGCACCGCCACCACCTCCTTGGCCCGGAAAGTACCCTGCACCTCAATTATCCCGGAACTGAGCAGGCTGGCCCCCCGCCGGGCGAGCGCGTGGCAAGTGCCGTCGTCGACGATCAACTGCCCGGCATCCCGGGTGGAGTAGGCCAGCCAACGCTTCTTCATGGATAGTCGCTCGGGGCTGGCCATGAACAGGGTGCCGATCTCCTGACCCTTGAATATCTTTCCCAGTATATCCTCTTCCAGGCCGTCGGCCAGCACCACCGGGATGCCACAGTGGTTGGCCCGCCGGATAGCCTCCAGTTTGGCGGCCATGCCGCCCCGGGAATGCCGGTTTCCCTTGAATCGGGCCTGCCGCCATATCTCAGGCGTGATCTCCTGCACGGTGGGAATCACCCGGCTGGCCGGATCGCGGGGGTTACCGTCGTGGAACCCGGCCACGGTACCCAGGATGATCAGCAGGTCAGCGTCCAGCATACCGGCCATCTGGGCGGCCAGGTTATCGTTATCCCCCAACGATTGCTCCGCGGTGCCGATGCTGTCATTTTCGTTCATGATCGGCAGGACGTGCAGCTTGAACAGCGTCTGGACGGTCTCCTTGACCGCCAGATAGCGCTCCCGGTAATGGAAATCATCCCGGCTGACCAGCACCTGCCCCACCGGCTGGTTCAAGCGCCGGAAAATCTGATCGCACTTGGCAATCAGGGAGGCTTGGCCCAGGGCCGCCAGCGGCCGAAGCAACTGGCGCGGATAATGGGCTCGTTCCAGGCCGGCGGTATTCCGGCCCGCCAGAGCGGCCCCGCTGACCACCAGCAGCACCTGGTTTTCATGCTCCGCCAACTCGCAGATCTGGGTCGCCAGAGCGTATATCCGTTGGGGCACGATCCGGCCTTCCCGGCTCAAGACGTGGCTACCCACCTTGATGACGATGCGCTGTTTGACCGGGTTTTGAAGTAGGTTCCTCATGGCCCAAATAACTGAAAAACCCCGAGCGGTTGTGCCCGGGGCTTTTTCGAATGGTTGACTTGATCTCAGGCGATCAGCAGCAATCCTCTCCCAGGCACCAATACTGGTGTGCGTGCTTCGGTCGTCGGATCTGGCGTCGGATCAGGTTCGTCATGACACGCGACGTTAAGCCAAGGCTCCCACCCAGGTCAAACAAAATAATTCACGGCTTGGCCCCGGCCGCCTGGCAGGGGCGTACTGTGGGGTCCCTCAGTCGGCTCGAGCAGGGACAAGTTTGGAAGCATCCACCATCAGATTGAGCATGGAATAGACCTGGATATCCGAGAGATAGCCTCCCGGTATGTCGTTAAATATGCCTACGTCCAGAACGATAGGCCTCAGCAGCCGGAAACGTATGCCGCCGACCCATAGATTCCTTCGTTCCAGCACCAGTTCCTTCGCTGCTACATCGAAATGGTACTGTGGCTGGCTCACCCAATGGACCAGATAGGTCAGATCCGGCGTCACGGCATAGGCCAGGCCCAGTCCGAAGCCCACCAACCGGTTCCGGCGGACTTCAGGATCGAAGTAGGAATCAAGATCCCAGACCAGGGTGTCTGATATATCCCAGACCGCGCTCAGGTTCTTGGATTTTGATTCCAGGTAATAGACGGATGGATACAACTGGAAGCGGTCCGTCACCCTCCAGCTGGCCATCAGATCCAGCCGCGTGTAGATACTCTCAAAGTCTACTCTATCTAAGTTTACACTCGAATAATGCGCGTCCATTGCGAGCACGTACTTTTCGGAGCGGCGTTGCTCCCAGCGCTGGGCGTTATAAACGGACAAGGCCAAATCGACAGCTTTGGCCGGGAACGGCAGGCGTAATTTTATGCCCGCCGATGGAATGGATTGCCTGGACTGTTGCAGGTCGCTGTAATAGCCCACCCGCGTCCACTCGAACTCGGCCATCCCGCCCAGCCCGAACCTCAGGGCCGGCCGCCAGCCATTGACCCCCACCAGATCGATAAAACCGACCTGGGCGTTCACATGGTATGCCGGAAGTAGCTCCGCCGAAGGGTGGATTATCTGGTCGGTTGGTATCGATTGCCCCCACACCAGGCCAGCCAGCAGTGTGCAAGCAACAAACCATCTGCGGTAATTCATAACAGCCTCTACTTATATTGTTCTTGCCAAATCAATTTCTGGAGCCACCAGCGCCTTGTGCTGGGAATATAATACTAAATAGATCGCGATAAAGTAGGTTTTATTCCGGTTATTAAACTGCCCGATACCCGTCCCTCCGCCCGGCAACTGTCCTTAAACCGACTCACACGAAGTAGAAACCACTGGATATCATTTGCTACCTCACCCCTTCACGGACGCTGTAATTTTACCTGCCTTTCAGCATTGGCAATTATTATAACTAACATTCTCGAATCCATCAATAAAGGGTCTAAAACAAGATGAAATGGGTCTATTCATTTGGGGAAGGACAGGCGGAAGGCCGCGCCGATATGAAAAATTTGCTGGGTGGCAAAGGCGCCAACCTGGCCGAGATGACCAACCTGGGAATTCCCGTGCCGCCCGGCTTCACCCTCACAACGGAAGTTTGCAGCCAATATTATGAAAACGACCGGACCTTTCCGGCGGAATTGGATGCCCAGATTAAGGCCGCCATGCAGCAGACTGAGAGTATCATGGGTCAACAGTTCGGTAGGACCGAGAATCCCTTGCTGGTTTCGGTACGCTCAGGGGCCCGGCAATCCATGCCCGGCATGATGGAGACGGTCCTGAACGTGGGCCTCACCACCGACACCATCCCGGCCCTGATCGCCAAGTCCGGCAACCCCCGCTTCGTCTACGACGCCTACCGGCGTCTGATTATGATGTACGCCGACGTGGTGATGGAAAAAGCAGCGGGCGTAGAACCCCGGGACGGTACCGGTATTCGCCACCAGCTGGAGGGGTTGATTAACGAATATAAAAAGAGCCACGGCCATCGGGAGGATTTGGACCTGAACGCCGATGACTGGCAAACGCTGTCCGAGAAATTCAAGCAGCTGATCAAGCAGCAACTGGGCAGCGATTTCCCCGACGACCCTTACGATCAACTGATAGGCGGCATCGGTGCGGTTTTCCAGAGCTGGATGGGCAAGCGGGCCATCGCCTATCGCCGCATCGAGGGCATCCCCGGCGAATGGGGAACTGCCGTGAACGTGCAGGCCATGGTCTTCGGTAACCTGGGCGACAACTCCGCCACCGGAGTGGCCTTCACCCGCAACCCGGCCACCGGTGAGAACCTGTTCTTCGGTGAATGGCTGCCCAACGCCCAGGGGGAAGATGTGGTGGCCGGTATCCGCACCCCCAATTCCCTCAATGAGCTCACCAGGCCCGAGGGGAGCCAGGATCAGGTCTCACTGGAAAAATTTATGCCTGATGTATATCGGGAATTGGATAAGATCCGCACCGAGCTCGAGACCCACTACCGCGACATGCAGGACATCGAGTTTACCATCCAGGATGGCCGGTTGTGGATGCTCCAGACCCGCACAGGTAAGCGCAACGGCCCGGCCGCCATCAAAATGGCGGTGGACATGGCCAACGAGGAATTGATTACCCACCAGGAAGCCGTCCTGAGGGTCAATCCCGCCCAACTGGATGAGCTGCTGCACCCTATGGTCGACCCACAGGCCGAGGTGTCGGCTCAGCTATTGGCTAAGGGCCTGCCCGCTGGACCGGGTGGCGCCAGCGGTCAAATCGTCTTCACCGCCGACGACGCCGAGAGCCAGGCGGCCGAAGGTAAAACGGTGATTCTGCTCCGCGACGAAACTTCGCCCGAGGATGTGCACGGCATGCACGCGGCCGTTGCCATCCTGACCGCCAAAGGTGGCATGACCAGTCACGCCGCCCTGGTGGCCCGTGGTTGGGGCAAGTGCTGCATCGTGGGTTGCAGCGCCCTGAAGATTGACGCCGCCGGCAAGCAGCTGACGGTAAACGGACAGACTTTGAAGGAAGGGGACTGGATCACGCTCAACGGCACGGCCGGTAAAGTTTATGCTGGTGAGCTGCTGTTAAAGGACAGCGACCCGGAGCATAACCGGGAATACGCCCAGCTGCTGGAGTGGGCCGATAGCTTCCGCACCCTCAAGGTGCGCACCAACGCCGACCGCCCCGAGGACGCCGCCCAGGCCCGGACTTTCGGCGCCCAGGGCATCGGCCTGTGCCGCACCGAACACATGTTCTTCGACCCCCAGCGGATCATGGCCATGCGTAAAATGATCCTGTCCGGCGATGTGGGCGAACGTCGGGCGGCGGTAATGGAATTGCTGCCTTTCCAGAAGCAGGATTTCAAGGATATCCTTAGAGCCATGCACGATCTGCCGGTGACCATCCGGCTACTCGATCCCCCGCTGCACGAATTTATAACCCTCACCGACGAGCAAACGGCCGAGTTGGCCACCGAACTGGGCCTCTCCAGCCAGGATATCCAGGACCGGGTGGCCGGTCTGCACGAACTCAACCCCATGCTGGGCCATCGCGGCTGCCGGCTGGGGATCGCCTATCCCGAGATCACCGAGATGCAGGCCCGGGCTATCTTCGAGGCCACGGCCGAGCTCATCAAGGAAGGCGTCAAGGTGCTGCCGGAGGTGATGGTGCCGCTGGTAGGCACCGATACCGAGTACCGCCACCAGGAGGCTCTTATCCGGCAGGTGGCCGATGAGGTGATAAAGGAGCAGGGCGTCCGGTTCGAGTACCTGGTGGGCACCATGATCGAGCTGCCCCGGGCCTGCCTGACTGCCGATGAGATCGCCGACTCGGCCCAGTTCTTCAGCTTCGGCACCAACGACTTGACCCAGACCACCTACGGCTTCAGCCGCGACGACATCGGCGGTTTCCTGCCGACCTACTTGGAGCAGCAGATCCTGCCCTACGATCCTTTCCAGAGCCTGGACATAGCCGGTGTCGGTCAACTGGTGGAGATAGCGGTACGGAAGGGCCGGGGGGTCAATCCCAAACTGAAGATCGGTATCTGCGGCGAGCACGGCGGCGATCCGGCCAGCGTGGAGTTCTGCCATCGCACCGGCCTGGACTACGTCAGCTGCTCCCCCTTCCGGGTGCCGGTGGCGCGACTGGCGGCGGCGCAGGCGGCACTGAGGGAAAAAGCCAACTAAGGACGACCGTTGCTATTTACCTGGGTCGATAAACAACACCAGTAGAAGAAATCTGCCCCCTCTATTTTTAAGAGAGGGGGCTTCGCGTCAGCGAAGGGGGTGAGTTTTCCCGCGCCGGCCAACCTTCACAATCAGGACCGTGCGTTCCCGGTCGTCCACCGCATAGACTATCCGGTAGGCCCCCTGCCTCACTCGGTAGCGTTCCCGGCCCACGAGTTTTCGGCAGCCTTTCGGCCGCGGATCGTTCGCCAGGTCCTGAATTCGCCCCACCACCCGTCGGCGATTCTGCCGACCACTTATACGTTCGATTTCCTTGACGGCGGACGGCTTGATGAGTAGCTCATATCCGGCCACTGCGCCGCAGATCCTTAAGGACGTCTTTGAAACGCAGGTTGGGCTCGTCGGAGCGCTCATCAAAAGCGGTCAGGTCTTCCAGCTCCTCGACCAAGCTCAACTGGATGGCGTCGTTCACCAAGTCCGAGATAGAGCGGTCAGTTTCGGCAGCCTTGAGCCGCAAGGCTTTGTGCAACCTTGCGTCCACATAGATAGTCGTGCGCTTGGTTTCAGTGCTCATGCCCGAAATTAACGTTATAACGTTATAATGTCAAGATGTTATGACGTTATTATGGGCGTCTTTGTGCGGGATATGATCGATCCTGACCCCGGACTTCATTCCAGGTTAAATTGCAGGTCCGCCGGCAAACTGCCGTTGACCGGTAACGCCGACCGGCAATTCCGGTGAATGGACCGGGGATATGAAATCTGATGGAGAAAGCCGTGACCCTATGGATAACTGAAGGCGGCGACAGCCGCCGCCTGCTGCCCCTGACCTGGCTGCACCCGGCCTACGACCTGCGCTGCGGCATTTTGACCCTGCGGGAGAAGATACTGCGGGCCTACGACCCCCAGGAATACGCCCTGGAATGCCGCCCTTACCTGGGTGAATACTTAGCCGAGCGTAACCCTGGCGCCAAAGTGAACCAGCTGCCCGGCGGGACCGTGCTGGCGGTGAACGGCCGGGTGCTCTGGAACGCCGACCTGGCCCGCCGGATACCGCTGGAAGGCCCCGACCGCTACTACCGCTGCGGCGACGAGCTGGTGGCTGCCCGTCTGTCCGGCGATCGGCTGGCCGCTTTGGACCCGGCTGAACAACCGTCATCAAAACAGGTACCGGCAG
>SDBU01005779.1_pt1 | contig 14707 bp, 11 predicted proteins | sample 2277071 | NCBI WGS metagenome assembly SDBU01 (sample SAMN10397929, study PRJNA504765) | marine sediment metagenome | isolation source: marine sediment core GS08_GC12, 126 cmbsf | place: Arctic Ocean: Gakkel Ridge, Loki's castle | collected 2008
GGTATGAACACCTACCGCCGGGGTGGTACTGCCACTGCCAGTTACCGCCATGGTCAGGTCATAGGTTATCTCGGCGAAATTAGCGGTGACCGTCTTATCCTTGTCCAGTGTCAGGGTTGTTTCTAGCGAGCTGGCATCAAGTATCTCAGTCATATCATCAGTAGACCAGCCAGCAAACTCCCAGCCATCGGCTGGTGTGGCTGTAATAGTCATATCCCCCTCAGGATAGGTGCCACTCTCAGGGGTAACCGTTCCCTCACCGTCCACTGCCATGGTCAGATAGTGGGTTATCTGGGCAAAGGTGGCAGTGACCGTCTTATCGCCATCCAGGGTGATGGTATCGGGGTTGTCCGTGCTAATCAGGTCACCACTCCAGCCATCAAAGCTCCAGCCAGGGTCTGGGGTGGCGGTGAGCTCGACACTGTCACCATACTCGTAGGTTGCCTGATCCGGGTTCTTGGCCACAGAGCCGTTGCCAACAATGTTCACCGTCAGGGTGTACCGAACCTGAACGATTACTGATTGTACTGCGTCACCAGCACCGTCGTTTCCAGGAGGCTTCCCATGGTAAAGTTTTACCGTGATCGTGTATTCTCCAACTCCCAGGTAGGTATGACACGGCTCGGTTTCCCAGTCCAGTCTAAAATCATCAGCATCCGGATCGTGGTACCAAAAGTCAAGTGTTGAATCCTCATCTGGCTCTGTGCCGTCACCCCAGTCAACTTGCACCTGGTATTGGGTATTATCTTTACCTATATAGTTTGTGGCACCGGCAGTACCTGCTACACAAATGGGATTAGTGTAATAATCAGACCCAGATCCCGGCCCTCCTGTAATCGAATCAGCAATTATCCAGAAATAGTGTGGTCCTTTTTGTTCAGTAAAGATAGCGGTGACCGTCTTATCCTTATCCACTGTCACAGTGGTTGGTGACGAGCCGGGGTTGGCTATCTCGGACATATCGTCAGTAGTCCAGCCGGCGAAATACCAGTCAGTATCTGGGGTGGCGGTAAGTGTCACCACCGCACCATAAGTATAGGTTGGCTGCTCTGGGACCTTGGTGACCCAGCCACTGCCGACGGTGACCACTGTCAGGGTGTACTGATCTTGGGTGAAGTGGGCGGTGACCGTCTTATTGCCATCCATGATAATGCTATCAGGATTGGTATCGCCGGAGAGGTCGCCAGTCCAGCCAGCAAAGGTCCAGCCAGGGTCTGCGGTGGCAGTGAGATCCACACGGGTACCCTCATCGTAGGTGCCGCCACCAGTAACTGTGCCACTCCCAGGCGGGTCAACATTAACCGTCAGGGTATAGGTTGTCACTGCTTCGACGACTGGCGTTGGTTCAACAGGTACCGGTTCAGTAGCAGCTACCGGTCCGCCACCAGCAGGCCCTGGCTCACCAGCAAGTACCCAATAGCTGCCTGTTATCTCGGCAGCGGCAACCATCCCATCGTTCAGTATTATCCAGGTATAAATGCCGCTACCGCCATTATACACACTAGACGATTTCGGGATTTCATTTAGATAAGGTCCCGTCTCACCGGCTTGAGGACGGGACGTACCTGTACTCCCGCCGCTTTCAGCTCCCGGCGAGTTTGCCAGTAGTCCCATCCAGATAATACCATCCAGTGTGCTTTCTGGGCTTGCATCTCCTACAGGAAGTGGGAAATCTGCCTTTGTTAAAGTGCCTGGGCGCCCATCTTCAGTCGGAAAGTAATGACCGGCAGAGCCACCTCCCCAGCTACCGCCGGAAACACCTCGGTGGACGTCGGTATTGAAGGCAATTACCGTGGCCTGGATAGTGTGGGTATCAGCCTTTAATGCCTCTTCACTGCCACGACCAAACATGCCAGTAACAGCAGGCACCACCATCGCGGCCAACATAGCCACGATGGTTAGCACAATGAGCAATTCAACCAGAGTAAATCCCTTTTCTCCCCTTTTCGGTAACTTCATATTTCCCACCTGTTACAAAAGACTAAAGTAATGGGTATTTAGTACTTATATTATACGCCCACGAAGATGATAGACCAATCACCCAAACGGGTGATTTTTAATATATCTATCCCGACCTATCCTCCCATGTTTAGTTGCTCATCAGTGCAAACCCGTCACTAGTACTAATTGGTTCTTCATTTTGTGACTGTTGAGCTATTCCTGTGAGGCTGATGCCGTGAAATGATTATAGTGTAATGAAGACACTAAAATTCATAGTCCTGGTGCTCATAACTGTCAGCCTCGTCACGCCCTTGGTGGGAATTGCTGAAGACGCCTCAGCAACGAATAGCAGTAACCCTCCACATTACACCTCAGCAGTGCAAGCCAAGGTGCCCACTTCCGGTAAGACAGATTTGAATGGACAGCGAGCCGGAGACGCTGCAGTAGCGGATAGCAGCTCCGCTGATTCGGCACTGGCTACTCAATCTGATGTGTTAGGTCCTGATGACCCGTACCTGAGTGAACAGTGGGCGCTGAATAAGATTCGGGCGCTGAAGCTGTGGCAAATTACCACCGGAGAACCGCAGTTTCTGGTGGCAGTCCTCGATACCGGCATTGACCAACGCCACGAAGACCTTAACGGTAAGGTGGTAGTTGAGGTCAACTTCACTGATAGCCCTACGCCGAATGACATCCATGGACATGGTACTCACATCGCCGGGATTATTGCCGCTAACACCAACAACGGCATCGGTATTGCCGGGGTGGCACCGCAAAGCCGGCTAATGAATGTCAAGGTAGCCGATGATAAGGGCCGGTGCCAACCTTCAGTGGTAGCCAAAGGCATTATCTGGGCGGTAGATAATGGAGCCAGTGTTATCAACATAAGCGTTGAGTTTAGAGAGCCATCAGCGGAGCTGGAAGACGCCGCAAATTATGCCTGGAGCCAGGGAGCGGTAATCATCGCCGCCGCCGGCAATGACGGCAGTCAACTGCCGGTCTACCCTGCCTATTATGAAAACTGCATTGCCGTAGCGGCCACCCGGCAAGATGGCACCTTAGCCCCGCTATCAAACTATGGCGACTGGGTAGACGCGGCTGCCCCCGGGTTCAATATCTACTCCACCCTGCCCGATAATAGCTACGGTTATAAAAGCGGCACCTCATTTGCCACCGCCCACGTCAGCGGGCTGGGAGCACTGCTGTTCAGCGTGGTATCCGATACTAACGGTAATGGCAGGCTTAATGACGAGGTGCGGGCAGCGATCGAGGCTGGCGGCCAGGAAATCGGCATAGATGGCGTGGGCAATGGGCGAATAGACGCCGCCAGCTCCCTGGCTGAGACGGGCAATACTCCCTGAGCCTGTGCCAAAATGCCATAGAAAGGGGAAGGGAGTCCCTGATGGGAGTCCCTTCCCCTAATGCCTAGCTGGTCTAAAACCTTAGCTCAGCGGCGAACGCTTTGATACTCAGCCACTATGGACAGCAAAGGGTTGATGTGACTAAAGGCAAGATAGATAAAAAAATTTGGGGAAACGAATCCTATCTGGTTAGCTTTGAATTGTTTTTGATGTTATGTCAAGGAAAATGGACAGCAGGCAAAAAGGAGGACATGAGGCATGAAGTTAGAAGGGGTTATTTACGGCGGGGAGAAGTTGCGCCATTGTATTGGGGCAGAACCCCATATCGCCAAGTGAACTTGGGCGCCTACAACTATATAACCAGCTTTGCCATTCTCAAAAGGTAGTTGCCGCTATCCACCTTACCTGCTGAGTGAAAATGCCATAGAAACAGGAAGGGAGTCCCCGAAGGGACTCCCTTGCCATAGTGCTTACCGCTTTAGAGCGGTGAGCTATCCCCTAACCGTTTGGAACAGGTGGTGGACTGCCTGTTTCGACGCAGATTTCAGGAGACCTGTCCCACACCGGGCCGGGCCAATCACTGTCGATATCACCGCTGGCCGTAGCGCCGGAGTTCAGGCAATGTTCTCCTTCAGAAGTATACTCCTGGTGAGGAGCATTCTTACCTTTGCCTGGATTAGTGTCCGTCGCCACTACCACGAATAGGGTGGCCATCTGCGGTGGTGGTGAAAAGTTCGCTTGCAGGGCGCCCACATTCCACCAAAAGTGTGCCTTCTGGGTCTTGCCCGTCCACTGGATTTTGACACCGGTGGTACCGTCTGTCCAGGTAGGCTTCTTGCCTCCTATTATGGAAGGATCATCGACCATGGTTGGGGGCATCATATCGCCCCATAGGTCCACTGAAACCACCCTCAGGTCGCCGCCGAAGTTGTCCTTGACCATGATGTTATTGACTGCGAACTGGGCGTCATTAAAAACGGCAATTCCTATCGTGAAGTGCCACTCCTCCCCGAGGTCGATGATGCCATCGCCGTCACCGGTTACCTCTAAGGCGTCCTCAAGCCATTTGTTTACCCAGAACGGTACCGGACCAGAGATATACATCTGGTCTGCTGTATCGGTCTGAATTGCGCTGAACCAGCTGTGCATCCAGAATTCGTGTATCGGGGGTGAACCGGCGTAGTAGACACTATCGCCGTACTGGCCAGCTTGCACCGTGAAGCCGAAATCCCCACTTTGACCAACCATCAGCCCTAGACCGACATCATCTCGGATGTCCCACTCAAAGTTAGCGGGATTGGGTGGCGTGTTTGGGCCTGAGTAGCCCGCAAAGGCTTCCCAACCGGGCGGGCCAAAGGCGTTGCCCACGGTGCCAACGTTGTACACGTTCCGAATATTGAATCCGCTGAAACCGTTCGCCCCGTTGATTGGCGTCCAGCTGACATTGGTCACGTGGTAGATGAACGCCTCCTGACCGCTCACAACCACTCCCAGGTTGTTCAGATAGTACTCAGCGGTCTGCTCTTCGTCCAGCATCTGCTCCACAATCTCGACCTCGCCTATCGTGCCGTCGGCGTTGGTGGCGGTCCAGGTGAAGACATCCTCCTGGATTACGCTAGCATAGGCCGCCGGGGCTACCAGTCCCATCGCCAGCAACATAACAGCGAGAACTATCGCTAATAGCTTTTTCATCTCTTTTTATCTCCTTTTTTTTAAGATTGCCTTATCGCCCCTCTACCTGGGGCATAACGTCTTGTCCGTGTATTCAATTTTGCTTTCAGAAAGCTATCACCTCCTTTCACGCTAGGGGCATGGGGGGCTGGGGCAAAGCCCCAGCCCCCTTAACAACGATCGCGGCTCAGTCCGTGACAGGGTAGAAGCGTAGCTTTGCCAGTTTTTGCCCGGCGTTCTTATAATCCCAGTATTGGCCCTCGTAATCGTCATCGAATAGTGATTTGCCACTTGCAAAGAGCAGTTCCCTGGTTACGTTAGTAAACTTTTGTCTACCACTACCAGAATCGTGCCCTCTTAGCCGTACGATGCCCTCAGTTCCGCATAACCACACTTCAGTGGCTTTGTCATAAACACAGAGCTGCATATCAGCTTCACCATCGGGATGACCCCGAGCAGCGATCCAAACTGTGTACTCGGTGGCAACATCGGAAGGCATTTGGTAGCTCGCCTCCCCGTCGGTACCATTCTTGTCAAGGACACGGAAAGAATCCCCAGCAGTCAGCATAATCTTAGTCTGAACTTTCTCACCACCACGTTGACCGAGCTTGACAAAGATAACACTGCCACCTTCTTTATCGTCAGGCATTCCCTCCTTCTCGTTCTGCATGCCGATAATGTTCAGGGTAAAATGTTTACCGTTGGGCATCCCGCTCGGGTTACCTGCCAGAGCCACCCCGGAGAGCGTCGCCAGCAGAGTAACAGCGAGAACTATCGCAATTAGCTTTTTCATCTCATTTCTCCTTTCTGTTAAGCATTTGCCTTATCGCCCCTCGAGCTGGGGCATCACGGCAGTCAAGTATTCACTTTTTCTTTCAGTTCCCATCCTCCCCCCGTGGGGGATTTGGGGGCTGGGGCAAAGCCCCAGCCCCCTCTTTGTATTGCCAAACTCCTGTTACCCGTCTGGTGCCTCTGGAGGCGCTAGTCTACTACTTCAATCACCTCCCCGTGGATCATGCGTACAGCCTCGATAGTTACAGAGCCCAATCCGATAGTTGCTGTAGCCTCAGCAGAGGAACCGGGGTCAGTAGGTCCACCATTTTTCGGATTACTGACTGTAGTATCGGTAGCAATTCGGGCCAGCACCTCAACTAGATAGGTGTCCACATCGAGGTCAGCCAGGATGAAGTTGAATGAGTGGGCAGCCATTGTATCGAGCAAGAGCTCGATTTCCTCTTCCGTGAGAGTGGTTTCATCTATCACGCAGGTTACTACATCGTCAGCTGTTCCATATTCCCCATCGGGCCCTGGAGCCGTTGTGCAGACGATATCATTGATGATACCCTGTAGTGTGGCTGATAGGTACTGCAACCTATAGTCAAAGGTAACCCATCCGCCGGTCATATTAGGTTCTGCAATGATCGGAGGACCTGTAAAAGTACCCTCATTGTCTATCGGGGTTGCTCGTACCATCACCTGTGTTCTGGCCCAGGCTTCTGCAGATTCCTTGTTGCCACCTTTGCTCTGGACTAGTGTATCAGTGAACAAGCCGGTCTCTAGGGAGACGTCGACAAACAAATCCTTCCTATTTCCAGGTATCTTGATCTCTTGTTGAAGTATTGTCGTCGGCCCCATCGTGGAATCTACCACGTTAACGTTGGCAACGAATGCTGTGGCCTTTGAAGCTGGCTGTGAACTGGACCCAACAGCTAATCCACCGCCTAACGCTCCAGCTAGTAACGCAACTGCTAGAGCTATCGCTATAACCTTTTTCATCTCTTTATCTCCTTTCTTTTTAAGATTGCCTTATCGCCCTCGTCGACCCCTCTTAGCTCTAGGCTAACAGGCAGGGCATCGCGGCAGGTCGTCTTCATTTATTATTACTTTCGCTGGTTATCACCCCCTTTCAACAAAACAAAAAGACCTTTTTCAGGTCGGTTTCACTACTGGCTCCCCACCACCCAAGTGACCACTTACAGGTGGCGGCTCAACGCCCCCTTGTTAGTCGGCTACTGGTCAGGGTGTCAGATCATTTTTCACCTCGTACTATATTACTTGCCAAACGGCGAAAATCCCTCGTGTACAAGTGCTCTGATTATAATTGTAACCCACAATTGGCCAAAGTCAAGATGACTTATCCTGTCTTTACTTCCCAATTTTAGGCCATTTTGTGGTGACATTGCTCACCACGTTGACAATATCGGACAGACAATACGGGAGGTGCCAGGTCATTTTTCACCTCGCACTATATTAGTCGCCAAACGGCGGAAAATCCCTCACGGCCGGAGTATTTATAGCTAATCGAGGCGATAAAATATTGTTTGGTGGTGGTTATTGCTTGTCATTTTGTCAGGCATTTCATATAATATGGTAAGATGACAGCCCGAGGTAGAAAGTCCCTGGTATTTACTGGGGAGGGCAGGGTAATCTTCAAACCTGTGGTCAGGTTGATAGTCACCCAACGGGATGAAAGTACCCGGCCCTAGCAGCCTGGCTCTCCTATCCCGTCAGGCACTGAGGCTACTCCAAGGATTTTGTCATATGTTGTTTCCTGTTTCTACATGTGGGCACACAGATAGTCACCGACCTAACGAATAGCCTATCGTTTATGGCAAAAATGGAGGTGAGCAGATGCAAGCTTACTGTGTGAAATGCCGGGCCAGGAAGGAAATGAAGGGTACCAAGGCAATAACCATGGAGAACGGCAAACCGGATGTCAATAGCTACAGCTGTCTAATTTGGACGTTACACGGCGATTAGATGGTACTAAATTCCTATGGGGCTAGCGAAAATCACCCGTTTGGGTGATACCTAAGATGAGAGGCTCGTGTTATTCTGGATATTAAGGCAGAGAGGGGTGACCGGTCACGTTTGGTCATTTTTGATTCTGGTCGGCGGTTTTGCCGGTGCTTTATTTTTAGTCCTGATGGGAAAGGGGTACGGACAGCTAACCCAATGAAAAGGATAAAGGTGGGCCGAGAGCGGGGTTTTACCCTGGTAGAGGTCCTGATAGCCCTGGCTATCCTTAGCGTCATAGGGCTCAGTACTATGAGCGCTATCAACGTCAGCAGCAGGACTATACTAACGGCTCGTGAGCAAACCATAGCTGAGAGCCTCACCCGCACTGCCATTGAATATGTTAAACGTCTCCCCTACGATGACACTGACCCTCCAGTATATGATAGTGACAATATTGATGCTGTAGATTACGAAACCGTACTTGGGCTTAGTGGCGATCCTTATTATGGTGAGTACACTGTTACTGTTGAGGTTAAGGTTGACCCTATAGCTGCTGGCATTCAAAGGATAACCGTTGAGATTTACTATCACGATAGGTTAGTATCGACTACTGAAGCCTACAAGGTAAACAGGTGATGATGAAGCGTTTGAAGAGGTTCCTTAAAGGCCAAAGGGGATTTACCCTGGTGGAGCTCTTGATTGCCATGACTATCGGTAGTCTGGTGGTCACTTCAGCGATAGCTATTATGGCCCAGCTGCTCTGGGTGACTCCCAGGAATAGCAGTTATGCGGCTGCTTTCACTCAGGTGCAGAATGCCGGGAACTGGATTAGCCGTGATGCCCTGATGGCTCAAGAGGTCAATCCCGATGGTGCCCCAGATGTGTTAATTACTCTTCAGTGGACGGTGGGGAGGGAAGACGGTAGCGGGGATACAATATTCGAGTTGCATCAGGCTATTTACACCCTGGAGGGGTCATCCGGTGAACTGGGTGAACAAAAAGAGCTCAGGCGCGCCCACTCCGTTTGGGATACAGTAGGTGAGACATTTGTTTTACAGGACACTACCCTTGTTGCCGAATACATTGACCCAAGCACTAATAGTAACTGGGATGATACCAATAAGGAACTTATTGTGATAATAACGGCGCAGGTGGGAGAAAAAACTGCTACCAGAACCTATGGGATTAATCCCAGACCTCTTTCCTAGGTGGCAATTGGAGGACCGGGTGATGAAATACATCAAAGCCTGTTCGACTTGGACTGGAAATCAGTCGGGGTATGTACTCCCCTGGGTCATAATCGTCATGCTTGTCGCTGGTATCATCATCGTTCCATTTATGTCCTGGATGTTGACCAGTCTAACTACCGCTCATCACCGTATGGATACGATGCAGGAGTATTATGCCGCCGATAGCGGGATAGAGGATGCCGTCCATAAAATACAGACCGGTTATTCCGCACTAACTGCGCTGAGCGAAGACATTACCCCTGGTGATACGACTATCCATGTGTTACGGGATGACATCTACCTTGGCACTGACCTGTTTCCAGAAAGGGGTATAATTCAAATTGAGGGGGAACTCATTTACTATACCAGTAAGGAACCCGAAGCATTTACCATCAACCCTGACGCTGGTGGGACTCCTGTTAGTGTTAACCATGAGCCGGGAGTACTTGTCACCGCGAGCATGCCCCAAGACATTGGTGAGGTGTGGGAGTATGGCATAGATGATGTCAATGGCAATCAGGTGGATGTTAGCATAGGAGAGCTCTGGGTTCTTGAAGGCCTGGAAGAACCCAAGAGCGGGAAAATGCCGCACGCCGACCTGGTAGTTGTCGGGCGCGTCGTTGCGATGACAGAAGACTACGCCGTTTTCGGCGTTCAAACCGGCTGCTACAACCCGGGAGCGTTCAAGGTTAACCGAATTGGAGTCTGGCTGCCTGAAGGCTTTGACTACCTCCCGGGGTCAACTACCCTGGGGACTACGCTCGCAAGCGGGATTATTTTCAATTGGATTACGGTGGTGAGCACAGATCTTTTCCCCGACCAGGGTGTAATCGCTATCCCTTATAAGGACGACCCCGATAGCTACGAGCTCATATCCTATGATAGCAAGACTGGCACCAAATTTCATGTTCTCCAGCGGGGATATGGCAACACCGAAGTTGGTGACCATGAAAGTGGCGCCTCTGTCTCCAATGAGCCGACTCAGGAACCATACAACGGCGGAATTGCCCTAAAGTGGGATATGCATCCCGCGATCGACTACATAGACCTACCCCCGGCCCCTCAGGAGGGTGACTTCGAGATGGGCGATGAAATCCCGCTTCACAAGGCTATGTTCTTTAAGTTCACCCCACCCGAGTACCCAACGGGCATCTTTAGCTGGGTGAGGACTAACCGCAATGATATCTATCTAGCCTGGGACGTCACCTCTGGAAGCTACCGGATTACCTCCACCGCCACTGACCCAAATACCGGCACTCACACGACCGTGTACAGCTACACCCTCAGAGATAAGCCATATGGGCTCCCGCCGGTTGTTGGCGATGCCAGGGTTATCGGCAACAGCCTGATAATAGACAAGGACGGCGATGGCAAACGAGAGACGCTCCGCAGGACGCTTGTCCCTGAAGACGAAAGCAGTGCCTTCATTGACATCGCTCACGATAATGACATCCCAGATGACTCCACCGTGGAAGCTGCCTACCTCTACTGGTCAGGCTGGAAATACGGCCCAGGCGACTACACCCCCAGTAGTATTGATAACAGCAAAGGGAATATTAATAAGATTGAAGAGCTTGCCCATATGGTAGATGGGGCTACGTTAGAGGTAGAAGGAACTGCGTACCCAATTGAAGAAGCTGACCGGGTGCAACTGCTGGAAAGCCCCGGCGGGTGGAGCTTCTCCTGCTTTGAGGACGTAACTGAACTGCTCCAACCTGACCCCGTGGCAAATATCACCATGTACCCACGTAGCACCGTTGACAGCATTACTATCTTGAATACTGGCTCGGGTGAGGCGCAAATCAAGATCACAGGTTCCTCCGGTAACCCCGATAGTATGTGGGTGGATGGCACTATTGAAGTCAAACCAAACGATACACCCACCAACGTTAAGATCCTTGACGGGTCTTCGGTGGTCCTAGCCGCCGGCGCTACTACCGGAACATACCAGGCAACCATTGAGGTAAAAAGACTGGGGGACGAAGTTACCATAGATGACACACCGTATACTAAGGCTGATGGGGAAAGACCTCTACCGCCTCTTGATAGTGCGCAGGATCTACCTGAAATGACCATTACCAAGCTCACCACCAATGCTTCTGTCGACATTACTGCTTTTCAGACCCCGGCGGATATGAAGGTGTATGACAACACCGGCGACCTCGAGTGCGTAATCTCCCCTGGGGACACGGAAAAGGACCTGTGGTTATCTGGTGCTAATCCGTGGTACACGATAAAGGGAATAGCTGATGTGTACGAACCCTATAAGGTTACCATAGCCGTAACCGATGGCAAGGTTAAGGTTGAGGTAGCCTATAGCGGGGAGACTCGTATTCTCGGCGAGCCAGACAGCCAGATTGCTAATGGAGAATATATTTTGAGCAACGTGGAGGCATATAACGAGGATAACCTGGCTGACGACAGCGATGAGGATGAGGATACCTATAGTGAGGACCTCGATAAAGACTGGTCATATGCCGGTTGGTCTCTAATCGTCATTTACTCCCACCCCGATGCAGGTGCTCGCCACTTCTTCTTGCATGACACCTTCCTGTTTGCCGACCAGGACACTAGCCAAACCTTTATTGATAAGGGATTTCTAGCTCCCGACAGCGCCAGCGGTAGCTGGGTGGCGTGCTTTGTCGGCGATGGTGATGCCCTTGAGACAGGCGACTATATCAAGTTCCAGGCGTATACAGATGAGGTCGATGACGATGATTGGCGCTACCTGCCTGCTGATAATCCCGATGATGATGATGTTTTTAATGGGCTATCACGTACATTCGACGGTGACGAAATCGATAACGATATTGACATTGATAGATTTAATGTTAATCCTACGTGGATGGAGCGAGATGACCCCCTCGTCCCTCTCGACTCTGTTGCCGTGAAACTGGAGACCCAACTAGACTCCTGGAACCTGGTTTACCTCCTTGTCGCTTTGCGGACGGAACAGCTTGCCGAGCAAGGGCAGTACCCAACCAGTATTACTATCTATACCTTTGAGGGAGAATAGGGGGAAGAATTGAGAAGGAATAATCAGGGTGGCTTTGGCCTTGTCGAATCAATTCTCGTCGTCGTCCTTATGGTTGCCGTTGGCTTCACAATCTATCAATTTGCCTGGAAGGGCCCGGAGACGGCACGGGAAACAGTAGTCACCGAGAACGACATTAAGACGATGCAGACGGCAGTGACTGCCTTTGCCCTGGACAGCCGGGGACTGTTTCCTACCGACGATGGCAAGCTCCCTGCCGGAGAGGAATATAAACTAATAGTGTGGTATGCCAGCTTCACCGTTTCCGGCAAAGAGGTTGCTTTCTACCCCGATTTTATCCAGCGGTTGCCCAAGTCGTGGGACCAGGGGATATGGCGGATTAATAGCGGCGGCAGTGTCTCTGTCGCCTCTGAGTGAGAAATCACCCGTTTGGGCGATACCCAAGCCTTAGTGCCGGTGTTATGCTAGTAATGCGGGCTTAGCCAGGGGCTAAATCCTGACCGCAGAGGAGGTGATTAAGAGAAATGAAAACAATGAAAGCAATCCTGTCAGGCAAAGGACTACGAAAAGGGGAGAAGGGGTTCACCCTGGTCGAGCTGCTGATTGTGCTGGCTATCATAGCCGTGCTGGCAGCGGTGGTCATCCCCAATGTTACCGGCATGCTGGGCAAGGGCCAGGAGCAGTCTTACTCTACTGATAAGAAGACCGTCCAGTCGGGGGTTATGGCTTATGATATAGACATACGGGATGGTGGAGTTGCAGTCGACGCTGGTCACTACCTGCCAGTCGAAGGTGTTGTCGCTGAGCCGTACCCTGGGGTCAAAGTTACCGAGCTCGCGAACTTGACGGACGTAAGGCTTGATCCTACCGCAGCCAATGATGACCCGGACATTGCTGGCAACCACCGGGTTGAAGTTGACCCCGGCTGCACTGGCACTTTTGCAGTTGCCACTGGTATTATAGCGGGTTCCGATATCTATGAAGCTGCTATCAATATGGACTGGGTGGCAGAGAAGATGCAAGACCCGGCAAATCCCCCAACGTGGAGCGACCCCGGACCGTACCTCAATGAGGTACCAGAATCAGCACACGTATACAATGTATCCGGCAATAACAATACTGATCCTGGGAGCTATTTGTGGGTATGTAATAAGTCAGGAGAGGTCTTCGGGATATACTCCAAGGAGATCGGCGCCACTTACTATTGGTTTTCTGGTTTCCAGGGCACCTATCCATGATGTAGAATGAAACCATGAAGGTAATGGGTAGCCACCAGGTCGCAATATGGCTGGGTTTGAACCTGCTCGACCTGGTGCTATCTATTATCAGCCTCAACTACGGGGCACTTGAGGCAAATCCCATGCTCCGGTGGATGTACCAGTGGCTAGGGCTGGCCGGCTACGCAGTGTATAAGCTGGGGCTGGCGGTCTTTGTCCTGGTGCTGTTGGCCGGAATAAAGAAACTGAAATTGCTCCTGTGGCTAAACATCGGATTGGGTTGTCTCTGTCTCTACATCATCGCAATGCTGATTAAGACATTTAGCTGAACATGGCGGGCTCTGCCAGGGGAGACCAGGGTCAAGAGTTCCCTTCTCGCCTCCCCTCCCGTTGCAGCCCTGGGCATAATCGGGCAAGTGGCATCCCGCCTTCCTCGGTTGCATCTTCCCCTCACTATTTGACGATTGTCACAGTGTGCAAGCGACTTAACAGTCGCTTGTTTAGTGTGATTCGCAAAATAAAAGGGCTGGATGCTCCCGGTATCGGGATGTCCAGCCCTTCTGAGTTCTGTTAGGCTATGTTGGAGTAGACCTAACTCTTGCCGATTCTGAACATTTTCGTGCCACAGGACGGACAGACGCCCTGGGTTGCCGGCCTGCCGTTTTTCATGGTGATGCTTTTGGCATCTTTCATTTCCTTTTTGGTTCGGCACTTCACGCAGTATGCTTGCATCTATTGACCCTCCTTGTTTTCTTTGCCTTGAGACTATAACATCCGTGAGGTAGAAGTCAACATGCGTAGTGAGGCCAAGACAAGAAAAGAGGCTCTCTCCAGGGGGTCAGTCCCACATCGGGAGAGCCTTTAACTTATGGCAGGAGACGCCCCAGAATCAAATTCTGGGCGTTATTTTGTGGTGGTGAATGTTTGGGTTGCTGTGTGGGGGGCCTTTGTTATCTTCTCTCTCTAGGGCAAGGGGGTGGTGCTGGAGAATAAAAAAGGGGATAGCGCAACCGCTATCCCCTATAGTGGGCACAAAAAAAGCACATTGTCCCTAATCGGACAATGTGCCGTGAAAGAGTTATACTACCCCTTATCAAGTGGAGCGTTTTCCTAGCCCTTGAGCACCGCCCCGCTCTCGGAAAGAGGCAAAACTTCCCCTATTCAACCGAGGCTTTTCTAGCTTGCTAGACCCGCCCTGCTCTCTGAAAAGGGCAAGGCCACCCCTATATCAAACCGAGCAATTATCGCCTTGCTTTTGTTTTCCACCCCGTCAAGCGTTTTCTCGGTAGCCCGCAACCCGCTGGCACTACCGCTTGTGAACTGGCACGCAAGAGAGGTTTTCTACCCCATTAAGAGCGTGTCAATAGCCTGCGATACGCTAGCACTATTGATTGTGAGCTAACCCACTAGACTAGCTCACTAGCCACTTATAGGGATATTCTCAAAACAAGGTATAGTCTTACCCGTGAGTAGTAGCCTTCATATTCTATTGTCCAGAGCCTTGCCCCAGCCTGCGATACGCTAGCACTGGTCAAGTCCTGCAAGAGGTTTTAC
>SDBU01005780.1_pt1 | contig 14706 bp, 20 predicted proteins | sample 2277071 | NCBI WGS metagenome assembly SDBU01 (sample SAMN10397929, study PRJNA504765) | marine sediment metagenome | isolation source: marine sediment core GS08_GC12, 126 cmbsf | place: Arctic Ocean: Gakkel Ridge, Loki's castle | collected 2008
TATGGCCGTATGACATTCCCCACCCGCATAGGCAATCTCTTCATCAACAGGCTTATGCCTTATGAAGTTTGCGACGAAGGCGTGCTGGAGGATCTCAAGAGGTTTGAGCAATCGGACCATCTAGGATTTTAGATTACAGAGTCCAGCCGGCCGGAGGCTCCGGCACCGCTGTCACAGGGCGTCGGCTACAGCGACTGCCGTATAAATGAGCTGCGTGCAATTGCCGCGGGCAAGGGAATAAAGGGCGCCTTTTTAATGAAGAAGGTGGACCTAATCAAAAAACTGGAGGACAAACATGGGACAATCTTATGACAAATTCCCAAAGACTAACGTAGGTGCGCATCAGCCCGAGCAGATCTGGCGCGACTTCGAGATGTTCAACATCCACATCAATGCCCACAAGCAGCGATGGCTGAAGGATGTCATCGACATCATGGACTGCCATAGACTGGAGGAAGATTTTTGCGGCCTCCCGGACACAAATTATGACTGGGAATTGGCACAGAGCCCCGCAGGGTCGGGCGCCGTAACCCCCGTCTGCACAGACGAGGTTAATGGAGTGCTGGATCTCGTAACAGAAGGCGATGATGACGACAACGCAGAACTCACACAGATATGCGAATGCTGGCAGTTCGTACAGTGCTATCCGCTGTACGGGGAGATTCGGTTCTATCTGGGCGATGTGGTGGATAGCGATTTCTGGTTTGGTTACACTCAGGATAACAGTTGGTTTACGCTTCCAAACGACTACGCCGTTTTCCACAAGACGGACGGAAGTGCCCTGCTAAACTTCAGCAACGCCCTACTCGCTGCAACCACGCTCACGGCTGGGGTAGCGACCCTAGTCAACGACACCTGGTACAGACTCGGCATCCACTGGGACGGAGACGGGACGATCAGGTACTTCCTCTTTCAAGATGGAAACTTCCCGCAGACCGTATTAGCCACAGGTGCAATTACGACAAATATTCCGACCGCAGTGATGACCTTCGGATTCGGAATCCAGGCTGGCGCAGCCGCTGCGAAGCATCTGTTTGTCGACTACGTAAAGAGTGCTCAGCTCAGAGTAATAACTACGGTCGCGTAATAGCTGAAGTTCCAAAGTAGGTGAGCAATGGAAGTTATCTCAGGGGACGTTTGCGGATGCTACCTATGTGCCGGCCACATTGACAACTGGCCTTCCGGAATAACCGCAGAAGAACAACAGGAGATAATAGACAAGGTTGAGCAGATCATCGATAACGTCACAGAGACTAAGTGGGCAACTGAAGCATTCGATATAAAGCTCAATGGCAATAACAAGAACCGCCTTTTCCTGCCGCTTGCGACTGATATCCTTACCGTCACGCATGTTTACATCGACTGTATCGAGCTGGATTCAAGTTGGTACACATGGGACATAAACTCAATCTATCTTGACCCCTGCATCGCCGATAGCATGTGGGGGTCAAATGCCTTAGAGGATGGCGATTTTTACAACTGGAAAGTAGCCGCCCCGACAACCGACCTTTACTACTGGGTGGAGACGGTGGCAGGTACATCGACCGTAAACCGGGACACAGCTCAAGTGCAGGTTGGAAACTACTGCGTAAGGATGGACATTGATGCGCTGAATAGCCAGGCAGGGATAGAACAAAACTTCTCGCTCCGAAGAAACAGGAGCTATAGGCTGGCATTCAAATACCTGAATTCTGTAGTGGCAAAGACAGCCGAATTCATGCTGTGGAACAGTGTCCTAAATGTCTCGCTACAGGCCGACGGTACGTGGACGGCAGGTCAGGTTTACGTTCAGCTCCCAAACGTATTGGCATGGACTGATTATTCGCTCGACTTCACAAGCCACGCGGACTTTGCAAATTACAAGCTTTATTTGGGCAATTGGGCAGCTGCCTCTTCGTCGATTTACTTCGACAACGCAGGGATCCTGACTGCCGGTATAGCAACGATAGCCAGCGATATTAGCAAAGGGCTTTTTCCCCGTGGCTACAACAACATCTGGGTCATAGGCACAATGGGCGAGAGCGGGGCGGTGCCCGAGGCTATAAAACAGGCTGCGGTGATACTTGCCAAATGGGAGAACGACCCGACACTCTATACCTATATGGGACTCAAAAAGAGCGAGAAGATAGGCGATTATTCTTATACGAACTTGGCCACGGCTGAAGGTGACATACTGACGGGCATTATGGAGGCGGACACATTTCTCAGGCTGTACGTGAAAAGAAAACCGGTGCTCATGGCTCCGTGAAGGATTGCGAGCTTTGTGAACTGAAGCCGCTTACGTTATGGCATTATGCGGACGACATTATAGTCATCTGCGATTGCTTGACCTGCGGAGTGCCGATGCTAGTTTTCAGGAGGCATGGAGATGTACCGCTTGCTGAGGAGCATTGTGCGCGACAGAAGCTCATCGAGCTTTACGGCAAACGGCTTGTAAAGATGCGCACGCAGGCGCGAAAGGTCAAGGGCCATCGGCATTGGCATCTTCTACTGGAGGACGAATGAAGATAGACGACTCGCAAGTAAAGGGAAAGGAAAAATTCCCGTTCGGCTTTCCACAGCTGACGAATCGCTTCCTCTACGAGGTGCTGCCTGACAGAAGTTGGAAGGGAAAACCTTGTATCATCGTAGGCGGGGGGCCGAGCCTTGCAGGTTTCGATTGGTCATTACTCCGTGGCCAGCGAGTCATAGGCATAAATCGCGTCTACGAGCGGTTCGATCCTACAATAATCTTCTCCATGGACACGCGCTTCCTGCGCTGGATTATCGATGGCAAATATGGCCACGAGGCAGCAGAAAAATTCGCACGTTCCAAAGCCTACAAGGCCTGGCTCTGCACATATAATTGCAAACTGCCTGACGATGTTTTCATCCTCCGTGTGTGGAGGACTTACTCACAGGGATTCCGTGCCTTTCCCTCAACGATGCGTGAGGGGATTGGTCACGGCAACAACTCTGGGTACGGGGCACTCAATCTGGCCGCATGCCTGGGAGCAAGTCCCATCTATCTTTTGGGCTTCGACATGAAATACGAAGGCGAAAAGACACACTGGCACGAAGGTCATCCCGTTCCCCACAGAGCTGGTACGGTCCAGAGATTCAAACAATACTTCCAACTGGCTGCACTTAAGATAAAGGAAATGGGCCTGGAAGTGGTCAATCTCAACCCAGCTAGTGCCCTGCCCTATTTCCCGACAAGACTGCATGAGGAGGTATTACATTGACGACCCAGGGAAAAGTCTGGGGGCTGACAATCGAGATCTATCGTTCTGCGACTTTTTCGGTCCATCATTTATCCATCAATAAATTCGGTTTCTGCTCAAAGCACAGGCACAAGCGGAAGTACAATCTTTTTTATGTATTATCGGGGCGGTTGAAAATAACGATTTGGAGGAACGGGCAGCCAGATATCACCATACTCGGGCCGGGACAGACCTCGGCTATCTCGCCTGACTTTTTCCATCAATTCGACGGCTTGGAAAATACCGAGTGCATCGAAACGTATTACGTTTCTCTCGAGGAGCCTGACATCGAGAGAAAAGGCCAGGGAGGCTTAAGGAAATGAAACTGGCGATTTTCAGTCGCACACCTCTGGCAGGCGCCCCCTGGGAACTCTACAAAGCGCTGAAGAGATATACGGATATCGATGTGAGCCTCATAAATGCAACGGCACGCTATGCTGATGGCCGCAGATTCCCCCATCATCTATTGATGAGTCCAGGGAATGGAAGAGCTCATCGGGCGCTTCGCAACGCCGAGTTGTGGCATGTCCACAACTACCTCTTACCCGAGCTAACAATCATCAAAAGAGGCCAGAAAGTCATGGCACAGTTCCACTCGCTCCCCCGACTTGGCAACTGGCAAGCATTGATGAATTTTGCCGACCGCTGCTATACGGTCAAGCAACCAGGCCAGGAAAACGAATATAAGCTCAAAGGTCTGCCAAACATCATAAACCCCGACGAATACAGGCCAGTACGCCACAGGACGCCCATTAAAATAGCATTCGCACCCTCCAACCGTATGCCTATCGGGAATCCCGCGAGCAAGGGATATAACGAGGTTCGTGTGATCCTGAATAATGTGGCCAGGAAAAGGGATGTAGAGATCGTCTGGATAGAAGGGAGACCGTACGACGTCAATCTCCAGCTGAAGCAGAGATCGCATATCCTAATTGATGATGTCGTCACGGGTAACTGGCACCGCACCTCTCTGGAAGGCGCATGCTTCGGCTGTGCCGTACTCAACAAAGCAATGAAAACCCCGTTCGTTTACGCGACGCTTGACACCCTGGAAGAGCGATTACTTTGGTTGGTGGATAATCCCAAAATACTTAATGATTTCCAGGAAAACACACGCCTCTGGGTGCTCCAGCATTGGCATGCAATGGATCAAGTCAAGGAGTATGTCAACGCATATCAGGAGATCAGGGATGCACATTAATATATTTATACCAACTTGGAATCGCCCTAGGCTTTTACTGCAGACTATTTCATCTATAAAAAAAAGCACATACAAGGACTACTCGATAATAGTCATCGTAGACGGGAATTTAAAGCTTATTGATTTATTAATTAAAAGGCCTGTTATGATTATTGTAAATCCAGAAAATCGAGACTGGGTATATTCCATGAATAAAGCCTTACGCTTGGCCGTATCGGATGCGGCGATGTATGCATCAGATGATTTGGTATTTGACCCAAATTGCCTTGCGGTGGCCGTAGCTGTCCTAAAAGAGAAATACCCAGATGGCAATGGTCTAATAGGTATAAACCAAACAGTCAAGGGGTGTTCTTCTGCCTTCGGACTCATGGGCAGAAAGTTTATAGAGCATTTTCCAAATCGCCAAGTTTTCTGCCCGGATTATATTCATCTTGCCAGCGACTTTGAGCTTGGTAAATATGCACGAGCAAACAATATTTTTCATTATTGTAAAGAGGCTGTGATGAATCATCATCGACTAAGAGATGAGACGTGGCAGCGTGTGGCGAAAATAAAGGACGGGGACTTGCAAATCCAGACCGAAAGAGCGGAGAAGAATTTAATTTGGGGTAACTCATGGGAAAGATTGAATGCACGTTGATGTCATAATTCCGACATGGAACCGCATCGATTTACTTCGCAGTGCGGTGGATAGCATAACCGCAAGTTCCTATAAAGATGTATCAGTCTTTATAATTGTAGATGGAAATAAAAAAGTATTAGAACTCATCTCCGATTGGCCTGATCAGAATGTCCGTATATTTTTCAATGAAAAAAATGTTGACTGGGTCCGCTCCATAAATAAAGGACTTTGCCACACCACCGATGCAGCCATATACGCAGCGGATGATATTACGTTTGACCAGGATTGCATAGAGAGTGCTGTTGCCTTGCTTAAACAAAAAGCCGGCGATGTGCTTGTCGGATTGAGGCAAAAAAAAATGGGGAGCCCTACATGCTTCGGATTGATTGGACGTAAATTCATAACTCACTTTCCAGATAGCCAGGTTTTTTGCCCAGATTATGTTCATTATGGTGGGGACTCGGAGATTGCTAGATATGTAAAAAAGGTCGGGAAATTCTATCATAGCCCCACCGTCGGCGTAACCCACCATAGGGGGCCAACCGATGAAACCTATCGCCTGACGATTGCCAAGAAAACAGGCACCAAAGATAATTATTATTTCAAACAACGCCGTGCATTAGGGCTAACATGGGGATTAGATTTTCATTTATTAAATAAAGAGGGGCAAAAGGATGTCTAGCGTTATTTGGTTCCCCAAAGAAAACACCCAACGCTACTATAATACTCATTATCTATTTCTTAAAGATTTACTGAATGGAGCGAGCTTGACAACCAGGGAATATAAAGAAAAAAGGAAAGAACGGGGTTTTATTATCTTGTATAAAGACACAAAAGTATTAATAGACTACGGTGATCATCATTTAATAGCAAAAGATTGGCAAGACTTTGATATCCAATTCCGTTTTCATTATTCGAAAAAAGTACACGGGGATTTATCCGGGGTTTTTCCGTTGACCCCTATCAGCTTCTATGATTGGGACCGATACGTAGAGTTACAGGCAAAAATTAATTATGCCTGTAATACAGATAAAATTTTAAACAACCAGCGACCCGGTGCTGCTGCAATGGAGCGGAGGACTAGAATTCAGCACATATTAAAACAAAGATATCCTGCTGAGCTCGATATAGAGATAACTGATAAGGAAACATTTTGGAAGAAAATAGATGAGTGCCTAGTTTCGGTATGTGTGCCAGGTGCTCGCAGTGATATTCTCGATAGAGGCCAATTTCAATATATGGCTTTCGGTGCGTGTACGATATCGCCCACTATCGATATCAAGTTACCATATTGGAGGGAGATGGAAGCGGGCGTTCACTATTTGAGCTGTATGTCCGATTGCTCAGACTTAGTTGACATCATAGAGTACTGTAAAAACAACCGGGACACTTGCAGAGCGATAGGCAAGCGGGCAAAGGAGCTATTCCTTGATGTAGCCACGCCCGACAAGGTTTGGGGCTGGATGAAAGAGTGTATAGAGAAATGATAAAAATTTATTACGTTCCCGCTAGCTGGATAACAAGGGAGTATCGACTTATCAGACAGGGACTCGTGAATAATCCTAAAATTGAACTTGTTGACAACGAGAAGGAAAGTGATTTCGTCTTTTTGTTTTACACTGCTCTTGGACACGGGCCTCAAGCCATTGGCGGATTTCCTCCAGAGAAAACCGTTTTTATTGATTACCGAGATGATCCCTATGTGGTTTATACCGGCAATTGCCTAGCATACTTTAAAAGGAGTTGGCTCGAGATGGTGAAGGAAAAGAATTATACTATAAAGAGAGCCATTCATAGGCCCTCCAATTTTTATCCTTTGATGATGGCGATTATGGATGAATTCATAATCGGTGGAAACATAACGAGAGACCTAGTGTTGTCGTGTACGATAAGGCCACATGCGGGCCATCCTAACAGACCGAGGGTTTTGGATTTTATAAAGAAAATAAACATTCAAGGCAAAAAGCAGATAGGAGAACTCAACAGGGGGACAATGAGCAGATTTAACGCCCCCGATATGAGGGAGTATTTCAGGCTACTGAGAAGAAGCAGGATTGTGGTCACTTGCAATCCCAGTCAATGGGAGGGGGATTTTAGGACATGGGAGGCCTTTGCAAACGGGGCGCTCGTCTTTGTTGATAAGATGTACGCGCCGATGGCCCATCCGCTTATTGATGGGGAACATTGTATAATTTACGAAGCTTCAGATATTGGACTCCAGGAGCTTCGAGCGATGATATTGTATTATCTGAAAAACACTAAAGAGGCTGAGGCTATTGCCAAGACAGGTTTTGATTTTGCCATGAAATATCATAGGGCATCGAACAGAATAGATGAAATTCTGGATGTGATATTATGAAAAACTATTTACCGAGGCTCAACTTACAGACGGTAGAATTCCTGAAGAAGATCGTAACATTAAATAGCCTAATTTTTGAGACTGGTTCAGGTAGCTCAACAATTTGGTTCGGGAAACAAGCTAAAAAAGTTGTCGCATTAGAAAGTGATAGAGGCTGGTATGAGAGAGTCCAAGGATTTAAAAGGAAAGAAAATCTACGGAATGTGAAATTATATTTTGATCCCGACTACCCGAAAAAACAGTTCAAAGAAATACTGCAGAGCGAGGATGTTATTGAATACGATATTGTTTTACATGATGGGCCATTCAGCGCAGGTTTAAGGATACCGGCAATGAAATTTATATATCTTTTTGTGAAGGCGGGAGGATATCTTATTGTTGACGATACGCATGACCAGCGATGCGCAGGAGGGATAAAGGAACACTTCGATACTTTAGGCTGGGTGAAGACAGACATTCCCTATGGCAAGGATGCTTATGGGAGTGGGAAAAGTGCCGCTATTTATCAGAGGCCTATAAAATGACGGAAATTTTAACATTTCACAGTATCTCGGACAATGGCCAGGATTTTTTTGCGGTGTCCCCCTCAACTTTCGAATCGGAAATGCGGTGGTTGACCGAACGGGGATACAAAGGAATTTCTCTCAGGGGATTTTATGAAAATTCTGGACAAGGCAATGTTGTTGTACTGACCTTTGACGATGGATATAAAGACTTTTTTAGAACTGCTGTGCCGATTTTGAATGGGCTTAATTTTTCAGCCACCGTATTTATTCTGGCCGAGCTGGTTGGGGATATTGGCCGGTGGCGTAGAAAAGAACTGCAGGCATCAGCCATGTTGGATTGGGATGAGATACACGGCGCAATCGACGCAGGGTACGAAATTGGTAGCCACGGGCTTTACCATCCTAATTATCTGCATTTATCAATAGAAGGATTAAAACAGGAGATAGCTGGGTCGAAAGAAATAATTGAAGAAAATATTAAAATCCCCGTCGTCTCTTTTGCATACCCCTATAACGTATATAATGAACAGATATCGGGCATCGTGAAGGAAGCCGGCTATAAATATGCGGTCAGGAATGACAAGGATTGCAAGAATGATTTCAAGGCCAATTGTTTTCAATTATGCCGAAACTCGATAAATAGCAGAAATTCTGTAAAGGGGTTTGTCATATAAAATGCCTAGATTTTTGAAACTAGAAACAATGGTAGGGTGTAATGCCCGTTGCGTATTCTGCCCCTTGGGAGCAGGAATTCTTAAACGAAAACCAGGACGAATGGACTCTGAATTTTTCTACAAAACTGTAGACCAAGCCAGAATTCTAGGGCTCGAAATAGAACCAATTTTCATGAATGAACCATTGATGGAACCCCGTTTTTTTGAATTTTATGATTATATTGAAAGCACTGGGGGAAAACAAACTCTTTTTACTAATGCAGCCCTAATGACAGAATCTATAGCAGAGAAATTATGCCAGTATCAATATCATCCTTCCAAATTCACCATCACTTTTCATGGTGGGAATAAAGAAGCTTACGAGAAAGTCATGGGACTTAATTATGAAAAAGTTGTTTCGAATGTTAAATATTTGATCTCCATAAAACCGCGACCCAATATTTTAATATCCATGAAAACCACGAAAGAGAATATAAATTCAGTTGATGATTTTAAAAAGTTATGGGAAGGATATCCAGTCAAACTCAAAATCAGTCCCTCTATAAACTGGGCAGGAATCTTTTATCCGGGAGAGGGAAAGAGCAAATGTCCTGTTTTGCATCTTTGTGGCGTGTTTTGGGATGGCAGAATGCCACTATGTTGCACGGATGCTGAAGGCAAGATCATTATAGGAGACTTGAAAAAACAATCTTTAAGAGAAATCTTGGAGGGGGAAGTTATTCAGAAATATCTGGATTTCAATAAACGAAATAAGTTGAGTCAATTATACCCCTGTAGCACTTGTGATGTAATATGAAAATAATCGCTCTTACTATTGTCCACAACGAAGAAGAGATAATAGGAACATGCATCAAGAATGCCAGGGAGCAGGGGCTTGATGTCATCGTGATTGATAACGGGTGTACAGACAGAACGGTAATGATTGCCAAAGACTTAGGCGTTCCTGTGCTTGAACATAAAACAGAGAAGTATGATGTTGTGGCGATGATTGCATGGGCAGTTTCGCAGGCAAAAAGAATCGGTTGTGATTGGTATGTGCTAAAAGATGCAGATGAGATATTCGAGACTTATGACGGAAGGAAGATGGCCGAAGTTGTTAATGAGGCCAATGGTTTAGGCTATAACTGTATGCGGTTTGATATGTATGAATTCTGGCCTACCGTAGACGATGATTTGTCCATCACGGATTTTACCAAACGAATCCAATATTACTCTTATTACGCCAGCCATCGACGTTCAATGATAAAAAATAGTCCAGAAATTTGGATAACCAACCCGCATGAGGCTCGCGGAACAGCAAAGGAAAGTCCAAGTAAATTAATTCTTAAGCACTACAAATTTATCGGACTTGAACAAGGAAGAAGAAAAGTCAAGAGCAGATTGAGCAGAGTTTGCAATCCCAAAACAAGGGGGTTGCAATATAAACATTTTACCGATGAAAGCAAATATTATGTCCTCGAGAAGGAGATATATCAACGACTTAATAAATTCGATGGAAGCTGGATTAAAAAAAAGGTCTTTGACGGCTGGAGGAAATATTAAAATGAAAACCCTCCCAGAAGGATGGTTGCATGATGATGCAGCCAAATTTTTAGATGAATTAGTTTTGGCTACGGCTGAATTGGTCGGCGATTTCTTAGAGGTTGGTTCATGGTATGGGCGCTCATCGGTCGTTATTGGTTCGAGGGTAAAAGAATTAGGAGGCAAGCTATATTGTGTTGATACCTGGAATACAAAAAGCTGGGATGCCATTGCCCAACAACTACCAGAGGATAGAACGAAATTCATCTGGGAGAAAGACGAGAACCCGTTGAAAAAATTCACCTCAAACATCAAGATGGCCGGACTAGAAGACACAATCGTCCCGCTCGTAGGGACTTCGGAATCATTCAAAGAGACATGGGTTATGCCTCTTAGGTTTATATTCATCGACGGCTGCCATTATCATGATTTCGTAAAAAAAGATGCAACGTGGAGAGAATTCCTTATTCCCGGAGGCATTATAGCTTTCCACGATTATACGAATGAGAGATGGCCAGGCGTCCGCATTGCCATAGATGAAGAGATGGGGCCTGATGAGCGTTTCGAAGATGCAGGCATGGGCCAAAGCATAAAGGCTTTTAAGCGAGTGAGGGTAGAATGAAAGCTCTCCGAACTATGAACATATTTCATCAGCAGATGCCAAAGGGCACAGAAATAATTCTCAAAAAAGAACCGTGGGTAAACGAAAAATACAAAGAAGACTACTTGGGTTTCTTGGGTGGGATTTTAACTTTGGAATCAGAAGTAATTGAATTCGGCTCAGGTGGTTCGTCTTTCTATATTGCAAAAAGAGCGAAAAGCTTGATGACGCTTGAATACGATAGCGTATGGTATGAGGTGGTAAAGGAAGAGATTGCAAAAGAAGGCATAACGAATATTACGCTTCATTTTGACCCAGACTACCCCAAGAACTTTCATTGCTCAGAGCCTAGTTTTGATGTTGCAATAAATGACATTTGGCATGGGGATGCACGCGTGAGAACCATAAAAACCGCAATGAGTTGTCTCCGTCCGGGTGGCTACTTTATTTTTCACAACCATTTGTTTATAGAAAAGTTAAAAAAAGAAGGCTGGATTCGATTGAAAAACTGGGGAGAGCAAGAAGGATTACAACCTCTTTATTGGAAAACTGCATGGAGGAAACCAGGATGAAACAGTACCCCTATGGAATTCTTGAGCCCTCGGGCATCCCTGAAATTGCAGATGGGATTTTGGATGAATTCTTCCAGATTACAGAACAGTTAAAGGTAAGAGCCTGCTTGGCATACGGGCTCTGCCTGGGCTTTGTCCGGGATGGAGCGTATATTGAAGGCGACAACGATTTGGATGTGGTTGTCGTTAGCAATGGAGAGGGGAAAATCAAATTGATGAATGCCCTCAAGAAGAATGGCTTCACTCAGGAACGGTCTTTTTCTCCGCCCTATAACAATACTCATTTCCACAAGGATAGAATTCTGGTCGATATTTATTTCAGGGAACTTAAAAGGTTTTATTCCAATCTTGATAGCGTGTTATACAAGGGGAAAGCGTATCCCACGCCCGACCCGATTAAAGAGTACTTAACCGCCTGTTATGGCATCTGGGAAATAAAAGAAAATAAGGCGACACGATATTATGATGGTTAAAAAAGAGACAAGATTGCGCTCGAGCACGAAAAGCGTATTGTGGCGCCTGGTGGGCGTTCTGATTCTCGCAATGGTCACGTATGCTTATACTAGACGGTGGGTAACTACGGGATTAATTACCATCATCCATCATGGGGTATTCCTTCTGATTTACTATTTTCATGAAAGGTTATGGCTAAAAATAAAGCGAATCCAGAATTTAACACAGCGCTCATTATTCAAGATGCTCACGTACGAGACGCTCTGCGGGAACGTGATTCTCGGAACGATCACTTATCTCGTTACTGGAAGCTGGAAACAGATGACGGCAATCACTCTGACTTACATCGGAATTAAGCACGTATGCTACGTTTTCAACGAATTTATCTGGGAGAAAATTAAATGATTATAGTTTACGCCTACGTCTGTGGAGACATTCTTCATAAGGGACATATCGAGCATTTGAAGAACTGCAAGTCGCTGGGAGACAAGGTGATTGTAGGTGTGCTGACTGATGCGGCAGTGATGGAAAAGAAGGCAAAGCCAGTGATGAGTTTTGACGAGAGATTTGATTTGGTGCGGGCTCTTAAATGGGTGGATGTAGTTGTCGCTCAGAAGACATATTCCCCCCTGGATAATGTGATGGCATTGAAGCCCGACATTTTAGCTGAGGCAACAGATCATAAGGAGCAGCCTGCTAATGAATTCATGGAAAGTATCGGAGGAAGAGTATTGGCTATGCCGTATTATCCCAATCATAGTTCAACGAGGGTAAAGAATAAACTAAAGGGGCATGATAGGAAATGAAAGTATTTATCATGGGCGTTGACGGATATTTAGGCTGGCCACTTGCTCTGTATCTTGCACAAAGAGGCCATGAGGTTGGTGGTGCCGATGCCTGCCTGAGAAGAGAATGGGTCTCAGAAATGGGATCGCAATCTGCGATGCCCATAAAAACGATGTCCGAGAGGCGCAGAGCATTCAAGAACACTTTCGGCAAGAAGCTTTGGTTCAGGAAGGGAAATTTCAGGGACTATTCATTTGTTAGTGAATGCCTTCGAGATTTCAACCCAGATGCAATCGTTCATCTCGGAGAAATGCCATCAGCACCGTATAGCATGATTGATGCCGAGCATTGTAATTTCACCATGGTGAATAATCTCGTGGGAACGCTAAATCTTATTCATGCGATGAGGGATATCTGCCCAGAAACTCACTTGATAAAGCTGGGAACCATGGGAGAATACGGGACGCCCAATATCGATATCCCAGAAGGATTCTTTACCATTGAATATCGGGGACGGCGAGACACATTGCCCTTTCCGCGACAGGCTGGGAGCTGGTATCATTTGACGAAAGTCCACGATTCCAATAACCTGATGTTTGCCTGTAAAGTTTGGGGGTTAACAGCGACAGACATACAGCAAGGGCCAGTATTCGGCACAAGGATTGAGGCAATGGGTGATGACGAGAGACTCTTCACTCGGTTTGATTACGATGAATGTTTCGGCACTTGCCTTAATCGCTATTGTGCCGAGGCTGTTATGGGTCATCCTCTTACGCCATTTGGTAAAGGTTCTCAGAAACGGGGCTTCCTCCCACTTAAGGATTCGATGCAATGCTTCACGCTGGCCATAGAAAAGCCACCGAAGCAAGGCGAGTATCGAACGCTTAATCAATTCGAGGGAATTTATAGCGTTACGGAACTTGCAAAAAAGATAAAAAAAGTCGGCAAAGAAGTTGGCCTTGATGTTGATATTAGGAATTTAGAGAATCCGCGCATCGAAAAAGAGGAGCATTATTATAATCCCGATCATCAGAATCTTTTTGACCTCGGATATGAACCATCTCATAATACTGATAAAACAATAAAGGAGATATTGATAGACCTCATAAAATACAAAGAGAGGATATTAAAGGAGGCTTTAATTCCAAGCATACGATGGGATGGCACAAGAAGGAAGATGGAGTATATTAAAAAACGAGCTTCGACTGGATTGAGAAGGAAGGCAGGCAAATGATACATAGCATACAAAATATAATAAACAGATTTCAATAATGAAAGGAATAATTTTAGCAGGCGGAACAGGTTCCAGAATGGGGCTCTCTACGAAAGTGACCAACAAACATCTCCTCTGCGTCTATGACAGACCGATGATTTTCTTTCCGCTCTGGACCCTAAGACAAATGGAAGTGAAGGAAATCCTCATAATTTCAGGCAAAGAGCATGTAGGTGACATGATAGGACTTCTGGGTTCTGGAATTGATTTCGGTGTTGATTTTACTTACCGCGTTCAGGATGGCACTGGCGGAATTGCAGAAGCTCTTTATCTCGCCAAGAGTTTCGTCGGAGAGAACCATTTTGCCGTAATTCTCGGCGATAACTATTTCGAGCACGATGTTAAAGCCGGAGAGATGGAAAAGGGTGATGCTAAAATTTTCCTCACGGCTGTGAAGGAGCCGAAAAGATTCGGGGTGGTTGAGGTCAAAAACAGGAAGGTCGTAGGCATAGAGGAAAAACCCAATAAGCCTAAATCGAATTTCATAGCCGCTGGAATTTATATATATGACTGGAATGTATTCCCGATAATAGAAGGCCTTGAAAAGTCAGGCAGAGGGGAGCTTGAGATAACCGATGTTCATAACGAATATATCCGAAAGGGAAAGCTCCAATATTCCATACTTCGGGGGTTCTGGTCGGACATGGGAACGCCCCAATCGCTTCTTGAGGCATCCAATTTTATAAGAGCGAAAATGGAAGGAAAATGACGACAAGGAAGATTTGACAAAAAGAATTTTTTTTTCTATTTTATATAAATAGAAGGTTTGAAATCTGAGGACTGAGGCAAAAGCCTTAGCTTGTTGCGCTCAGGGCGCTCAGGATTAGCAAACGCTTTTTGCTGGTCTTGAGCGCCTTTTTTTTTGGCAAAAGGGACCAAGACAGAACAAATAAAGA
>SDBU01005781.1_pt1 | contig 14703 bp, 16 predicted proteins | sample 2277071 | NCBI WGS metagenome assembly SDBU01 (sample SAMN10397929, study PRJNA504765) | marine sediment metagenome | isolation source: marine sediment core GS08_GC12, 126 cmbsf | place: Arctic Ocean: Gakkel Ridge, Loki's castle | collected 2008
TATCAAAACAGGAGATGGAAGACATTAGTAAATTATATGGAAGGCCTGCAAAGAAGAAAGAACCAGCCTATGGGGAAGAGATGGAAGTATGAAGTGGAAAGTAGAATATTCTAAAGAAGCTAAAAAGTTTATCGATGAGCAGAATATATGGAGGGAAGTAAGAAGTGGAATAAGAAAATTTTTGCAGAGAATAAAAGGTAAAGATGTAAATATAGACTTAAAGAAGTTAGTGGGCAATTGGAAAGGATACTATAGGATAAGAATTGGCAAGATTAGAGTGATATTTGATGTGTCTAAAGAAAATAGAGAAATTTTTGTAGAAAAAGTGGATCACAGAGGAAAGGTATATAAATAAAGACTTTACGCTGTTTCCTATCAGGTATTTGGTTTTGGTTTTGAACTTACTATGAGCCATTTGAACTTTGTTTTGAATTTCAGTTTTTTGAATTTACTATGTGCAATGAGCTATCAGCTCTCTTGAACTGTATTTTGGTTTTTTGAATTTCCTATAAGCTATGTTTTTGAATTTTGGTTTTGCTATCAGCCATGAGCCATGAACTATGAGCTAACTTGAGCCATCAGCTAATTTGCTATCAGCCATGAGCTAACTTCAGCTATATTCGGCACACGTCCAGAGGCAATTAAATTAGCTCCCGTAATAAAGGAGCTGGAAAAGTACCCTAAGGAGTTTAAAACAGCAGTAATTGCTTTAGGTTAGGGTGGATTGCTTTTGATCTAAAACTATGGATGTGAATCAAAAAGCATCACTTTAAAAACAGTCTAAGCGAGGATAAAATAATGAAGAAAGCACTCATTACCGGAATAACTGGTCAGGATGGATCATACTTAGCTGAGTTTCTGCTAAGTAAAAGCTATAAAGTTTTTGGATTAGTCCGGAGAACCAGTACTTTAAATTTCAAAAGAATAGAGCATATTCAGGATAAAATCGAATTAATCTCCGGAGATTTGTTGGATCAAAATTCTTTAATTAATGCAGTTAAGGAATCCGATCCAGATGAGGTATATAATTTAGCTTCCCAATCGTTTGTTCCAACTTCCTGGAAGCAGCCTGTTTTCACAGGAGAAGCAACAGCCCTTGGTGCAGCAAGAGTGCTGGAGGCGATTAGGGTAGTTAACCCAAAAATAAAGTTTTATCAAGCATCCAGCAGTGAGATGTTTGGAAAAGCAAAGGAAGTACCCCAGACAGAAAAGACTCCCTTTCATCCGAGAAGTCCATACGGCGTAGCAAAAGTATATGGGCATTGGATTACAGTAAACTACAGGGAAAGCTATAATATGTTTTGCTGTTCTGGGATATGCTTTAATCATGAATCACCAAGAAGAGGGTTAGAATTTATTACCAGAAAAGTAACCAATAATGTTGCCAAAATTAAATTGGGTTTAACTAACGAATTAAGGATAGGCAACTTAAATGCTAAAAGAGATTGGGGATTCGCCGGAGATTATGTAAAGGCAATGTGGCTAATGCTCCAACAGGATGAACCCGATGATTATGTAATAGGCACTGGTATAACACATCCTGTAAAAGACCTGGTCCAAGTTGCATTTGATTACGTTGATTTAAGTTGGAAAGATTATGTAGTAGTCGATCCAAAGTTTATAAGGCCAGCCGAAGTGGAATTGTTATTAGGTGACTCTTCTAAAGCCCGGAAAAAACTGGGATGGGGGCCTGAGGTAAGTTTTGAAGATTTGATTAAAATGATGATTGATGCAGATTTAGAGAAATTGGAAAATGATATTAGACTATCCAATATTCAGGCTCAAACAGTATAAAATTAAGGAATAATTATATGAAAGTTTTAGTTACAGGAGTTTCTGGTTTTGCGGGATCGCACTTAGCAGAGTTTCTCCTTAACAAGGGATACAAAGTCTTTGGAACTTTTTATGATAAAAGCACATTCTCAAACCTTAATAGGTTCATAGACAAGATTACATTATTTAAATGTGATATAAGAAATTATGATAGTTTAAAAAAGATTATCAAGGAAGTTCAGCCTAATGAAACTTACCATCTGGCAGCTATATCGTTTGTCCCAACCTCATTAGAAAATCCAAAGTTAACTTTTAATACTAATCTATATGGCACACTAAATCTTTATCAAGCAATTATAGAATTAAAGATTAATCCAAAGATCTTATTTGTTGGCTCTGCTGATGAATATGGCTTAGTCAAGGAAAGTGACCTACCAATAAGAGAAAACTGTCCCTTACGCCCAATAAATTCTTATTCTATTAGTAAAGTAAGTGCAGATTTTCTAAGTCATTTTTATTTTAAGAATTTCCATTTAAATATAATTCGCGTAAGGCCTTTTAACCACATTGGCCCAAGGCAATCTCCTGAGTTTGTTTGTTCCAGCTTTGCCAAACAGATAGCTGAAATTGAAAAGGGCATGAAAGGACCGATAGTAAGGGTTGGCAATTTAGAAACAAAAAGAGATTTTACTGATGTGAGAGATATGGTAAAGGCTTATTGGCTTGCCCTCCAAAAAGGAGATCCAGGAGAGACATACAACATCTGTTCGGAAAAGACGACTTCAATCAAAGAGCTCCTTAATGCATTTTTAGGTATGTCTAAGAAAGATATTGAGATAAGACAAGATCCGAAAAGACTTCGACCCTCCGATGTTTCCCTTTTGTTGGGTGATTCTACAAAATTCAGGAGAAAAACAGGCTGGAAGTCGGAGATTGCTTTTGAGAAGACACTGCAAGATACCCTGGATTATTGGCGGGAAAGATTGATAAGTAGGGTGAGTGAATGAACACCATCCAAAGAATAGCTAAAAATACAGGCGTATTGCTTGTTGCCAATGTCATCAGTAGAATCCCCAGCTTTTCCCACATAATGCATACCGCTCGATATTTAGGGACGGAGGGCTTTGGGGTTTTATCCGTGTCACGAAAATTGCTGCCGGAAGCTCCACCCCTTTGCGGGTGGGGAGGATATCACAGAATATTAGGTAAGTAAAGAGGTAACTGGTAATGAAAGTTGTTATTTTATGTGGTGGCTTAGGCACTCGTCTTCGGGAAGAAACAGAGTTTCGCCCTAAACCCATGGTAGAGATTGGTGGTAAACCTATTCTATGGCATATCATGAAAATCTATGCCCATTATGGTTATAAAGATTTTATTCTTTGCCTCGGATACAAAGGTGAAACAATAAAAGAATATTTTTATAACTACGAACTCATAAACAATGATTTTACGATAGAACTTGGTGATAATAAGGATATAGAAATACATAGTGGCCATGGTGAAAAAGGCTGGCGAATTACCTTAGTTGATACAGGGGATAAAGCCCTTAAAGGTGCCAGATTGAAGCGGGTAGAAAAATATGTTGATGGTGATCAATTTATGATGACTTATGGAGATGGTGTAGCCAATGTAGATATTCATTCTCTCTTGGCCTTTCATAATGCTCACGGGAAGTTGGCAACTGTGACAGGGGTCAATCCTGCCTCACGGTTTGGTGAGTTGCAGATTAGAGGCAACCAGGTTGAAAGTTTCAGTGAAAAACCAGAAACTAGCTCAGGACTTATCAACGGTGGTTTTTTCGTTTTTAATAAAAGCATCTTTGGTTGTCTTTCACCTGACGATAACTGCGATTTGGAAATTGGCCCTTTGGAAGAAATTGCACGCAAAGGGCAACTTATGGTTTATAAACATAGAGGATTCTGGACATGCATGGATACCTTAAGAGATATGGATTATTTGAACAAGTTGTGGAATGAAAAAAAAGCTTTTTGGAAGGTTTGGTAATGAGCGGCATTTTCAACAATATCTATAAAGGAAAAACAGTCTTAGTCACTGGAGATACAGGTTTCAAAGGCTCTTGGCTTGTAATATGGTTGTTAAATCTCGGCGCAGATGTTATCGGTTACGCACTTAACCCAAAAACTAAAAGGGATAATTATGTAATCTGTAATTTGGGCGATAAAATAACTCATATTGATGGAGATATCAGAGATTACCAAACACTATTAAAAGTCTTTTTAAAATATGAGCCGGAAATAGCATTTCATCTCGCTGCCCAGTCTTTAGTTTTGGACTCATATAAAGACCCTCTTTACACTTACAGCACTAATGTGATGGGAACGGTAAATTTCTTTGAAGCTGTAAGGCGTACACCATCTGTAAAAGTAGCTATAAATATAACAAGCGATAAATGTTATGAGAATCGTGAATGGGTTTATGGCTATCGTGAAGTAGATCAAGTAGGTGGAAAAGATCCCTATAGCGCTTCAAAGGGAGCGTCTGAGATAATCACTTCTTCATACCTGCGTTCTTTTTTCAATCAAGATAATACTGCACACATCGCCTCTGTAAGAGCAGGGAATGTGATTGGTGGCGGAGATTGGGCAGACCATCGTATTTTCCCTGATTGTATGCGAGCTTTGCTTAATGATAAACCGATTGTTGTTAGAAATCCAGAAGCTGTCCGTCCCTGGCAACACATTTTGGAACCTTTAAGCGGCTATTTAATGCTTGGTTCACTTTTATACACCGAGGGGAAAGAATATTCAGGCGCTTGGAATTTTGGGCCTTTGTCTAAGAACATGGTTTCTGTGAGGCAACTTGTTGAAGAAATCATTGAACAATGGGGTAGAGGTAGATACATTGTTGAGAATGAGACAGGTAATAGCTTGGAAGCGGGCTTTCTACATCTTGATATCTCAAAGGCAGTAAATATATTGAATTGGTATCCTGTATTGGATTTTTGTCAGACCATAATGTTTTCAATAGATGAATACAGGGTTGATGATTTGTCAAGTGAAAAAGTTTTAAACCAAAGAATTGATTATATTAATAAATACATTGAATTGAGAAATAACCTTGAAAGACAATAAAATGCTTAGGTGCAGAGCTTGTGATAATGAATTGAGACAGCCTTTTTTATCGCTCGGCAACTCCCCACTTTCCAATGCTTATCTTTCTAAAGATGCTTTGAACCGAATGGAGCCCTATTATCCTTTGGATGTATATGTCTGCGAAAGATGTTTCTTGGTGCAGCTAGAAGAGTTTGAAACTGCAAAAAATATCTTCTCGTCAGACTATGCCTATTTTTCCTCTTTTTCAGAAAGTTGGCTGCAGCACTGTAAAAAATATACTCAAATGATGATTGGCCGCTTTGATTTTAACAAAGATACTTTTGTAGTAGAAATAGCAAGTAATGATGGGTATTTGTTACAATACTTTAAACAGCATAATATCCCCGTTTTAGGAATAGAACCAGCAGCAAATACCGCTAAGGCAGCAATAAAAAAAGGCATTCCTACTGATATCACATTCTTTGATACATCTTATGCAAGAAAAATGAGGGAAGTCGGTAAATTGGCCGACCTGATTATTGGCAATAATGTTCTTGCACATAATCCCAATTTGAATGATTTTGTGGAAGGATTGAAGATTGCTTTAAAACCCAATGGCATTATTACGATGGAATTTCCCCATTTGCTCAGGCTTATAGAAAGCAATCAATTTGACACGATTTATCATGAACATTTTTCGTATTTTTCTTTTTTTTTATACCGTAAGGAAGTTATTTGCTTCTCATAACCTTGGACTTTTTGATGTAGAAGAGATTCCCACACATGGGGGTCATTGCGTATCTATGGTAAGCATAAGCATGACAAATCAATAAAGGTTACTAATCGTGTAGGTGGTTTATTAGAAAAAGAGAAGTCTGCTGGTTTATTGGATTTAAAAACATATTATAATTTTAGAAGGAAAGTGGAGTCGACGAAAAGGGCATTGCTTCAGTTTTTGATTAAAGCAAAAACTGAAGGAAAGAACATGGTCGGGTATGGAGCACCTGCCAAGGGAAATACACTTCTCAATTATTGTGGGGTAAGAGCCGATTTTTTGGATTATACGGTGGATCGCAGTTCACACAAGCACAATAAGTATTTGTCTGGTACTCATATACCCATTGAACATCCCGATAAGATAAAGGAAGATAAACCAGATTATGTCTTAATTCTTCCCTGGAATATTAAAAATGAAATTATGAAGCAAATGAGTTATATTCGCGAATGGGGTGGGAAATTTGTGGTGCCTATACCGGAGGTAAAGGTGCTGTGAGATGATTTTCAAGGAAACCAAACTCAAAGGGGCTTATATTATTGAGTTAGAAGCGTTAGAAGATGAACGAGGCTTTTTTGCCCGCAGTTTTTGCCAAAAGGAGTTTAAAGAACATGGTTTAAATCCTCGTATTGTCCAGTGCAATGTTTCTTTTAGCAAAAGGGAAGGTACGCTTCGCGGGATGCATTATCAGGTAGCCCCTCATCAGGAAGTAAAAATCGTTACTTGTATAAAAGGAGCAGTGTATGACGTAATTATAGACTTACGAGCAGATTCTCCTACTTATTGTCGATGGTTTGGTGTGAAGTTGAGTGCCGAAGACTATAAGATGCTTTATGTCCCTGAAAGCTTTGCTCATGGATTTCAGACCTTACAAGACAATACAGTGGTTTTTTATCACATGTCTGAATTTTACCATCCCGAATGCGCTCATGGTGTGAGGTGGGATGATCCGGAGTTTAAGATTAGATGGCCGAATATTCATCACCGAATTGTTTCGGAAATTGATAAAAGGTGTGCGGATTTTAGCGGTATCAACATAGTGAGAGAAGACCGAAAGCAAGTTGGACAGAAGGAAGTGATGAAATGAGAGTACTGGTTACTGGAGCCACGGGTTTTATTGGTAATTATGTAGTTCGTGAATTGCTCAAGCAGGGCCATCAGGTCATGGCAACATCCAAAAATTTTGAGAAAGCTAGGATGTATGAATGGTTTTCTCAGGTACAATATATTCCTTATGATTTGAATGTTGTTCAGGAAAACCTGTTTCAATTTTTTCGGGAACCTGATGTGGGGATTCATCTTGCATGGGAAGGGTTGCCTAATTATAAAGATTTGTTTCATTTCGAGCGAAATCTTTTTACAAATTATCGTTTTTTGAAAACCCTGCTTGAGGATGGTTTAAAAAGCCTCACTGTTACTGGAACCTGTCTGGAATACGGTCTGCAGAATGGTTGTTTGTCAGAAGACACTCCAACGCAACCGACCACTCCTTACAGTCTCGCAAAAGATACACTCAGAAAATTTTTAGAGCAATTACAACAAAAATATCATTTTTTGTTTAAATGGATAAGGCTTTTTTATATGTATGGTAAAAGTCAAAATCCTAGTTCCTTATTACCTCAATTAGATAAAGCTTTAGATAGAGGTGATGACGTTTTTAATATGTCAGGAGGAGAACAATTAAGAGATTATCTATCTGTTGAAAAAGTTGCTGAATATGTAAATAAAATCTCACTTCAGAATAAAGTTCTCGGAATTATCAATTGTTGCAGTGGAAAACCAATATCTATTAGAAAATTAGTTGAAAATCGTATGAAGGAAAGAGGAAAGACCATAAAACTAAATTTAGGATATTATCCACATTCAGATTATGAGGCTATGGCATTTTGGGGAGATAACACGAAATTAAAATGTATTATAAAAAATAAATGATTCCGAATCGATAACATTCAGGAGAGAACGTGTTTAGAGGAAAGGATAAAATGAAAGCACAAATTAAAGCGAGAATAGACCTAGAAAACAGAACGAAGCTTGAGACCGTCATACCGCTTAGCGTTCCGTTTATCATCAATGTAGACCCTGCCGATTCGTGCAATTTTAAATGCAAATTTTGTCCTTCTGGGGATAGAGAGTTGATGAAAAAAGTCGGCAGAAGCTTCAAAACTATGGATTTCGAACTTTACAAAAAGATAATAGATGATATTTGCGAATTTGAAAGACCTATAAAGGTATTACGACTTTACAAAGATGGCGAGCCACTTCTACACCCCAGGTTTGCTGAAATGGTCAGGTATGCCAAAGAAAAAAAATGTTCAGAAAGAATCGACACAACAACGAATGCCTCGCTACTCAATCCAAAAAGAAACCTCGAAATTATTAAAGCGGGGCTTACTAGGATCAATATCTCTATAGAGGGTGTTAACGAAAAACAGTACTTAGATTTTTCTAATTATAAAATCGAATTTAAAAAGCTCGTTGAAAATATTCGTCATTTTTACGAAAATAGAAAAGATTGCGAAATGATTATAAAAATCAACGGTGATACATTATCTGATGATGACAAAAATAAATTTTACGATATCTTTGGTAATATAGCTGACGGCGTGTATATTGAACATATTATGTCGTGCTGGCCGGAATTTGAGTTAAAGGGGATTGAAGTCAATCCAGAGTTTGGACTATATGGACAAGAGATAAAAGAGGTTCAAGTTTGTCCTTATGTCTTCTATTCTTTTCCAATCAATTCTGACGGTTCGGCAAGTGCATGTTTTCTTGACTGGTCTAGAAAACTCATTATCGGTGATGTTAAAAACGAAAGCGTCAAAAATATTTGGAATGGAGAAAAGCTCTTGAACTTACAAAAAATGTTTTTAAAGAAAAAAAGGAAAGAACATCCCATATGTTGCAATTGCGGTCAAATGTCACACGGATTGCCTGATGATATCGATGCTTACGCAGAAGAACTATTAAAAAAGCTAATTAAAAAAAATGAAGGAAAATAAATTGGTTAGGTGTCCAATCTGCAACTCTGATAAAGCAAAAGGCCTGCTGGATCTTAATTGTGGCAACCTAGACGGTTCCGCGCTTTATCGATCTGTAAAAATAAACGCGTGTAAGGAATGCGGCCATATTTACAATGGATTGTCTTTGAATGAAATTAACGATCTTAAGAAATATTATAATGAAGAATATGTACCGATTAACATTGGCGCAACGTATAAAACTGGTAATATGCCCGGGGATGATAGTTTTTTTGCATCTAAACGATATAACCAATTGTATAATTTCATTTCTTCTTATCTTGTTAGTAATTTCAGAATATTGGACGTTGGTTGCGCTATGGGTGGTTTTTTAGATTATTTATATAAAAAAGGACTAAACAATCTTTCTGGTATCGATTTAGCAAAAAATTTCGTGAATCACGCAAACCAAAAAGGTAAATATAATATTAAAATTGGCAGTGCGGAATCAATTCCTTTTGATGATAATTCATTTGATGTATTGGTAATCAATCAAGTTATTGAGCATTTAGTGGAACCCCAAAAAGCCTTTAGGGAAGCGAGGAGGGTTTTAGTTGATGGTGGTATACTTTACGTGGGTGTTCCAGATGCATTAAGGTATGGCGAGACGTGTTCCTTTGACTTTTATTGGTTTATTATAAGAGAACATCTGCAGCATTTTGATATTGAGCACTTAAAGCTATTGGCCCAAATGGAGGGTTTTGAATTATTGGGTTTTAGCGAAAGTGAAAATCTTATATTGAGCGAGGAGTTAGCACTGCCGAATTTAAATGTTGTTTTTCGTTTGAGAGGTAAAAAAAATAAAATACATATTACAACAAATTACTTTAATCTAAAAAAAAGAATTGAAAAATATATAACCAACGGTATGGAAGGAATGAATGAAAAAAGAATGATTATTAATAGGCTGATTGCTTCGAAAAAACCAATATATGTTTGGGGAATAGGAGCGGAGTTTCTATATATGTATGAATCTATTGGATTAAAAAATTGTAAGTTAACCGGCCTGATTGATATAAATCCATATAAGCAAAATACATTTTCAGTTGATGGTAAAAGAATAATGGATAAATCTATATTAGAAACAGCAACAACGAATTCAGTTTTAATAATAACCGCGATTGCGTATACCAAACAAATTAAGACTTTGCTCTTGGAAATCGGTTATTGTGGACAAATTGTAGGGGTTTGAACAAACTATGCAAAAAGATATAGCAAAAAAAATACTTCATATTACTCCGCACCTTGGCGCCGGCGTCGGCACAGTAGTTTTGAATTATCTTTCAAAAGTTAAAGATGGCCGCTCTTTTATGCATAGAGCCATTTGTCTTGATTATGCAAATCAAAATGCTATTGAAGTCGCTAAAAATGCCGGTTTTCCGTTGTCTGACAATATGTCAAAGAAAAAATCTGAAGTGCTTGGCTTAATAGCCGATTCCGACATTGTGCTTATTCATTGGTGGAACCACCCTCTACTTTATGATTTTTTGGTGCGTGAACAGTTGCCTGCAAGCCGAGTGATTATTTGGAGTCATATAGCAGGTTCTCCTCCGCCGAACAATTTTACAGATAAAATTCTTAGATACCCCGATATATTTGTTTTTACCACACCTCTGAGCCATAAAGTCAAAGACGTACAGAATCTTTCCGATGAATATAAGAAATATTTGCGCGACGTTTGGTCTACTGGCGGCGTAGACCGTATTAAATCGCTCAAACTAAAAAGACATGCTGGATTTAATATTGGATACATCGGTAATGTCGATTATGCTAAAATGTACCCAGATTTTTTAAATATCTGCAATCGGGTCGATATCCCAAATGTAAATTTTGTTATTGTTGGCGGACCAAATGAAAAACAAATGGAGCAAGAGGCAGAACGCCTCGGTATCGGGGGGAAATTTAATTTTACCGGATTTGTGCCAGAGATAAAAAAATGGGAGTACTTATCGTTATTTGATATTTTTGGTTATCCCCTTGCTCCACATCATTATGGTACCTGCGATCAGGTATTACAAGAAAGCATGGCGGCTGGAGTTGTTCCAGTTGTATTGGCAAATCCGATGGAAAGTTACATGGTCAAAGACGGGGTAACGGGAATTGTTGCAAAAGATAAAGATGAGTATATCAAAGCGTTACAAGATTTGTATCACAATCGTGAGTTAAGGAATTCTTTGTCAAAAAATGCCAAGAAATACGCAATTCATAAATTTTCTTTGGAAAAGATGGTAAATGAATGGGATAACATCTTTAATGAAGCGTTGAGTTTCCCAAAAACTGTCAGAAAATGGAAAATAAATAAAAAGATCAAGGATATATCACCTAAAGATATATTTTTGGAATCACTTAGTCATCATGGAAAAGATTTTGTTTCTTACTGCAATGCAGAAAGTGATGAAGAGAAGAAAAGCGCAATAGAAAAAATAAAAAAGCTGGCTGAATCAGCTAACTGGCAGTCAAAAACGAAAAGTACGGTACGTCATTATAATTATTTCTTTCCTGATGATGGGTATCTTTCTTTTTGGAGTGGACTGATGAAGGATGTTTAGTTTAAAATAAAATAAAAAGGGTAAAGTTATGAAAAAAAATCCAATAAAACAATTTCGACTTGAAGCAATTGAAAGAACGAAGTTATATAAAAAAAATAAAGCTCTTCAAGAGATCTCTCAAAATTTCCTCGAACAACTTGTTAATGAAAAATATGTGTATAATTTTTTTTGGCTTGGAGTACCTATTATTCAATTGCCGCAGAATTTGCAGGCCATACAAGAAATTATCTGGGAGGTTAAGCCTGATCTTATTATTGAGACAGGCATAGCATACGGTGGCTCTATTATCTTTAGTGCTTCTATGATGGCACTTTTGGAAGTGTGTGGCGAAATAGAGAAAGGCGATGTGATAGGAATAGATATCGATATCCGTCCTCACAATAAAGAAGCAATCCTTGCCCATCCAATGAGTAAAAAAATTACTATGCTTGAAGGCTCAAGTATAGATGAAGAGATAATAGAAAAGGTCAGAGAGTTTGCAAAAGCCAAAGAAAGAGTACTCGTCTGCCTAGATAGCAATCATAGTCATGAGCATGTCCTGGCAGAGCTAAGAGCGTATGCTCCACTTGTAAGCACAGGAAGCTATATTGTGGTTGGAGATACCGGTATTGAGGACCTACCTGAGGGAACAACATCTGATCGCCCCTGGGGCAAAGGAAATAACCCAAAGACCGCAGTTTGGGAGTATCTGAAAGAAAACAGTAACTTTGAGATAGATAAGATGATTGATTCAAAACTTATACTTACAGGTTCGCCTGACGGGTATTTGAAGAGAATTAAGTGATGTCGAGACTTTCTAAAAATGTTCTTTACAATTTATTTGGTCAAGGACTTCTCCTGGTTCTGAGCTTCATCTCCGTCAAATACATCTTCAAGCAGTTGGGAGAGGATGCGCTTGGTATCATCTATTTTACCGCTATGATGAATGCCATCCTCTGCGCGGTACTTGAAATGGGAATATGTTCTACCACGGTCCGAGAAGTTTCTGCTCACTTCGAATCGGAACCTGAGTACATCAGAAACCTGATCCGCACATTTTCACTTTTTTATTGGGCTGTCTATGCCTTGCTTGGAGTGACGATTTTTTTTCTGGCGCCTGTTCTGGTAGAAAAGTGGATTAATCTAAAAACGATGGAACCGGCAACAGCGATATATATCTTGCGTATTTTGGGTATTGCTTCGCTTGTGGCTCTGCCAAAATCTTTTTATGTTAGTTTGTTTCGCGGTTTGCAGCGAATGGAGTTTAACAACTTCATTGATGTTATTACTACCGGATTACAGCAGCTTGGCACCATTTTAATTTTGAGTTTTGGAGGAAGTTTATTTTTTGTTGTTTATTGGTTCGCGGCTTGCTATATTCTTAGGGTACTTATCTATTTTATTGTTTCTGCTCGCTTCTTTTCTTTTTCAGCGCTTATCCCGGGATATTCTTTTATTGTGGTAAAGAGAAATTTGAGATTTGCTTCGAGGATGATGGCCGTTTCAATTCTTGCCACCATACACATGCAAGCTGATAAGTTGATTATTAGCAAACTATTGTCGATTGGTGTAGTTGGCTACTATGGCGTTGCTTATAGCAGCGCCTCTAAGGGAGCATTAATCACGGGCGCTGTTTCTCAGGCATCTTATCCTTCATTTTCTGCTTTATTTAAAACAGGGGATCGAACCCGTTTACTATCACAATACCGAAAACTTCAAGACCTTGTTTGTTTTTCTATTGTGCCATTATTTGCTGCCATTCCCTTTGCAGTATTACCATTATTTACTTATATTCTAAATGAAGAAATTGCCCATTTATTACTATTGCCAGTAACACTTCTCTCGATAGGATTTTATATGAATGGAACTTCGACTATTCCCTATATTTTTTCACTTGCTGTTGGTAAACCAGAGATAGCAGTGAAAGTGAATTTTTATGCACTTTTTGTTGTGGTTCCGGTAACGGTGATCTTAATTTATTTTTTTGGTTTAACAGGGGCAGGACTATCGTGGATTTTTTATCACATTTTTGGTTATTTCTATGGCGTACCGAAGGTATGCCGTGAATGTATAGAAATTCCGGTATGGGAATGGTATTGGCATGTGCTTAGAATTTTTGCTCTCGCAGGCATAACTTATGGTGTGGCATGGTTCATCCTGGGAGAAATCGGCAACCGTTCAATTCTTTCATTGGCTTCGGCCTATGTAGGTGCATCGATTGTTTTTCTGATAGGCAGTTATTTTATGATTGGAGAAGAACTTAAAGAGACGATTTCCAGGCTTTTCCAAGCGCTGAAGGTAAGAATTATGGAGTTCGTATAGATGAATGATACAGCACCCTTAATTACCACAATTATTCCTACGTACCGTCGTCCAAAGCTATTGCGACGGGCCATTCGCAGCGTATTGAACCAGACTTATCCCCACTTTCAGGTGTGTGTTTATGACAACGCTTCAGGTGACGAAACGGCTTCCGTTGTTGGTGAGATAGCAAAAATGGATTCTCGAGTCAAATATCATTGCCATCCTGAGAATATCGGTGCGGCAAAGAATTTCATCTATGGAATGGAGCACGTTGAAACTCCATTTTTCTCACTTCTTTCTGACGACGATATTCTCTTACCTGAGTTTTACCAAACAGCAATGGACGGTTTTAACAAGTTCCCAGGTGCAATATTTTCTGCAGGTGCAACTATCCATATGACTGATAAGGGGAAGATTTCCGGTATTCCTTTATTGTTATGGCAAAGAGATGGGTACTACATTCCGCCTGATGGTCTATTTGAAATGTTAGAAAAAGGGCATCCGGAATGGACCGCTATTCTTTTCCGCAAAGAGATCATCGAAAAGATTGGCGGTCTGGACCAGGATGTAGATGGGCCATTAGATCTCGACTTTGAATTACGCGTTGCAGCGCGTTTCCCTTTTGCTATTTCCCAAAAACTGTGTGCTATTTTCGTGCGCCATCCTCCATCTTCTGGTGCATTGGCAGATTTCGACTCTGTATGGCTTGGTTGGCTTAAGATGATTCGCAACTTGACAGAAGATAAACGGATTCCATTAGATGTCAGAATCCGTGCCGAATACATATTGACAAAAGGGCCTAAACGAATGTTATTTTGGGTTGGGATTCAATTTATTAAACAAAGGGACTTTGAAAATACTTCCAAAGCAGTAGATGTCCTTCGTAACTATTACCATCTGAAAACAAAACCGTTCATTCTTTGCACTACAGCAAAGTTTCGTGAGCACTTTCCACCGGGTTATTATCTTCTTGTCTGTTTAAGTAGAATTTGTAGTTTCCCTAACCGTGCCAAATGCAAGCAGTTACAGAAACAGTTTGGGCATTATGCTTCATTGCTTGAAATGTAATGGCTTGGAATTCATCTGCGATTTAGAGGGCGGAATAACTTACCAGTATGAAAATTTTAGTTGTGACTCATATATTTCCACCATTGGTGGCGTAAAGACAAGTCCTATTCTGCGGTAGTATAAAATAAGAAGGCAAGTCATGAATTAAGAGGCAGCGATATACTGCCCAGCAAAAGCTCGAT
>SDBU01005782.1_pt1 | contig 14702 bp, 20 predicted proteins | sample 2277071 | NCBI WGS metagenome assembly SDBU01 (sample SAMN10397929, study PRJNA504765) | marine sediment metagenome | isolation source: marine sediment core GS08_GC12, 126 cmbsf | place: Arctic Ocean: Gakkel Ridge, Loki's castle | collected 2008
AACGCATAAAATCCTTCGAGGATGCTTTCGCCTTCTCCGGAGAGAGTTCGGACGATCCATTGTCCAACTGGACTGCGCTGGAAGCCGAAGTAATCCAGCGCGCCGGCAACTATCAAACCACCAGCAAAGCCTGAAGCCGTGAATTTCAGTAATTCTCCAAATTCTTCTTCAGGCTCTTCCACGCTTTGTTTTTCTTTGTCTTCCATTAACTTTCCGCCATCAACCCTGCCTGCCAAAAAGATCTGTCAGGCTTTCAGCAAGATCGGCGATGTGCCCCTTTGAAACGATATCGGGAGTGAGTCCCAGACTTATGGTTGCCTCAGCCGTGGCCGGGCCAACAGCAGCAATGGTCACCCCTGTGAGGTGGACACGAAGATCGATGCCCAGGTCATCAGTCGCCTTGACAAGAAACCGCGCGGCAGTCGGATTTGCCAGGGCCAACACGTCTAGCTTCCGGCCAAAAACCTTCTTCCCCTCCTCTGCAGTAGCTTCAACCAGCATCCGATAACCCACCACCTCGCTTACCTCACCCCCTAGTCTAGTTAGCCTTTCCGGAAGACTTCGGGATGCCCCCTCCACCCTTATAAGCAAGAAGTTTGAGCCGTTGATGTCCCTAAGCTGCTCTGTGACCCCCTCGGCCGTATGCACCTTTGGAACATAGGCTGCCTCAATGCCTTCTTTTTTCAGGACAGAGTATGCCCCGTGACCTATAGCCCCGATCCTCGTCTCTGTGATCGCTTCCTTGCCAGGGCCCAAAGTGTTCAGCCGATCAAGGAAGTTCACAACGCAGTTGCTGCCGGAAAAGATGATCCAGTCGAAAGTTTTGAGTTGCTGAATTGTTCTATCTATCGGGCCATAGTCTGTCGGCGGGGCAACCCTGAGGCCAGGAAACTCCACTACCTCTGCCCCTTTTCTCTGTAACATCAGGAGGAGAGGATTGACCTCAGGCCTAGCCGGTGGAATCAATATGCGCTTACCGGTTAAGGGCGTTTCCGTGGGTGTCAAGGTGTCTCTTCTTCTCCGATTATATTGATTTGAAAAAAACGATCAGCCATAGCAGTAAAACACCCCATAAAACTATTTTGACAGTTAACACTAATATAAAGAATTGAGGATCATCCTGGATGAGTACATTCTTTCTGTAATATCTTATATTCTGAATGTAATAGACGGCCAAAACTAGATATGAAGCAATACTCGGCCAAAATAATGGCTGATCAGAACCATAGAAATCAATAGCATATATGAATAAGACCAACAAAAAGGATATTGCGTATGGAAAACAACATTCATGCCTGTAAAAACGATATATTTTTCTCAGTGTTGTCATGAGGCACTGCCGCCATGCTTTGGAGGGATTGTTTGCGGTCCTGCGAGAGACCGTGTGGATTAGTCTGAATGCGGAACCGGTCGTCTCATCTTCTTTAAGTCGCCTCGGCGGCGCTTCGCCTCCAACCGGCGTCTCTTTGATGCGAGTGTCGGCCTTACCCTACGGCGGGTTTTTGGTTTTTCGGCCGCCCTGCGGATTAACTGAACAAGCCGGTTGATCGCGTCTTGGCGGTTTCTTTCCTGCGTGCGAAACCGCCGAGCATCAATAATGAGTATGCCGTCATCCGTAACCCGCCTGCCTGCGAGACGAATCAGACGCTCGCGAACGTCTATGGGCAAGGAGGCAGACTTGTCAACATCGAAACGGAGTTGCACGGCCGTGGCTGTCTTGTTGACATTCTGCCCGCCTGGTCCTCCAGCGCGAATGAATTCCTCATGGATTTCGCTCTCGTCAATCGCTATTGTGGCCGTGATCTGAATCATGCCTCAGGCCGATCAAAGTAAAACTTGGGCGCTAAATCGCTTTCGCTTTTCGCAATAAACTAGCAATAGACTGCGCTAATTCAGCATATCCCCGGGAATTTGGATGAATCATGTCATTCTTGAGTGAACCGGTTGACAGGATGTCGGCCAATATTTCCCCCTCGTAAGGAATGTCAAATTCTTGGGCGATTTCCTCATAGAACCCAGCAACCGGCACAGACAAGCCGGGCTTTGGAACACCAATCAGTGCCACATCGATGCCTCTTTTATTGGCCATCCTTATCATCGCCCTCACGTTGTCGGCTGCCTGCTTTTCACCGGTCCTTCGCAGTAGATCGTTTCCACCATGACATAGAATTAGCAACGCCGGCTGGTGCTTATCCAAGAATTCCGGCAACCGCGCCAAACCCTGACTAGTAACCTCTCCTGGTACCCCAGCATTGATCACCTTGCGATGGATCAACCCTTCAAGCACGGCAGGATAACTCTCTGCTGTGCTTGCACCTGTGCCATATGTCAGACTGTTGCCAAAGGCCAGCACTACTGCATTACTATCAAGGGGAGAAACACTCGGGACGCCGTTGCCACATGCAGTGGGTAATAGGATGAGAAGAACATAACAAAGACGCCTTAAATGGCTGGAACTTGTAATTGAAACGCGCATTTCTTGTTGTCAGGCTTTCACTTCACCCTAACGCTGCAAAAGCCGAGGGTGCTGTAGATCCAAGGCGTCCAAGGGTGAGGCAGTATAGTAGGCTACGCCGAACCCTTGGCAACGCAGGAGATGCAGTATCATCGGCTTTCCCGAGGGGTAAACAACATGGCTGTTTTTCTAGTTTTCTGGATATCGCCCGCAGTGAATTCCACAAAATTGTTCAAATATCTCGCGGAGAAAGGCTCTTGTTGGTTTTTACAACTTTTTGCCATGTTGTTCATGCAACCACAGGGTTCAATGTCTTGATAGGAGCATTGGTACCGGTTACTCGTCGACTGTCAAGGCTGGGCGGACCTTGAAAACGGTCTCCTTGCGGATCTTGACGGTGCCCGGCTTTGCTCCCCGGGGTTTGGTGACGTATCGTGCTCGTGTCCCTGAGACTGCCACAACGCCACCGGTTCTGGCCTTACTGTGATAAGCAGCTATGGCTGCGGCGCGCTTGAGGGTTTGGCGATCAGGCTCCTCGTCAGGCTTGGCACGGAGAATCACGTGACTTCCCGACATACCGCGCACGTGAAACCACCAGTCGTTAGGCTTCGCAATCTCAAGGCTCACGTGGTCGTTGTCTGCCTCAGTCTTACCGGCCAGTACCATCCAACCGCCCGCAAGTTCGTACTCATGGACGCGGACTTGTTTTCGCTCGATTTTAGGATCCTCTTTCGGCATGAGATTGTTCGTTGTGGCGTGAAACAATACCTGTTGGCGGAAAATACCGGCCAAATAAGTGAGGCAGTCCTCACTCAAACATGATCTATTGTCTAATGTTCTTTCAACGCCTCCTCATCAAGGGCCCTCACCCTTGCGTCTTCCGCCTCCTTGGTGGACCGGGCTTTGTTCAAAGGGGTTCGAATCCTTTTGACAATGGCGTCTGCTGCTTCATCGGTCATCTGTTCAATCTTTCCCTTCTCTGGTTCAGCCTCTTCTTCTTTAGAACAAGCGGAAAGGCCGATGCAGAAGAAAAGCAGTACCACTGCAGAATATGTTAGTAGTCTCTTCACAATACCCCCTTTCGCAGATAGATTATCTGCCTTACCCAAATCCAACTGCCGGGTTGTCCCCTAAGTCCAGCGCTCAAGCTCATCTGTATCCAGAAACAGAGGTCGCAGAGATGCAATTAGAGGTTATCAATAACCCTTTTTAGTTTAGCCTGCACCTCTTCAGCAATACCCCGCAGATTCGGATTCTTAACGGCCTGCATGGATGCAATCGGGTCTATCGCCGACACCTCCACATTCCCTTCTTCATTTTCTTGCACAACCACGTTACAGGGCAACATCGTTCCGATCTTGTCTTCTGCTTGGAGGGCCTGATAGGCAAAAGGGGGATTACATGCACCAAGAATTCTGTAGTTCTTGAAATCCACATTGAGTTTCTTTTTCAAGGTCGCCCTGACATCTATGTCTGTCAGAATTCCAAAGCCTTCCTTCTTAAGTTCCTCAATGACTCTGTTAACCGCTTCCTCGAACCCAATTTCCAATGTTTTCCCAAAATAGTAACTCATAAAACCGGTCCTCCCTCAATGCTATCTTCGCGGCAATCCTGTATAGATGTTCTAACATGGAAGTCCAACAGCGCCATTCACCGAGTTATAGTGGTTGTGAAAAATATGTTCCGTTTGCGGCAATCTTTATAACTGGTCCAAAACGGAACATATTTCTGCGAACTACTCTAACCCCTTCTTTTCTCAATCTTCTCCAGCGCTTCCTTTGCAGCTTCTTTGACTTCAGCATGGTATGCACCGCCCAAGATCATCTCCACCCTTTGGACGACTCGATGATCTCCTGATTCTCCCAAGACATGCATAATGTCGCCCTTCACCGGATCTTCGACGTGGAAAAAGCGTTCCCAGAGCGGATCAATCACCTGGGCCGCCAGTTGTGGGTTGCGGCAAGTTATCTCTTCCATGGTCACCATCGCTCCCAGACGGACAGGCCATTTGCTATGTATCAAAAGATCAAGAAATGAGGGGAAAATCTCCTCATTATCGAGCATCATTTGCGCAAGCCGGGCAGCATTCCCTTCCTTCAACATTCTCTCAAGAGATAAAGCGCTGAGCTTGGCGGGGTCACGGTTTGTCATAATCTCTACGACTTCTTCCAGCCGAAATGAACCCGTCCAACGAAACTGTTCGTCTAGTAGAAGAGTCGGGACAGACCGTATCTGATTTGATTGAGCCATCTCTGGAAAGAGGGAGCAGTCCACGATTGTGAGCCGTATGAATTCATTTACCGTAAGCAGGGGGGTTATATGCCGGACCGTCTGGGGACAAAAAGGGCATTGCTGAGAAACGTACAGCCTCAGCAAGGCCGGCAGCTCGATCTTTTGAAGGTGATCCTGTACAGACATCGATATGCTCGAAGCCTTCTGGTCAGAAACAGATAGTGCTTCCAGAAAAGGCCCCAGTTCTGTACCAAGTGGAATTGCGTGGTACCGCAAGGCATGGCCGACCTGGATAGCCGGAGCCTCGTTCGGTTCACCTTCCTCTTGGGCAACTTGAATTCTGGGGGCAAGGCGGGTGAGGTTTTCACAGAAGCCCAAGAACTCCCTGCTTCGTTGGTCTTCTGTCACAAGCAAACTAATCTGAATACTACTGGACAGTTCGCTATTCCATTCCCTGATTCGCCTCTCTTCCTCGGATGTCATTATCACTCCATATCCACTCCAGCCCTATTTCTCGCCTGTGACATCTGCCACCCAACTCAGCGCGGCAGATACCGTTGGAAATCCTATGGTGCTTGTGAGCAAAATGATGGCATGGAATATTTCGTCTGGCTTTGCACCGGCTTCCAGGGCTCTTTTCGCATGACTATGAACACCGCCTTCGGAACGTAAAGCTGCTGCTGCTGCTAACTGAACCAGATGTGCAGTCTTTTCATCCAACGGTCCCTCCTGCCTCACGGCTTTGCCGAGCTCCTTAACGGCAGTCATGAATTTCGGATGTCTTTTTTCAAGTGTAGTATACCATGTGGGTAGCTCTTTGTCAGACATGGCATTCCACCTCCTTTCATATATGTTGAGTTACGTGCCGGGTTCGTCCTCCGGTGTGATTTCGTCGGCTTTTCCTTGTCCGAAGAGACGCCCGAGGAAGGTGAATACTTTTTTGATGCTCCGCCACAGCTTAGGCAGCAGCCAAATCATCAGCACAATGAAAGCGATCAACAAAACGATAAACAGCCACGGATAGTGCAGGGCGGTCCAGAGACCGGCGATCACTATAAAGTCTTCGACAAGTGAAGCTACCCAGTTACTTACGGGCTCGGGCGAGGCGTTTATTATCACTCTTGTACCTGACTTGGTCGCATGAGTGCCTGCCGCCATTCCGCCACCCACGATAGCAGCTGCCAGGACAATCGCCGGGTTTACGTCACCCACTGCACCCGCTGCCAGCAGCGCCCCCGCGGGAATGCGAATGAACGTGTGCAGCGCATCCCAGCCCGTATCAACCCCAGGTATTTTGTCGATGACAAATTCCACAACGAACATGAAACCCGATGCAGCTATTACAACAGGATTTGCAAGGATTTGCAGGTCGGGCGGCAGGACCATGTTACCCGTGTTTCCAAGCAGCCCTAGTATCAGGATCGCCGCATAGAGATTAATTCCGCTGGCCCATGCCACACCCATTGTGAGAGCTATCGTACTCGCTATTTGGTCAAGTGGTCCCATCTTCTCCTCACACCTCCGTCAAAAGTCTACATTGCGACCCGCATACTCCCCTACACATCCATTTCCGAGCGACGTTGCCAATGCTCCATTGCGTTTGCGTAATAGGAAAGGATGTCCAGTGATTTCGAGTCCGCACTGAACAACCCATCCGATTCAATGACTACTCGTCTCAACCTGAGCATATTAAAGGCTGTTGTCACAGACAACTCAGCACCTCTTGTTGGGATATGAACAGGCGCTCCTTGCGCTTGCAGTTTTTCAATCAAACCATGTACACGGGCCATGATGGCATCTTCCGGTTTGTACCGTAAATCTTGTCGCTGTATATCTCTAAAGCTTGTACTCGAAAGTGTCCATGCTGAAGTCTTATCGTCATGTTTTAAGGCCCACGAAGTGGTAAAGAGTTTTCGGTTAATGTCATATCCAGCGCGAATAAGTAGCCTATTGACATGGATGGCAGGGTTTGTCCTTACAATTGTCGGGGGAGCATATGCCTTGATTATGGCAGATTGGTCGACCCTTGTACGAATGTATTTGAGTGCTTCTTCCGTCGTTCGTGGCACACCGATTCCCGTCTCAACTGACGTTGCCAAATCCTTCATAATGGTAGTTATTTCAGCCCCGTCATTCTCTTCTATCTTCCCACCGCAGCCGACCAATGACACAACCAGGATAAATGCCATGAGCAGCCTTCCCATTTTTCAGATCTCCTTTTTATTATTCATTACGGTTGTAGTGTCACTCACTGTTAAAATGGCTGATCTCCCGTTTCGCCAAGATTCATTATCACAAGAACGCTATAGTCACCCCAGAAAATATGTTCCGTTTTCACCGAGGTCGTTGACAGCGGCACGCCTGATGCCATGGCCGCTGCACTGGATGAAGAGGAAACGTTTCGGAAAATGGTGAACTTAAAGGGGGGGCTGCGTCCGCATCCCGTTCTCCCCTCAGATTTCTACTTCTCCATGGGAAGAATCTCAACCGGCACAGATACTTTCTCTCTGAAGTGTTCGGCATCAGCCGGCGAGCCGATTCCACCGCCCACGTGCATGGGGATGGCTATTTGGGGCTGGATCGTTGCGGCCGCCGCTACGGCTTCGTCGGCAGTCATAACATAAATGCCGCTCACCGGCAGCAAGGCGATATCAGTGGCGATGGCCCCCATTTCGGGGATGTGGTCGGTATCACCGGCGTGATAGATACGCACCCCTTCGACGGTGATCACGAATCCCACATGGCCTGACTCTTTGGGATGGAAGGGCACGCCCGGGCTGCGGAACTTGTTCACGTTGTATGCCGGCACAGCATTGATCAAGATGCCTTTAACCGTGACCTTGTCCCCCGGCTTGACCACTTCTATTTGACCTGAGAGCTTGGCCGCTGCTGCTGCGATGGTCACGATCACAGTATCTTCTTTCCGGACTTTGGCAACATCTTTCGGAGAGCAGTGATCCCGATGATCGTGGGTGACTAAGATCAGATCAGCCTTGGGGCCTCCCTCGATATTCCAGGGATCGATGTAGATCACGAGCCCGCCGCCCTCAATGCGAAAACTATCATGGCCCAGCCAATGCATCTTCGACAACATCTGCCTGGCCTCCATTTTTGCATCCGCCTGGGGCGGAGAAAACCGCGACTCCCCCCAGCCGAAAATCGCCAATAGCAGCACCAGAAGAGCACATAGAGCAATGCCCGGCCGACGAATCCTAGATACAGTTTGCCTCTCCATAAAGACCTCCCTCTGCGTTCAACATTGCGATAATGTGGATTGTTGCATTAAGATCAAACCAAATCAAGACTTTTGAGACACCTGACTATACGCTTAAAGCTCCGCTTAATATCATTGTCAAGTCCCACGGATATCCTTATCAGCCCGTCACTCAAACCCAACTTCTCCTGCTCTTTTTTAGGGATCTCAGAGGCCGTACTGCTGCTTGGTGAAGTAAACAAGGTCTTGAAATATCCAAGGCTGACAGCCAGGTAACCAACCTTTTCTTCCTGCATCTTCGTCATCAAATTGTCGGCATTCTCCTTGTTCCCCACATCCACAGCCAGCATGCCTCCGAAGCCGAAGCCGGGATTCATTATTTCTTTGATCAGTTCATGTTGGCCGTGCGACGGCAACCCGGGATAGAACACCTTGAAGCCAAGTTTCTCGAATTGCTTTGAAACATAAAGCGCATTCTTACTGTGTTTTTGAATTCGAATGTGCAAGGTATGGAGGTTTTTTAGAATGCCGGCCGCTCGATAGCTATCCAGCACAGGCCCCAACAGCATTGACGCGCCCCCATTAATGTCGGTTAATTCATTAATGAATTCAATATTTGAGCAGATGCAACCTGCAACGCAATCACTGGTACCATTGATGAATTTCGTTAAACTGTGAATGACCACATCTGCCCCCAAACGTAAGGGTGAGATGATCATCGGACTAAACGTATTGTCAATAACCAGCTTGATTCCATGTTGATCAGCGATCTTGCTCAATTGGGGAACATCAGCAATCTCCATCAGAGGATTACTTATTGATTCGCAAAAAATCAATCTAGTGCGTTTTGACAAGGCCTTCTTGATCGCATTTGTATCCGACATGTTGACGAAGCGCACCTTTATGCCAAATCTCGGCAGGAAATTCTTGAAAAGGGCATAAGTACCGCCATAGATGGTTCGACTTGAAATCATCTCATCACCCGCACGACAGATTTGCAGGACCGTGTTGCTGATGGCGGCCATGCCAGAGGCGGTTACAAGTGCTGATTCGCTGGACTCAAGTTCGGCCAGCGCTGCGGAAAGATATTTATTTATCGGGTTCCAATGCCTGGAGTAGAGGAAGCATCCTTCGATTTCATGCTCGAATAGTTCCTTCATTGTGTCTGGACTCATGAAAGTGTAAGTCGAGGAGTCAGTGATTGACGGGTTAACGCCGCCAAACTCACCGAATACCAGCAGGTCCTGAATATTACTGCTTGGATCGAATCCCATGATCGCTGTCCTTTCTATGAAGGCATTGTTTGATTGGAACAAACATGGTGTATGATACCTGGGCTGGCCCCTATGTTTTACCTCTTTTGCGCATCAGACAAACCCAGTTTCTGGGTGGTTCCGGACTATCTGCATCGAAATGGCTTGAGTCGAGTGAAAGGATTTCAAAATACGGCTCCACTGCAATCACGATATCTCTTGCAGAACGCTGGGGTGGCCCCACTTCCCGAGGCGGCCCGTCAGTGCTGCCGATAAGGCTCAACCATAGCCCGTCTTTTCCCAAATGCCAGTCTACTTTCTCCGCCAATTGCTTCCGCTCCTCGTCGGAGTCAAAGGAGTGAAAACATCCTCGATCGAACACAAAACCAAAAGGAGCGCCAGGTACTTTATCATTCAGGAAATCAGCAACGAGAAAAGTGCAGTCGACGCCGGCATCAGAAGCTCTTTCTTCGGCCTTTTGGATGGCAAGTTCAGAAACATCAGTGGCTGTTACTTCGAAATTCTGCCGGGCAAGCCACACGGCATTGGAGCCAGCTCCACAGCCGATTTCCAGAGCCTTACAGACTGGAATCGGTCTCTTGGTCACCATATCAATTAGGTTGACATCCGGCCTGCCTATATCCCAGGGCGTGTTCCCTGTTCTGTATCGCTCTTCCCAGCGCTCCTGATCTGACATTCTACTTTACCTTAATAAAACGGCAAAAAGATTATAGTTTTTTTTCACTTGGTTCATTTGCTGGTTGCGGGTTGTTCATGACTGACTGGCTGCGTATTCGTCCAAAAGCCTACGGATCATCTTCTGATATTGAGTATGATGCGTTTTGGCTGCCTTCTTAAAGAACTCAACGCTGGCCTTGCTGAGCGAGATAGTAACTTTCACGGTTTCTTCTTTGAATGCCAGTTCCTCTGGTGATGGAAGGAAATCAGTCACTACTCTCACTTTGCCCAACGACCGATCAGGGCGTTTTGTTTTTCTCTTCATATATTCTAATCCTCAAAATCTGACCTTTTCGTCACAAAAACATCCTATCTTATATATGGTTATTTGTCAATATATTTGTATGGTCATTTCTATGGGTCGGTTGTTAATAGTGTGGGGCTGAGGTCTCGGCCGTAAGCCGCTCCCTCTCCAGGGAATGTGGATGGAATCAAGTCGCTGTTTGATGAAGATCAAACCACTTCTGATCCGCCAGAACCACGGATGTTTCGACCTGGCGTTCGGGGATTGACCAGTATTTTCTCAGCAACCGGGTCTTCTCTTCAGGGGTTACCAGTCGAAAGCCATGTTTCTCATAGAAACGAACAGCCCAGACAGCATCTGCCCAGGTACCCATGAGGAGTGGACGCGCGGTCTTCTCACGTAGCTCTGATAGTAGCCCTCCCCCTATACCCTTATTTTGTCTGGCCGTCCGGACATAGGCGTGTCTGACAAGAGTCACGTCCATAACGTCCTGGATGCCCATCACGCCGACCAATGTGCCGTCTTCTTCATATCCCCGGAATACCACACCATCATCGATTTCGTGCTGAAGCTCCTCTCTGTCCATATAAGGTACCTTCCAGCGGTCCCCGGGGATGATGCCTCTGTAGGCTTCCGCGGCCTCATTGATAATGGAATAAATGGTCTCAAAGTCGCTGCTGTCACACTGACGAATCATGCCTTCCCCTTAAATCCTCACACGGATTTTGTTCAACTTATAAACTTATGTACGCCCCCAAACCACAAAACCCCACCTCTCAGCGAGAAATAGAATCCCAACGGGGTCAGACCTACACAGGCTGTTGCCCAGATCCCTCTTTTTGCCCCTCAAAAAGCGATTATAGGGCCAATTTGAGGCCTAATTTCAAGATTATTCACTTTGATATCAGCCCCTTGGCGTGGCCCGACCCCAGTTCCACATCCAAACAGTTAGCTTGGTCCGACCCGAGGCCCCGCTCTCGGGCCTTGACATTGGCCAAATGTGTATGTATTATAGTTTTTGTACACATCGGGACTAGGAGGCAAAACTATGCGAACTAATATTGTCATAGATGACGAACTCATGAATGAGGCCATGACACTCAGCCAGCTAAAAACCAAGAAAGCTGTTGTTGAGACCGGACTTAAATTATTGGTTCAAATCAAGAAACAAGAACAAATCAAAAGCCTGCGTGGAAAACTGAAATGGGATGGTGACCTCGATGCAATGAGGTTAGATCAGTGATTATAGTCGACTCATCCGTATGGATCGATTATTTTAACGGCATTCCCACGTGGCAGACAGACTTGCTTGACAATTACCTCTCAAATGTCCCCGTCGTCATTGGGGATTTGATTCTCACAGAGGTTCTTCAGGGTTTCAGATCTAATAGGGATTACGAAACAGCCAAGACCTTCCTTAGTGCTCTTCCGTTTCGTCAAATGGGTGGATACAATGTCGCCATTCAAAGTGCCCAAAATTACCGACTCCTTCGAAAAGCTGGTGTTGCTGTACGAAAAACAATTGATATAATAATCGCGACTTTCTGTATTATAGAAGGATTAACTTTGCTCCATGATGATCGCGATTTCGATCCCATGGCATCCCATTTCCCTCTGAATACATCTACTCCACGGTAATTTCGAACTATCTATTCCCAAAAGCGATGCTCTGGGATACCAGCCGATCGTATTTCCCTAAGGTCATCTTTTTGCCCATGAAAAAGCGATTATAGGGCCAATCTGAAGCCCCATTCCAAGATCAGTCCTTTTGATATCAGCCCGTTGGCGTGGCCCGACCCCAATTCGTTGTTCAAAACTGCCGTCCTAAGGCAAAAACAAGGCCAATTTTCAAAACCTTTTGTCATCATGTCGAACAGTTCCCTTGCTCCGACCTGAGTTCGGAGTTCGCTCTTCAATTTGTGGATGGACACGGGCTACAATTTCTTATGAAGAAGCCAGGCCCTGAAAAAGGGGTTCACGAACCTGTATTCTTTTTCGTGATGAAATACGATTCTGAGTTTCAAGAGCCTGTTCAGGGCCCTTTGAACAGAAGATGCCTGGGCAATTCCCGAGTTTCTTAAGAACTCTGACGACATGGGGGCTTTACCGCCATACCTTGCCAAGGCTGTCAGCAGTTTTAGTTGCTGTTTGGTAACGATTTTAAGCGTAGTTTCATATCCTTTCAGTTCGTGGGCAAAAAGCTGTTCCAGGGCCGTGGGTATGTGTCCCTCAGAAATATTGTCCCCATAGGAGGTCGTATCCCATAATGCGCCGCAGAACTGCTGTGTGTCCCCTGGGATATTGAAGCAGATGGCAAATACCGTGTTCAGTGATTTAGCGGTTATATGTCTCTTTCCAGTTTCAAATTTCTTGATGATGAATTTCTTAAACGTTTCTTTGTCTATCGGTCCAACTTGGATCGGTACAGCCGACTTGAAGAATGCACTGCCCGGATCATTGAAAATACGGTCCATTTCATTGCGGATGCTTCCCGCAAACACATAAGGGATATCCGATTGAAACTGGACCTTGCTTCTCAGCAGTGCCAGGGCTTCGCGTGCGTCCTTCAAATTCAAAATATCCTGGAATTCGTCCAAGACGACAACTATGGGTTTCGTTTTGGAATGGTAGGACGATATGAGGTCTACAACACCAGGTATCGAATCAGGTTTTAGTTCAACTGAAGAATCTAACGAAAAAGTGGGCAAACCCGTTATCGGATCGATGGATGCAACCGGCCTTATGTGAGATAATTTCTGGAATATTCTCTCCATAAATCCCGCGGTGTGTTCCATCTCAATGATGGCCGTAATGATCCGTTTCAAAAAGTCGTCTGATGATTTGACCTCCAATAGATCCACATAGATCATTCTGGTTTTTTTCAATTTGCGGATGGTTTCGCAAATCAGTGACGTTTTGCCGGTACGCCTTTCACCTTGAATATAGACATTTTGTCCTCTCTTTATGCTGTCGGCCAGTCTTTTATCCAATTCCGGTCGGTGACAGAAGTCGGCCTTTTTTACGATTTGTCCATAATGAAACGGATTCATGAATATCCTCCATTACGCAGATTTACATTACGCAGATTTACATTACGCAATATAGTACAACGCATATCTGCATAATTCAAGAGGAATCGCTATTTTGATGTCAAAACTGCCGTCCTAAGGCAAAAACAAGGCCAATTTTCAAAACCTTTTGTCATCATGTCGAACAGTTACCTTGGTCCGAACCGAGTTTGGAAATGTGCCCTGGTATGTAGTGTCTTTTTGCCTTGACACACCGAGCATGAATGTGTATAAATACACACCGTGGACAGCCGAACAATTATCAAGATTCTCAAACAAAACGGTTGGCGCGAAGTGGCAAAAGTCGGCTCCCATTCTCAATTTCGGCATCCAGACAAAAAGGGGCGAGTTACCGTTCCGCACCCGAAAAAGGACATACCGATTGGCACGTTGAAAAGTATCGAACGCCAGTCGGGAATCAGATTCAGTTGAGGTGTAACCATGGCAAACTACATCGCGATCGTACACAAAGACCCCAAGAGCGACTTCGGCGTGTCGTTTCCAGACTTTCCGGGCTGCATTACGGCCGGCAGAAACATCGACGAAGCCAAGGACATGGCCCAAGAAGCTCTCACCCTCCATATTCAGGGCATGATTGAAGACGGAGAGCAACTGCCGGCCCCATCAAAGCTCGAAGAAATCATGGCTGATCCTGATTTCGCTGATGCTGCGGCCTATTTGGTTGTTGACGTTCCCGACGCCAAGCCCCGAACGGTCAGGGTCAATATTACTGTTCCCGAAACGACTCTTAAGCAGATTGATGCCGCGGCTAAAAAGCGCGGCATGTCAAGGTCTTCATTTCTTGTTCACGCCGCACAGAACGCTATCCAGTCCAAGCAATCAGAAGCATCTGTTTAATTCTATTCTCACGGATAACACCGCTGCTGTGAGGCACGCAGTCTTTTTCCGGCGACCTTGCCAACGGCATGTTCTACGCATTTTGTTCATTTCTTCTTCAGCCTGAACTTGATGTCGCAATTTGCGATTTCAAGTCGGCAAATTCTTCCTTGGTCAGTTGAAACACGAAATCTTCCGGGAATTTATGAATATTGCGAAGGGTAAGGGTCAGGTTTCAACGGGCCGTTGCTCAAACAAGAACTCCTTTGAGCGGTCATTAAAACGTTTTTTGCCGACAAATCTTGGCGTAGCGGAAGATCAGCGATTTCAACTGTTTGAGCCCGAAGGGCGAGTTTTGAAAGCGCCTGGAGCAAGCCTTAGATTTGTCAAAAAACGTCTTAGACAAGGCGAAAAGGGATCTGGGCAACAGCCTGTGTAGGTCTGACCCCGTTGTTTTTACTCACGGTCGATAACAGTTTCGCAGGTCTACCCAGAAATGAATTAGCTCAAACTGATCCGGTTTAACATTTTTCCTTTTGATATCCTGACGAGTCTGAAAGAGCGGTGTCAATGGGAAAGTAAAAGTGTACCAATTATGGGAAAACAAAAGTGTACCACCCCGATGGGAAACAACTTGTGCCTATGAGGGTGGAGCTATCAT
>SDBU01005783.1_pt1 | contig 14702 bp, 10 predicted proteins | sample 2277071 | NCBI WGS metagenome assembly SDBU01 (sample SAMN10397929, study PRJNA504765) | marine sediment metagenome | isolation source: marine sediment core GS08_GC12, 126 cmbsf | place: Arctic Ocean: Gakkel Ridge, Loki's castle | collected 2008
GACTATATCTTATATGGTTGGTGAAAAAAGCTATACAAAAAATATTAAAATAGACCGCCCCACTAGTTACAAAACCGGAAACAGACTTACCATTAAATATAACCCCCTGGATCCTTCCGAAATGAAAGTACATCGCGGAAAAAAGGTTAAGGTATATGAAAATATTAAGAGGGTGCTACAAACGATTAAAAATAAGAAAGTTTTATTACTTTCTGGAACTCCTATGAAAGATCAGCCCCAAGAAATTGCAGCAGTTTTAAATCTTATTTTACCACCTGATCAGGAATTACCTGTGGGAGAGGATTTTGTGAGAGAATATCTCACGAAAGAAGATGATATGTATAAAGTAAAGGAAAATAAAATAGACAAGTTGAAATCTTATTTCAAAGGACGAGTAAGTTATCTTAAATCAATGAAATCGAATATATCAAAAGTTTTTGAAGGAGCTACAATACCTCCTTTGAAATTATTTAAAGTTGTTGTTGACAATATGAGTGAATTTCAAACTAAACATTATAAAACAGCTTATTTACAAGACAAAAGAAAGGAGGATGAAGAGGAACCTGAATTAGAAGAGGAACCTGAATTAGAAGAGAAAAAAGAGGAAGAGGATATATTATACTCGTTTGGAAACAAAACTGAAAAAGCTCGGGCTGGTGTATATTCTCTCTCAAGACAAGCAAGCTTACTTGTATTTCCTGATGGAAATTATGGTAAGAAAGGTTTCGAAAAATATGTAGTAGTAAAAGAGAAGAAAAAGAAGATAAAAACTAAAAAGAAGTCCCAGGAAATACTTACATATATTCACGATTATGCACCACTTAGAAAATTCTTAAGGGATAATATACCAGTATGTGCTGCCGCCCATATCAAATATCATCAGGACAAGCAGAAAGCTCTGCTTGGTGGATAAGTAGGAAGCGAGGACAAGGCCATGTACCAGAATGTTCTGGTCGAGAAGAAACAGCGTGTTTCCGTTCTAACTTTTAATCGACCCGAAGTAATGAATGCCATTAACCTCAATAAAATAGAGAAAAAAAATGATTTACTTGACGAATGCAAGAAGATGGCGGATACGATATGTGAGGCAAGCCCAATAGCTATTGAGCAGGCAAAATATGCAATAGATCACGGACTTGATACCGACCTTCACACAGGTCTGGCTATCGAATCGCATGCATACTGGATAACAATTCCACAGCCGATCGTTTGGAAGGCCTTGCTGCTTTTCGTGAAAAGAGAAAACCGGTGTATAAGGGTAAATGATCCCTAGGTTGAGCGGTTCAGAGTTCACGGTTCACGGTTGAAAAACCATAACCGGTTCATATCAGCAGATCTGGGAAAGGTTAAAGAAAAGGAGGAAGACATGACAGCAGGTGTAAGCGATATTGGTATTTATGTCCCAAATTATTATCTCCCTCACGAGGAACTGGCAAAGGCACGGGGTATACCGGTCGAAAAATATCATATCGGCCTTGGGAATTATAATATGGCGATTATTCCAAACTGGGAGGATGCCGTGACCATGGCTGCGAATGCTGCTTTACAGCTCCTTGAGAGAAATAATATAGATCCTGATGAAATCCGACAGCTGGTGGTTAGCACCGAAAGTGGTGTAGATCATTCAAAGCCGGTGGCAAGCTTTGTCCAGGGGTTATTAAATATCGGAACTCGTTGCCGGACTTATGAAATAAAGCATGCATGTTATGGAGGTACGGCCGGATTGATTGATTCCATTGAATGGATATCCCGGCATACCAAATTTAAGCCCAAGGGAATAGTCATTATGACAGATATCGCCAAATATGGTTTCGGGACCCTGGGAGAGGCCACTCAAGGAGCGGGGGCTGTCGCTTTACTTGTGGAAACTAATCCCCGTCTTTTCTCGGTGGATACATTGCTAAATGGCATATTCTCAAAAAATGTATTCGATTTCTGGCGGCCGACCGGGCATCGCGTTCCGATTGTAGATGGACAATATTCAATAGAATGTTACCTCATGGCATTGGAAGGCGCCGTCTCTCATTTTCGGTCCAATCTTGGGCTTAAGGAAGGTGAGCTTCTGGAAAGCCTGGACTATCTTATTTACCACATGCCCTATACCAAAATGGCCAAAAAAGCGCACCGCCATTTCGTAGAAATCGAACACAAAGACTTGGATCCGGAAGGCCAGGAGGAAATTTTTGAAGAGTCCTTCAAAAAAAAGGTGGCTCCCGGCCTCAAGGGGGTTCAAGAAGTGGGAAATATTTATACAGGGTCGGTCTATATGGGCCTTGTCAGCATTCTGGAGAAAGAACGAGAAAAAGTGGAAAATAAAAAGATCGGACTATTTAGTTATGGCAGTGGCTGTGGGGCGGAATTCTTTCTCTGCCAGATGAACTCAGGAATCGGCGATATTGTTAAATCATTACGATTTCAGGAACAGTTGGACAGCAGAAAAAAAATTACATTTGAGCAGTATATACAACTCTATTCGAAAAGCGGAGAAGAGATTCTTTATTACCCGGAAGAGACCAAGGGCTTCAAAAATAAATTCACCAGGTTTGTTTTTACCGGCTTCAAAGAACACAAACGGCAATATGTATAAGAACATGGGGATGGGGGTTTAGCCCAAATTGGAATGTTGGAATGGCCTACTCCGCCGAAGTAGCTTCGGCTACGAAGGCTGGAATGGAACACTGGAATAATGGCCCGCCCTGGTGCGACTTAAGTGGTTTAGAATATTGTTGGCCGCATTTAAAAATTTAGCCATTGTAAAACGAAAACGATGACTACACGGTCTGGGCGAGGGGTTTTGGGCCTCCGGCTCGGAGAGAAATTGACGGAATGGGTTATTGGGAAAATCAAGTTGACAAACCATGAGAGAAATGAGAAATTCGGATCTACTAATTCATTTGTTAGGAAACGGATTTCCATCATTCCATTATTCCACCATTCCATTATTCCATGTGTGAGGCAAGATCACCAAGCCTCAGAAAATATCTATAATTTCAATATGTTGTAGATTTTCCGAGACGTTATATTAAGGAGTTATCCATGCCAAAACGTAGCGATATCAAAAAAGTGATGATTATCGGTTCAGGCCCAATTGTCATTGGTCAGGCCTGTGAGTTCGATTATTCCGGAACCCAGGCCTGCAAAGCGCTCAGGAAATTAGGTTATGAGATTGTACTGGTCAATTCCAATCCTGCAACTATCATGACCGATCCCGGGACGGCTGATGTCACCTACATTGAACCGCTCAACCTTCAAACCATGACCGAAATTATTGAAATTGAACAACCGGATGCCATACTCCCCAATCTTGGCGGGCAGAGTGGCCTAAATCTCACTTCGGAACTGGCCCGGACCGGTGTGCTCGAAAAACATGGTGTCCAGGTCATAGGTGTCCAGGTGGATGCCATCCAGCGGGGAGAAGACCGAATCGTATTTAAGGATACCATGAAACGTCTTGGCCTCGAAATGCCCGAAAGCGAACCGGCCTTCAGTGTCGAGGAGGCTGAAAATGTTGCCGAGGAGATTGGCTACCCGGTTGTAATCCGGCCCGCTTATACCATGGGGGGAACCGGTGGTGGTCATGTCTATAATGTGGAAGAACTGCAAATAATCGCCAGCAGGGGCCTCGCGGCAAGCCTCGTGGGACAAATATTGATTGAAGAATCTGTGCTTGGATGGGAAGAATTGGAACTCGAAGTGGTCCGAGATGCCAAGAATCAAATGATAACGGTCTGCTTCATAGAGAATGTGGATGCGATGGGTGTGCACACGGGTGATTCTTACTGTACAGCCCCTATGCTCACCATAGCTCCTGAGCTTCAAAAACGCCTTCAAAAATATTCCTATGATATTGTTGAGGCGATACAGGTCATTGGGGGCACCAATATCCAGTTTGCCCATGACCCTGAAACCGGAAAAGTGGTGGTCATAGAAATCAATCCGAGAACCTCCAGATCATCAGCGCTCGCTTCCAAGGCGACCGGCTTTCCTATCGCCCTTATCTCTTCAATGCTGGCGGGAGGAATGACATTGGACGAAATCCCTTATTGGAGGGAAGGCACCCTGGACAAATACACCCCATGGGGCGATTACGTAGTGGTCAAGTTTGCCCGCTGGGGATTTGAAAAATTTGAGGGCTCAGAAGATAAATTAGGCACACAGATGCGCGCCGTGGGCGAAGTCATGAGTATAGGGAAGACATACAAGGAGGCGTTTCAGAAATCCATTCGATCACTGGAAAATGGCCGTTACGGACTCGGCTTTGCCAAGGATTTTCATGAGAAACCCCTGGAAGAGCTCATGGATCTTTTGGCCGAGCCCTCAAGTGAAAGGCAGTTCATCATGTACGAGGCCCTGCGGAAAGGCGCTGACGTCAATACTCTCTTTGAAAAGACTTATATCAAACGGTGGTTCATTGAGCAGATGAAGGAACTGGTGGATTTGGAGGAAAAAATTCTTTCACACTCAGGGAAAAAAATCCCTGATTCCCTGTTAAAACAGGCAAAAAAGGACGGTTTTTCAGACCGGTACCTCTCCAAGCTTCTCCGGATTCCGGAAAAGGATATCAGAGAAAGACGCACATCATTGGGTGTTGTTGAAGGTTGGGAACCTGTCCCGGTGAGCGGTGTGGAAAATGCAGCCTATTATTTTTCCACATACAATGCTCCTGACAAAGTGGAGTCCAGTGAGAGGCGCAAGGTGATGGTGCTGGGTGGAGGACCCAACCGAATCGGCCAGGGGATTGAGTTTGACTATTGCTGTGCCCATGCCGCCTTTGCCCTCAAGGACGAAGGCTTTGAGTCGATTATGATCAACTGCAATCCGGAAACCGTATCCACAGATTATGATACCTCTGACAAGCTCTACTTTGAGCCTCTGACAGTGGAGGACGTCTTAAGCATTTATGAAAAGGAGAAACCGGAAGGGGTTATCGTACAGTTTGGCGGCCAGACACCGCTGAATATAGCAAACGAGCTGGCTGAGGCAGGCGTAAATATCATCGGGACCTCCCCTGATATTATCGACCTGGCTGAGGATCGTGACCGCTTCCGTCAGAAGATGCGAAAACTTGGCATACCCCAGCCGGACTCGGGGATGGCAAGCACTTTGGAAGAAGCGCTCAAGGTGGCTGAAAGAATAGGTTACCCCCTTATGGTAAGGCCTTCTTATGTACTTGGGGGCCGGGCTATGGAAGTCATTCATGATGAAGAGATGTTAAAACACTACGTTGCCGCCGCCGTAGATGTGTCCCCCGATCGTCCGATTCTTATCGATGAATTCCTGGAGAACGCCATTGAGGCCGAAGCTGACGCTATCGCCGACGGTACCGATGCCTTTGTCCCTGCCATTATGGAGCATATTGAGCTGGCAGGCATTCATTCCGGTGACTCAGCCTGTGTAATACCTCCGATTAGCATCCCTGCCAAACACCTTGATACTATCTATGAATACACCAGAAAAATTGCCATGGAACTGAATGTGGTCGGTCTGATGAACATCCAGTATGCAATAGCAAACGATACGGTCTATATCCTGGAGGCCAATCCACGGGCATCACGGACTGTCCCGATTGTCTCAAAGGTCTGCAACATTTCCATGGCACGAATTGCGACCCAGCTCATGTTGGGTAAAAAAATAGCTGATCTGGATATCAAGCCGAAAACAATTCCCCACTTCGGTGTCAAGGAAGCGGTCTTCCCGTTCAATATGTTTCCGGAGGTGGATCCGATTCTTGGCCCGGAAATGCGATCAACAGGAGAAGTGCTTGGTCTTGCCAACAACTTTGGTCTCGCTTTTTACAAGGCCCAGGAAGCTGCCCAACAGACGCTTCCCTCTGAGGGGACAGTTCTTATAACTGTATCTAAAATGGATAGGCCCGCAGTCCTGGAAGTTGCGACTCAATTTAATAAATTGGGATTTAATATAAAGGCAACGAACGGCACCCATAAATTCCTGGCGGAAAATGGCATTAACTCTGATTCGATCTCAAAGATGCATGAAGGACGACCAAACATTGTGGATAGTATCAAAAACGAGGAAATTCATCTTATCATAAATACACCAAGCGGAAAGCTCAGCAAACACGATGATTCTTATATCCGGAAAGCTGCGATTAAATATAAAGTACCCTATATCACCACGTTGGCTGCAGCCGTAGCTGCCGCAAGAGGCATCGGGTCTTTCCAAAAAGGGCACGGGAAACCTAAATCCCTCCAAAGCTACCATGCGGATATAAAATGAGCCTCTTTTATCATTAACTAGCCCCCATCCCTTTTTTAACAAAACGACCTTAAAACAAATTCATCTGCGCATCCTTTTCTTTTTGCTTTCCGATTTTTTTAAGAAGACGGCTTATCTCTCTCTTTTTACCCAGTTTTTTCCATAGAGCCATGGCCTTATCAAATTCTTTCATTCTTTCATAGATCCTGGCTATCCCTTGATTATCACCAACTTTTCTGTAACAGCGGATCGCGTCTTGGTAATATTTCCCTTCCCGATACACCCTTGCCGCAAACACATCCTCGCCGACATCTTCATAGATTCGCGCCGAAAGGCGGTAGTCACGATGCTGCCTGCATACCCGAACCGCATCCTCTATCTGGTTCTTTGAAATCAAGAAATGAACGGCTTTATGATAGTGATGCGCGCTTTCCGCAAAGAGTTTGTAATTCCATTTTGTGATGTCCAGTTCTTCAAGGGTCTCTTCATATCTAGCCTTATTCTTCTGGAACCGGTAACAGGCAAGGAGGCCTTGATCTTTTTCCTTTTGGGCCTTTAGCTTTAAATTTGTAATAAAGGATTTCAATTCATCCGGTATGGGGCGCCTTCTCGAACGATAGTATTTGAAAAGTTCCAATATTGTATTGCAGTGCTTAACGTCCAGCATAAGATCAAGGACAGATTTCGAAAAAACATCGCCATAGAGAAAACGGTATAAAGAGGATGAAAGAAATTGATCAACAGAATCAAGGGTTTGCTGAGGGCCATCTTTTTTCAATAGAACGGAAAACAATTTGGCTATTGAGTCTACATGTTCGTGATTATTTGTATACCAGCCTCTATTCTCCCTATAGTCTGACACTATCTCTTGAACGAAGCCGGCAGAAACAACAATTCCCTGTTTGTCCTCTAAATATCTGTTTGCATAATCAAACCTATTATGATCGAAGAAGTAACTCAGCGCTTCCTCATCGCGACCGAGGTTTAAACAGGAATCATAGATACCATCCATATGATTGATGGCCTTGTACCTTACCACAGCCCTGTCATATAGATTTTCTTTAGAAAATGATTCGGCTTCCTTGAACAATTTATTCTCTCGTTTTAAGGAATCCTCATAGCTTTGATCCAAATATACTCCTAAAAGCTCTGCCACCCTTGACCATTTGTCGGTAGCATCGGAACTTTCATATTCCAATACAGCATGATAGTAATCCTCGAGAGCGATGTAACATTCGGCTACTTTTTCATGATCTCCGGTAATCTTAAAGCCGGTGAGGGCCATATCGTAATATCCTTTTTCAAAAAAGAGAGGTGCAGATTGCTCGTGCATGGTCAAGGCTGAAAGGCGGACTGCGGATTTGAGTTTTGATCGTTTTTTCGAAAGAAACGCCTCTGCTTCTTCCAAAAGAAGCGTCCTGTTTTCCGGTGAAACCCTGACGAAATCCGCAAAGAAGTTAGTAGTCTTTTCTATCTCCTTCTCCTTTTCGTACATAACGGCGACATTGTAGTAGTCTTCGCTCTTCATGTAACATGAGAGCAATTTGTTTCTGTTCTTCAATTTTTTGTATAGCGGAATGGCTTTTTCAAAGGCGCCGGCTCGATAAAACAGGTCCGCAGCTCTGTCATGTTGCTTTGCCTTCCGGTGGCAGGAAGCGGCTTCTTCATAGGCTCGTGCCCTTTCAAAGGCTTCAGCCGCCTTCCCGTATTTCTTGATGAATAAGTAATATTCGGCAATTTTTCTGTGATTGTTCGCCTTGATCCAGTTTTCAAGCGCCCTACTATAGTTCTCCTGTTTAGACCATGCGTCTGCTGCTTTATTATATTCTCCATTCTGCTCATAAAGGTTAATCCTGCAATTCACAATGTGATCATGATCTTTCAGCTCTTCCCACAGTAGGAGCGCCTTTTCAAATACCTTAGCATTCTCATAGCACTCTGCGGCCTTCCGATCGTGGCTATATTTTTCAAAAAGTTGAGCTGCCGCTTTGAAATGGCTTCGGCGCTCCAGGTCAAAAGCGGTTGCGATTTCGGACCGCTGAATGTTTCCCGCATTTTTGTAGCATTCAGCCGCGGCTGGATAATATTCACGTTCGTAGAAGTAGTCTCCCTGTTTTTCCCACTCTTCAGGTGTGGAGACGCTTTGCCAGATCTCAGAAAGGACTTCTTTCTCTTCGGTCTTGTAAAGGAGGTTCTGGAGCAGAGGAAGGTCCCAAATATAACTGGATGAGTCAAAGATGATAAGTGTATTTCTGGCCCTTGTAATCGCCACATAAAGGAGGTTGATCTCATGTTTTAAATGCGGATAGTGGCTTCGGTCGAGATAACTGCCGTTTTTGACCCGCCTCCAGATATCGGAGGACTTTTTGTCGGAAGAAAATTTCCACAGAAAAACCGTATCGAACTCCAGGCCCTTGGCCTCGCTGATGGTAAAAATGAGTTCGGTCCCGAGGATCTGTTTCAATTTTTTTTGCTCATAGACGTTCCGGACAAGAATAATCTTACCGGTCCCTTTGAGGTGCAGCTTGCCCAAGACCTCTTTTTCTCCCATTCCCGTAAGAAGGAAAGGCGGCCTGCCATTAAACTTCCACTCCTCTCTCATTTCCGACCCGGAAAGACCGACCAGCTCTTGTTTAAGATCTAACAAGGCGTTCGAGAGCTTAACGATATTTCCCACACATCGAAAATTGAGATTCAGATGGTAAACATCCGGAATATCGATGCCCCGCTCATAGTACTTGTTTTTGACTTCTTCCCATCGGAACCCGCTAGGATTGATGATCTGCTTTGGATCACCAGTGAGTACAATCCCTCTATGGGATTTTGCCAGGTTGAAAATGAGGGATAGCTGGATGTCTGAAAAGTCCTGGACTTCATCACATACAACAAGATCATAACTGAATCTCGTCCCCTGTTTTTTCTCTATCTGCCGGATCGCCTGCCTGCATAGATCAATCTCATCCCACTGACCTCTTTCGTCGAGCTTTCCCTGGTAGAACTCAGCAATGTCATAGATGTCTTTCCTCTCATAGAGGAAATTGGGCGCCCGTTTTTTACCAAGATTCAAGTATTCCTTATAGGTCAGCAGAGGGGTAGAAAGGCTATTGGCCTTTTTTCCTATGAACCTCCGGATTTCACCTAAAATAAATTTCTGTTCATCTTTTGCAGGTCCGTCTCCATGAGCCATACTTTTAACAAAATCATCGAATTGTGCATAACTGGTTTTCCTATAAACAGTCCGTTCGATCTTATCCATAAATTCGAAGCTTTTAAAACCTAAAAGGTGTTCTTTCAACACCTTGAAATCATTTAAACTAATGTCACCCCGAATATAGGTTTGTGATAGTTTTTTAAATCGTTCTACCTGCACTGGTGGTTTGGCGCCTTTGACTATGGATCGAATTTCCTCCCAGACCAGTTCAGCGTCATATTTCTGGTAGAACCTGTGTTTTCGGAAAATATGTTCAAATTCCCTCAGCCCCACTTCCTTATTTTTATCAAATTTTATCTCGGAACCCTTGGTCAGTTCGTGTAACAGGTCCCGAAATACATAGAAATCAGGATTTTTATTGGAATTATCGAGATCGGACCCGGAAACAAGACCCGAATAGATCTTTTGAGAGAAATCATTAAGATAGCGATTGTAGGTGAGAAATAGCCGTTTTTTATTTAGAAAGTTCCTGTTGAGAAGATAGTACACAGAAAGCGTTGTCTTTCCGCTCCCTGCCGTTCCTGAAATGAGAATAGGAGGTTCGGTTTCAAGAATCTTATACTGTTCAGAGGTTAGGAAAAGGAATATTTCAAAATTGTCAGGATCTGCGGCGAGGAGCATTCTTTTCCATTCTTCATCATCGAGCACAAGCCATTTTTGAGGCCCATAGTCCTCGGGCGATCTTTCCTCGATTACCTCCTGGCTGTAATATTCTTCAGAAAGTTCTTCCATCAAAATCTCCGGATGATCTTCGGAAATCTCAGGTTTAAAATTCAGAAAGGGTGCATTTTCAGGAAAAATATTTTTAGCTGTCTTCGTTATATCGTCATGCTTTACCAGTCCCCATATATAAATGATCGTCTTAGACCCATGTTTCCCAAGTGTGAAAATGATTCTTTCACCCCTCGATAAGCGGGCCTCAAAGATAACCTTTCCCCATACCCCCTTCAATTTTTTAACCCGAACACCGGAATCCCAAATTCCGGTCTCCAGGAACTCGAATTTTTCACGGAGTCTCTCTTTCTCTTTTCTGTTCATGCCCACCATGTGCTTTTTCAGGCAATGGTTAAGAAGGAGTATGTATCTTTGCTCATCCATTTAAATAATAGTCAGTTGCACCCCTCCTTATAGTGGTGAAAATTGAATAGGTTCATTATGCCACAAACCTCTCAATGACGTCATCAAGTCTTGACAACAGGTAATACGGAATGGAATAGAGGAGGTATTTTTTTCCTGATGGAAGCTGTATCTGATCGATGCGGGTTTTGCCGGAATAGACACGCACGGCATAGGGATGATGACTGTTTTCCATGAACAGATTTAATGATATAATTTACCCCTGAATTATTACATTTTATGTTTTATTATTGAGGGTAATAGTGACATGCGCCCATCTGTTTGTCAAGGGAAAGAACTGGCAATGGCGGAACGCCGCATGCGTAATGCCAGGGTGTTTCCGTTATAGTTTCTGCAAAAAGGCTTCCCGGAACGGGCTCCCGCACAGCGGGGGACTAAGTGGTTAATCCCGATTCCATCGGGACTCTACAAACTGAGCTACCGATGAGACGGTCAATGGCCTTCCTACTCTTCCATTTTTTAATCTGTTTCTCTCTATTCATGGCTTGGCTTCGTGTCTGTTATCACCGGTCTGGAACAGAGCCAAAATCACCGTTTTAAATGAGGCCACCTGTTTTAAATTTAGACCTCGTTATTTTGTCTGAAAAACAGCTGTGCGTGAAATCTGGGACGATGTGAACTTATTAACTGTGGGGGTTAAATTTTATTCATTTTTTATCATTTTTATTGACAAAGGCACCTTTTTGACGTACTCTATACAGCATAACTAAAACAAACTAAAGGATTATTTACCATGGATGCAGCAACTCAAAATAAAAACAAACGAATCAACCTCCGTCTGAAAAGCAGCGCAAAGAGCCTCATAGAGCGTGCCGCCAGTTTTGAGGGTAAGACTGTTAGCCATTTCATACTGACCAGTGCCTTGGAGCAAGCCGAGAAAACCGTTCAGGACCATGAGATTATGACATTGAACGCGAAAAATTCCAGGATCTTTTTCGAGGCTTTGGCTGCTCCGGCACGTTTCAATCGCAAACTGGCCGCAGCTATTAAAGAACATGATCAGCGTGTTGTCAACAAATGACAGATTTTCAAAATCTAGTTATAGATCCGCTTAACCTCACACATGACAGGACGGGCTTTCAGTGTGGTGTCGAAGCGCTGGATCGCTACCTTAAAAAGCAAGCCAAACAGGATATCAAACGCCGCATCAGTCGTGTTTTCGTCGCGACTAAGCCAGATAATCCGAAAGTGGTGATTGGCTACTACACCCTGAGTACCTTATCCATTGAACTGAATGAATTACCTGATAACCTAGCCCGGAAATTGCCTAAACATCCAGTGCCCGCCGCTCTGATCGGCAGACTGGCGATTAGCTGTGCGGCCCAGGGACAGGGGGTTGGGAAGTTGTTGCTGGCCGATGCGATCAAACGCACGTTGGCGGTCAGTGATCAAATCGCAATTTATGCCATGGTTGTGGATGCTATTAACGATAACGCCAAAGAATTCTACGAACAGTTTGGTTTCACCCGCCTAAGCGATGATAGCCCAAGGCTATTTCTGCCTTTGAAATCTATAAATCTCTGAAACAGGAAGTAAGTTTAAACCGCTATGTAGAAAAAGGCGGCAGATTACCATCTCCTCGTCTCCCCCCTCTTCACAAGTGAGTCTCCACATCCATACGATCGTGCAAGATACGGATAATTTCTATATAAGTAGATTTTTGGCGATAGAAAATCAAATGCCGTCCTACATGATAAACCCGATATCCCTTACGAATATCATCACGAGCACTTCCTAAATAAGGTTGATCTGCCAAGCTATGAAAGCTTTCATCAAGTTTTGAAAGATAAATATTGCGTTGCTCGCGACCTCAAAATTTCAGAGTAAAACGGCCAATAGTTTTAAGCTCCTCAAGGGATTTTGCGCTAAGACGAAAAGCTGACATTAACACTCACTTTCTTTATCGAGTTCCCTGAACAGTCCATCCAATGAATACTCGACAAAACCACTTTCTTCGCCTTCCTTTAATGCATGTCGCAAGGCGTTAAGTTTAACTTCCCTCTCTTCAAGGAATCTCAGACCCTCTCGAACGACTTCGCTTGCGGATGCATATCGTCCACTTTCTACTTGCTGAGCAATGAATTTTTCAAAATACCTGCCAAGTGTGACACTAGTATTTTTTTGCATGACAGCAATCCCCCTGGAGATTATTTTATACCAATATATACCATGAAATAATACATTTCAAAAGCTTCTTAGTACCTATTTATTCAAATCACATCATGTTTGGCAGGATTTATGCGGTAGCCAGTCCGCAATCTTTAAAGAATGACAGAGCGGAGCGATTCCACAAATATTCAATAGTCAATATTCAATATTCAATTTGGGTACATATTTGATCAATGCAATGCTTGAAATATGATGTTTGGGTCGATGAACGGTTGATTTATTAATTTTCAATCGATGGTGGGAGGTCCCGGAGCGAATCGAATCAGATCGTTCTATTGTGAACTATCGTGATCCGATTACACTACCATGAAGCGTAGCTTTGGTAGGGTAATCCTAGTCACCAGGAACACCTTTTTCCTTGATGAAAAGATTGTCGGCATTCCAACTCCGTTATTCTTACTGCTCAATTGATCAAGCCCTATTTCCCGAGAGAAGATTTGTACGGTTTGATTCGAGCGTTGCGAGATGGTTGAAAAATACTTCAGCCTTCAACCTAAATACCTGCGTAGTTACCGGTATTCTTAAAAAAACGGATCTCGGCGATCGCGTTGCACCATGCATCTATGCTGCAAACCTTGCAATTTTGATGTTGCCTGCCTTTTGTTTTGCCTGCCAGAGGTCAAACTGGGCCTGCTGGATCAGCCAACTTTCAGCGCTCCCACCAAATGCCATTGACAGACGAATAGCCATGTCCGGAGAGATCCCGAAATGACCATTAAGCAGGGCCGATAGCGTTTTCCTTGAAACCCCGAGTCCTTTAGCAGCATCTGTAACAGTTAATTTCAATGGAGCGATACAAAGCTCCCGAATTACTTCACCAGGATGTGGAGGGTTGTGCATCACCATTTTTTCTCCTTAATGATAATCGAGATAATTTACATCAAAGACGTTATTATCCTCAAATCGAAAAATAACTCGCCAATTTTCTGATATCGATACAGACCAATATCCTTTAACCGAACGTTTACCTATCTCCTCCTCTCCCGTGTGCATATAATGCAACCGCTTTCGACATTCGATATTCCCTGTTCTCTCTGCTTTCATCCTGACACCTGAAACCCGACACCTGAATCCTGTTAGTTCATCACGCTATGCTCCGTTCATTATGCTCTTTGCTTCATCTTTCCCCAATCCCCAATCCCCAATCCCCATTCCCCAATCCGCATTCCAAAATCCAAATTCCTCTTTCCGTCCTCCGTCCTCCGTCCTCCGTCCTCCGTCCTCTGATCTCTGGTCTTCCCCATCCCCTCCTTTTCCAGTCTTTTTTAAAGGTGTCTAATTTAAAAACGCTCCATTTTCACGCCTTTTTGGAGGTTTTTTCGGCGTCCGAGAATATATATGATCAACCTAAACGCTCGATGATCCACCCTTCGTGAAGTACAGAGCCAAATAAACGAGGCTGGTTTCAATTTTCATTTTATCTTCCTCCTTTACACTAATGTGAGTATTCGTGACCAACCTGCAAAAGGTCCTTTCCTTTCCAAATTCTCTGCTGATGTAAAACTCCATCTCGATGTGGAACCGGCCCAGGGAATGGCTTTCCAACTGTAAATGTTGTCTACCAGGAAATAAGGGCCATGGGTAAAAGGAACGATGGACAGCGGAAAAGCCTGATCAGGCGCTTCGGTAAAATAGAAAATTCAATAAACAGGTATTATGAGGCCTTCGAATCCGGGCGCATGGAGCCAGAGGCTGTGGCCGATCGGACGTGATTCTGGCCGTCCTTGAAAATAGAAAGGCCGTAAGCACCGATGGGGTTCTTACAGCCGTGGGTTCTTGGCTCCCCGGGACAGACTCGAACTGCCGACAAGATGGTTAACAGCCACCCGCTCTACCAACTGAGCTACCGGGGATTAATTGTTTTTTACTGCTCGATTAATCAATTCTATTTCAAAAGAGGGAGTTTGTCTAACAAAATTGGATCTTAACGTCAATAAAATTTTGGCTCCTCATCAAAATTTGAGGATTA
>SDBU01005784.1_pt1 | contig 14701 bp, 9 predicted proteins | sample 2277071 | NCBI WGS metagenome assembly SDBU01 (sample SAMN10397929, study PRJNA504765) | marine sediment metagenome | isolation source: marine sediment core GS08_GC12, 126 cmbsf | place: Arctic Ocean: Gakkel Ridge, Loki's castle | collected 2008
GATTGACACTAGAGCTTTGAATATGGATGGCTTTTTACCACCTCTTGTTAACAACGTATTTAAAGTATCCACCTTAGTAGTGCTTTGTCAACTATCCAATTGAACAAACCGTCAGAATGTTCAATTGCATCAGGGTAGCACAAACACTAGGATTGCAATGACTTCCCTAAATTGTTTGGCTTCATGAGATGGTTTTGCTACAATTATTGCTGGTCACTAACCCATCATGCTATTTGAAATGAAGCTGCCCAACGTCAACACGAGTAACCTCTATATCAATCGGGTCAGTCATACCTTTGCGAATTATGGTCAGAAGCACTTTACTTCCCACTGGCCCACGAATCCTAAGCTGTATCTCACCCTTTATCATTTGTGAATAACTAACTTTATCAACGGCGGTGATCACATCACCCTGTCTTACACCCGCTTCTTCGGCGGGCGAATTTTCAGCGAAGTCTTCTACTCTGATTCCTTGTTCTACGACCGCAATTTTAATACCAACGAGCCCACTGGTAAGCTCGATAATCTTCGCCCAATCTTCGCTACTCGGCATAAGCAGAATTGAGTAAATTTTTCCATCACGAATAAGAAATTCATAGCTGGCATTTATATGCTCTGTACCAATAATCCGGAAGTTGTCACCACTTATTCTCACCGAACAATTCACCTTATCACCATCGACACTGAAAGGGCTCGTAATAGAGTGGTGGCTATGCCATGCCATGTTCTCTCTCAAAGCGGTCTCTAATTCAGCTTTTCCTTCAATCCTTACCCCTGGAGGCTCCTGGCGAAAGACTACATCATCCGATAATAGACTGAGGCTAGTATCAACGTCATTACTGTTATAAGCCTGCAAAAAAGCTTCGGCTATGGCCTCTGGTTCGGTTGATGTTGGAGTCTCTGTTGCACTAGCACAGCCAACAAGTAAAAGGGGCATCGCTAGCAGAAGCGCAAGAACCTTTTTCATTTTACTTCCTGTAGAACTCCAGATTACGTCAGATCTATGATATATCCAGGGGCGCAGCTAAGTCAACGGCTATAGAACGAGTGCGTCCTCGTCAACATTGGCACAACTCAACGATGAACATTTTAGGCAGCTGACCTATCTTTGCGAAAGGGGCCAAGTTTATTATACAAATAGCCAGATTGTCGAACTAATGGGCTATCTTTTCTCTTTGGCAGCGAGTTCCGCCAGCCGATGAAGCACCGCCTCCAGAGCCTCCAACTCGCTTCCATAGCCAGCCCAATCACCTGCCTTGAGGTGCTGCTGAGCCTTGTTATAGTGCTGCTGAGCCTCATCAATTAGGTTAGCTATGTCAGCGGCTACCGGCTTTTCCGGTTCTGCTGGAACTGGCGGTTTGACCACTGGTTCAGTCGGTGGTGCCTCAGCACCAAAGATAGCCGCCAGGCTTCCCTTCAAGGTGGGTTCCATAGCTATCTGGTCACCGGCAGCCACAATAACTCGCTTCAGTTGGGGAAGCCCTCCGCCCTCCGCCTGGAGGAAGACCGGCTCCACATATAGCTGGGATTTGCCTAAAGGAATCACCAGCAGGTTGCCGCGGATAACTCGAGAACCACCGCGACCCCACAGGGCAAGCTGCTCAGTGATGACGGTATCCTGCGAGATTTGGTTCTCTATTTGGCTGGGACCATACACCAGCCTCTCCTTGGGGAAATGGTAGGCAAGCAGCTTCCCGTAGTTTTCTCCATCAGAGCGGGCAGCCAGCCAGCCAATGGTATTATTCTTGTTTACCGGGGTGAAGGGCAATATGAGCAGGAACTCCTCTTTCTCCTCATCGGGCAGGCGCATGATGATGTAGTAGGGCTCCATAGGCTGTTCGGTGCCGAAATAGAGCTCTTTGGGTATGGCCCACAGGTCTTCCTTGTTGTAGAACACCCTGGCATCTTCCATGTGGTAGGTTTGGTATACCGCTGCCTGGATATTGAAGAAGTCCTCAGGATAACGGAAGTGGGCTCGTAAGGACTCAGGCGCCTGCCCAACGGGGACGAAGAGCTTGGGGAAGATGGCTTGATAGGTTCGTATCAAAGCATCCTCAGGGTCAGTGATATAGAAGGTCACACTGCCATCGTAGGCATCGATAACTGCTTTAACGCTGTTGCGAACATAGTTTAGCCCACCCCCAAGCGGCTGAGAATAGGGATAGCGGTCAGTAGTGGTATAGGCGTCCTGTATCCAGAATAACCTTCCCTCTATTACCACCAGATAGGGGTCACTGTCCAGCTTCAAAAATGGTGCCAGGTGGCTCACCCTGTCCCTGATGTTCCGATAATAGAGTACCCGGCTCTCAGCGGTTAACTCGCCACTGATAAGGATGTTAAGGTCACCAAATTGCCAGGCATAGACCAATCGGCGGATGAAACTGCCTAGGCTAACCCCATCCTTGCCCTGGTAGTGACCGTAGACATTCTCGTCACCCATAGGATAGTCGAATTCCTCGGTCTTTGTTCCCACAATTACGTAATCATTCGTCTTTTCCCCAAAGTATATCTCAGGCCGCTCTATATTGAGGCTACCAACCGGGGGTATATCCTTTACCAGCAATACCGGCAGCCCCTCGGCAGTGACCTCATTAACCGGGCTTAGAGCAATACCATAGCCGTGGGTGAACTGTAGCTGGCGGTTGACCCAAGTCTGCGCCTGCTTAGCTAGTTTCTCCGCAGATAATTCTCGGGCGGATAGCATAACCTGGCGGTATTCGCCATCGATGACATAGCGGTCGACATCGACATCATGGAAGTCATAGTAGAGTCGGATGGACTGTATTTGGTTGTAGGTGTCCTTTAGCGGGCGATGGTCCCAGAGCCTGATGTTGTTGATGGTCACCTCGTTTTGGGCTACATCCTGGTAGCTTGGTGCCTTCTCTGCAGGAAAGGACTGCGCCTCAACCCGGTTCAAGGCGAAGGCCTCTCTGGTAAACTGGATATTATACTCGATGTACGGCCTCTCTCGAGCCAGTTCGTTGGGCTGTACCTGAAAGCGCTGTACTAGAGCGGGGAAGATGCTCCCGACGATGATGGCGGCTACAATCCATCCGCCGATGCCGTAGACGGGCCAGCGAGAGTTGCGCCGCAATACGGAAACCAGGAGGATACCGATACAGATGAGCACTACTACCAAAAGTATCCACTGTGCTGGAAGCTTGGCATGCATATCAGCGTAGCTAGCTCCGAAGACCATCCCTCGTCTGGAGAAGACCAGTTCCCAGATGCCAAGCCAGTAACTCCAGGCAAAAAGACCAAGGATGGCTATGGTCAGTCCACCGACATGGGCTAACACCGGCCTGGCAAGGTCGAACCTGAGCCGCTGCACCGTATAGCTGAGAAGATATACCCCGGCACTGCCAAGAAGGGTGATTATCAGCGCGCCCAGGAGCCAGCCTCGCAGCAGGTGAAGGAAGGGCAATGAGAAGACATAGAAGCCAATCTCCTTATGGAAAACCGGGTCGGCGATGCCAAAGGGCTGCCCGTTGAAGAACTGAAGCACAACCAGCCAGTTGCCCTGGGCCACCAGACCAAATATTAGACTGAGCAGTGCTGTTCCCAGGATAACATTCAACCTGAGTATCGACTGCAGTTGGCGCACTATGGCCCAAGGCCAAAAATGTGCCTCAGTCTTGGGTGCCAGGCGTGTAGCCAGCACCAAGTTCCCCAGAAACAAGATGCAAAAGATGATAGCCGCAGAGAAGAAGACCAGCACCTTGGTCTTCAGGATAGTGGTATAGACACTGCCATAACCCAGGCTGCTAAACCAGAGCCACTCAGTATAGACCCCCTTGGATATATTTATGAGAATAAACAGGGTCAAAGCCCCAGCCAGCACTAGGAATACCCTGGCCGTCGTCCATCCGTGCTTGGTAGGCGGTGCAGGCTTCTCGCCTCTATCTTCAGGAAACCAGCGTTGCCATTGTCTGTCAAATGAATCCAATCTACTCACCCCAACCTTTCTAAACTATAGCTGGCAGGGTTACACTGCTCTCTGACTTCCATCTACATCTGGGTTATTGAACGAACTTGGAGCCAGTGTAAGTGACAGGATAACACACCCCACTCGTATTAGTCAATGCCGTGCTCGGTGAAAATTATCCCAGTTAGTAACGCCGACCTACGCGGCTATCAGGAGCACATTTCATCGAGATGTTACCCAATCTGATACACGGTGTCGTGGGGGTTATATGTAGCCTGGCTACCTTTTAGTTAGCCATTTCTAACACTAGAATGGGTAGTGTTACAATTCTGGCAATATAGTGGTAAAATTTTCAAGTTGTGGTCGTTTTCAGCGAGTCCGAGGAGAGAATCTGGTTTTTATGGGACAGCCGCCTAGACCTTTGAAGTAAATAATTGTTAAGATAGGGGGTAGAAATGAAACCGAAAGAGGCGTAAGAGGCTAGAACCTAGGTTAAAAAGCAGAATTCTAGAGCAGGAAGGAGGTCTAATAATGAGAGGAATTAGATGCAGTCAGGAATTAATTGATGAGTATGTATCCAAGGGCTATTGGAGTTCGATAACTTTTGTCGATATTTTTGAGAGAAATGCCGGAGAGTATCCTGATAGAGAGGCGGTTGTTGACCCTAAAACCAGACTAACCTGGTCACAGGTAAAGCAGTTCTCGGACAGGTTAGCCCTTAACTTCCTAGAGTTGGGCATCAAGCGCGACCAAATAATTGTAGTTCAGTTGCCTAACGTAGTAGAGGCTTTCGTTCTTTACCTGGCTTGTCGGAAGGCCGGTATCATTAGCGGTCTGCCGCCAATGGTATTTCGACAAACTGAAATGGAATATGCGTTAAAGCAGCTTGAGGCAGTAGGTGTAGTCATACCATGGAGATACAGAGACTTTGATTATTTTCAGATGATACAGGACATACGACCAAGCCTGCCAAACTTAAAGTATATCTTCGTTACTGGTGACGATGTGCCCTCAGGGGCAATTTCCGTCAGCGAGATTTGTCAGCAACCCTTAGAGAAGAAATATCCCGCCGATTATCTGGAGAAACACAAGCTTGGTGCCTTTGACATCTCAACGATTCTAGTTACCAGTGGGACTACCGGTCCTCCCAAGCTCGTCGAGTGTCCTGAGGCAGCCTGTGTAGCTGGAGGGAAAGGAATCATAGAAAAAATGCTGGCGACCGGCGACGATATTTTTGGAGGAATAATGCCTATGGCTCAAGCCTCTGGCTTCCTATCCCTCTGGCTAGCGCCACCACAAGTGGTGGCTAAGACCGTCCTTCTGGATAGGTGGGATGTCGAAGAGGCACTAAAGCTAATTGAAAAGGAAAAAATAACCACACTTTGTTGTGTTCCGCCTCAGATAGAGAAAATACTGCATCATCCCAACTTTGATAAGACTGTCTTGAGTTCACTCCGAGCCGTAAGGTCAGGTGCCGGTCCACTCAAGCCCTCTTTAGGAGTTGAGATGGAGCAGAGAACCAGGGCAAAGATGGTAATTTCAAGCGGGAGTTCAGAGACCGGTGTTCTTGGTTCCACCGGGGTTGATGACCCCACTGATGTTCGTCTTTATACATTAGGTAAACCGATTACGGGGACTGAACTCAAAATAGTTGATGATGCCGGGAAAGAGGTGCCGCGAGGAGAAGCCGGTGAATTGTGGGGGCGAGGTAGTAGCTCAAGCTCAGGCTATTATAAGAATGTAGAGGCGACAAAGCAAGTGTGGGGGACATTGGGTAAGGATGGGTGGTTCCACACCGGAGACATCGCTATGTTAGACCAAGAGGGGAATCTAACCCTCGTAGGACGCAAGAAGGACATGATTCTCCGTGGTGGTCAAAATATCTTCCCCAAGGAGATTGAAGATATGCTCAGGAGACACCCTAAGATATTGGATGCGGCCGTAGTGGCTATGCCTGACCCTATGATGGGCGAAAAGGCGTGCGCTTATGTGGTTGTTAAGTCGGGACAGCACTTTTCCTTTGAGGAGATGGTATCATTTCTCAAGGAAGAGAAACTCTCCACTTACAAGTTACCGGAAAGGCTTGTGATTGTTGGTAGTTTTCCGGTAGTAGCTGATGTCCAGAAAGTTGATAAAAAGGCTCTTAGACAGGACATTGCTGATAAACTCAAGGGAGGAGGGGAAATTAAGTAGAAGGAAGACCTCTACCACGATGGCAAAGATTTCTATTATGGCTGACGCCGCCAGATGTGCTGGATGCTTGACCTGTATGCTGCGTTGCTCATTCAGGGTTGAGGGCATGTTCAGGCTAGCCGCCGCCAGAATCAAGGTTAACCGGCTGGTTAATCAGGCTAACGAATTTGAGGTAGTTTTTACTGATGAGTGTGATGCCTGTGGTATCTGTGTCAGGTATTGCCCATACGGTGCGTTAAGTCAAGAAAAGGCGAGGAAGGAAGTATAGGATGGCACCCCCCGGATATGCCGGAAACATCCTCTATGTAGACCTGACCACCAGCCGGGTAAGGAAAGAGCCCCTTGAAGTTGACATAACCAGAGCCTACCTAGGTGGCGCTGGCATCAATAATAAGCTAGCCTATGACCTTATACCTCCAGATGTAGCCCCACTTTCCCCACAAAACGCGATAATCATAGGCACTGGTCCGTTTAATGGAACCATGATACCAGGCGCCTCGGAGGTAATGGTTATATATAAGTCGCCTCTCAATGGTGCCTTCCCCTATAGCTGCGGGGGAGGGAGATTCAGCCACTTTCTGAAATCCTCAGGCTATGACCATGTTGTTATCACCGGGCGGTCGGATAAACCGGTGTACCTCAAGATTGACGATGAAGACATCGAGCTGTGTGATGCCAGTGACCTCTGGGGCTTGGATAGCTTTGAAACCACTGATGAGATTTGGCGCAGGCACGAGCCATGCAGCGTTATTCCGATTGGTCAGGCAGGAGAGAACCTGGTTAACATCTCGGTAACTCAAATTGACAAAGGGGGGACCCTGGGCTCGGGGGGGCTTGCTGCCGTGATGGGCTCGAAGAAGCTCAAGGCTATAGTAGCTGTGCAGGGCACAAAAGGGATAGCCGTTGCCGACCACCGCCGACTGCAGAAGCTTGTTGATGAGATATTAACTAGAGTCAAAGATTACCATATGCGCGATGAGATGATGCAGGGGGGAATGATGGCTATGACCGCTGGCTGGGTACCACCGGGCGTAATAACCAAGTGCTCCTCCATAATTGAACCCTATCCACCGAACATAAAGGATATCCAGAAAGAAATATACGAGCTTCATAAGCTCAGCCGAAGGAAAATAGCCTGCGTCACCTGCCCCATGTCTGATAAGGACCGCATTGACCTGGCTGAGTGTGACATGGAGGTATATGATACCGCGATATCTGCTGAGAGGGCGATAATGACTACCTCGCCTGCATTTGGCTACTCAGATAGGGCTTCTTCCCTGGACAGATACGCAGACGCGCTCGGCTACTTTGACATGGTGAATCGCTATGGTATTGACAGGACCTACAGCTTCCCGGGCTTGGTTGACTTTGTTGTCAGTCTTTATGAGGAGGGGATTATCACTAAAGAAGATACCGGCGGGATGGAACTCAATCGCCGGCTTGAAACAATCCTCAAATTGGTAAGGATGACCGCCCTCAGGGAGGGTTTTGGTGATATACTCGCCGAGGGGGTTGTCGGCGCCGCCCGCCGGATTGGAAGAAACGCAGAAAAATATGTTCAGAACGTAGTAAAGGGGCAGTTTGTTGTTTTTGACCCCAGATTGTCAGGATTAGGACCGATGCAATTTGAGCAAATGGTATACCCTGGTCGCTCGCTAGGTGTCGCCGGAGCTATGGGCGCACCTACGTATAGTCCCGGTTGGCCTATAGACCAGCTTTTGAAGCAGGTGGAGAGGTGTGGGGTTCCCCAAGAGGCAGCGGAGCGTATTTTCACCGAGGATTCATTTAACGTAGGACGCCTCACCAAACATGGGGAGGACTTTTTCTGCCTGTTTAACATGCTTGGACTATGCCATCGGCTTTATATCTCCCGTTTCTACCATGTGAAAACACTGGCTGAGTTGTACTCGGCGGTTACCGGCGTTGATATAACCCCGGCAGACCTCAAGCTAGCCAGCGAGCGCACCTGGAATCTGTGGAAGGTGATTAACTACCGGGCTGGTTTTGACCGCAAGGATGACGAGCCACCTGAGATATGGTTCCAACCCCTTAAGGGGGTGGACAGGGATTACCACCTGACCGACTACTTTAGAACTACCACGCTAACCAGGGAAGATGTGGACAGATTTCTGGATGACTATTATGACGAAAGAGGCTGGGACAAGGAGAGCGGGATTCCTACCCCTGGGAAGCTTAGACAATTGGGGCTGGAGAGTATAGCTTCAGACATGTAGTCATTCTGCCAATAGTGCCGCCTTTATCACCTTTCACCTTTCTTAATAGCCCGCCCAGGTGTGGCTTGCTGTTAAATACCTCTGCCAATGGTTTAAGCTCAGTATTTGTTGTATGATAATAGGTGATATGGGCAATGTGGTAAAGCAATTAGCTCTCCTCGGTTCAACCGGCTCCATCGGTCAGCAAACGCTTGATATAGTTCGTGCCTTACCGCACCGATTTCAAATAGTCGGGCTGGCGGCAGGAAAGAACCGTGATTTACTGGCGAAGCAAATCAGTGAGTTCAAACCAAGATTCGTTTACTTTCATGATAAAAGGGCTCATCTGCCGGATGGAGACTACGAACTCCTATCAATGGAAGACATTGCCAGTCACCCCCAGGTGGACACTGTGGTTATCGCTACCTCAGGGAAATCAGGTCTATTTCCAACACTGGCGGCGGTAAAAGCGGGCAAGAAGGTTGCTCTTGCCAATAAGGAGTCATTGGTTATGGCTGGTGAGATTATCACCAATGAGGCGAAGCTAAATAGTGCTCAGATTCTGCCTATTGATAGTGAGCATAGCGCTATATGGCAGTGCCTCAACGGTGAAACACAACCGGTAGCCCGGCTTATTCTGACTGCATCGGGAGGACCCTTCTATGGGTATTCATCAGCCCAGCTAGAACGGGTTACCGCCAAGCAGGCACTAAAGCACCCTTCGTGGCAGATGGGGAAAAAGGTTACCATTGACTCGGCTACCCTGATGAATAAGGGGCTTGAGGTAATTGAAGCCCACTGGCTATTTAATATGCCTTTTGAGAATATCATGGTTTTAATCCACCCCCAGAGCATTGTCCACTCTATGGTAGAATTTATAGATGGCTCCATAAAAGCCCAGCTAAGTTACCCTGACATGCGCCTGCCCATTCAGTATGCTCTGTCTTACCCGGAGCGCCTGGCTAACCCCCGGCTTCCCCGGCTTGACTGGAGTAAAATTAGTGGCCTGACCTTTGAACAGCCTGACCTTGATACCTTCCCCTGCCCCAGGTTAGCTATTGAGGCGGGGAAGAAAGGGGGAACCTATCCCACCGTGCTTTGCGCTGCCGATGAAGTAGCCGTTGAACTTTTCCTGGCACTACGCATCAAATTTGTTGATATTGCCAGGCTGGTAGGGAAGGCACTGGAACAGCATCAGGTCGTAGTCCATCCCACTCTGGAGGAAATTGTGGCGGCTGATGCCTGGGCAAGACAGAAAGTCCTTGAATTCGTTAGCGGAGATAGCTCGTGATAATTACAATAGTAGCCTTTCTCGGTGTTCTGGTAGTGCTTATTATTGCCCACGAGCTGGGACATTTTATTACTGCCAAAGCTTCAGGAGTAAAAGTGGAAGAGTTTGGTCTTGGCTTTCCCCCCCGGATTTTCGGGATAAGGCGGGGTGAGACGCTATACTCTCTAAATGCGGTGCCCCTGGGTGGATTTACTAAAATGGCTGGCGAAGAAGACCCAAAGGTGTCAAGAAGCCTAGCCAGTAAGAGTGTTCCCACTAGGCTGCTGGTTCTCAGCGCCGGCTCACTAATGAATTTCCTGCTGCCTCTGCTTCTATTTTCAATTGCCTTTATGGTTCCCTACAACCTGGTAATCGGGCAGGTGTCAGTGGAAGAGGTAGCCCCCAGTTCACCAGCCGCCAGAGCTGGTATCGAATCCGGGGACATGTTACTCAGGATAGATGGCAAACCAGTGCGTAATATTGGTGACCTCACCCGTTATATCCAGCTCAACCTGGGCAAGGAAATTACCATACTTGTCAAGCACAGTGACTCCACTACCGAGGATGTTCAATTGATACCCAGGTGGAGACCTCCACAAGGTCAGGGGGCAATTGGCGTGAAGGTCAGTTTGTCAGAGCCGGCTGTTGTTCGCCAGCACTACCCCTTCTGGAAGGCGATACCTTTAGGAATAGGCGAATGTATAGAGACCTTCGGTCTATTCAAGAATGGAATATTCAGTATGCTGATTGGGGCAATACCTCTAAAGGTGGCTGGACCAGTAGGTATCGCTCAAATCACTGGGGAGGTGGCTAGGGCTGGGATTAGCCCATTACTGGAATTTGCCGCCTTTCTCAGCATAAACCTGGCTATAATCAATATTTTCCCACTCCCCGCTCTGGATGGTGGACGAATTATGTTTGTCCTGCTGGAGTGGGTTCGCCGGGGCAGGCGTATTTCACCAAAGGCAGAGGGGATGGTGCATTTTATTGGCTTCGTTACGCTAATGGCAGTAATTCTGGTAATCACCTACCAGGATATTATCCGCATTATAAGCGGTGGAAGCCTGATACCATAAACTACTCTTCTCCTTAGGGAGAGTTGAAGAGAGGCGAAGCCTCTCTTATATAACTAACTCCCCCTCTTGGAGCGTAGAAGTCATTGCGAGGAGCGGAGCGACGAAGCAAACTAAAAGATAAAGATAAGATTGCTTCGCCTTCGGCTCGCAATGACATATCAGACAGAAAGGGAGGGGGATAAAGGGGGTAGGTTGCTAACAAATATCTAATGGGGGTAAGGTAAACAAATAATATTAATGGATTCACGACGAGTCAGTAAACCTATTCAAATAGGCAATGTAACTATCGGCGGTGGTGCTCCCATCGTGGTGCAATCTATGACCAAGACAGATACCCGCGATGCAAAGTCTACCATCAGGCAAATAAGGGAGCTTGAGGATTGTGACTGCGAACTGGTGCGAGTGGCTGTGCCTGATTCTGAAGCTGCCCGGGCTATATCAGCCATAAAAAGGGGCATTTCCATACCCCTAATTGCCGATATTCACTTTGACTACCGGCTTGCCCTGATGGCGCTGGAGGCGGATGCCGATGGGCTGAGGTTAAATCCGGGCAACATCAGTGAACCGGAAAAGGTCAAAACTATAGCTAAGGCTGCCAGGGAAAGAAGTGTCCCCATCCGCATTGGGGTAAATGCCGGCAGCCTGCCCAGGTCAAACAACCCTCAATTAACCATTGCCCAGCAGATGGTAGACGCTGCCTTAAAGCAGATAAGGCTGCTGGAAAGCCTCGACTTTGACCTGATTAAGGTCTCCCTTAAAGCCTTTGATGTGCCGACTACTATAGAAGCCTATAGAAGTATTGCTCAAAAGATACCCTATCCCCTGCACATAGGCATTACTGAAGCCGGCACGCCCAGAACCGGCATAATCCGCAGCACGGTGGGCATAAGCACCCTTCTTTATCTTGGTATTGGCGATACTATTCGGGTCTCACTGACGGCTCACCCCAGGGAAGAGGTAATTGCCGGCTATGAAATCCTGAAGAGCCTGAACCTGCGCCAGCACGGCCCGATATTAGTTAGCTGCCCCTCCTGTGGTCGGGCTGAGGTTGATATTGTAAAATTAGCTGAGGCGGTAGAAGAACAATTAATAAAGGTAGATAAACCGATAAAGGTAGCGGTTATGGGCTGTGTGGTCAATGGACCCGGCGAAGCCAAAGACGCCGATATAGGCATCGCCTGCGGCAAGGGCAGAGCCGTCCTGTTTAAGAAAGGCAAAAAGATTAGGACTATTCAGGAAAAGGATTTTGTAACGGCACTAATGGCAGAGGTGGAGAGGTTTTAGCTATGGGAGACGGAACAAAAGAAAACCCCTTCACCCGTGAAGATGTGCTCAGGTTAATAGAAGAAAACGGAGGAACTGCCGAGGGTCTTTACCTGTCTGGAAAGATATTTGAGGAAGGTATTGACCTCCGTGGACTTAATAACAACTGCCTCCAAGGAATTATCCTTAATAAAGCGAGATTCCCTCTGAATCTAAGGAGAGACAAGAGAGACGCTCCGCTAAGGGGAGCTAACCTAAAGGGTGTCCATCTTGAGGGGGCTAATTTACGCTCTGCTCACCTTGAGGAAGCTGACCTAAGTGATACCTATCTTGAAAGTGCTAATTTAGGCGGCATCCACCTTGAGGGGGCTAATTTAAGTGGTGCCCATCTTGGGAGTGCTTATTTAGGTAGTGCCCACCTTCAAGGCGCTATTTTACAAAGCGCTGAGTTTTCCGCTGATACTGGCTTAGAGAATGTCGACTGGGGAAACTACATTCTGGGAGATGAAAGCATGGGGTTCGACATAGCCGCCGATACCTACCGACGGCTGAAGCAGTGGTACACCAATGCTGGTATGTATGGCATAGCCGGAGAATTCTTCTTTCGTGAGATGACAGCAAAAAGAAAGGGGCTGAAATGGTGGCCCAAGCCCTGGAATAGAGCTTTATCTAAACTCATTTCTATCCTCTGCGGCTATGGTGAAAGACCATTGAGGGTCATAGCATGGGCAGCATCGGTTGTATTTGGGTTAGCATTACTCTATTTCTTCCTTCGTGGCGTAGCTCCATACACTTTAACAGTGCAGGCTTTCTTGGGCAGCTTGTATTATAGTGCGGTTTCCTTCACAGCGCTTGGGTATGGCCCTTGGTTTAGTGCCAGCTCAGTACGCAGTTGGGTACAAGGGGTTGGGGCAGCAGAAGCTATCATAGGAGTTTTCATGATAGCATTGTTCTTGGTAACCTTTACTAGAAAAATGACAAGATAAAGGGAAAGTTTGAAGGGGCGAAGCCCCTTCAACAACCACTCCTCCCCCTCCCTTGTAAGGGAGGGGGATAAAGAGGGTAGGTTGCTAGCAAATATCTAAAGGGATAAGGTAGATAAATAACCTTAACGGAGTAAAAAGTGCGTATATCAAAGCTATTCGGTAAGACATTAAGAGAGGTGCCGGCTGAGGCGGAAACGGTCAGCCACCAGCTACTACTGAGGGCCGGAATGATAAATCAGGTAGCTGCCGGCGTCTATTCCTACCTGCCTTTAGGCTGGAGGGTGCTCAAAAAGATAGAAAACATAATCAGGGAGGAGATGGATAAAGCCGGCGGTCAGGAGCTGAGCATGCCGGTTCTCCAGCCTTTAGAGCTATGGCAGCAAACAGGGCGAGACCTTGCCTTTGGCAAAGGGCTATTCACCCTCTCCGACCGCAGAGACCGCAAATTATGTCTGGGACCAACCCATGAAGAAATCATCACTGAGCTGGTCAGCCACAATGTCCAGAGCTACCGTGACCTGCCTCTGCTTTTGTATCAAATCCAGACCAAGTTCAGGGACGAGCCTCGCCCCAGAGCCGGGCTGATTAGGGTTCGTGAGTTCAGCATGAAAGACCTCTATAGCTTTGATACCGATGAAGATGGGCTAGACCAGAGCTATAGCCAGATGCTCCAGGCATATCAGAATATCTATGCTCGCTGTGGTCTGCCTGCCCTCCTCGTTGAAGCCGATAGCGGCGCCATTGGCGGCAAGGACTCCCACGAGTTTATGGTTATCGCTGAAAGCGGTGAGGATGAAATTATCTATTGCGATAACTGTAAATACGCTGCCAATGCCGAGAAGGCACAGAGCCTTAAAAGCAAAATAGAAGGCGGTGAGCCATTACCCCTGGAAGAGGTTGCCACACCCGGTACTGCCACCATTGAGCAGGTATCACAGTTCCTGAAGGTGCCGCAGAGCCATACCCTTAAAGCCGTGTTCTATATCGCTGATGGCGAGCTGGTATTCGTCGTTATCAGGGGAGACATTGAGGTAAATGAGGTAAAGCTAAAAAATGCCCTCCACTGCTTTGAACTCCGCTTGGCTACTGAAGCCGGGGTAATAGACGCCGGTATAGTCGCTGGCTCAGCGTCGCCGATAGGTATCAGCGGCATCAAAATTGTTGCCGACAACTCAATAACCACCGGGACAAACTTTGTTGCCGGCGCCAATAAACCAGACACCCACTTTAGAAATGTAAACTACCCAAGGGATTTTAAAGTTGACATAATAACTGATATAGCCCGGGCTCATGCCGGGGAAGGTTGTCCTAACTGCGGCGGCAAACTATCATCTACCCACGGAATTGAAGTCGGGCATATCTTCAAACTGGGCACCTTCCTCAGTGAGAAATTAGGCGCCGTTTTCATTGACGCCAGGGGAGTGTCTCATCCTATTGTCATGGGGTGTTATGGCATTGGTCTGGGCAGGTTGCTGGCGGCAGCCATAGAGCAGAGCCATGATGATAAAGGCATTATCTGGCCGATGCCTATTGCTCCGTATCACATCTATCTTTGCCCTTTACATATGGAAAACTCGCAAGTTGAGGTTACCGCCGAAAATCTCTATGCTGACCTAGTGTCACAGGGCTTGGAGGTGCTCTTTGACGACCGTAAAGAATCGCCGGGGGTAAAGTTCAATGATGCCGACCTCCTGGGGATACCCATCCGGGTTACCATCAGCCCACGGACTCTGGAGACTAAGAGTGTAGAGGTAAAAAAGCGCTCAGAGAAAGAA
>SDBU01005785.1_pt1 | contig 14700 bp, 12 predicted proteins | sample 2277071 | NCBI WGS metagenome assembly SDBU01 (sample SAMN10397929, study PRJNA504765) | marine sediment metagenome | isolation source: marine sediment core GS08_GC12, 126 cmbsf | place: Arctic Ocean: Gakkel Ridge, Loki's castle | collected 2008
CATTCCTATGGTGGCCCGCCGGAGAATATCGCGCCTGACGCGAACCACAGTAAAGTTTGCCGCATTGACCTTGGTTGTTACATCTTCTTCCTGATAGGTGACATCATCCGTCAGTATATTCATCACTCCGACTTGATATTTGCCTATCTTTCCCACCATTTTAGCGCCACCGAGTATCCGTGCCTCATGGCCATCCACAAGTCCGAGCCGGCGGCTGTAAAAAAGATTCATATCCGTGTTTCCTATATGCCGGCGGAAACCCCTGCTCCCCCCGAACGAGAAGACCTCAGCACCCTCCAGAAAAAAATCTCGTTTTTCCGGATAATAAAGAGAGAAACGCGTCAGATTGACCTGTTCCTGGTCTGCCTCCACCTGGGCAAAATCTGTGTTCAATGTGAGGTCTAAAGCCAGGTTGGCTGTGAGTGCAACTTTTGCGTCCAATCCAATATCACTCAGACGATCCGTGGCGAAATTGGTGTTTGAATCGTTTTCCATGCCTCCAAAGAAGTAAGGCTTTAGTTCCAGATTGCCTCCTATTTTTGCGTCGGCTATGCCGTGTAACGACCCCGCCTCGGAGAGACGAAATATCCCTGCGCCTCTTCCAAAATCACGCGGGATGAGCTGCCAGTAGACATGCTCATTCTTCCTGCGAATCATCCGTGCGCAGTTGAAACCCCATGCAGATGAGTTCTCCTCTGCAAACCTCAGTGTTTTCCAGGGGATAGCCATCTCCATAAACCAGCCTTCCTTGGTGATTTTTGCTCTACATAACCAGACACCATCCCAGGCTGGATTGTAGTCCTGGCCCTCGTTAGCCATTTTCGCTTCGCGCTTAACTCCGTGGGGATTTGTTATGAAATAGTACGCGCTCCGGTGGTCGTGATAGGTATCCAGCACAATCTCAAAATAGTCATCATCGTCGACAAAGGCATCGCGACGCATTTCTCTGGCGATAATCTTGTCCGGCTCAGAATCATAACACTTGACACCAATGTAAAGATTCTTCTCATCATAGAGAAATCCAACTTCGGTTTTTTCGGACGCTGGCCTCCCCTCTTCTGGCTCGCGCTGGGTGAACTGCCCTTGAAACCGGGCGGTTTGCCAGGCCGGATCGTTTAATAACCCGTCGACTTTCAATGGAGTTTCTGTTCGAACGGCAGTGATGGACCGTTTGCCGTTCACATCGCGTAGGATTGAGTTATTCTGTTCAGAAAATTTCAAGAGATCTTCAGCCCAGGCTCCTCCGGCAAGCAAAACGAGACATAAAATAAGAAGCGATTGGTTGAAGAAATTTCGATTAAACATGATTCAGTTTCTGAAAAATGAATCAAAAATCATACCACAATGTTCAGCTCTTTGAAAACTCATAAGATAATCTCAGCTTTTGGGAAATGTGAATTTTCAGTATATAAATTTGCACAAGACGGCAGTCTTGATATGAAGCTTATTTCGAATCAATGTTCCAATAGGCAATTTTCAATCCCTACTCGGATCTGCACAGAGGCTCGCCTACGAGGGATTTTAAGTCCCTTGCGTCTGTGTAAAATAGACTTCTCCCCAAGTCACAAATTTTGCCTAAACCTGCTTAATTATGGATACGGTTGCTTAAATGAAAGTGAGGATTTTACTCTGGCGGGAAGGTGTGGGAGTCGAACCCACCCGGGGCTTTTAACGGCCCCATACTGGGTTTGAAGAACAGAAGGCCAGTTTGCAATCTCCTTCATTTTCAGTTGATTAGAGTGGACTGATTCTTAATTGTCACCACTTTATCACTAACTTTGTCTTTTTCTCTCTGTTTGAGCTTATCTCTCGGATCTTTAACTAAGAGTTCCACAGCTTCTCTGCTCAGTTTGTCCTTCGGATGGAGATAACGCTGAGTAACTAAAACGGTCGAATGACCATACAGCTTTGAAATCGTCACAATATCAACTCCCGCTTCCAACAATCTTGTCCCGAATGTACGTCTCAAATCATGAAAATTTAAATCCTCAAGTCCTGCCCGTCTCCTTGCGTTCTCCCATGCCGTCTGGATGAACGTAAAAGGAAAGACTCGTTGTTCTTTCCCACTCTTCAGCTTCAGACTCGATAACTTATCAAACAGCACAGAGTTAATTGGGATGAACCTCACTTTCTTGCTCTTGGTCTTTTCCACTTTGATTTGTCTTTTTTCAAAATCCACATTCTGCCACTTCAAATTGAGCAGCTCTCCCCTTCTCATTCCGGTATTCAGTGCAACAAAGACTAAAGGTCTCACATGCTCGGCAAGCTCCTTAAAAAGTGCAGGCTCTTCTTCTTCGGATAATACTCTGTCCCTCACTGTGTCCAACTCTGAATATAGTTTGATTTTCGTCGCTGGATTCTCATTAAGATAACTTTCGTCGATTGCCACATTGAATATCTTTTTCAACAGTTGAATCTCTCTGTTTGTCGTAACCTTTGAGACTCCAGCTTTCAGTCTCCAGGCTCTAAATTTCTGAATCATCAGTGGAGTGATTTCTCTCAGCTCGATATCTTTGAAAAATTCCTTCAGATTTTTCAGCCTGTAACCGTCCGTCTTCCATGACCGTTTTGTAATCATGGCATAATCTTCAAGGTAAATCTGAGCAAAGGCTGTGAATCCGATTTCTCGTCTTCTGCGTTCAATCTTGAATTTTCTGTCAAAGGATTTTTGAACTTCGAACATGAGCGCGTATTCAGCTTCTTGTCGGCTCTCAGCATGAGGCACTACTTTTTGAATCCTTTTGCCATTCTCATTAACAAAATCAATCGTCCAGTTTTTACTCGTCCACTTGTTAATTTTCTTCTTATAGACAGTCCCAAATCCGTAATTTTTACGACCTCTTTTTGAAGTCGCTATTTTATTACCTCCCGCTGGTAGCGTATTGAAGAGAAAAGGGATTGTCAATTTTATTTGAAACCTTTTTTTGAAGGTCTTTTTAATCTCCTTCTGCTCATCAATATCAAACTGTATCTTTGAGCCGACTTTATAGCCACCGAGTTCGTGCCAGTGGCGATAAAGCCAAGATTCTGAGCGTTCCCAATATTTCGCGCACTCTTTGACGTTCATTTTCCTCGTCTTTATATTGTCACAGAAAAAAAATCGTCACAGAAATCGGCGTTTTTTAGCGATTTTCTTGAAATTTCATCGTTTTGGAGGTTTTTGAACGGTCTCCATGGGTGGAGTATTAAAGAGGGATGAAATGGCGCGCAATGCTGGAGTCTCGCTGAAAGTTAGAGGAACGAGCCAAAGCTTTTGCTGGTGGTGTGTTTTACTCAGCTTGTATCTTTAAAGGTTTTCAGATCGGAGAAGCCGATTCATGAGGACTTCGTGACTCACTGAAGGTCTTCTTACATTGAAGAAGAAGAAGAAAGGCTGAAGCCTCTTCCCTTCTTCTCTCTCTTCTTCCCAGCCGTAGCGTAGCCAAATGTGCATAATTTAGGAGGAAAAACACTCGGCGGGGGTTTTTGATATGTGAGAAGGAAGCCAACACAAAGTCAGCCTCCTTCTCGGGGTGTGAGATAGCATGGGTATACTACCCCAACTTTGTCTGTAGTCCGTCCGCCTTCGGCGGATACGGCGCCAGAGTTCGCTTTGCTCACTCTTTTGGCGCCGTATCGAAAAGACTTTAGGAATTTTGTGGCAGGGAGCTTACAATATCCTACGGTTCAACTTCGTAGCAGGAGAATTTTTAAAGAAAATTTCAAAGAAAACATTAAATACGATTTCAATTCCCATTTTACTACCCTACACTATGTATAACTCCCAAAATTGGGAAAACCGTCCAGGTTTTTCACGATTATTTTCATTTTTTCAGCGGCCAACAGGGATGAACGGAGTGAAATATCATCTTTTTTGATAGAGATTGACACAGTTACAAGGGCGGGAGATTCAATTAGGGGTGAGGGGTTCGTGAGTAGCCTTTCTTCTTGAGGAGCTCTCTGAAAACATCCATTTTCTCATACAGAAGATGTTGGACACTCCTGTGTCCAATTGCCGTGAGTGTGAGTCTGATTTCCTCGTTTGTCTTTCCTTCTCGCTTACCATCTATCACTATCCTGCCTTCAAGGGTCAGACTGTCTCTCTTTATGTCTTTTATGTCAATTCTCAGATTTTCTTTCATCTGTTTCTCTCTCCATGATAGTTTTTCATCTGCTACTGCTATTTTTGCGAGTCGTTCATATTCCTCTCTCTTTTTCATCCGCTCTGGGTGTGGATGGCTCAGAATCGTTTCGTTCTTTGCGATGTGTTTCTTCAGGCAAGTCAGTGTCATCCGCAGAACAAGACCGCCTGTTATAGGTTTTCCAGCACGCTTGTATTCTCTCCACCGCTCTTTGACGTGAGCTACCGCCACGTTTCGAAGCTCTTCCATTATCTGCGGCCTGCCTGTGTGGCTATTTCTGAAGTGGTTTAGCCCTTTTTGTATCCACTTTTTCGTCTCATAAAAATGCTCGAGTTCTTCAGTGCGAAATGATAGGCGTACGTATTCGGCTTCAAATTTCTTGCGTCTGGATGTGAAGACATCTTCCTCTTTCAGGTTCTCATTCTCTCGCTTCATGTTGTACGCTCCTTTCCTCAGTGGCCGATAAAGATACATGCGGCTGCATTCTCTAGGTTGTTGCTGGAACGCCCTAGTTCACAGTCATTCAGCTCGTAGGCATTGTGCCAGTTCTTTCCTCTCGTTCTCACTGCCTCTTTCTTTGTTTTATATTTAACTGATGGTTCATGTAACAAATTACATTTTCCTTTAATATGTTTTCCGTAAAGGACAACCATAAAATTTTTATTATCCATTTTCTATCACCTCCATTTTCTACTCACCTGAACCGATCTTTTTAAGTTTATTCTGGCCTGCCCCAGTGAGAAGTTTGTCCGGTTCGGGATCGTATTCTCTAATCATTCCGCTTAATTCTTTTACTTGCTGAAAATAAAATCTTGCTCTTTTTTTTAAAAGTTTCATAAATTGTTCTGGGAGGTCAAACGCACTACAGAATTTTTCTCTTCGTAGTGATACCTCCCAGGATTTTAACGTTGAATCGTGTAAGCTTTTTAGGGAGGTAATGAGAAAGTTAAACTCGACTTCGTTGGTTAAAAATTCCTCTTCGTCTTCCATTTTTTTCACCTCACCTTTGCCTATTGTCAGGATTGAGAAAAGTTTCACAGATTTTTGAAAATTTTTTCAGAAATAAGAGGAGTGGGGTGTCTGCGAAGTCAAGATAGGGTTCGTTTATAAAGCATTTGATTTCTCAAATTGTGTGGGTGTGTGTTGCCAGGAGCGACGGGAGTGGCAGTTTTAAGTGTTGTCTGGAATGATTTTTGATCTGATATACTGTGTCATTTACAATATCGGGAAGCCAGGGCTTTAGGGTCTTTTGCTTGCAAGAGGCAAACTCGCTATCCCTGGCCCCTATGCCCATAAAAGCATTGGCTCAAACAGTTATAGATTGAATGAGCGGGCGGTTCTTTTCTTGGCGGGCGCTGGTTCCCTTGCTTAAACCAGAAAATCGCTGGCAGGGTAACGGTTGCTCATTAAGGGGCTTTTATGTTTGTGCTTTGTTCCTATGCTTTCTATGAGAAAAATCAAACCTTCATCTTCGCTAAATTTTATCTTCAATCGCTATTTTGGACAATAGCTTCATGATGTAGACATCCTTTGAAAGCTCTTCTATGTTGTATTTAAAATCATATTCCTTGACATCAGACTTTCCATGGGCAATTCCGCATCTGTTTTCATGATAGAAATATTCTGCTATACTTTTTCCCGCAAGCTTTCTTTTTAGACAGCCAAGTCGTGCTAACGAACGCCTTTTATAAATGCTGAAGACATTTGTCCTTCTACAGCGCGGGCTCCCGTGCGCTTCGGTCCCATATTCGAGAAATCCAAATTCGTAACCTTTCAATCTGGACAGGTTTTTTGATATCCATTCTTTTCCGTTAGTCCCTGTCACGCTCTCGATGACCCTGTAGTAGCATAAAAACTCTGAAAGAGGATCCAGCTGCCTTAACGCAGTACTGTACAAGCTCAGCTCTTTTGCCACCTTTGAATATTTTCTTGTGTATGGGATATCAACTTCTTTTTGGAAGCCAGGGCATCTGAAATAAACATAGCCGAGAGGGCCAAGCCTGATTGAGTTTAGCGCCTCATATGCTACGCCCAGACTCTGATAGTAAGAGTCATTTATATATTTTTTCCTCCCTCTTTCGATAGGTTGCACTAATGCTTTTTTCTTGAAGGGCAAGATAAATGCGGGTAAGTCGTGTTCGTAAGCCAGACAGTTCGTATAGAATACTATCTCCTCAAAGGTCGGGTGTTTTTCGCCAACTGGTGAGGAAATGGCAATTGAATAAGTGGGGTGAACCTGAATGAGGGCGTATTTGCTGTCAACAGTTACAGAGCCTACGCAATCAGAAGCCATTCCCACCATGTCAATGAAGTATCTGACATCTTTTCTGTATCTGGTTTTTTTCATTTTAAGATTATTATAAAAATTCACTTCTCTCAGTATATACAAAATTCTTATCTTATTCGATCTTAAGAAGTAGTTTTCAGTTGCCCTGCCGTTTTTCCAAAAAACGCAGCCGTGCACAGTATTTCCTGTAGGCTAAGCGAAATTCTTAAGCATGTCTCTCAAATCTCTAAGACTCTTGAGCACCGAGCTCCCGTAAAATTCGAAAGGGGTAACCCTGTCCAGATTGTTGTGATTGAAGTTCTGCCAGTTTATCTCGTTTTAGGTTTCCCTCTCCATCGCCGACTTCGCAAGCAAAACATCCTTATAATTACCGTATTCGTCTTCAATTTCTTTATAATTCCCAATTCCGATAATCATAATACTGCTGTTGAATTCAAAAATTTTCCTGAATATCTCCGAGAACTGCTTCGTCGTTCTTGACTTAGGGCAGAGGCCGGAGATATCATCATAACAAGAGGGAAAACGTGAAGTATGAAGAAGCAAATTCTTATCCCCTAAACAATCAGCAGGAACAGGTATTTTCCAGCTTTGAAAAGTTTCTCACCTTATGGAAGGACGCGTACCAATGTGCTGTGATTTCTTATGTTGGAGTTAAGACTGCTCAAGGACCGCGCCTTTTGTTTGGACGCATCATGTTGGAACCCAGCCGGATGGGGATTACCTTTACAAAGTTCAAGTTCGAAACAGAGCATGTTATCGCAGCACGCTTTGTGGCTAACGCGACATGGTCCGACGTCGTGTCGTTTTTAGCAAGGGCGAAAACCGGCGGAATCCCCAGTATTGATAATACCATGATTCTTGAGCGTGACAGGGGCAGGAATATCTCGGTATATTTTGCGCCGATTCATCATCCCTTAATCACTGAGGGACCAAGGCTTCCATGTCTGCTGATCCGTGGAATCTCGAAACATGACTTGCTTATACAAGCTACCGATTCCCGACAGCTAGATTGGGAGCTCAAAGCTGGCGATATTCCATTCGACAATCTCGATGAATTATCGATCCATTGCGGCCTGCCGGCGCTAACCCAAATGGGCGATTCAACCGTGCTCGAAGTCGTGGCAAGGTCGCCCGGTTGGATTGGCGATAGATCAACAATCATGAATGGCGAAGCGAGAATTGAGTGCCGTTTCGCCAGTGCCCTCGACATCGGAAAGATAAGAGTCGGCTATAAGGTCTTTCAGAAGGATTTCGTGGTTGTGGATAGGGCAAGCGTAAGCGGCTCTACACTTGAATGGCAGCAAGAGAACGATTTCAAAATCGGGATGTGCCGGGTATCGGTTGGAGATGCTCCCTTGCTTCAGGCATTCCTAAGCTATGCTGGCGTTTCTCTTCACCAGTGGTGGGTTAGGGATCCACAGAAGGACCTGAACCCGCGATACGCCGTTCATCAGGTGTTTGATGAGGACATGAAATTGCTCAAGATGATGCTACTCAAGCCAGAGTCAGATAAATCCGACGCATTCGAGGGGGCCGTCTCAACGCTATGCAATCTCCTCGGATTTTCTGTTGTGAGTTACGGACGGATGCCGAAACTCCAGGAGGGTCCCGACATTATAGCGGTTACACCAGCCGGCAAAATTGTGGTTATAGAGTGCACGCTCGGGCTTCCAAATAAAAAGGACAAGTTAGCCAAATTAGTCCAGAGAACAACACTGGTCAAAGAAAAGTTGACCGCTGCGGGTTATGGCGATCTGCAGATTCAAGCAGCGATTGTGACGCCACTGTCGCGGAATGAGGTTGTCGCCGATCTTGAGGACGCCTCAAAACACAACATAGCCGTTATCTGTAAGGAAGACATTGAAAGACTGCTCTCTCGGGTTGATCTGCCTCCGAATCCAGAAAATCTGTTCCAGGAATTAAGAAAGATGGTACAGCGCACAAATCAGGGGGATTATCCTAGCAAAATCAAGTAATCATGAATGCTCTCCCAACATCATCAAAAACTTTGGATCTGGTGTAGCGGCCTAGGCGCGGGCTCCCTCGCCTAACCCGGAAATTGATTTCGCGTAAATTGTACTCATCAACCGGCATTCATCATTTAAACTCGGGTCTTCACGTTTTTAGTTTTAGAATCACTATTTCTTTATACAAAACAAATTTTTATTTAAATTTTGAAATGCATGCTATAATGTCTAGAAAAGAGGTCAGCAACAGAGGAGTGACTATGGATATATTTCACGAAATGAAAAAGTACTGGACGGGAAAAAGTCCTGAGGGACATGATAAATTCAGTATTCCTTTCAGGCCCGATGAGGACGGCATGATAGGCAGGGAATGTCCAAATGAAGACTGCCAGCCTCGCTATTTTAAAATTCATATTCCTGAATCAGATGAGGAAAAACCAGAAAAGACAGAGAACGATATGAATAATGACCTATCTCAATCCGACATTATCTGTCCTTACTGCGGTCATAGAGGTAACATGCAGGAATTTCATACAAGGGAACAGATTAAATGGATAAAATCCATGATTGAAAGAGACCTTTTTAAGAGCATTCAGGACACCTTTAAACAGGCGCTGAAGCCAAGCAGGCCCAGAAATGGGAGTTTTCTAAGCATAGAATTTAAACCAGGCATACTTCCCAGTGTCAGACATTACATTGAGGAGAAATTGAGACGCGAGGTAGAGTGTAGCAAATGCGGCCAGAAATATGCTGTATATGGTATAGCATTCCACTGCCCGTTCTGTGGAGGCGGAAACATACTTATACATTTCGAAAGAAGCAAGCAAATAATTATGAGCCTGCTTGATTCGGGCGACATCATTAAAGAAAAAGGAGGAGAGGAGGCTCTTCACCATCATATGGGTAACTGTCTCGAGGATGTGGTCAGCCTCTTCGAGGGATTCCACAAATCCCTTTACAGCAAGGCAATTATAGAGAGGGGTCCCCATGAAGAGGCAGAGAAAAAAATCAAAAGGATAAAAACGAACTTCCAGAGGCTTTCCGTAGCAGAGGAGTTTTTCATAAAGGACTTGGACATCGAGATTTTTGCTCCCCTCTCAAGCAACGAAAGAGAATTTCTGGAAGAACTCTTCCTAAAAAGGCACGTAATCACACACAACCTTGGACTAGTCGACCAGAAATATTTGGAAAAGGCCAATAGTATGGAAAGTATGGGCAGGGAACTGGATATCCTAAGACCAGACATACAGAAAGGATTAGAGTTTGTGGAGAAGGTTATCAGGGAAGATGTCAAACTGCTCGGCCTGTATGATTAGTTTTCGGTATCCCAAAATGGATGAAGATGAAAAAATAACTGACAAGACTCTCAGGCGCATTAAGAAAAGGTCAGTTGGTTACCGCTCTGAGGATTTTGTCAACTATTTTCTCGAGCCTTGGTTTTCTGGCTACTGGACTTTCCCCAATCCGAAGTATAAGGGAGGAGAAATAGCAGACTCCCTGCTTTTATGGGGAGATGTTGTGTTTCTCATCGAGGTTAAGGAAAGAAAGGGAATTAAATCCAACACCGGGTGGGCCAGGCACGTGGTTGCTGAAGATAAGGCAAAAATTTTATATTGGGTGGAGAGACTGAAAACAGAAGAGTCCGTCATTTTAAAAAACAAATACAGAGAGATCGAGTTCCCCCGCGAAAAGATAAAAAATTACTATGGGCTAATTGTTCTGAACCATATCTCGGAGCCCTATGACGTGAGCAAGTTCCTGGGGGATGGTTCTACGGAGCAAAAAGTTGCGATTCAGGTAATAAGTCTCGCCGATGTTTTCCACTTACTGAGATATATAAATACACCCTGGGATTTTGTTAATTATTTTGAATCTCGATACCGGTTATCACAGGAAACATCAATAAAAGTGCACCAAGAGAAAACCGTTTTCGGTCAGAATCTTCCACATATGTATCACGAAATGAGGCATAAAATTGGAAAGGGAGAAGCTGACAAATGGAATGAATTCATGGATGAAGCCATAAAAGTTGTCAACGGAGACTCTCAACCCGGAGATCCTGGCCTAAGGCGGTATGCTTCAAGCTTTCTTATTGATTCTGCAATAGGAGGAATTCTTTACAAAGCTCCTAAAGACCGCCATGGGAATTATATTATTGACGATGAATTTGTATCTTTGATTAAGTCCGTTGGAAAGCTTACTGAATTGAATAGATTAATAAGAGCTTTCTGGGGAGAGAAATTCCTCGAAAAGGCTGAGAGAGCCCTGGAGTCAGGGAATGATGAATATGTTACTGGTCAAAGTCCCAAGAGAGAAATGTCTTATGGATTCATAGCAACAAGTAAAACCTCGAAAGCACGTGGAAGATTGATCATAAGAATAGCCAGAAACGCTCTTTTAAAAAATAATCAATCAGAAGGGATTTTTATTGCTGCATCCCCTGAAAAAATATTTGCCACTTACCAGATGTTTGTGAACTGGCTCAGTAAGAAAAAGAAAGGAACTTTCGACTCCGATATGATAGAGACACTCGATTCGACCATATTATTTATTTCCCTTAAAAAATAAATTTCTCTTGGGTCTTTTCCATGATTCCTTTGCAGCTGCGGTATAACCCCAGTTTCTCGCAGAAATGTGCAAAATCGCTAGGAATCCAAGTATAGCGATGGTTTTCATGTTTGATTTTTGGATAAAGGATTTTAAGCTTGAAATCAAAACATTAAAACTTTATAAATAGTTTTGTGACCTGATTATAAATTCAGGAATTTTTAAATTCAGCAGAAGGAGGCTGTGATGGAAACTTTCACGCTCGAACTGGATGCCAAAGAGAGAATATCGGTCGAGGAACTTGTCTCGCTCATTTTTAAAATACTGAAAAAGTGTTAATCTTCAAATTGTCTTGCCAAAACCCAGGGGAGATTGAAAGAGGAAGAAGGACTAAAGTCCCATTTCTTTAGAAAATCCGAGAGATGTGAGGAGTTAATCACAAATAAGCTTCTTTCCTTTTTCTCCGTGACTTCCGACAATTCTTCTAATTTAGAATATCCTACCTCAGATACTGCAATACTTTTGCGAAATCTTACCCATGGTACTGTCTTGAATTCTGAGTCAGTTATAGTCCCATCCGAAACTGAAATCTCCTCGGGATTTATTTTGCAGATTTTTAATTCAGCCGATGTAACAATGACGGGAATCAGTAGTCGCAGATGGTCAATTTGAGAGCTCCTTATCAGATTTAATTCCTCAGTAGCCATTGCTTCGGTTGAGCTGAGTACGTATCTTCCTAAGCGTTCGAGAAGGGGCTTCTTATTCTCACCCTGACCACGAATAATACAAAACTCTGATTCTGGGGACACTGGAGTGATATTGAAATCGCTCCACTCAAGCAAATCAGAACGGTTAGGCTTACAGTGAGCCCAACATACCCTGAACCTTTTTACCGATTCTTGTCTTTTATCTGATATTAGGAAAACCCATAATCCGCCTCTCGGCCTCTTGCATTCAAGGACTAAACGCACCGTCCCATACCCGATCACTAAATCAATGAATCCTTCGTCTTCATCGTTAATATTTCTCCAAGGGTGTTCACGCGCAATAATACTCCATGGTGTTTGTGACCTTATGGATTGTATTTCATTTTCGACTGCGAGCTGAAAAGGGAATCCGGAAGAGTTGACAAGCTTTTTCAGTTCATTGTTTTTTCCGCCCATAAGTCTCCTTTGCTAATTGAAATCAATTTACTTAAATAATTTTTTTATTAATCACTTATTCTTCCCTATTATATAGAAAAGATATCAAAAGAGGAATGGGTCGAAGACACCCTTTTGTCAAGATTGTTTCAATCCAGCCAGCCTCTTCTTCACATCCCCAACCTCAGCAATACCAGGGTCAGCGTCCTTCCAGAGGTCGAGGAATTTCTCAAAATGCTCTATGGTTTTTTCTTTGTGCCTTTCTTCATGTGCGATTGTAATTGTCTTTTTTGTTCGCATCCGTGCAGGGAAACAAGAAAGTTTGAGAAGGAGTTGGAGGGGATTTTTTGGTTTTTTCATCAAATGATACTAATTCTAACCAAAAAAGAAATGTCTGGAGAAGAAGTAAAAAAATGTCCATATGGTGCGACACCACGGAGACAGGTAGGACACTCCTCGGGGTTGATAGCCCTTCACCGTTGTGCCCGAGCCGCTTTTTCCACCGTACTCACGGCCCTCTTACGAGTCCCGAACTACGTGGTGCCGCATAAATCTATACCAAGGTCAATTGCCAAAAAATAGAGACAAAGCAACAAAGACAGCAAAACGGTCCACAATAAGATAGACTCCACCGCCCATTCAGTCAAAAAAACCTTTCCAACCCAGCTTCAAAAATACTCTCCGCTCTCTTCGGCCGCCATCAAGAGTTCCTGTTGGACGACTTGAGGTGGAGGAGGGCGCTCAGCTTTATACCTATCTCATATAATATCAATAAGTTATGGCTAGTTAAAATTCTCATGAAAAACGGGAAATTACCCCCGTTTTTAGGCCCAAAATGGGATGAAATTTCAAACCTAAATCATCGTAACTTGCTGATATTAAGTAAGTTGCAGTAGTTGACATAATGCATGTTATGCGACACTGACGCAATTATAACTCTGGGACATCGTCTTTTCTATATACCTTCTCAAGGTTGTATTATGGACTCCTAATTCACTGGCAACTTGATTGAATCCTTTAAGCCGTATCTCTTTTTTTAGGAATGTGAGATTGTATTCTTGGAGCTTCGACCTCTTCTCAACGTGTCTTCTACTCTCTATCTTGTATTCTTTTAAGGCACGATATACTTTGTCCTTTGAGCAACCAAGGAGTTCAGCAATATTTCTTATTGACCTAGATTCTTTCAAATAAAGCTTTTTTAACAACGACTTATTTGGCTTTACTCTCTTGGAGGATTTACTCTTTATGTGATTTGAACACACTGCAGCTTTCATATTCATTAACTAATCCTCTTATTATTTTCATCATAATTCAAAGATTTCTCAAATCCACAAGCGTTCCAAACAGCATCAAAACATAGTTTCATTAACACAGGAATATCAACATCAAAATTCTCTATAACAATTTCGGGAAGGGATAGAATATCCTTGTCGATTTTGTGAATCGTTTCATCATCATACGGAAATTGATGATGTCTAGTTTCCATTGTATATCCCCTTACCCTCAAAAGTGTCAAAAAAATAAAAATTGGAGGATTAATGTCTAAAGATTTCAATGTATTTAGATATCGAATTACTGATTCAATTAATTTTTCTTCAAAAGTAATGTGTTTTATTATTAAATTCTTTTCTCCTGGTCTTATTAAAGCAGCTTCTACTCCCTCAATTATCCCATTCCTATATAGTTGCACATAAGAACGAAAGTCACCATCAGCGCGACGATAAGTTAAATAGCCATCAAAGTTGTATCTCCAGTCGTGAGCTCGACCGTATATAGGGCTTAGGTTTTCTATTGGGTTTAAGCTTGCCTTGTTTAAATCTATACTTTGAACACGACCGAATGAGCTCAACGGTATTAAATGAAGTATGACTTTAGGATTTTCTACGAGTTGAACCGGAGTGTCATTTGATAATATCCTTGAAATTCTCTCAACTCTAAAATCTTTTATCTTAGTCTTCATTGTCTCAGATAAGGTAAAAGAAATTCTCAGTTCATCTACATCTAACGGATATTTACCAGCAGAATTACGTGAATAAAACTTATCATGCCCTCCTAATGTTACCCTATGAGGACTTATCCAACTTTGTACTGTTCTTATTAAAAAGACTATTTTTCCATTTGATAATCTTATATCTTTGATAGTTATTGAAGGAATACTTGGAGCAACGCCATCTCTTATTAGTTGCTCTAATCTTAATTTCTCTTCGTCAATGTTATCCAACTCAAGACCCCGAATTTCAGTTGGGATCCCTTTTTTCGCGACAATTCCAATCACAAAATCACCGCCAACAGCATTAGCAAAGGATGAGATGCCAGCAATGAATCTTATCTTCTCATCTCTTGTATTACCAGGCAATGATTGTTTATATTCAATAGTCCTTCCTTCTGAGACTTCATTATCCTTTAAAGCAAGTAATGCAGACTCCTCAATGGTAGCGATTTTTTTTTCTATCATTTAATTCCCACCCCTAAAATTCAATCCAAGATGTATGAATATCTAACAGAATGAGGATCTAAAGTCAAACCAGTAGGCTTAATTTGTCAAGGCAAAGCGAATACTTCCGGATCTTAGCAAAGTAAATACTTCCGGTTTTGACATTGGCTATATTCTCTTCAGGTACGAGTTATTATGAAGC
>SDBU01005786.1_pt1 | contig 14699 bp, 12 predicted proteins | sample 2277071 | NCBI WGS metagenome assembly SDBU01 (sample SAMN10397929, study PRJNA504765) | marine sediment metagenome | isolation source: marine sediment core GS08_GC12, 126 cmbsf | place: Arctic Ocean: Gakkel Ridge, Loki's castle | collected 2008
CGGATCCGAATTCGCCATTGTTATGGCCGAAACCAACCCGGAGTCTCCGTCCCGATACACGAAAGCGAGTATGATTATCGTTCCAACCGACACCCCGGGTTTCAACGCCATACGGAATATCTCTGTCATGGGTCACACCGGCGACGGAGGATGATATAGAGCGGGAATGGAAAGAACTCATCGAACCCGCGCTGCCGACGGTGGAAGAGCGATTGCGGCAGGACCTTCTGTTGGACGCCATCTGGGAGCGCGTGCTGGATGACCGGTGCAGGAGGATGCTCTTCAGGATGACGTTGCTCATAAGACCGTGGGATTGGGATCTGATGATGCAGTTGGGAGAACTTGGCGAATCCGAAACTGTCACTGAAAAGACCGCTGAGGATTTACGGAAAACGTCTTTGATAGGACAGGTACAGGAAAGAAGAGAAGAACGCCGGACGCGACTATTCCAGATTCACCCCATGACGGCGCGGTTCATAGCCGGACAGTTCGACGAAGACGAGGCTGAGAAAATGCGAATGGAGACTTACAGGCGCGTCGGCACTTATCTGGAGGAATTGGCGAAGACTTCACCGGACATCCGCGTTGCTCTTGACGCCGGGCTCTACCTGTTCCAGTGCGGAGAGTTCGACCGGGCCTTTGAGTTGTTGGGTCCAGTTTCAGAGAACTTCAAAAGTGGGGGAATGTCGCGTTATTGCATCGCCTTGCTGAAGCCCTTTGAAGGGGCAGAAGTCATGGAGAGAACGGGTCCGAAGCGAGTGGGAAAAGTGCTGGGGATCCTGGGAACGGCTTACAGTAATCTAGGACAGTTTAAGAAGGCTATCGGGTATTTTCAACGGGCGCTGAAGATATTGAAAGAGATAGACGACCGGAGGAGTGAAGGAAGTGCCCTTGCAAATTTGGGATTGGTTTACAATGATCTAGGCCAGATTGAGAAGGCTATCGAGTATTATCAGCAAGCGCTGGATATAGCGAAAGAGACAAAAAATCTGAGTAATGAAACAAACATTCTTGGCAGTCTGGGAACGGCTTACAGTAATCTAGGACAGTTTAAGAAGGCTATTGGGTATTACCACCAGGCGTTAGATATTGCAAAAGAAATAGGGGACCGGATGGATGAAGGAAGACATCTTGGAAATCTGGGGTCGGCTTACGTTGATCTGGGACAGGTTGAGAAAGCTATCGAATATTACCAGCAGGCACTGAATATAACAGAAGAGACAGGCGACCGGAGTGTTGAAGGTATCACCCTCGGAAATCTGGGGTCGGTTTATTATCTTCTGGGACGAGTTGAAAGAGCCATTAAGTATTACCAGCAGGCGCTAGATATATTAAGAAAGATAGGTGACCGGATGAATGAAGGAAGACATCTTGGAAATCTGGGTTTGGCTTACGCTGATCTTGGGCAGGTTGAGAGGGCAAGGGAGTACCTGGAGGCGGCACTGGCAATTGCCAGAGAGATTAAGGATCCGAGGTTGGAGACTTTCGTCCTCGAAAATCTGGAGAGGTTGAAATAGTTAGCTTTCGGCAATCAGCAGGCGAGGGATTAACGGATAGATTACGGAATGAAAATTCTACCCGTGCCCAGAAAAATTTCCAAATCCATGAGGATTTCAATCAATCTATCCGAACATCGTTCACGATACGCTTTTTCTGGCATTCGCCTCACATTACCGATCGTCAATACAGGTAGCGAAGTTATTGTATTTTCCTCACGGATAGTTTGTTCCAAAGAGTCTTTGCCTTTCATGTTGCGATTGTCGGTGAGCAAAATCATCCTATTCGCTTGAGCAAATCGCCAAGCTTGCCTGTCATTACTATCAACAGGCAAGCCCATGTCCGCAAAAGTTTTCATTTGGAGAGGAAATAGCTCAAGCCACCCGGCTTCCATTAGTGCCCCCCGTAGCATTGCCGCCTGTCCTTCAATATTGTGGTCTATCAAAATGGTTATCATGATTGCTCCCACTTTGCTTTATGTGCTCGCAGTTTCGCTCGAATCTCTTCCTGTCCCGGTTTTGGCGGCATAGCTGCAATTTGGGCAAACCGTTCCCGATTTCGCTCTTCCCAGTATTGCCGGATTTCTTCAGCTTGCTGTAGAACAATTTCGTATTCGGCCTCAACTTCTTCTCGGTGAGCGTCAATGTAATCCACTACGCCTGTTATTTGTTCGTCGGTAATATTCAGCCAATGTTTGATTAGTTCAGTCGGCCAATCAGCTTTGACGTAATCCATAACACTGTAAAGTGTAATGCGCGTACCAGCGATGGTTAATCCCCGTTCGGTTCTAACAACAGTTGTGTTTTGGGTCTTATCTTTTTCAATTGTTTTACCCACTTTCTTTGCCCCTTTCAATAATTTAATCGAAGGTGATAAAGTTGAGTTTATTTTACCCCCAAAAGTTCTGATTGTCAAGAAACAAAAAGTCAAATCACGCATTGACGCGAAATTGAAAATTTGATATACTAATTTTGCAATGAAAGAGGTGAATTAACGACTATGAAAAGTCTACTCAAATTAGCATACAGAAATGTATTCAGAAACAAGAAAAGGTCGATTATCACCCTTGTGGGGATAAGCGTGGGATTGATGGCGATGGTTTTCGGACAGGGGTTTATGGTAGGTATAGGAAAGCAGTCGGAGATGAATCTGATTGAAAATGAAACTAGCCACCTGAAAATATTCGCTGAAGGGTATAGAGATGAGCAAGAGACCTTGCCGCTTGACATATCCATCGAAGGGCCGGAAAAATTGGCGAACGAGATTGAACAAATCGCTCATGTCCAACATGCCACTCATAGAATCACTCTTGCAGTGGTGCTCAACAACGGGCTTAACGATTATCCTTGTATCGGAATCGGGATTGCGCCGGAGAGAGATGAGTTGGTCTTTAACATAAAAGACGCCATTGTAGAAGGCGGGCAATATTTGAAGGATGGCGATGAGAAAATGCTCATAGGCAGCAAGTTGGCGGAGATATTCGAGGTCAAAGCAGGTGATTATCTCACTGTAATTACCCGGACGCTTTACGATGCTCTTGATGCCTGGGAGTTGGAAATTGGCGGAATTGTCAACACAGGCAACCCGAACATAGACAACGCCGTTATCTACCTTCCGCTTTCTCTGGTACAACAATCTCTGGAGATGTCGGGAAAGGCTACCGAAATCGCTGTCAAGATAGACGACATGAAATATTTAGAGCAGGTAAGCGGCGAGATTTTCAGCAAACTTGACAAAGATGGAATTAAAAGCGAAGTATCCAAATGGGATGAACTGGCAGAAGATTTCATCGCCATTCATAAACTCAAAAAAAACGGTACGGGACTTATAATTGGAATCATCGTTATAGTTGCAGCAGTCGGCATTGCAAACACGATGTTAATGGCTGCTTTTGAGCGTACCAGAGAAATCGGCATGATGATGGCGATGGGAATGAAATCGCGGGAGATTGCCTGGCTATTCCTGCTGGAAGGTGCTATCTTAGGGTTGTTCGGCGCTTTCATCGGCTGTCTCTTGGGCGGTGGGCTGACCTATTACTTTGAAATCTACGGCTGGGATATCAGCGCCTATGGCGACATGGACATCGGCTACCCCGTTAAAAACTATATGTACGCCGACTTATCGCTTCCGATTATAATTTACACCGTAATTTTCGGTTTGGCGGTTTCGATTCTAGCAAGTCTCTATCCGGCTCGAAAGGCGGCGAAGTTGGAACCGACGGAAGCACTCAAATATGTTTGAAACTAAAAAACGCATAGGTGAGAAATATGTTTTACCTAATAAAAATGGCAATCCGTAATATTGGAAGAAACAAACGCAGAACGATTCTAACTCTTTCAGCCGTCTTTATTGCGACGATTGTGTTATCGTTCAGCGCTTGTTACTTGAAGGGGATTCTGGAAGGCATTCTTGATAACTATATTCGGCTTCAGGCAGGGCATATCAAAATCTATAACGCCGAGTATGTTAAAAAGGAACGCCTTTTGCCACTTGATGTACCTGTCAGCGACTATGAGGCTATGCAAAAAGAACTGGCGGGGATGGATGGTATTGACATGATTACGCCGAGAATTAGGTTTGGCGTGATGTTAAATGTTGAAGGGAATAATGAAAACTCAATCGGAATTGGAATTGACCCAATAAAAGAGCGAAATATTCTTCAGCTTGAGGAATTCTTGACTGAAGGAAGCAGGTACTTTCAAGCTGGCGAAGCGGAGATGCTGATAGGAAAAAGATTGGCTGATACGCTGGGCGTTAAACTGGGCGACACGATTACAGTAATCACACAAACGGCTTTTAGTTCGCTTGGGGCGATGAATTTTAAGGTGGTGGGGATGACTGAGTCGGGTATTAGCTATCTGGATAAATCTATGTTTTACATCCCGATTGATAAATGCCAGGAACTTTTAGATATGGACAGGATGGTGACCGAGTTAGTGATTATGACAGAGGATAAGGAGAACGCAAACAGATTAGCTGGCGAGATAGCAACTCGATTGGATACATCTAAAATCGCAGGTAAAGAGGATGAGTTTGTCCGCGGAGATGATAAATACGAAGTTATTCCATGGCAAAGTCAAAGTAATTTATATTCTGCTATCTCTTCATCGAAAATTAGCATGGCGGTCATGAGCGGAATTATTTTAATCGTGGCAAGTTTGACAATTTTAAACACAATGTTGATGTCCGTTTTTGAGCGCACAAGGGAAATCGGCATGATGATGGCTATGGGAATGAAGGGGAGACGAATTACCACATTACTTTTACTCGAAGCCCTAGCTATCGGTGTTTTGGGCGGAATCGCCGGTTGCATAGTCGGTGGCGGAATCGCAATACTGACCGAACACACAGGGCTTGATTTCAGCAGCGCGATGGAAAATGTTGAAATGCCCATGAGTGGTATTATTTACCCTGATTTTGAATTTGCCTTAATCTTAAGAGCCTTCGCATTCGGAATAGTAATGGCTGTGGTCGCTTCACTCTATCCCGCTTACCGAGCATCGCGAATGCAACCTACAGAGGCTTTACGAGCAGCGTAGTTGTAGGATGCGTCGTTTTCGTTGTAATGGATAATTAGGTGAAGCTCTGCACGCATGAATGCGGCGGGTTCTAAAAGCAAAGGGGACGCGGTGTTAGCGCTTCGCTAACCTTCCGCGCGCGAAAGGCAATTCCCCTGCCGTAAGACGAAGTAAACTTTCGTGGCCGTCTCGGCGGGCTTTATCCGACACTACGCGGAAGGCTAACAAAGTGCTAGCGCCGCGGAAAGCGCCAGCTCCCTCGCGGTGCGATTCTGACGTTTCGTCAGAACGCCTTCCGCTGTGTTTTAGCTTCTTACTTTCCCCTTTCCCCTTTCCCCTTTCCTTTGTGGGTTCCAGCACCCGTACAAATTTAGGGCTTGACAACCAGTTTCAAAGTCTGTTATACTTTATGGTTGCGCTGATAGATTATTATAGTTATCTGCAATAATTTAGGTTGTTTCCAGTCAATCTAAATTTCGTTTTCAGTCAAATCAATTCGACTGAAAATAAAACTGGAAACAAAAGAGGCCGAAGGAGAAAACAGTCAATGTATGCAATATTCGCCACAGGTGGGAAACAATATAAAGTCACAGTCAATGACCTCATTGACGTCGGGAAATTGGATGTGCCTGTGGGAGAAACTATGGAATTCAGTGAGGTACTTCTAGTAGCTACAGATGATGGCGATGCGCAAATTGGTTCGCCGTATGTTGGAGATACCGCAGTTCTCGGTCAAATCATAGAACACGGCAAAGACAAAAAAATTATTGTCTTCAAGTCAAAGCGGAGAAAGGGTTATAAGCGAAAACTCGGACACAGGCAACAATACACGCGATTGCGCATCACAGATGTTATGCACGCTGGTGCATCTCTTGCGGAGGAAGAGGTTGAGGAGGTAGAAGCAGTAGCGCCGGAAACTACCGAAGAGGTGGAAACACAAGAGCAAGAGGAAATGGAATTAGAAACGGAAGAAGAAACAATAATATCAGAGGAAGAAGTTGAAGAGGTAGAAGCAGTAGCGCCGGAAGCTACCGAAGAAATAGAAACACAAGAGCAAGAGGAAATGGAATTAGAAACGGAAGAAGAATCAATAGTATCAGAGGAAGAAGTTGAAGAGGTAGAAGCAGTAGCGCCGGAAGCTACCGAAGAAGTGGAAGCTCCAGAACAGGAGGAAGTGGAATCAAAGGAAGAAGCTGAAGAAGAATCAATGGTGTCAGAAGAAACAGAGGAATCAGAAGACATTGAGAAAGAAGTGGAGGTGACAGAAAATGGCGCATAAAAAAGGCGGCGGCAGTACACAGAATGGCCGCGATAGCAACAGCAAGAGACTGGGTGTCAAACGCTTTTCGGGAAATTACGTCACAACGGGAAGTATTCTTGTCCGACAACGCGGCACCAGACTACACCCAGGACAAAATGTGGGTAAAGGTGGCGACGACACACTGTTTGCAAAGATCGACGGATATGTATGGTTTGAGCGAAAAGATAAGAAACGCCGACAGGTTAGTGTCTACTCGGAGTTACCCATTGCAGTGTAACAGCCAACAACCCCGACTGATTTTGTGAGTCAGTCGGGGTTGTTGTTTTTCTGTATGCGGACAAAAATTTGGAAGAGTGAAAATAGTTTGAAGGGATGATTAAAATGACAAAAAGGATTTGGACAAATATTTTCATCATGACTTTAATGGTTTCTCTGATAGCTGCTTCTACAACTAAAGCGGAGGAGCCGGTCAAGCTGGAATGGAAGCTGAAAGCTGGGGATGTCTTGACCTATAAAGCCGAGATGGACACAACTACTAAAGTGGCAGTTATGCCCACTGAAATGAAAAGCGAGATGCTTATAACTTCTATCGTGACGGAAGTGGACGAAGATGGTGTTATGACAGGAGGAGATATCGTAGTTCTCAAGCCCTTGCAGATATTGGTTAGCGGCAAAGATATGACTTCGGAAATGGCTAAGCAGATCGGTCTTCCTAAAAATTTCCTGAAGACATGGAAGAAGCATCCAAACGGTCACAAAACCTCAGTTTCCGAGCCCGCCGAATGGTTCCAGTTCGGAGGGGCCCTTGAAACAACAGTAGAAAGCTTTCCAGAAAAGCCTGTCAAAGTTGGTGATAGTTGGAAGCGGGAATGGACTAAAGAGATTTCTATTCCACCTCTATTGACGAAAGTAACCGCTTCTTTTACATCTACCTCAACACTGCTTGGCTTCGAGAAAATAAAGGGATACAATTGCGCAAAAATAAAAACTGTCGTAAAGGTTACCATGAAAGGGGAAAACTACACAAGCCTCAGCTCATCGGAGGGTGTGACCTTCTTCGCTTTCAATAAAGGGTACCCTGTGAAAATGGAAAGCACAACGGAAGGCACGACGAATATGGTTATGAAACAGCCCTTCGAGATGAAGATAAAGACAGAGATGCAGACGGAAATGCAGATGGAGTTGTCCAAGCGGAAGAAGTTGAAAGGTGATGAGTTAAAGCAGGTGCGGGAAGAACTGGTGCTTATAAGAGCAGCACAGGAACTTGTGGAAAAAAAGAAACCCGATGAGGCAAAGGCTGAGTTTGAGAAATTCCTTGCCAATCATCCCCAAAGCAGATGGCAAAAAGGAGTAGAGGGTCTAATCTCACAAATTGATATGATGAAAGAGATGGAATATACGATGGAAGACGTGAAGAAACAGATGGAAGAAGATAAACCCTCTAACGAAGAAGCCCAGAAACTTAACGAAAAAGTCCAAAAACTCGAGAAGGAAGTGAAGGAAAATCCGGACGATTTGTCTATACGAACCAAGCTCCTTGACTATTATTCTCGTGAGCAATTTCGTTCGGAATCCGCGCGCAAGGCTCGTCAACAGCATATACTCTGGATTATCCAAAATCACCCAGATGCTGAAATTGCTGGATTTTCGGCAGAATTAAATCCAATACTTGATGGGGAAGCTTACGATAAGGCAAAAAAATTATGGCTCAAGCAGGTCAAAAAACACAAGAAGAATACAGCAGTACTTGGAAATGCTGCTCATTTCTTTCTCCTTTTCGATAGGGATATATCAGAAGAACTTCTAAAAAAGGCACAAGCTCTTGAGCCAAACAATCCTAAATGGCCTAATCGCCTTGGACATCTCTACATGATGCTCGTCATAATAGGAGCTGAATCACCCGATGCACGAAAAGAGATAGCAAAAAAGGCTTTAGAACAGTTCGAAAAATCCGCAAACCTTACTGTTGGTAAGAGAGAGAGCTCCTACAAGCTTTCAGACCTTGCCAAAGCTGCATTTGAGGCTGACGACATGAAAAAGGCTGAAAGATATGCGAACGGGCTATTGGATATGGCACCTCAATATAAAGAAAATTGGAACTATGGAAATGCTATCCATAATGGGAACCTGATTCTCGGCCGAATTGCTCTGAAATCAGGCAAGGTAGAAGAGGCTAAATCTCTTTTGCTCAAAGCGGGGGCGATACCCGGATCCCCACAGCTCGATTCTTTTGGACCTAGTATGACTCTCGCAAAAGAGTTATTGGAAAAAGGTGAAAGGCAAGCCGTTATCGAGTATTTTCAGCTATGTGCCAAATTTTGGGAAATGGGGAAGAAAAGTTTGGAGAATTGGACATCTGTCGTTAAAGAAGGTAAAATTCCTGATTTTGGGGCAAATTTGAGATATTGATTCGGTGAAAGGTGACGCATTAGGAATGATCGAAACCAAAGGACTTGTCGCCGCAATCGAAGCCGCTGACACTATGGTAAAAGCTGCCAATGTTAGTAACCTTTGGTGCTAGTTTTGAGTTGCGGACCCAATGAAAACGGGCATAAAGCCCTAGACTACAGATAACCTAGGTAGTCTAGCCCCTTGTGGGCGTTGAATTTTGCCTAGCACCATTGGTTATTAGAACCAATAAACGATATCGAAAAAACGTTGATGGTCGAAACCGCAATCATCCAACAAGAACAGACTGTTGCAGAACGTGAAATTGAAGAGAGAGATGCTCTGCAAAAGTATAAAAGGCTAGCATCAGATTTTGACTTTGGCTTAAAAGCTGATGAGGAATATGCCGAGAACTTTTAGGCGAGCATAGAGAGTTAAGGTACCTGCGGTTAGAAACTGAGAGGATTTTGGAGGAAAAGGGCGACATATAAGAAAATAGATTTGTATTCAAAAAGATTTGGAAGGAGTGCGATGTTTTAAATCGCTTGGATTTTTATGATTAATTTAGGCATTGACGTGGGTTCAGTAAGTGTCAAGATTGCTATCGTCGGAGACGCGGAAAACAAGGAGTTATTTGAGCGTTTATGTGCTGAATGTCCGACGTTTTTTATGGTACGTGATATACATTCTCCACTGCTCAATGAAAAAGTGATACTGCTTTCTCAATATCTACGCATAAAAGGCGAACCTGTGTACGCAACATACACTTTGCTGGAGGAATTATTCGAATATATTCCAGAAATACAGGGCGTTCGGGTTACAGGTTCGGGCAGTGCGTTAATCGGCGAATTGCTTTCCGCAACACTGGAAAACGATTTCCGAGCAGTTGCGAAGGGTGTCGGCACATTGCACCCTGAAGTAAAAACTATCTTTGAAATGGGTGGCGCTAATTCTAAATTTATTCGCATTGACATCGACGAAACGCTTGGCATTGTGGGTATTAGTGATTATGAACGCAACGGCGAATGCGCGGCGGGGACAGGTTCGTTCATTGACCAACAAGCCTCGCGTTTACAATATGACATCGAAGATATTGGCGACATTGTTATGTCAGCAGGCAACGCGGCTGTTATCGCCGGCAGATGTTCTGTATTTGCAAAATCCGACATGATTCACGCACAGCAGAAAGGGGCTCAACCGCCAGAAATTCTCAAAGGATTGTGTGAAGCAGTGATAAGAAATTTTAAGGGCAGCATTACCAAAGGTAAGAAGATAGAACCGAAAGTCGCTTTCATCGGCGGTGTGGCTGCAAACAAAGGCGCAGTCCAGGCAATGCGGACGATTTTCAAGTTTACAGTAGACGAATTTTTCGTGCCGCAACACTATGCGTGGATGGGTGCAATCGGCGCGGCGTTGCTTGACGCAGAAGCCACAGAGCAAAAACCGCTTACCGACATCAATGATCTCAAGCAGTATACAATGAAAAGCGGACAGGACGAATTTCCGAAGATGAAGCCGCTGTCGATGGAGAGGGTGGTTCTCTTACGTGACCGCATTAAGCCGTATTCCTTTGAAGGCAAGCAATTTCCCGTCGATGCATATTTGGGTATTGATGTGGGTTCGGTAAGTACAAACTTGACAGTATTAGATGAAAATGGCGACCTTATCAAAGAAATCTACACCAGCACACGTTCGCGGCCCATTGAAGTGGTCGGCGAAGGACTGAAGGAAATTGAAGCCGAGATAGGCGATAAAATCACGATTAAGGGTGTCGGTACGACAGGTTCCGGGCGGGAGTTGATTGGCAAGCTAATCGGCGCGGATATAATATATAATGAAATCACCGCGCACAAGACCGGCGCGACATTCGTCGGCAAAACGCTCATAGACCGTGTGCCCGATACCATATTCGAGATAGGCGGGCAGGATTCTAAATACATTAGCATTCAGGACGGCATCGTCGTCGATTTCACAATGAACGAAGCGTGCGCTGCTGGCACAGGTTCATTCTTAGAAGAACAAGCGGAACGCATGGACATTCAAATTATCGGCGAATTCGCGGAATTAGCATTGAGTTCTGATAGCCCCATTCGTCTGGGCGAACGCTGCACGGTCTTCATGGAAAAGGACATCAATCCTTTCCTTCAGCGCGGCGCGTCCAAAGAAGATTTGACCGCAGGCTTGGCGTATTCCATTGCCATCAACTACCTCAACCGCGTCGTGCGCGGACGCAAAATCGGCGATACTATCTACTTCCAGGGCGGCACAGCTTACAACGATTCCGTCGCAGCGGCGTTTTCGACCATTTTGGATAAAGAGATTATCGTTCCGCCGCATAATGGCGTAATCGGTGCCATCGGCGCCGCGCTGTTGGCGAAGGAAAAAATGGAAGCGGCCGGAGCGCAAACGACGTTCCGCGGATTCAGTTTAGAGCAGATTGATTACACTCTCCGTGAGTTTACCTGTAAAGCATGCTCGAACTATTGCGATATGCAGGAATTTAAAGTCGGAGACGAACGCACCTACTGGGGCGACAAATGTTCCGACCAATTCCGCAGCAGAAAAATCGAGAAAGAATCCGTCATTCCTGATTTAATGGCGTTGTACCATGAAACTCTGATGGCGGGTTATGATGAAGGAAAAGCGCAAATTCCGAATTCCGAAAAGATGGACGCGATGAACGAAGTGAATCGGTCTCCGACTCGCCGTAGACTCGGGGAGCGAAGCGGTAGTTCAGAGAACGCAAAGAAGCAAAGAACGCAAAGGAAAATTTCCGAATTCCGAGGAGTGGATGCCCGAATTGGAATGCCGCGAGGGATGTATTTCTATGAGCAGTTTCCGTTTTGGAACCGATTCCTGAGTGAATTGGGCTTTGATGTTGTAATATCATCCAAAACCAACAAATCCGTCATCAATTCTGGCGTCGATGCAGTTGTCGCCGAACCCTGTTTCCCTATCAAAGTCATACATGGGCATGTCAATGATTTATTAGAACAAAACGTCGATTTTATTTTCCTACCACACGTCGTCAACTCCGAGACAAACTTCCCCGAAGTCAGTTCCCACGTCTGTCCATGGGGTCAAACCCTTCCTTTTATCATTCGATACGCGCCGCTGTTGGAGGGTGCCGAAGACAAGCTTCTCCGACCAACCGTCCACTTCCGAAATGGCATCAAGCACGTCAAACGAGAACTGCGAGAATTTACGAAGCGGTTAGGAATATCCAAGCGACAAACGGACCAGGCTGTTGAACGCGCATACGAAACGCAAGCGACCTTTAAGAAGACGCTACTGAAAGCCGGAGAGGAGGCGCTGTCAATATTGGAGGAGACAGGCGAGCCGGGCATGATATTAGTCGGGCGGCCGTACAATATCTATGACAGCGGCGTCAATTTGGATGTCCCACGCAAGTTGCGCGACTACTACGGCGTGAATGTTATTCCAATAGATTTCCTGACTATTGACCATGAGGATATCTCTGACATCAATCCCAATATGTATTGGAGCTACGGTTTCAAGATTTTGCAGGCGAGCAAAGTCGTCTCCCGATACCCAAACCTTCATATCATCTACATCACAAATTTTAAATGTGGTCCCGATTCGTACATTAAACATTTCGTCAACGACGCTTCCAGAAAACCATATCTTTCCCTGCAATTCGATGGACACAGCAACGATGCGGGCTTCATGACCCGATGCGAGGCTTATCTAGATAGCAAGGGATTCCTCCGATGGTGGTCGCGGGAGTCGGCGTAAAACATGAAACGTGAAACGTAAAACGTGAAGAGTGATTATGTTCGTTTCGTTTAGCAGTTTACAATTTTTTGCATCGTGAAAGCACCCTCATTCATGCGCCTGCCTGTGCTGAAGGCAGACAGGTGGTGATGAAACGACGCTTAATTTTTTATGGTTCGATGCCATAAAAAATTAATAGTTTCTCCTTGACATTTCAATTTTTTTGTTTTTTGCGTCTTAACATGCTCGCTTCGCTCACCGACGACTGGCGCTTCGCTGGTCTTACGGAACAGCTCGAAAGGAGATTTTCAGATGTATCGCACTATACGGATAAACCTACCAGATGATGTCGCACCTCTTATCTATCTTTCTTGGGTTGCTGCACGTATCTACAATAAAACTGTCAGCCTACTTCGCAAAGTTCATAAGAAAAAAGGCTTTTGGCTCTCTAAAGGTGCTATCCAGAAATATCTCCGGTTAAAAGGTTACCCGCTACATTCTCAAACTATCCAGGCACTTGTTGATGGATATTTTGACAGTCTTAAATCATATTTCAAACAAGGCGGCGATAACAAGCGTCCACGTAGTTCCGTAAGCCCAGCGACTTGGGTTGAGTAGGCGAAGCCGTATCGAAACCAGCCAGGCGTCGGTGAGCGAAGCGAACATATCGAACTTCAAAGTTCCATTCAATACCTTTCAAAGAATCTGCAATCAAAATTAAAGATGGTAAAATCTATCTGTCTCTTGGAAAAGGTAGAACACCACTGGTGTTTGACCTTCCTAAAACTCCAAAGTATTATGTTCGCACCGCTGAAATTTGCTGGGATAATGTTTCAAAAGAACACTATCTTGTCTTGACTATACAAATTGATGATGTCAAGACGACACGGTATAAGAAAGCTGTGTCTATCGATATAGGAGAAATTCATCCAATAACTACCACCGATGGTAAAGTAACAATAATCTACAATGGACGGTTAATCCGTGCAATCAAACAATATAGAGAGAGACTCAAAGCCCATTTTTCTTTCCTGCTAAGTAAGTGTAAAAAGTATTCTAAACGCTGGTGGCAATTGACTAACAGCAAAAATAAACAACTGAGGAACTTGAACAATTCAATCAAAGATGCAATCCACAAGATAACCCGGCATTTTGCTAACGAATGTAAAAAGAATCGAGTTGGTGTTGTTGTAATCGGCGACCTGACGGGTATACGAAAGTCAATTGACTACGGAAGCAAAACAAATCAAAAACTCCACCAGTGGACATTTGCCGAAATAACCAGGCAATTGAAATATAAACTACAAGAGTTTGGAATCCAAGTCGTAGAACAAGACGAAAGCTATACAAGCAAGACTTGTCCGAACTGTTCACTTCGTTCACCGACGCCTGGCTGGTTTCGATACGGCTTCGCCTACTCAACCCAAGTCGCTGGGCTTACGGAACTACTGGCAAAAGGAACAATCCAGCTAATCGTAACTACAAATGTAAGAAATGTGGCTTTGGGTATCATCGTGATGGTGTTGGATGTTTGAACATCCTAAACAAGTATCGTGGCAACTTTCCATTTAGTAAACAGATGGAATTGTTGCCCCGTAGTTGGGGTCCTTGGCAACCTCCTCAGGTGGAAGGCGTACATTTTCATTTCCACTTGAGTAACCCTGTTAGCGCGATGAACGAAGTGAATCGGCGAAGCGGTAGTTCAGAATACGGTGTATTCGGCTAACCGTTAGGAATCTCCCGCATTCATGCGTGGAGAGGATGTCAATCCGTGAACATCCATTGGAGAGAATAGGTTAAGAAAATGCAACAAATAGAGCTTAAAATTCCAGAAGCCATCGCCGCCTTACCCAGCAGTGAGCGGATGATACTTCTAAATAGGGGGATTAGATTCGCTGCGAAGCAAAGAATAGGTGAACTGCAGGAGAGAATAGACGCGTTAAAAACAGAAATCCAGAAGTTCGAAGCGAAGTACAAACTCTCTTTTAAGGAATTTGAAGAACAGGTTCTTCCGGATATGGAAGGTTGGCGGGTCCACGAAGATTACTTCGACTGGGAGGAAGCAACAAAGGCGTTTGAAGAGTATTCACAAATGATTGTGACACTTCAACGTCTATTGGAGTACCGCGATGCAGAGATTCGAGAAATTATTTGAGAACTTTGCAGACATCATCACAAATTTTGAGCTTCTTGTGTAGTACTTTGACTTTGGTAGATTTCGTTCCCCGACGCTGTAGTTGTAGGGAGTGGTGGCTTGTCCCCACTCGTAGCTTTTGCCCGTTTTATGTTTACGAACGTCC
>SDBU01005787.1_pt1 | contig 14699 bp, 8 predicted proteins | sample 2277071 | NCBI WGS metagenome assembly SDBU01 (sample SAMN10397929, study PRJNA504765) | marine sediment metagenome | isolation source: marine sediment core GS08_GC12, 126 cmbsf | place: Arctic Ocean: Gakkel Ridge, Loki's castle | collected 2008
CAGCGACGTCATCATCACATCCCATGCACTCGGTTGGCGGCTGGAAGATGAATTGAAGGAGTTCGAGCGGGTAGTCAAGCATCCGGGGGTTATCGTACATTGCCCCGGAACCGCAGACAACGCTTCGGAACAGCAGAATCACCAGACACTGATCTCACCCAACTGGCGCTACCAATTCGCCACCTACCAGGAACAAGACGGCCCGAAACGAAAGTACTGGAAACAACTCTAAATCGGGCGTCACGACCTGACACTCCCACTCGAAATCCTCTACCCCCTTGACACCGAAATGATCCCCTGCCACAATATACCGTCACCAGCGACCGAGCAGGTCCCAGTCACCACGAACTCCCGGGAAGACCTCGAAAGCATCCTCCCTCGGAGACTCACACCTAAAGCCCGGCCGCAAACGAGGGTGGACAAATAATAGGTATTGTCTCCTCTTGATTATGCAAGGGATAACAAGCCATGAGGAAAATCATTCCACTCATTCCACTTCTGATTATCGCTTATCTTGTTGTGGTAGCGGTCATTCTGAAACTCAGTTTTCTAAATAAGAGGAAACCCCCCGCAAAGCATATCGAAACACTCTATACGGTAGAAGGGTTAGCCGGGAAGTTTGGGAGACCTGCGATACCTGCGAGCATTAATGACGAAGGCTTTGTAGCAGGTGAACGCATAGACATAGGGAAAGGGCTCATTTGGAGTCCTGCCGGCACTGAGTTCTTCGGATCTCCGCCAGGCATTTACTTTTCCCCAAAACAGATGAACAACAAACGTGAGATAGTCGGAGATTACAGGTTAAAAAAAGATTTCGAGCCTTCTACTGGCGCTCAGGCAAAATGACCGATCTTGGAGATGAGTGGAGAAGCGCAACCGGAATCAACAACTCCGGGCAGATTGTCGGTTGCGATCGAGATAATGATAATGCTCTTTTGTGGGTTTCAGGTAAAACGACCAATATCGGAAAAGAGATGGGTTGGCACAGATCTGATTTCGAGGATATTAATAACAAGGGTCAGATTGTCGGTCGTTATCACAATGGCACCGTTACACACGCGGTTTTGTATTCTGCCGGTTCATACATTGATTTAGGCGATTTGCCAGGCGGTAATGACTCCAGTTCCGCTTGGGCGATAAATGATCTCGGTCAGGTCGTGGGCAAGTCTGACGTCGCTGGAGGTTCTCATGCGTTTTTGTGGGAAGATGGAAAGTTGACCGACCTGGGAGTCTTGCCAGGTGAAGGCTGCAGGAACTTAAGCAAAGCTCTCGACATCAACAATTCAGGACAGGTTGTAGGGTGTTCTGCTTTCGATGATCGTTCTGAACCATTCATATGGGATAAGACCAACGGCATGAGAAATCTCAATGCTCTGATCGATCCTGATTCGGGATGGAGGTTGGGCATGCCTTATTCAATAAACAATAAGGGTCAGATCGCAGGGAGTGGATGGGGACCGAGAGGCCCTCAGGGCTATGTACTTAATCCTCTTCCAAGAAACGAGAATCCGGGAACGACGGAATCCGGGAACGTAAATAATAAGTAGTCAGCCTTAATGGAAATCGCGGGACATCTATGATAGGTATAGGTCAAGGGGAAATGGAGATTTCCCTTTTCACCTCCATAGAGTGATCTCTCAGCCACGTTTGAGCTTTCGATCACGCCTGCCTCAAGAGCCCTTTTCATCTCAGTCTGTGGGTCCCCATCTGGCGAACAGGTAAACACAATACCGATTCCTACACCACCAACTCAGCCATCCCCCTCTAATCTCTAACCTCCCTTTCCCTTCCCCACTTACATACCACAAAACTCAGATTTTTCTTGATTTTTACGGCAGATTATGATATGTTCCTTGCCACAATGGAATTACTGAGATGATGACTAATTACATAAATGTCGGAAAAACACGCAACTTGGCACGATCCTTGCTCTTATATATACAAAACAAAAAACCGTTTTTGCAGAAAATCTCCTTCCCGATTTCTCTATAACCAACAGAACTCCAAGACTATACACAAAACACGACTTTCTGCAAATTCTGTAAATTTCTGCAAATTTGCAGAAACGTCCTACAGAACGAAAGGCAAATGCAATGAATGAAACCAACGGACGCGACCTGATAAAGGACGCCGAGGGCATCTTCTCACAACAGGCGCCCCTCACCTTTACAGAAGCCAGGACCACCTACAGCGTCTGGGACGAACAGGACTTCCGTCCGTGGGACGACCTCGACATCCCCCCCGGATCCAAACTATCCAATGCACCGGTGTCATTCGCCGAGACAAAATCCCGCAAGAATCGCCGCCAAAACCCAACGCGAAACTCCCTGAACCCCACACATGCCCAACTCACTCCATATCAACCCCGAACACAACCATCCCAACCCTGTGCGCGGAATCTCTGAGGGTCACTTTAGCATCTTGACAATTTGCTCAACTAAGTGTAATATAAGAGGTTAGCCAATACTATATACACGACTAACGCCGGATTTATCGAACTCCAAGAAAGAAACAGGGGGATCCGATGAAACAATACGGTCTTGCGCCGATTCTTCTCGCAGGGCTGCTTATCGCAGGCTGCACACAGATAAGCTTCGCTCAAGAACCCGATCTGCGCACGCTTATAGTAATGTCTTCACTGGGCGGGTCCGTTACCGAACCCGGAGAATCGTTATTCAAATACGAAGCGGGCACTGTAGTAGATCTAATCGCCACACCCAACCAGTACCACGCATTTACAGAGTGGATCGGCGACGCCGTCGACGCCGGTCTGGTTGAGGACCCGAACTCCCCAGCAACGAGGATCATAGTGAGTATCAACTGCTCCGTCATGGCGAATTTCGTAAGGACAGCGGGCTCCCCTTTCCCTTTCCACGAGGATTTTGAATCAGCCGCCCTTGGCAGCTTCTGGACGAAAAACTCGACGGCTGCGGGGAGAATCGAGATAAGCGCCGAGCACGATCCTCATGAAGGCCAGTATCATCTCCTTATGGACAGTCAGACCGACGCAACGAATTCCCTGAACGAGCTCACTCTGATAGTCAACCTCTCAGGCCAGTCAGGCGTAACACTCGACTTCTATCATAAGAGGTTCAAAGATGAACTGCATCCAATGCCGGCTTCCTTCACCGGTTCTGTTGACGCTGACGGTGTTGCCGTTTCCGAGGATGGCGATACCTGGTACAGGGCGATTGAAAACCTCATCGGGCCAAGCGGTTCATACGAACACTACGAGATCGACCTCGATGCCATCTGTGCTGCAAACGGCATAAGCTACAATTCACTCTTCAGCATCAAGTTCCAGCAGTATGACGACTACCCAATCGATTCAGACGGATACGCCTTCGACAGCATTACCGTCTCCACAGGAGGTTATGTCCCCGAGATAGTCACTGACACTGACTCGGTGACAGTGCCGGAAGGAGGTACGGTCTCATTTGGCGTCAAGCTGAATGGAGAACCTCCGGAGCAGGTTACCGTGTCCGTTGCTCCGCACGACGGAGACAGCGACATCTTCGTCCAGTCCGGTTCGACCCTGACCTTCAATTCGGGCGACTGGGATAGCTACAAGACCGTCACGCTCTACGCAAATGAAGACCCCGATATATACGACGGATCCGCCACCGTCAAGTGCATTGCACCGGGCTGGAAAAGCAAATCCATAACCGCAACAGAGCTGGACAACGACGAATACGCCTTTGCATCGTTCCCGTTCTACGAGGACTTCGAATCCGGATCATTAGAAGACTACTGGTCAGCAGATTCGACGGCGGCAGGGAGAATCCGTGTCAGCTCTGATCACGGACCCCACGGCGGCGACTATCATGTTCTCATGGATAGCGAGACAGAAGCCACCGACTCTCTTAACGAGCTCGTCCTCACAATTGATCTCTCGGCGCGTTCCAATGTCGAACTCGATTTCTACCGCACAAGGTTTGACGACGAATTCCATTTCATGCCGGCTTCATTTACAGGCTCTGTCAACGCAGATGGCGTTGCCGTCTCCGCAGATAACGTGACGTGGTACAAGGCCACCAGCCTGACGGGGCAAAGCGATTACTATAAACGGTACACAATCGACCTGGATGCCGTCTGCGCTGCGAACGGCATAGAGTACAACGCGGCATTCAAGATAAAATTCCAGCAATATGACAACAGCCCGATCACCTCGGACGGCTTCGCCTTCGACGATATCAGCGTCGTCTCCTCCGGCAACGAGGTCGCCGGTTTCCCGTTCTCGGAAGGCTTCGAGTCGGGCAAGCTCGCCAAATGCTGGTCGAGCAGCTCCACAGGAGACGGCAGGACACGTATCGTCACATACAAGCGGCCCAATAGTGGAGACTATCACCTCCTGATGGACAGCGCGACGGACGAGATATACTCCCTCAACGAGCTTGTCCTGACAATAGATCTGTCCGATCGCGCCGATCTCGTCCTCGGATTCTATCACAAGAGGTTCGCGGACGAACCACACCCCATGCCCTCTTCATTCACAGGTTCTGTCGACGCCGACGGTATCGCTGTCTCAGAAGACGGCGTGACGTGGTATAAGGCCATTGACGGCCTGACCGGGCCCACCGGCTCATACGAGCACTACGAAATCGACCTCGATACAGTCTGCAGCTCCAAAGGCATAGACTACAATTCGTCGTTCAAGATAAAATTCCAGCAGTATGACGACTATCGAATCGATTCGGATGGCTACGCCTTTGATGATATCACCATCGAGTCATCCGGAACCCACGTCGCTGCGTTCCCGTTCACAGAAGACTTCGAATCCAGTACCCTCGCCAATTATTGGTCGACCAATTCCACGGCAGCCGGGCGAATCCGTGTCAGCGGCGACAACGACCCCAACAACGGAAGCTATCACCTCCTCATGGACGGCGGGGAAGACGCGACATACTCGCTTAACGAGCTCGTCCTGACAATAAACTTGTCGGCCCGTTCCAATGTCTCGATTGAGTTCTACAACAAGAGGTTCGCGGACGAAACGCATCTGATGCCCTCTTCGTTCATGAGTTCCATTAACGCCGACGGCGTTGCCGTTTCCGAGGACGGAGTAACCTGGTACAGGGCCATAGAAAACCTGAGCGGCACCAGCAACACGTATTTCCCATACGTAATAGACTTGGATGCCGTCTGTACTGCGGCAAACATCAGCTACAACTCCTCTTTCAAAATAAAGTTCCAGCAGTACGACGATTACCCGATCGATTCCGACGGCCACGCATTCGACGATATCACCATCAAGTCATCGGGCGCCGACACCGCTGCCTTTCCGTTCTCGGAAGACTTCGAGTCCGGGTCCCTTGCCAACTACTGGACTGCGAATTCGACGGAAACGGGCAGAATCCGCGTAAGCACTGAGCACGGCCCCAATGGAGGAACATCCCACTTCCTGATGGACAGCGACACGGAAGGAACATATTCACTGAACGAAGTCATACTCACAATAGACCTTGCAGGCCAATCCGATGTGGGTCTCGATTTCTATCACAAGAGGTTCGCAGACGAATCGCATCCAATGCCCTCCTCATTCACCGGTTCAGTTGATGCCGATGGCGTTGCCGTCTCCGAAGATGGCCTGACCTGGCACAGGGCGATAGACAGTTTGGGAGGACCAAGCGGCTCATACGAGCATTACCAGATCGATCTCGACGTCGTCTGCGCCTTGGCCGGCATAAGCTACAACTCGTCCTTCATGATAAAGCTCCAGCAGTATGACGATTACTCCATCAGTTCAGACGGGTATGCCTTTGATGACATCAACCTTGATACCTTCGCCGGAGACCAATACATCCTTACAACCTCGTCCACAACAGGAGGATCCGTGACCGATCCCGGGGAGGGATCCTTCGTATACGACATCGATGAAGTAGTGACGATCGAGGCCGTTGCTGAGCACGGTTACGAATTCACTGTGTGGACCGGCACCGGCGTCGATGCCGGCAAAGTGGATAATCCCGCATCCGCCTCGACAACAATCACAATGGAAGACGACTATACCGTTCAGGCCAATTTCGAGGAAATCACCGCTGCCGACTTCCCATTCTACGAGGATTTCGAATCAGGTGCACTCGCCGATCACTGGAGGGCGAGTTCGACGGAGGCGGGCAGAATCCGCGTAAGCACCGAGCATGGTCCCAATGGAGGAACATACCACCTCCTGATGGACAGCGACACGGAAGGAACATATTCACTGAACGAAGTCATACTCACAATAGACCTCGCAGGCCAATCCGACGTGGGACTCGATTTCTATCACACGAGGTTCGCAGACGAACTGCATCCAATGCCCTCCTCGTTCACCGGTTCAGTTGATGCCGACGGCGTCGCCGTCTCCGAAGATGGCCTGACCTGGTACAGGGCGATAGATAGCCTGGGAGGGCCGACCGGCTCATACGAGCATTACGAGATCGATCTCGACGTCGTCTGCGCCTTGGCCGGCATAAGCTACAACTCGTTCTTCATGATAAAGCTCCAGCAATACGACAACTACCCCATCGGTTCAGACGGCTATGCCTTCGATGACATCACCGTCGACACCCTCATCACCGATCAATGCATCCTTACAACCTCCTCCACAGCAGGGGGGTCAGTGACCAATCCCGGCGAAGCATCCTACGTGTACGACATTCATGAAGTGGTGACGATTGAGGCCGTTGCGGAGCAAGGCTATGAATTCACTGCGTGGACCGGTACGGGAGTCGATGCCGGCAAAGTGGCCGATCCCGCATCCGCCTCCACAACAATTACAATGGATGCCGATTACGCCGTTCAGGCCAATTTCGAGGAAATCGCGGCTGCGGACTTCCCGTTCTACGAGGATTTCGAATCAGGCCTACTCGCCGATCACTGGAGAACGAATTCGACGGCAGCGGGCAGAATCCGCGTAAGCACTGATTACGACCCCAACGAGGGCAGCTACCACCTCCTGATGGACAGCGGCACCGAATACGAATATTCTCTCAACGAACTCGTCCTCACAATAGACCTCTCAGGACGTTCTGACGTCCGGCTTGAGTTCTATCACAGAAACTTCAATGACGAATCGCACCCGATGCCCGCCTCGTTCACCGGCTCCGTTGACGCAGACGGCATTGCCGTCTCCGAAGATGGCGTGACATGGTACAGCGCGATAGATGCCCTCGGACAGCCGACCGGCTCATACGAGCATCACCGAATCAACCTCGATGCAGTCTGCACCTCGAACGGCATAAGCTACAACCCATTCTTCATGATAAAGTTCCAGCAATATGACAACTATCACATCACCATAGACGGCTTCGGCTTCGATAACATCACTCTCTTTTCAAGCGCCCAATGTCCCTTCACGGAAGATTTCGAATCAGGCGACCTCGCAGATTATTGGAGAACCAATTCGACAGCGGGTGGGAGAATCCGGGTCAGTACCAATCACGACCCCAAGAGCGGTACGTATCATCTGCTCATGGACAGCGAGACAGAAGACACATTCTCTCTTAACGAGCTCATCCTGACAATAGACCTCTCAGACCAGTCTGATCTCATGCTCGAGTTCTATCACAAGAGATTCGCAGACGAACTGCATGAGATGCCGGAATCCTTTGAAGGCTCAGTCGACGCCGACGGCGTTGCTGTCTCGGCGGATGGTCTGACGTGGTATAGAGCCCTCGAAAACCTGCACGGCGAAACGGACCAGTATACGCGGTACGAAGTGGACCTGGATGCATTGTGTGCCGCCAACGGCATCAGCTACAACTCAGCATTTAAAGTCAAGTTCCAGCACTATGACGACTATCCCATCGATGCCGACGGCTATGCCTTTGATGACATCCACCTGGCCAGGCAAGCAGGTCCTCATTCCGTATCGAAACTCTTCTGGCAAAACAGCTCAACCGGAGTGGTCAAGCTCTGGAAATTGAACGATGACGGCTCCTTCAATTCCGAAGTTGAGATCGGCACTATGGACAAAGACTATGCCGTAAGACTCGATATCAACGGCGATGGTACCACCGACCTGCTCTTTACCGAACCGAATACAGGCGAAATCTCGTTCTGGCTGCTGAATCCCGATGGCACAATCAACTCCTCCGGTGACGTCGATACCACTGCTCCCCTATCATATTTCGGCGGCACCTCGGGCGATATCAACCAAGACGGCTACGATGACGTCATAATAGGAGATGCTTCGACAAATCTCATCAACTATTGGCTGCTCAATCCGGATGGCTCACTCAACGCATCCGGGACAATCGGCGCCCCCATAGTGAATTGGCGCATCTCGGGAATGGGAGATCTCGATCAGGACGGCAGCGACGACATAGTGTGGCAGCAAACCAACTGGCTCGGAACCAATTACGTGGCATACTGGCTCTTGAATCCCGACTGCAGCCGCAAAGCGGCAGGTACTATCGGCAGTGCCATCTCCGGAGATTGGGTACTCAGAAAAGTACGCGACGTCGACGGCGACGGTGTTCCCGACTTCATATGGCAGGACTGGCGGAACGGCCGCGTCGCATATTGGATGATGAACGCGGACATGACACGTAAATCAGTCGGCACTATCGGCAGCGCTGTCAGTAATTCCTGGTTCATCGTCGGAATCGGCGATATCAACTCAGACGGTATCGGCGACCTGATATGGTGGAACTACGAGACCGGTCACGTAGCTTACTGGCTTCTCAACCCCGACGGCAGCCGTGCCGCCGCAGGCTCAATCGGCACCGAGCCCGACACGAGTTTTCAACTGCTCGAAGTAGGCCGATAACACAAAGCTCACACGAACATAAACACCATCGAGAAACACCGCCGGCGCACAACCGTCAAGAAAGACTCCGCGCCTCCTCATCCCTGCCGGGAATAATCATCAGACGGAAGGCCGAGGCTGCACAGCGCGGTCAAGCTTTTTCCCCTTGCCTGAGCATCCCCACCTGATAAACTACTCCTGCGAATCTCGTCTCTACACAATCATCGTTGAACGAAATATTGAAGATCCTCATATGACTAACATTCCTGAAAACGACAAGGCAAAACTCTACGCCCTCGAAGAGATCATCGGATACAAGTTCCGCGATATCTCGCATTTGTACCAAGCCCTGATCCACAAGTCTTACATCAACGAGGTCCAGGGCATCACAATAGATCACAACGAGAGATACGAGTTCATGGGTGACGCCATCCTCGAGTTCATCGTCACAAAATACCTCTTCGAGAAATACCCCGATGAACCCGAAGGAACCCTGACCCTGAAACGCTCACGTATTGTCGACCGCGACAACTGCGCAAGGATAGGCAGACGCTTCAAGCTGACCGATTACATCTTCCTCGGAAGGGGCGAGAGACCCGAGGGAAAGGCACTGAAGCAATCAATACTCGCAAACGCTTTCGAGGCCGTCGTCTGTGCCGTCTACCTCGACGGCGGAATGGAAACGTGCGAGACCTTCGTCTTCTCAGCCATCGAGAAATTCAGCCCCGATATCGAGACGAGAACATCCAAGAATTTCAAAGCCGAACTCCAAAACTACGCCCAGAAAAAATACCAGAAGGTCCCCCTATACAGAGACCTCTCCGCTATCGGGCCCGATCACGAAAAGATATTCGAAGTCAACGTCCTCATAAACGGCAAGCCATACGGCAAGGGCAGGGGACTCAGCAAGAAGATCGCGCAACAACAAGCAGCCAAAAACGCGCTCGAAACAATCAGGCAGGAACAATCGTCAAGTTCACCCATCGAGTAGAGCATAAGCATGCGACTGTGAAGCCCCATCAGGAAAATAATCGCGATGAACACAGCTTTCATGGACGAGGCAATAAGATTATCCGTTGAGACAATGTCAGAAGGTAAGGACGGGCCTTTCGGAGCGGTCGTAGTCAAGGACAACAACATAATCGGCAGGGGCGCCAACGCCGTCATCTCCACAAATGACCCCACTGCTCACGCCGAGATAATTGCCATCCGTGAAGCATCTAAGAACATCGGTTCCTTCACCCTCGAAGGCTGCGAGATATACACAAGCTGCGAGCCCTGTCCCATGTGCCTTGCCGCAGTCTACTGGGCGAGAATAAACACAATCTACTACGCAAACACTCGTCACGACGCCAGAGCAGCAGGTTTCGACGACGTTCACCTCTACGAGGAGGTCGCGATGCCGAGCGACAGACGCAGCATAACCATGAAAAACATAATGCGTGAAAAGGCGATCAAAGCCTTTGAGGAATGGAAGAGACTGCCCGGCAGAATAATCTACTGAACTCTGTCGGCTCAAGTCGAGCTCGATCACTCGGAGAGTACCCGCGCCATCTCCATCATCCCGTAGTCAATGGATTTCTTTCTCGCCCAGGTCTCCTCGAGCGGCGTCTCTGAAATCCTGTTATGGAGCTCGCCAAGCATAATGCCTGCCTTGCCCACCATCAGAGCCTTCACAGCATGGTACCCGAGTTTCGACGCCAGCAGCCTGTCCTTCGACGTCGGAGAACCACCGCGTTGAATATGCCCGAGCACAGTCACCCGGTACGACATTCCCACCTTCTCCTTCAATTTGCGGCCGATTTCCGTCGCGTCACCCGCGTCATCCCCCTCGGCTATAACCATAATAAGACTGGCTTTGCTCTGCACATGACGTCTCTCCAGGTGTTCTGCAAGACCGTCAATATCCGTTCTGAACTCAGGTATGCATATCTCCTCGGCACCGCCTCCTATACCTGTCTCCAGACCTATGAAACCCGCGTCACGTCCCATTACCTCCACAAGGAACAGCCGGTCGTGCGACTGCGCCGTATCACGGATCTTATCGATCGCCTCAATGGCCGTGTTGACTGCCGTATCGTATCCAATGGTGAAATCCGTGCCGTAAATATCATTGTCTATCGTCCCCGGAAGGCCAATGATTGCCATGTCGGTCTCCTCCACCATACTCTGGAGACCGCGGAACGTACCATCACCGCCAATTCCTATTACCCCCTTTATCCCATGCTCCTTCAGATTCTTGTACGCCTCCTGACGTCCCTCAGGAGTCTCGAATTCAGGCGACCGTGAGGTCTTGAGGACCGTGCCGCCCTGGTGGATTATTCCTGAGACCGACCGGCGCCCCATCTCACGTATCTCTCCATCTATCATACCCGCGTAACCCCTGTAGATCCCAAAAACCTTCAAACCCAAATGCACCCCAGTCCTCACAACAGCCCTCACACATGCATTCATCCCCGGCGCATCCCCGCCGCTTGTAAACACCCCTATCGAATCAACCTTAGCCATGTCTCAGTCTCCTCCCTTCTTCCCATCAGGTTCTCCCGCATCCTCGAACCTCGACATCGTCATAACTGTCTTCACAGTCGTTCCATCATTGATTCTTTTATTGATCTCTATCTTCACTATCCCATATTTCTTGGCCACCCATATGAATGAATCCTCGTCGGTATTCATCGCGCCGGCCTTGCGCTGCCGCACCCTTATGCACCTCAGCTTCCCCACAGGCGTCGCCACAGTCTCAATCATCTCCGCCCGCTTATTCATCTTCATGCTGCGCGTCCCCACAAAATCCTCCTGGACCCATGACTCCCCGACCTTGAGAGGCAGCTTCAATACAAGCGACTTCTCGGAAGATGATACGCCGGGAACCCGAACAATGCCCTCATCTGTCCTGCAGAAGTAGACGGCATGTTGCGTGCCGTCGGACATCGTCGCCACGCGTTTTATGAATTCCATCCCCCCAACTTCAGTCCTCCTCACATAACGGTACTCTATTGTCGTATCGTCAATCTGCTCCAATGTCGACTTCACGCTGTACTCTACGAAAAGGCCCGACCGCAGGGGAAAATCATCTTGCGTTATCACCATGCCCCCTGTTTCCTCAGCACACACTGCAAGCTTATTCCCAGGACAACACGCAAGCGCGATCGAAATAAAAATCAAACCTGATATGCCCCCGCCTACCTGCATACGCTGCTTCTATCACCCTTCAGTTGCCGTCTCAAAACAAAAGAATAATCCCGTTCTCAAGCGGCTGGTGTTCGTCAAATGAGTCACCTCGTGAAGGCAAGATAAACCTTCTCGACATCCCTCACCATGTCGACAACGTCGAACTTCTCACGCACCGTTTCCAGACCCCTGGCCGCAAGCCTCTCTCGAAACTTCTCGTCCGTCGCAAGCCGGATAATCGCCTTCGCAATCCCTTCAGGATAGGCGTGCGAGATCACAAGCCCATTGTCGCGGTCGGTGACGATCTCCTTCAAACCGCCGACATACGACACTATCACGGGAACGCGGCAGGCCATCGCCTCGATGGCCGCGATCCCGAAACCCTCCCATCGCGAAGGCAATATGAAAATGTCCAGCGCATTGAGAATCGATGTAATATCGTCCTGTATGCCGGCGAATGTCACATGTTTCATAACCACCAGCTCTTCCGCAAGGAGCACAAGGCTGTCGTGAAGCTCTCCGCCTCCGACGAGAAGAAGGTGAAAGTTCGGTACCTCCTTCAGCACTTGTGGCAGCGCCTTAAGCAGAGCATCGTGGCCCTTCTGCTTGCTCAGATGGGCGACAGCACCACCAAGCAGACTCCCTTCCGGTATATGAAACCTCTCGTAAATCGCCCTCTTAACTTCCACGCGATCATCAACAGGCTTAAAAAGATTCGTATCGACCGAATTCCGGATCACCTTGATCTTCGTCGGGGGGATGCCAACGTTCTCTATGAGATGATCCCTCACACTTTCAGAACACGCGATTATCTTCGATGTCTTCTTCGTCAGCCTCCGTTCGATCCAACAGAAGGGCAGACGCGCCTTGTGGCTATAGGTGTTTTGTTCAGAAGAGATAATGCACGGCACACCCATCTTTATCGCCGCTTTGCGACCATAGTATTGCGACAGCGGCAGATGTGTGTGCACTATGTCATATCTCCCCTTCTCGATAAGCTCGCAAAGCCGCCGCTTTAATGATCGGTCGAAATTACCCTTTATCGGCATGACGTGGATCGCCAGGCCGAGCCTGTCACACACATCTTTGAGGTACACCGTGCGGTCCTTCCCGCGGTCCGGTACACAAACCTCCTGGCTGAATCTCTGTGGATCAAGCCGCTCGAGCAGATAAACAAGAAACCGCTCGTTCCCTCCCAGATCGAAGCTATTGATCATATGCAATACCTTCATTTGACAGCCCTGACCTCAACCGCAATGTAACAGAAATCAGCCAGTTTCGCAAGTTCCGAGTGCAGCCCCGTCGCGGCTCTTTCGAATCACACGATTCCGCTTCCGAATCCGTCCAACATACTCGCGAAAAATCGCTTACGAAAAATCACAGATTCCAGGCGAAGCGCTGCCCATTCAAGAATCACCATGGAGCTTCGCGAAGGGGGAGCGGATCAACGGCCCAGGCCATGCGATCCGCAAGCCGGGTGAGGAGTTCTATCTTGGCCTTGAGGTACTGGGGGTTATCCCATTGGTTGTCTGTCTCGTTGGGGTCATTCCTGAGGTCGTAGAGCTCGCCGGTATTCAGACCGTGGGCTACTATGAGTTTGCAGCTCTCAGTCCGTACCATTGTGGCACAGGCTTTCGGATCTTTGTGAGACGTCAGTGCATTGTAGTATTCGCAGTAGACGTCGTCGCGATGGCGATCGCGATCCGTTTCGCCGACGAGGATTGGCCACAGAGATTTGCCCTGCATCCCCGGGTGATATGGCAGCCCGGCGGCGTCGAGCAGCGTCTGGGCAATGTCGGTAAGTTCCACGAGGGCCCCGGAACGTCCGGGCTTAATAACGCCCGGGCATGAGATGATCAAGGGGACTTCTATCGCCGGCTCGTAGAAGAAGGGGCCTTTAAGATATATCCCGTGGTCGCCCAGCATCTCACCGTGGTCGGACATGAAAATCACAATGGTGTTGTCCCGAAGTCCGGTCTCATCGAGGGTCCCCAAAATCCTGCCCACCTGTTCATCGATCAAATCGCACATCGCCCAATAGGCCGCGCGGACAATTCGATGGTCTTTCTCATCCATCTTTTCATACTGCAGCAGGGCCCTTCCGCCGCTGGCTCCGCCGTGGTCTATCTTCTGCCAGATGGGTTTGCTATCGAGTTCTCCTTCTACATAGTTGGGCAGCGGAATCTCATCTATGTTCTCAAGATACCGCTCCAGATACTCGCGGGGAGGATCGAAGTCGTGATGCGGGTCGAATATGTTGACAGAAAAGAGCCAGGGCCTGCCGGTACCCGCATTCGACCTTATGAATTCGATGGCTTTCTCCGCACACCATGTTGTTTGATGGTCTCCGGCAGGCATACCATACTTCACGTGCCTGGAATGATCACATCGGCCGATCTTGAAATCCACACCCTGTTCTTCAAGCCAGGCAATGTATTCGTTCGTGGGCCAGTCCGGAGCCGGGTGGTGTGACCAGTGGAATACATCGTAGCCGTCGTCGATGCGGCGCTCAGGACCCTGCACACATGCGTCTGTATGGCATGGCGACAGATGCAGTTTTCCCGACAGGCCGCAAAGGTAGCCCTTATCGTGAAGCAGCTTCGTAACGAGCACCTCGTCGTCGGGAAGCGACTGGCCGTTCTGTCGGCAGCGAGTTGTCCGGGGATATCGGCCCGTGAGAAGACTGAATAGTGCTTTTGTTGTATGGGTCAACGGTGTCCTGGCGTTTGCAAACTCGGCACCCTGTTTGGCCAGGCGAAGCAGATATGGCGTTAGCTGGGTCTGTTCATCGAAAAGA
>SDBU01005788.1_pt1 | contig 14698 bp, 19 predicted proteins | sample 2277071 | NCBI WGS metagenome assembly SDBU01 (sample SAMN10397929, study PRJNA504765) | marine sediment metagenome | isolation source: marine sediment core GS08_GC12, 126 cmbsf | place: Arctic Ocean: Gakkel Ridge, Loki's castle | collected 2008
GTTGTCGGGACTGACAATTTCTTCATGCTCCAGTTAGAGGCTTAATCAGGGAAAAGAATAATAAGGGGGCCGGATCGCCGGTCCCCTTTAACACTTAATAAGGAGAAATAAATGTCAATTAAAAAACCAGAAAAAAAAGACAAAAAGAAAGAAAAGAAAGAAACAAAAACCAGGATCCAGCTTATGAAAGAATACCAGGATTCTTTACTGAAAACCTGATGAAGATCCCCGGGGTTGACAGAATACAATTAAAAAACTTGTGGTCCAAGGACGCTCTTGAGGTACACTGATCAGCGGCCGGATCTCCCTGGTGTTGACAATATACAAATAAGAGGTGAATTATGACAAAGAAGAAAGAACCGGCCATTAAGCCTGCGCCTAACAACGCCCCTAAAGTAGAGCCCCTCAAGCGCATTAAAATGAAAATGTCGCTCGGCACTCCCTACAGGGCTTTTGAGAAAGGTAAAACTTATGACGTGCCTGAGCATGTTCCTATGGACACGGCCACCAGCTGGGTTAAAAGTGGGGCGGCTAGCAAGGTTGAATGATGCGACTGAAACTAATAGAGGCTCCCGGGCTCGAGCCGATAACGCTGGACGAAGCTAAGCTTCATTTAAAGGTTGATGCGGCTGCGGACAATGCTCTGATAACCAGGCTTATTACAGTGGCCAGGACGACCGGGGAGGCGGAAACAAACCGGGCCTTTATAACTCAGACCCATCAGCTATCCTTTGATCAGCAGTCTCATATAATTGAGATCCCTAAGCCTCCTCTTCAATCAATAGTATCTATTAAAACCATAGACGCTATTGAGAGTTACGTTGACGAGAATTCAGCCTCGGGCCAGCCGATCCTTTTAATAGCTGACACCGAAGGCTTTGCTGTGGATGATACCGTCGTGATAGACCGGGAAGGGGACCGGGAAGAAGAGGTCACGATCCTGTCCATTCAGGACGGCATATCTTTGACCATGGCCACCGATCTGGATAAAACTCATACAGCTGTCCAGGCCGATATCGTAACTAAATTTTCTTTAGTGCCCCGGATCTCTTATTATGTCGATCGAGCTGAAAATTCCTACGGTCGAGTTATACCGACATCCGGTAATGCCTGGCCGACTCACCGGGGGTTTGCATCGTTTATCGTAGAGTTTATATGTGGCTACGGAGACGCAGCGGACGACGTTCCGGAGGCGCTGAAAGAGGGGCTCTATATCCTGTTAGGTGACGCTTACGAAAACAGAGGAGGCGTGGGATCTGTGAAAGCTCGAGTCAGTGCAATTAACGCGGCGGGGGTATTCTTCGATCCTTATAGGATTAGGACATTCTGATGAAAATAGGCGACATGAAACACCGGGTTACTTTCCAAGAAGAGGTGAAGGTCCCCGATGGACATAAGGGCTTCACGGTATCATGGATTTATAAAGTAGAAGTGTGGGGAAGCGTTAAGCCGCTGTCCAGTAGAGAGCGGTTTTTTTCTGATCAGATTAAAGCCGAGGTCACTCATAAAGTAAGGGTAAGATATTTGGAAGGAGTAACCGAAGCTATGCGGATTAAACATAGAGGCCGGGTGCTTCTGATTGCCGGGATTATAGATATCGATGAAAAGCAGGAAGAACTGGAAATCACCTGCGCTGAGGAAAAGTAATGCAAGTTACGTTAAGCACATCCGGCCATGAAGAGCTGCGGCAATATATGAAAAATACGTCGGCAGAGAAGAAGAAGAGAATTAACGCAGAGACTTACGCTTCTTCGTTGGATGTACGAAAGGAAGCCATAAAGAATCTCAAAGGAAAGGCCTGGGATCTCGGATCTCTGGCTATTTCGATTTTAGTTGATAGGGTAAAAGGGGGAGGCACTGTTGAGATCGGCCCTACGGCCCCACATGGCCCCTTTGTAGAATTCGGAACAAAGCCTCACTTCCCGCCCTGGAAAGGTCCGGATGCTAAAGGGCTTGAGGGATGGGCGAGACGACATGGGTTTGATTCCGCGTTTCCGGTAGCTCTTGCGATATCGAAAAAAGGAACTCCGGCGAAGCCTTTCCTCCTCCCGGCTTATCTTAGTGTTGTGAATAAATATTATAATAGACTCAAGGAAATATTAAGAAAATGAAAAGCCCAGCGCTGGTATTACATGATGCTCAAGTTGCTAGAATTGAGCTTGATACCGCCTATAAAGTATATGATGCCCATCCCCAGGATGAGGCCTACCCTTATATTATGATGGGTGAAATGACAGATACGGACTGGTCGGCCAAAGGTGAGCCCGGCCAGGAGGTATTCTCAACGATCCATATCTGGTCACAATACAAGGGTAGGAAAGAAGCTGAAGAAATGTATGACGCGGTACTCCAGGCGTTGACGCGGGCTGAGTTGGACCTGGCCCCCGACTTTAACGCTTTCGGTTATTTCGATGGGAGTAATATAATAACCGATATTGACGGAGTTACTCGTCATAGAATTTTGAGATTTAGGTATCTCATCGAGGAGGTTTGAAATGTTTAATAGAGTAAAATTACTCGGGAAAGTAATAGCGGATCGAGTCCAAGGATATACGGTTTGGGAGAAGATGCCGAAGAAAATCTTAAAAAAGCATCCTACTACATATGTAATCTGCCCGGACTTTAGGGCTACGCTGCCAAGGAATAAGTTTCTAACCCCAGAACAGGAGGAGGAGACTTATAAATTCTCGGTTCAAATGTTCGGCTCAAGTCGGGACGAGGTCGCATCGATGCTTGACCATATGATCATGTGTGGCAAGAAAGACGTGATCGCGGGCAAGTTTGCTTTCTGGCTTCATGCTGTAAACCATTCAACCGGAACGAAACTCCCTGGTGGGTTTCGATCTGATTTAACCTATATCTTTATGCTACGGCATCTCAAATTAAGAGAAATTAAAAAAAATAAATTAACGGAGGAAAATCATGGCTAAAGTAAAAGGATTGGCTATTTTTCTGAAGGTCAACACCGGGACTGTTGCTATTCCTGTTTGGACAAAAGTCGGTGGCCAGAGCGATGCTACGCTTGATCGCGGCGTGTCTACCATGGATGTCACAGATAAGGATTCTACAGACGAGGAACATCTTGTCGGGATTGGTAATTGGGGCATCAGCTTCAGTGCTTTTTTGATTGAGGACGACGCTGGATTCCTGGAAATTGAAAGCTCGTTTGATGCTCGGACACAGCTTCAGTATCAGATTGTCACGCCAACTGCAACTTACATGGCAGCGGCTACAGTTGAGTCGCTTTCAGTATCGGCCCCGCTGTCAGAAGCTGGGGTAGTTTCCTTCACGCTCAAGGGAACCGGCTCACTGGCCAAGACCTGATAGGAGGATGACATGAGTTTAATTGTAAAAGAACAGATCTTGCTGGCGGGCATTGTCCCGACCTTCAACACGGCGCAGGCGGGCGGAGATGAGTTTGTGAATTCTGGCAGCATTATGATCCATGCGAAAAACGCAAACGGTGGAGCTACTCGGACTATCACTGTCGATGCGCCATCAAATTGTGACCTTGACTATACCCATGACGTGGATATAGTGGTCCCGATTTCGGGCGAGAGAATTTCCGGGCCGTTTCCGAAGAGATGGTTTAACGATGCTGATGGAAGGATTCAAATGACCTACGATAACGAGGCCGATCTTACAATCGCGATCCTCGAGTTACCATAAGGAGGAATGATATGTCAACATTAGCAGTGCAAATCGCAGAAGTAAAAACCGGGATCGTTCCTACCTATAACGCCGTGGCTGGGGGTGGTGACGAATTCGTTAATAATGGGCGGATCTCCATCCATGTTAGAAATGCGCATGGGGTAGACCCCAGGACCATAACAATCGACTCACAGGAGGGCTGCAATCAAGAGGACAGCGATCATGATATAGCTGTTACGATCACAGCAGCTCAGGACGAGAAGGTAATTGGGCCGTTTCCGAAAGCCCGGTTTAACGACGGGGACGGGAAAGTCCAACTTACCTATTCCGATGGTGGAGCTGATATGACCATCGCCCTCATACAGCTAAACTAATGGATGCTCATATTCTCGATCTGGACAAACCTCGAAAGCTCAAGTTTGGATTTGGGGCACTTAAAGAACTAAAAAAGAAATATGGCAAAGAGAAGTCGATGGCTGATATTATGAGAGCTGGGCTTGATGAGGTCCCTTTCTGGGCGTGGGTTGGACTGTTATGGGAGGATAAAGAGCTTACGGCTGAACGGGTTGAAGAGCTTATCGATGAAGCGATCCCTGAAAAATACACTTTACTTGGTGTCTCTACTCTAGTTGCCGACGCTATCCTGGATCAAATGGGAATGCAGGTTAAAAAAAAAGCAAAGGTAAAGACGGGGAAGAAGAAAAAGGCTCCCTCTCTGTCTACCGTAAAATCGCGTACCAGGTCGGGATCAACTCAGAAGAAGAATTCGACAGCTTGATGATTCCGGAACTCGCGGACCGAGTTGAGGCGTTTAGGGAAGCTGCCGAGGCAAAGGATAAAGCGGAATGGTTTCGGACAGCCTGGCTGGCCTCCCGCATTGTGAGTTATCAACAGGGAAGGGAAATCAGCGTTTCGGATCTGCTGCCGGAAATGTTTCCAGGTAAAGTATGGACAAAGAAGAAAGTAAAGGAAGGACTTACGGCCCTTAAAAAGGAGCTGGGAATAAAATAATGGAAACAGTAAAAAGCCTACTCGTAAAATTTGGCACAGATACCGCACAAATGGAGGCTGGCTTTAAAAAGGCTGACGGACTTATCGAAAGAAATGCCGAGAAGTTTAAGCAGGCCGGGAGAACTATGGCCGTGGCCGGTGCTGCTATAACCGGTGCATTCACATTAATGATTAGAGAGTATGTTAAGGCCGGGGATGAACTCCACAAGATGTCACTCCGGACCAGCATCTCTGTTGAGACACTTTCAGCGCTCAAGTTTGCCGCAGAAATAAGCGGGGCAAGTATCGATGACATCGAGAAAGGCATTAAGAAGATGTCAAAAACGATCCTTGATGCCAGTGACGGCCTGGCAACATATGTAAGAGCATTCGATCGGATCGGGCTTTCAGCAGAGGATCTGATTGAATTAAGCCCAGAGGAGCAGTTCGATAAAATTGCTAAGGCCATTGCAGCTGTCGAGAATCCTACAATCCGGGCCGCAACCGCACAGGATATCTTCGGCCGGGCCGGGACTAAACTCCTCCCCTTATTTGCTGCAGGAGAGGAAGGGCTGGATAAATTAAAGAAAAGAGCCCATGAGCTGGGAATTGTGTTCGATAAGGAAGCGGCAGATAAGGCAGCCCTCCTTAATGACGCTATGACCGACTTGAAAGGATCTCTTGTGGGGGCCTCGAGAAGTATCGTGGAAGCTCTAGTCCCTGTTATTACAGACCTGTCCGGCAAGATTTCGAATATCGTCATTGAAGTGAAAGATTGGGTAAAGGAAAACCCGAAACTTACGGAAGTATTAGTAAAAGTGGCCGCAGCGCTCGGAGCAGTAATGTTGGTTGCGGGCCCGCTGCTTATTGCCCTACCTGGTCTATCTATAGCGTTTAAAGGTATGAAAGGTTCCATAAAAAAAATGCCCGGCACAATTAAAACTTTGGGATCAAAATTAGGGAGCTTGAAGGGAGTATTGGGGAAGACCGCAGCGGTTGGGGCGGCCGCTTTTGTCGGCTGGAAGATAGGCCGTTTAATTGGAGAGATCACCGGACTTGATAAGGTTATCCAGAATGTTGCTGGGAAAGCCATCGATAAACTCGGGCTCTGGAAAGGAGGAGTTGTAGAGTTAGATGATAGAACCAGGCTTCTCGCAAAGCGTCAGAAAATGCTTGAGGACGCGACTGAGAAAGTGGGGTTTAAAATAACCGATGTAATTACAGCAAATAAAATATTACGTGGAGAGCTTATAAATGTTGATGGAAAATTAAAACTTGCTGCAATCGCTATAACGAACGTTGGCAAAGGGACTACCGACTGGGCAACTATCCTCAAAAAGCAGGGCATTCCCTCAATAGAAGAATTTAATGATGAGGTTTCGAGGCTAACCCAAAAAAAGAAATTTTTAAAAGCTGCCTTAGATGCCGGAAGAATAAAACTCCAGACATATAAAGTTGAAGTAGGTAAAGTTAATTCCGAACTGAACTCCCTTACTGGGAAAACAGAAGAAGCCAAGGAGGCAACTAAAACCTGGGCCGACTTCCTGAAAGATAATCAAATTATGACTATCGAAGAAACTGGTGATAAGATCGTGGAGCTTGAGGGATTCCTTGATGGCTTAGACAAAGCTTATAAGGATAAAAAGATATCATTAGAAGCATATACGGAAGCCACAAGGCTACTTAAAGACGAACTTGCGGGCATAAATACCACTATAGTGACTCAGGTTTTACCGCCAGTTAGGGACATGGCCGGAGTTTTTGACCAGTCCGTCACTGACATGAAAACTAAGATAGGCGAATTTCCTCCAGTCGCCAAGAAAGCCATGGAGGATGCAGCTGAGACTATCGACATAATGGAAACCCGTTGGGGCGATGTTATAAAAGGCATGTCAGGAGCGTTCGGGCAATTCGTTTTCGATGTGCTTTCAACAGGCTCGACTTTTTCAGAGAATTTGACTGGACTGTGGGAGGGCATAAAGAATACTTTTAAAAGTGTAGTTGCGGATATGGCTACAGAGTGGGCAGAGAATTTTCTAAAAAAGATAATAACAGGGACGGCTTCTGCTGCTGCTGACGTTGTTTCCTCTGTTGCTAAAACCGGGGAGGGGGTCGTAAGCACTATATCAGGAATTGGAGGAGCGGCTACCGCAGCTTTGACTGGCTTAGGAGCAGCTGTTGGGACTTTTCTGGGCTCACTGATAGGGAAGAAAACGACCGGCTGGCAAAAAGAAATCCAAAAACAGGGACTTGAGCAGGTTGATTTTCTCCACAACATCCGGGATCTTATCCAGAACGATGTTATGGCAGCCCTCAAGGAACAAACAAAGCAGGCGTGGAGAAGAGGCGATCAATTAATCGAAATGATTTTTCAGTCCCGGACTCAATCAAAGCTTTTGGGATCACTGGAAATAAAGGGCGATCGCATAGTTGATCATCTCAAGGTTATCGCGAAATTTCAAGAAGCGATCAAGTCAGCTTCCGAGATAACGGCCGCTCGCTTAAAGAGTCTCGCCGGGTTTAAGACCGGGGGGTCCTTCGTCCCTACGAAGCCAACGCTAATTACAGTTGATCCGAGGGAAGAGGTTAGGATCACCCCGTTTAATAAAATGGCTCCAGCGGGATCTGGGGGCGGGGATACCTTTCATCTTCATTTCAGCATCACCGATCAGATTGATCCTTACACCGCTGATCGTATGGTCAAGAAAGTAATAGCACCCGCTCTGCTCAATGTTATCCGGAATAATCCGAGCATTCCGGGAGGATCCGGAGGGGCCAGGACTCAATTTAAAGAAGCGTTGGGGGTGACATGACCTTCAGATATTCGACTACCAACCTAATCACCGCAGCCAGAATCCTGTCGGTTACTTCTGAGGATTCTTTATATGTGAAAGAAAATCTTGTCAATGACAGGCCGTCTTTTCCTTTCCGGTTTACAGCAAATACCGGGAATCAGATCCTTATTGATTTAGGATCTCCCTTGCCTGTCACTCTGGCAGCCGTATTTAATCACAATCTTTTGGCCCCAACTAAGTTTAAGGTTAAAGCGGCCGCCGCAAATCCTCCCGGGGGCGGGAATTGGGATGCTCCGGACTATAGCGCTGATCTGCCGATGGTCACTGATCTTAATAACTCGTATTTAATCCTTAATGAAACGTACAGATACTGGCTGTTTGATTTCGATGACGGCACTAACCCAAAGAGTAATGAAATAGGAGAGCTGGTCCTGGCGACTCATTCAAACTTCGGGTCCAGCTTCAGGGTAATCGCTGAAAGCGATGGGTCCATCGTTCGGGTAACTGCTAATATCACGGATTATGGCCAGCCTCACCATACTAAACTTTCAGTTCAGAAGAAATGGAATCTTGATATATTTAAAATCACAGCAAAGGGATCTCTGGACGCGCTTGAAACTTTCATCGTTAATCTGGGAGGAGCTGCCGGTAGGTTTATTATGATCGAGGATGATAATTATGAGCAGAGCTATTATGTCTTTCTGGAAGGATCTGAATTTATGGCAGGACAAAACTTTAATCCTCGGGAAGATCGGAGGACCTGGTCACTCCCGATAATGGAATTTCCCAGGGGAATAGTGCTGTTCTAAAATGACTACAACCTGGACCCGCAAATGGCTTGACGGCGACGGCCGCAATAGTAGTCAGCAAGGCTTTATTATTTATAATGGCCAGTTGGTGTTTTATGATCCCGGCCCGCTTGTAAGTGATGGCCAGGCGATCGCAACATCAGACGGTGAAACCTTTGCTTCTATCCTCGATGTTGATAGCGCTGTGGCTGGCATAGGCGGTCAGACCGATCAAGCTGGAGCGAGCATGGCTGTGTATAGAAGTAATCTCTTTATTTCACAGGCTACGGGGCCAGCGCTTAATGATGCTAAGGCCTTGGAGTGGGATGGGGTGGCCATTACTAAGCATCTAAACTCGGTACTATCACAAGCCAACTTATGGTCATATTCTCTCCTGTCTTGGGCAAATAGACTCTGGCTTATTACAGATCAATCCAGCGGGCTGGGGAATCACAGGAGAGTTGTATATTATTTTGACGGCTCATCCTGGACAGCTATTATTGATTATGACGGCGCCGCCTATCTTAATTATAATAAAGCGGCCGGGTTGCCCGGGACCGATATCAGACACCGCTCGTCTAAGCTTGTTATATATGCAAATAGGCTCTACCTTTTGGCGACTCGGTGGAATTCCGTTTCGGGTCAGTGGAATTGGCAATCCTGGATCCTGAATAATAACCTCACTGAATTTAATAAACTTGCTGACATCGATGCCGGATATATCTTCTCCGGAGCGTCCAGCTTTGAGGGCATTGTATATGTGTTAAGTAATACTATCAGTGCGGGCGGTGTACCTCAAAATCCAGCTAAGATATACAGCACTACCGACATGGCAAATTTCTCTTTAGAGGGAACGATAGCGGACCTGGGATTTCCATTCGGGGAAGCTGTTTTTAATAAGAAGTTTTTTATTAATGTTCTCGATCTTGGCACGGGAAACACTGAAGTTAAATATTATGACAGGTTTGCCGGGACCTTTACTACAGATGCTACGATAACAACCAATACTTCCGCAAATCAGAGCGGTGATTTAATTGCATTTAAGGGCGGTCTTTATGGTGGTAAATGGAAAGAGGTTAATAAAAGGGAATCGGTTTCAGGTTTACCTCCTCCGGGACGCAAGAAAGTTATAGCAATTAAAACCAGATGGAAAACCCCAGCCGGAGTCACCGCTTTTAGAAATTATGCTCCCGAAGATACAAGAGCCCCGACCGTGTTTTACGACGGAAGGATCCTCGGGATCTCAGGAATCAGCCGGTCGATTGACGACAAGACCGGGATGTTTTCAATCGGGGATATTACAATCGATCTTGCTAACGATGATAAAGAATTTTCCAAGCTTTTAAATACTCATATTATTAAGAATCAGATGATCGAGGTTTATAGCGGCTGGGAAGGTCAGGCCCATGGTGACCTGATACTCACGACCCGAATGATTGTAGAGGATCACCCCCTTAGCGGTCCGGTGTTTCGGTTAATGTGTAAGGACGCATCGCAGGCATACTTTAAAAAGAAAGTACCTTTTTATTTATTGTCCGATGACGAATTCCCAAACATCCATCCCGACGCTTTGGGGCTCCCAGCCCCCGATCTTTTAGGGCTTAATTCAATCACCACAGGCGAGTCACCAGGAGCGACCGAGGCGGTCTATATAGATACTACGATATTCCGTTATCTTGCTGCATACGGGACCCTGGACTCTATCCCGGAAGTCTATTCTTCCAATACGCTGCAAACAACTCCGGGAGATTACAGCATCACTTATGCTGACGGCTATACTTATATTGATTTCGTGAGAAACCAGGGAGATAATAAGATCACTTTTAACTCTACCGGCTACAGCGTTCCAGGGTGGAATTCAGACAACGGATATATCCAAAACCCGGCATATATACTCCTTTATTTCCTCAATCAGATAATGGAGGTCCCGGCTGTTTGGATTAACTATGAATCATTCGACGAGCTGGCAGCTCTTTATATAACTTTAGGAGATGAGGAATCCGGGAAACTTCCCCTTGATTATTTGAGGGGGCCGGATGAGGTTTTAAGAGAGCTGCTTTTCTCGTTCGAGGCTACACTTTTCCCGGATAACTCCGGCCGTTTTACAGTTAAGAGAAAAGATATTAAAAATTTCTCCACCTCGAAACGCATATTCGCACAGATACATTTACTGGAACCGGCAGAAAGAACTTTCGGACTCCGTGAAGCTGTCAATTATGCGAAGATAAAATGGGATTTTCACAGCGCGCCGAATGTCTGGAAAGGCGCAAAAGAGGTCAGCCGGGCCGTGAGCATAAACGATCTGGAAACCAAGATGGAACCGCAGACCGATTGGAATTTTCCCTGGATGATATCGGAATCTTTTATTGATTCGATGGTACAACACAAGCTCCTCAAGTTTGGATATGGGGATAAAAAGCTATCGTTTAAACTCCCAATTGATTGGCTCGAAAGGCTAGATATATTTGACAACTTTAGGTATCAAGATCCCTACGGATTAAGCACTACCGGGGCCGGGGAAACCGGCCGGTATTATTACATCGAAAGCCTGAATTATAACCTGTTGGGAAACGAAATAGATGTTGTGGCCATTGACCTTCAGTGGCTTCTCAGGCAGTATCTTATAATGGGTGATGAGAATTCGCTGGCTACTAATTGGTCAGCTGCTTCCGAGGCAGATAAATTATATGGATATTTGTGTGACGAGACCACCAGCAAATTCGCAAACAGTGAAACCGGAAAAATAATGATAGATGAGAAACTGCTTGAATAAGGAGAAATGAGATGACATTACCACTAGGAACTCCTGCAGCAATCGGTGACTTCCTTCCTTCCCAGCAGTATAACCGGATGGTAACTCACTGGAGGCAAGCAGATCCCAGGACGAATTTAACCGACCCCCAGCCTGGCTATATTGTATCTGATTCAGTTGATGAGCGTTTATATCATTATCAAGCTGCCGCCTGGAAAGAGATTATTCAGGTTGACACACAACTAAACAATAATTCAGAAATCATATTCGGCACAGGATCAGGAATCAAATCCGTCGGCGGTGCTTTGGGAATCCAGATTGACCAGGTTCAAAACGTAGCTTTCTGGGCTGGCATCGGTTCCGGTAATCCGGATATTGAAATTTCCGGCTGGGATGCAAATGCGGCCGCCCTCGATACCTATTCTATCGGTGCTAAAATGGATACTGGTGCTGGGACTCGACTCACGCTTGGGCTCAGTGAAGTTATGCGGACAATGGTTATCTGTGATTATGGGGATATTGCGGCTGATTTTGGTATAGCAGCAGCGAGTGATCCTAGACTTTATTTTATTGCAGCCAACGGTAGCTCGCTTTCTTTTATCGAATACAATCAATGGCAAACTGGCACTGGTGTTGATATGTTCTTTTCGGTAAGAAATCGCATGACATTCAGGCAATTTTTTAATGATTTAGCAACGGGCGATTTTTGCACTTTTGGTCAATCTTCATCCCAATTAATCGATACCGATGGGCAGCAAGCGTGGCTTAAGCTTGAACCAGACGTCAATCAAACTAACACCGCTGCCTTTGATGGAATATATTTCAACGGAACGCTTACTTCTTTAGGTGATGGCTCAACCGGAGAGGGTAATAATTATCTCAGGTTGGCTACCGGAGGAATTGCGGTATTTAGGATCGATACAACTGGAGGCATTTTTCCGGTTGGTATAAAATCAGGTGCAACTCAGGGGGCTGCCGGGGCTGCTGCTGGTGAATTGTGGCACGATACCGATGATAACTTAATTAAAATGGGAGTATAAAATGATAAAAATGGCTAAAGATGATTCCTGTTATCTGATGATTCCCACTCACTTATTGCCTATAATAATTCTACCTGACAGCATCCCGGAAAGCGGGATAGGTGGAATTGATTTTGGATTAAGCAGTCAGGTAAAATCAACTTTAATAATTTACGATTTGGAGAATTAAAATGGCAAATAAACAAGCCTGGAAAGATTATGCACAAATAGTAGGAATGATTGAGCAATCGGAATCCGCAGTCATTCAGCTTGCAAATTATATCAAGAGGCTCAATAATGACAAGGTTGCAATATTTGACAATGCCGCCAGAAAAGCAGAACTTAAAAAGATCATTGATATTCATCCTGATCATACCATCATGAATTTAGCGGATAGATTCACGAAGCTAAAAGATCTCTTGACTCACATGGAGTCTAATGAATATATCTAAAATTTTTAAGGAGGCATTATGGAAGTAAATGTAAATTATGTATTTAAGACTCTGGAGGGAAAGCCTGTCAAACTTAGTCCCTCTTATTCTGAAGCTGCTTTAAAGGGGATTGCCCAGATTCTGGGGATAGATCTCAGGATATTGTTATTTGAGAATCCAAAAAGAGAAGCGGCTGCCAAAGCTATCCAGGTTATCCTCGATAACGAAGAAAACTTCACGCTCAAGAAAGCCTGCACAGATGCACTTAATGGTAAGCAGTCGGATGAAAAAGACCTTTCCGGAGATGATAAATTTTCCCGGGGTGCTTTGGCAGTAGATATCTATAAATCAAATGGGAAGATTGATTTGAGTAGTGAAAATATTACACTATTAAAAAAGTTGATTAGTAAAAGCGGATCTAACATGATTATATTTCAGGCATTTGGGGTTTTAGATCCTAAAAAGAAGAAATGAAACAAATTCTCCCGGTGGCTTTAATTTCGAATGTTAAGGAAATACAAAAATAATGCCAGATGATCATTCTCTCATCCAGTGGTGTATTCGAGGGATCAAAAGGCTGGAGCGTCGGTTGACGAGTACCGGCCCGGGCGCGCATGCACCATCTCATCATCCAAGCGGCTCTGATGAACTTCTTTTAAATGAAGATGATATGGCCTCAGCTTCAGACGATAAGGGGGCAAGCCAGGATTCAATAATAAACCACCTAGCCCATAACCTCTCAGCATTTTTTGACTTCTTCCTGACCGATACCGCATCTGCTGATATCGGGGGATATTTCAAAATGCAAGATATGGAATCCGGAGCAGCTCGAAGCACGTTTCCAGAGGCCGGGCTAGGGGCCGGGACTCAATTAGTTGATACCTGGGCATCCCCCATCGGAGAGCCGGGGTCACATATTTTAGTCGGTGGTATTTATGACGCTCATTTTCATGCAAAAAGAACCGGAGGAAATAAAGACCTTCAATTTTACTGGGAGCTATACACTAGAACTCACCCGGCTGGAGCTGAAACACTACGCATGACATCGGAAACATCCGGCTTTATAACCGACGAAGCTGAGTTGGATCTTCACGCTACCATTCCCTCCGATATTGCCATCAATATAACTGACCGGCTAATCTTTAAATTATACGCGGTTGTCTCTGGTGTTGGTGCAAATATTGACCTTGAGGTTTATGCTGAAGGTGCCGACGATTCTCATGTGACCGTCCCAATAACTACAGGTATCTTCTCGAATATATTTTTACGACAGGACGGGCAAAAGGCGTTGACCGCAGACTGGAACGCCGGGGCTTTCGATGTTACTTTTCAGGACTTGACCATAGGAACCCCATCCAATATCTATGCTTTATCTCATGACGCGTTTGCCGATTACGATGGAAATGAGCATGTGGATCATACTGGAGTGACCCTTTCAGCTGGCCTCGGATTGTCCGGTGGTGGTGACATCTCAGTGAATAGAGCTTTCGCTTTGGATCTGAATGAGCTTACGGATAAGGGTAGTATCGTTGCGGCTGATATGATCGCAATCGTGGACTCCGTTGACAATGGATCCAAGAAGGTTTCATTTGCTGACTTTGAATCAATCTTGGCGCATGATTCTCTCAGTGGGGTGACAGCTAATCAGCATATTGATTGGACAAATGCTGTTGAAAATTTCCAAACTGACGGCACGGCAACCATAGGAGATGGAGCTGGCACAGAGTGGTTGAGCTTCGATGGCGGGGCTGGATTTGTTAGGGATATGAAGTATCAAACCGGAGGCTTGAGCCGATGGGTTTTAAGGTGCAACGCAGCAGCAGAGGCCGGGGCTGATGCCGGATCTGATTTTGAAATTCTGGCCAGGACTGACGGTGGCGGAGCCGCAGGCACACCGGTTAAAATAATTAGGGCTGGGGCGGTTTCCAATACATTATATCTAGAGGGAGGAAACACAGGCTTAGGGATGGTCCCACCTGCAGATGCTCGCCTGGCTATAAATTTAACAACTAAAGACTTAGAGTTTCACAATGCCGGAACGATAGGCGCTACCGAGCAAGCTTGGATCGAGGTAGAGATCGGCGGAGTCACTGGATATGTCTGGGTCCGCGCAGGAAAATAAGAGGAGGATATTATGGATAAGAAATATATAAAAAGATTAACAGCCGAGAACCGGGCGAATCTCATTCTGATTGACCATGAGGTTGGAGGAATTGAGCCGCCTCCTCCTCCACCTCCTCCACCGCTCCAGCCGGTCATTAAAGATATGGTC